>OEIU01000898.1_pt1 | contig 22843 bp, 21 predicted proteins | sample 1539221 | NCBI WGS metagenome assembly OEIU01 (sample SAMN03792071, study PRJEB22550) | activated sludge metagenome | feature: wastewater treatment plant; material: activated sludge; isolation source: Wastewater treatment plant of a petroleum refinery complex | place: Argentina: Zarate | collected...
CGTCCGTGCCCTGGTCCAGTACGTAGGCACGGTCACAGAGCTGCAGGCAGCGGCGTGCGTTCTGCTCGACCATGATGGTCGTCACCCCGGCCTTGTTGATGTCGGAGACGCGAATGAAGGCCTCGTCCTGGCGCACGGGTGAAAGTCCCGCGGACGGCTCGTCCAGGAGCAACACGTGGGGGTCCATCATCAGGGCGCGCGACATGGCAACCATCTGCCGTTCACCACCGGAGAGCGATCCGGCGCGCTGCTTCAGCCGCGCCCCAACCTCGGCGAAGATCGACGTGACGAACTCCAGACGCTTCCGGTAGATTTTCGGGTTCTGGTAGAGCCCCATCTCGAGGTTTTCCTCAATGGTGAGGCTCGGGAAGATGTTGTTGTTCTGTGGCACCATACCGACGCCGCGGGCAACAAGTTTGTTGGCCTTGAGGCCCGTGATGTCTTCGCCATTCAGCAGAATCTGTCCGCTTCGAACCTTGACCTGACCGAAAATCGCCTTCAACAGCGTCGACTTTCCCGCACCGTTCGGCCCGATAATCCCGATCAATTCGCCCTGCGACGCGGTGAGGGAGCAATCGTTCAGGATGTCAACGCCCGGCAGGTAGCCGGCCGTCAGTTCCCGGACGTCAATGACCAAAGGTTGCTCTGTCGAGGAACTCACTATTTCTTCTCCCTCTTCGGCGCGGTGACCGTTTCGATGCGCCCCGTGACGACACCGAGGTCGGTATCCATGTGACTGCCCAGGTAGGCGTCAATGACGGCCGAATTCTTCATGACGTCATCCGGCGGACCCTCGGCGACGATTCGGCCCTCCGCCATCACGATGACCCAGTCCGAAATGTGGCGGACCATGTGCATGTCGTGCTCGACGAACAGCACCGTCATGCCGTCGGCCTTGAGGCCGAGGATGTGGTCCAGCAGGGATTGGGTCAGTGCCGGGTTCACGCCCGCCATCGGCTCGTCGAGCATGACGAGCGTGGGGTCGCTCATGAGGGCTCTGGCCATCTCAAGCAGTTTCCGCTGGCCGCCGGACAGGCTTGCAGCGAAATCGTCCTGCTTGGTGTCGAGCTTGAACCGCTCGAGAAGTTTGAGCGCCTTCTGTTCGATCTCGTCGTCCTGCTTGCGCCACAACCACGGCAGCATCGCAGTGAAGAAGTTCTCGCCCTTTTGCGCCTTGGCGCCCAATTTCATGTTCTCCAAAACGGAAAGCATGGCGAGGGCCTTGGTGAGTTGGAACGTGCGGACCTGGCCCATCCGTGACGTCTTGAACGCCGGGACGCCCGAAATCGCCTTGCCGTCAAACGACCAGGTGCCGGTGTCGGGCTTGTCGAAGCCGGTCAGCAGGTTGAAGAACGTTGTTTTTCCCGCACCGTTCGGGCCGATGAGTGCCGTGATCGCATGACGGGGGATCTCGACGTGATCGACATCGACCGCCTTGAGACCGCCGAAGCTGCGGGTGATGTTGTCGGCAACGAGAATCGGATCCACCTTGGCGACTCCGGGCTGGATTTCCCCGACGTGCAGCCCCGTGGACCGAGTGGTATTCGTGTCAGCGGGCATTGAACGTCAGCTCCTTCTTGTTGCCGAGGATTCCCTGAGGCCTGAATATGACGATGAGCATGAGGGCCAGACCAATCAGGACGAAGCGCAGAATGTTCGCCTGCTGGTTCGACATGAAGGGCAACAGGCCCGCATCCGCCATGCGCGGAAGCAGGTTGGAAAGGAAGGCCATGATCACCCAGAACAGTACGGAACCGACGACCGGGCCGAAGATCGTTGCCGCGCCGCCGAGCAGGAGGACCGTCCACAGGAAGAAGGTGAGCGACGGGACGTAGGCACCGGGGATGACCGCGGACGGGAGTGCGAGAACAACCCCGCCGAGGGACCCGAAAACTCCACCGAGAATGAGCGCCTGCATTTTGTAGGAGAACACATTCTTGCCGAGCGCGCGCACCGCATCCTCGTCTTCGCGAATCCCCTTCAGAACCCGACCCCACGGACTGCGCATGAGCAGCCAGGTAACGACGATCGCCACAGCAAGCAGCAGGACTCCGAAAATTCGAACCCACCAGTCGGTTTCGTTGTACGTGAACGGACCGAATCCATAGGTGCCTTTGGGGATCGGGTTTGCCGCGCGGAAGCTCTCGTGGTACCCACCGAGGCCATCGGCCGAGTTGGTGACCGCATCGAACGCCGTTGTTTGGAACAGCAGCCGCACGGTCTCCGCCAAGGCAATCGTCGCAATGGCAAGGTAGTCGGCGCGGAGGCGCAGTGTGGGAATACCCAGAATGAGCGCAAACACGACGGACCCCGCCATACCGACCAGGATGCCGGCCCACCAGGGGAACCCGAAGGTGAGGATCGAAATGGCGTACCCGTAGGCGCCGATAGCCATGAAGCCGGCCTGGCCAAAGTTCAGCAGTCCGCCGTAGCCGAAGTGAATTGCCAGACCAACCGTGGCCAGCGCGTAGGCAATGGTCTCCGGATTGATAATCCAAACGACCGAATTGGAGAAAATTGCGCCCCAGTCCATGAGATCTCCTAACCTATTCTCTCGCGTCGACCGAGGAGGCCCTGAGGCCTAACCATCAGCACAATGATCAACACCACGAAGGGCCCAACGTATTTGACGTCGGATGGAATCCACAGGGTCGACAGCTCAACAAGAAGGCCGACAATGATGGAGCCCACGAGCGCGCCATACGCCGTCCCGAGTCCGCCGAGCACGACCGCGGCGAAGATGAGGAGCAGGATCTGCCACCCCATATCCCACTTGATGCCCGGTCGGAAGTACGCCCAGAGAATTCCGGAAAGGCCGGCAAGTGCCGAACCGAAGATCCACACGATTCGCACCACACGGTCAACGTCGATGCCGGAAGCTGCCGCAAGCGCCGAATTGTCGGCAATCGCTCGTGTCGCTTTTCCGATCTTGGTGCGCTGCAGCCAGAAGGCAACGAGAATCAGCATTACGACGCTGAGGCTCATGCTGATCATGTCCGTGGTGGAGAGCGCGATCGGGCCGAGCAGGGGGATCTTCCTCGAGCCAGTGCCGGAGTCCGGGAGCTGGAAGGTTCCGCCTCCGTAGAAGTACTGGAAGATGTAGCGGAGCGCGAGAGAGAATCCGATGCTCACGATCATGAGCTGGACAATGCTGAGTCCCTTCACCCGCAAGGGTTTCCAGACCACCACATCCTGAAGCCAGCCCAGTGCACCCGTGAGCACGACGGCGAGCGGGAACGCGATCCAGATCGACCAGCCAAGGGTCACGCTGAACGTGAACGCCATCAGCGCGCCGAATGTCACCATCTCGGCGTGTGCGAAGTTCGAAATGCCCGTCGTCCCAAACACGAGCGAAAGCCCGATTGAGGCGAGAGCGAGCATGAGCCCGAAATTCAGGCCGTTGATGGCTCGGCCCACGAACTGGTCGAAGAAGCTCACCGTCTCCCGCACGCCCTGGCCGAGGAAGAAGTTCACCGACTTGCTGTCCGTCAAACCAAACTCGGCTTCGATCGTTGCGCCCTTGTCGGAGATCGTGATGCGATCGGTGCCTTCCTGGCTGACGATCACACCCTTCGGGAGCGTGGATTCGACAAGCGTGATGCTGTACTTCTTTTTCTCCGGAACGCCGACGCTCCACTGACCCTTGTCGTCGGTCTTGACCTTGGCGCTGTATCCGTTTCCTGTGACGTCGATTTCGACGCCGCTGAGCGGCTTGTCGTTGTATTTGACGTTGCCGCTGAAGACGTATTGATATTTGTCTGTGTTGATGCTGTCGGCGTGGGCCGGAGTCGCCGCTGTCATTGCGAAAGCCATTGACGCCATCAGAACCGCGAACAGGAGCATGATTGGCCGCTTCATCAGCAAGCGAAACCGTTGAGCTGGAACCACGAGACCTCCAAGACGGGCCAGCGGGAGAGGTCTGCGGATCTCGGGTTCTGGCTGCCGTCATCGTTGACAGTACTTGCCGATTATGACCTATCTTTGCCCCGGGAGCCAACACAAATGGGCTGGAGCGGCGGCAGATCGGCGCAAACGATACGATGAAATACCGGAATCAGCGCGGCATCCGGCCTCTCATTGCTACGGATAACAATTCGGAGACTCATGCAGCAGCCAGACCCATTTGGATTCATCGGACTCACCTACGACGACGTCATGCTGCTGCCGGGCCACACGGATGTTATTCCCAGCGAAGCCGATACATCCTCACGGCTTACGCGCAATATCCGAGTTGCCACGCCGCTCATCTCGGCCGCGATGGACACCGTCACCGAGGGGCGGATGGCGATCGCCATGGCGCGTCACGGCGGGCTCGGCATCCTGCACCGGAATCTTTCGATTGAAGACCAGGCCACCTACGTCGACAAGGTGAAACGCAGCGAATCCGGGATGATCACGAACCCGGTCACCACGACGGCAGACGCCACGGTGGCGGATGTCGACGCCCTCTGCGGGCAGTTCAGGGTGTCCGGGCTTCCCGTCGTGGAGGGTGACGGAAAACTCATCGGCATCATCACCAACCGCGATATGCGGTTCGTTTCCCCCGTTGACAAGGCGACGACGCTCGTGCGGGACGTCATGACGAGGATGCCCCTCATTACCGCACCCACCGGGATCGACCCGGACGGGGCGATTGCGATCTTCGCCAGGCACAAGATCGAAAAGCTCCCCCTCGTCGACGCACACGGCAAACTGACCGGGCTCATCACCGTGAAGGATTTCGATAAGACCGAGAGGTACCCGAACGCCACGAAGGACGACGAGGGGCGATTGCGGGTCGGTGCCGCGATCGGATTCTTCGGGGATGCCTGGCAGCGGGCGGGCGCACTTGCCGACGCAGGGGTCGATGTGATCGTGGTTGACACCGCCAACGGCGAATCCGAAGGCGAAATTGGAATCATCCGTCGGCTCAAGGCCGACAGTGCGTTCAGGAACATCGACGTCATCGGCGGGAATATCGCAACGCGGTCGGGTGCGCAGGCGCTCATCGACGCTGGAGCGGATGCCGTGAAGGTCGGCGTCGGACCAGGCTCGATTTGCACCACCCGGGTTGTTGCCGGGGTCGGGGTGCCGCAGGTGACCGCCGTGTACGAGGCGTCCCTCGCCGCGCGGGACGCGGGCGTGCCGGTCATCGCCGACGGCGGTCTGCAGTACTCGGGAGACATCGCCAAGGCCCTCGTCGCCGGCGCCGAATCCGTGATGCTCGGATCACTGCTCGCGGGCACGGACGAAAGCCCGGGGGACATGCTGTTCATCAACGGGAAGCAGTTCAAGTCCTATCGGGGCATGGGTTCGCTCGGAGCGATGCAGACGAGGGGGAAGAGCACCTCGTACTCGCGCGACCGGTACTTTCAGGCGGACGTGCCCAACGACGACGAACTCATCGCGGAAGGCATCGAAGGCAAAGTCGCCTACCGAGGACCCGTCTCCTCCGTCGTGTACCAGCTGCTCGGCGGGCTGCGGCAGTCCATGTTCTACACCGGTGCGCACACGATCGACGAATTGCGCGCGAACGGAAAATTCGTGCGGATCACCGCCGCCGGACTCAAGGAATCGCACCCGCACGACATCCAGATGGTGGTGGAGGCGCCGAACTACCGGCACTGATTGCAGGACGGAAGTGACATGAAACTTCTTCTCACCTCGGGCGGCGTCACGAACCCGAGCATCCGCGCCGCACTCGTCGACCTGCTCGGCAAACCGATCGAGGAGTCGACCGCGCTGTGCATCCCGACGGCGCAATACGGGCATCCCTGGGTCGGGCCGGGCGTCAAGGTGTGGGAGTTCATCAGCGGGCATTCCCAGAACCCCATGGTTGATTTGGGCTGGAAATCCGTCGGCGTGCTCGAATTGACCGCGCTGCCGAGCCTCACCGAGGAGCGTTGGAAGCCGGTCGTCCGTGAGGCGGACGTGTTGCTCGCGGCCGGCGGCGATGCGCTCTATCTGTGCCACTGGATGCGGGAGTCGGGGCTGGCCGACATGCTTCCGTCGCTCGACTCGCACGTTTGGGTCGGGCTCAGCGCGGGCAGCATGGTGATGACGCCGCAAATCGGCACGGAGTTCATGGGGTGGACGCCACTCACGGGCAACGACAGCGCGCTCGGTGTGGTCGACTTCTGCCTCTGCCCGCACCTCGCGCCGGAGGGGGCACCGGGCAACTCCATGGCCGCGGCGGAGAAGTGGGCGGCCGGGATTTCGCACGAGTCGTATGCGATGGACGACCAGACGGCGATCACCGTGGTGGATGGTGTTGTCGACGTGATCTCCGAGGGATACTGGCGGCACTTCCCCCAGTAGACGGAAGGCATCGGCGAACTGGTGGATGGCGACGATGCGGTTGCGGCGGGCGAAGGGCTTTGGGGGTTCTGCCCAAGGATGCCCGCCGAACCCGGAACCCCCAAAACCCTCCGCCCGCCGCCGTAGTTCGCTCCCTGAGGAGGCCTGAAAGGCCGTCTCGAAGGGAGCCAACGGAGATACCGCGGGTGTATTCTGGTCGGCTTGCCACCGGTGAGCCTTCGATACTCGGAGTCATTCATGACTGGGGCGCACCATGGGCTACATCGACGTCAACGGGGTGTCCCTGTCGTTGCCGGACGGGCGGCCGCTGCTCGACGACGTGAGTTTTCGCGTGGGCGAGGGAGTGACGAGCGCGCTCATCGGCGCGAACGGTGCCGGCAAGACGACGCTGCTGCGCATCATCCGCGGCGAGCAGAAAGCGGATGCCGGTGCGATCTCGATCGACGGCGCACTCGGTGTCATGGACCAGTTCGTCGGGCACGTGCGCGACGAATCCACGGTGCGCGACCTGCTCATTTCCGTCGCGCCCGGGCGCATCCGAAGAGCGGCGCTTGCACTCGACCGCTCCGAGCTCGCGATCATCGAAAGCGACACCCTCGAAACCCAGATGAGCTACGCGGAGGCGCTCGCCGAGTACGCGGATGCCGGCGGGTACGACGAAGAGACCATCTGGGACCAGTGCACAATGGCAGCGATCGGCATCCCGTTCGAGCGGGCCAAATATCGCGAAGTGCGCACGCTCTCCGGGGGTGAGCAGAAGCGGCTCGCGCTCGAGGCCCTGCTGCGCGGGCCGGATGACGTTCTGCTGCTCGACGAACCGGACAACTACCTCGACGTGCCCGCCAAGCGCTGGCTCGAGCAGTCGCTGCGCGCCACGAAGAAGACGGTGCTTCTGGTGAGCCACGACCGCGAGCTGCTCGCGCAGGCCGCCGACCGCATCATCACGCTCGAGCTGGGCGGTGCGGGCAGCACAACCTGGACCCACGGAGGGGGATTCGCCAACTACCACGACGCGAGGCGGGATCGGATGGAGCGTCTCGACGAGCTTCGTCGCCGCTGGGACGAGCAGCACCTGAAACTCAAGCAGCTCGTCCAGGCGATGAAAGTGAAGGCGGCTGCGAGCGACGAGTTTGCCTCGCGCTACCATGCCGCCGTGACGAGGCTGCGCAAGTTCGAAGAGGCGGGGCCGCCGTTGGCACGGCCGGTCGACCAGGACCTGTCGATGAGGTTGCGCGGCGACCGCACGGGCAAACGCGCGGTCGTGTGCGAACAACTCGAACTCACCGGACTCATGGCGCCATTCGATCTCGAAGTGTGGTTCGGTGACCGGGTTGCAGCGCTCGGCTCGAACGGCTCAGGCAAGTCGCATTTCTTGAGGCTCCTCGCACTGGGCGGCACGGACCCGGATCCGCGCGCCGGCCACCTCACCTCGGTCGGTGCGACGCTCGCCCCGGTCGCACACAATGGCGTGGCCAGGCTCGGCGCGCGCGTCGTTCCAGGATGGTTCGCGCAAGTGCACGAGCATCCGTCCCTCCTCGGCCGCACCGTGCTCGACATCCTGCACCGCGGCGACGACAACCGCGCAGGGATGGCGCGCGAAGCCGCGAGTCGTGCCCTCGACCGGTACGGTCTTGCTGGCGCCGCGGAGCAGAACTTCGAGTCGCTGTCCGGCGGACAACAGGCGAGGCTGCAGATCCTTCTGCTCGAACTGAGCGGAGCGACTCTGCTGCTCCTCGACGAACCGACTGACAACCTGGACCTCGTGTCGGCAGAGGCGCTGCAGGATGCGCTCGAGCGGTTCGAAGGGACCGTCATCGCCGTCACCCACGACCGGTGGTTTGCGCGATCCTTCGACCGGTTCCTCGTCTTCGGCGCCGACGGGCGAGTCTACGAGTCGGATGAGCCCGTGTGGGATGAGGCGCGGGTCGCCCGCGCCCGCTGACTTTCATTATTCAGGAGGTGGTGTGAAAGTTGAGCCGTACTGGTCACTCCTGCCCCATCACCTCCTGAATGATGAAAGTCGGGCGACGGCCTCGGTGAGGGTGTCGGGCGCGCAGGCCAGGTTCAGGCGGGCGAAGCCGCGGCCGGGGTCGCCGAACGGCGGCCCGTTGCTGAGAGCCACCCTCGCGTGCTCGAGGATGTGCGCGGCCGGGTCATCCCCCCAGCCGAGTGCGGTGAAGTCGAGCCAGGCGAGATAGGTGGCTTCCGGCATCCGGTGTTTCACCTCAGGCAACTGGGAATCAAGGAGGGTTGCGAAGAGACGCCGGTTCGCGTCGAGGGAGGCGATGATGCCGTCCAGCCATTCGCCGCCGTCCCGGTACCCGGCCACGCTCGCCTTCAGGCCCAGGAGGCTCGTGCGCCAGTACACCTCGTCCGGCATGGACCCGACGATCGCCTCCTTCGACTTGCCCGCGGTGACCATGATGGCGCACTTGAGCCCGGCCAGGTTCCACGCCTTGCTCGCGGCAGTGACGCACACGCCCACGTCGCGCGCGGCATCCGACACAGAAAGGAACGGGGTGAACAGGGAATCCGGGTAGGTGAGCGGGCCATGGATTTCATCGCTCACGACGGTTGCCCCGTACTTTGCCGCGAGCTCCGCGACGGCACGCAACTCTTCTGCAGAGTGCGCCCGCCCGACCGGGTTGTGCGGGTTGCACAGCAGGTACGCTCGGGCGCCGGCCTCGAATGCCTCCTCGATTCCGTCGAGGTCGAGCGACCAGCCGGAGTCGATTCCGCCGGCCAGCGGCACCTCGACGACGCGCGCACCCGACTCTGCGACGAGGTCGAAGAACGGAAAGTACACAGGCGGGTTGATGATGACGCCGTCGCCGGGCTTCGTCACGCGGCGCAGCGTCTCGACGATCGCGACCCCGACATCCGTCGTCGTCCACACCTGCGCGGGGTCGACGGCCCAACCCCAGCGAGCATCCGCAAACCCGGCGAACGCCTCGGGAAGTTCGGAAGTGGGCGGCGTGTAGCCGGTGTCCGAGTTGCGGATGGCGGCCATGAGCGCGTCCTGGATGGGCGGCGCGAGCGGGAAGTCCGTTTCCGCGACGAACAGGGGGAGCACATCTTCGGGGAACATGCGCCATTTCACGCTCGAGCGCTGGCGGAGAAGAGTCATCGGGTCGGCATGCACATCCATACCCCCAGCTTGCCACCTTGTGTGGGTCCCAAATGAAGGAGTTCCCGGTGCGCAGGTCCGTGATTCCGGGCTGATAGCGGGCAGCGGATGCTCGATCTCCTTCATTTCGGACAGAACCGACGGGAGGGCCGGGAAGATAGGCTTGATTCTGTGAGTGATATCGAGATCGGACGATCCAAACGCGGTCGACGGGTTTTCGCGTTCGACGACATCGCGATCGTCCCGAACCGGCGCACGCGCGACCCGGAGGACGTCTCTGTGAGCTGGACGATCGACGCGTACCAGTTCGAAATTCCGGTGCTCGCGGCCCCCATGGACTCTGTGGTGTCGCCGGAGACAGCGATCCTCATCGGAAAGCTCGGCGGTCTCGGCGTACTGAATCTGGAAGGTCTGTGGACCAGGTACGAGAACCCGACGCCGCTGCTCAAGGAAATCAGCGAGCTTCCGGCCGACCAGGCGACGAAGCGCATGCAGGCGATCTACAAGGAGCCGGTCAAGCCGGAACTTGTGACGAGTCGGCTCGCCGAAATTCGCGCTGCGGGCGTCACCGTCGCTGGCGCACTGTCCCCCCAGCGCACCCAGGAGCTGTATAAGACCGTCGTTGAGGCGGGCGTCGACCTGTTCGTTATCCGCGGCACGACCGTGAGCGCGGAGCACGTGTCGCAGAACCAGGAACCGCTCAACCTCAAGAAGTTCATTTACGAGCTCGACGTGCCGGTAATCGTCGGCGGAGCGGCCGGGTACACCCCGGCGCTGCACCTCATGCGCACCGGGGCGGCCGGTGTTCTCGTCGGCTTCGGCGGCGGTGCAGCGTCGACGACGCGCGCGAGCCTCGGCATCCATGCCCCCATGGCGACGGCGGTCGCGGATGTCGCGGGCGCGAGGCGCGACTACCTCGATGAGTCGGGCGGCCGCTACGTGCACGTGATCGCGGACGGCGGGCTCGGAAGCTCCGGGGACATTGTGAAGGCGATCTCCGTCGGCGCGGACGCCGTCATGCTCGGCAGTGCGCTCGCGAGGGCGACCGAAGCTCCGGGCCGTGGCAAGCACTGGGGCGCTGAAGCGCACCACTCTGAACTTCCCCGCGGCAACCGGGTCGACGTCGGGTCGGTGGCACCGCTCGAACAGATTCTGTTCGGCCCGGCCGAGGTGGCGGATGCGACGGTCAACCTGATTGGAGCGTTGAAACGCTCCATGGCGACGACCGGATACTCGGATCTCAAAGAGTTTCAACGGGTCGAGGTCGTACTCTCCCCGTACCACGCGTAAGGACATCCATGGCAAAGAAGACGGTCACTCGATCCTCCCGGCTCGGTCCGGCCGAACGTTCAGCGGCGATCACCGCCCTGAAGGAGAAGGAACTCGACATCCTGGTCGTGGGCGGCGGCATCGTCGGCACGGGCAGCGCGATGGATGCGGTCACCCGCGGCTTGCGCGTCGGCATGGTGGAGGCGCGCGACTGGGGCAGCGGCACGTCGAGCCGGTCGTCGAAGCTCGTGCACGGCGGCATCCGGTATCTGGAGCAGCTGAATTTTCGTCTCGTGCGGGAGGCGCTCATCGAACGCGGGCTCCTGTTGCAGCGGATCGCCCCGCATTTGGTTCGTCCGGTGCGGTTCCTCTACCCGCTGAAGACCCCGATCATCGAACGCCTCTACATTGGCGCCGGGATGCTCCTGTACGACCTGTTCAGCTACAGCGGCGGCCGTCCGCCCGGTGTCCCGCACCACCGCCACCTGAGCAAACGGCAAGTGCACAAGCTCATGCCGAGCCTGCGCGACGATGCCCTGGTCGGTGGCATCACCTATTACGACGCGCAGGTAGATGATGCGCGCTATGTCGCGAGCCTGGCCCGCACCGCATCCTTCTACGGCGCGCACGTGGCAAGCAGGGTGCGCGTCGAAGGCTTCCTGAAAGTGGGTGAAAGGGTCGTCGGCGTGCAGGCGCACGACCTGCTCACCGGTGAGCGTTTCGACATCAGGGCCCGCCAGGTGGTGAACGCGACCGGCGTGTGGACGGATGACACCCAGGCCATGGTGGGCGAGCGCGGCCAGTTCAAGGTTCGGGCGTCGAAGGGCGTTCACCTCGTGGTGCCGCGGGACCGCTTCCAATCCAAGGTTGGGCTTCTGTTGCGCACGGAGAAAAGCGTGCTGTTCGTCATCCCGTGGGGCAGGCACTGGCTCATTGGCACGACGGACACCGACTGGAACCTGGACAAGGCGCATCCCGCCGCGACCGCCGCCGACATCGACTACCTGTTGAAGCACGTGAACAAGGTCATCAACGTGCCGCTCACCAGGGAGGATGTGGAGGGCGTATACGCGGGCCTTCGCCCCCTGCTCGCCGGGGAGAGCGACGAAACGTCGAAGCTGTCGCGCGAGCACATCGTCGCGCACAGCGTGCCGGGCCTCGTCGTGATCGCCGGCGGCAAGTGGACGACGTACCGCGTGATGGCGAAGGATGCGATCGACGAGGCGGTCGCCGCTCTCGACGGGCGCGTCCCCGAAAGCACCACGGAGGACATCGCGCTGCTCGGCGCAGAGGGCTATCAGGCCGCGTGGAACAAGCGGGCGAAGATCGCCAGGGCCTTCGGCGTGCACAAGGTGCGCATCGAGCACCTGTTGAACCGGTACGGGACGATGACGGATGAACTGCTCGATCTGATCCGGGCCCGCCCGGAATTGGGCTCACCGCTTCCCGGCGCGGACGACTACCTTGAGGCGGAGGTGGTGTACGCGGCAACGCACGAGGGTGCTCTGCACCTAGATGACGTTCTGGCTCGCCGCACCCGCATCTCGATCGAAGCGTGGGATCGCGGGGTCTCCGCGGCACCTGTTGCGGCCCGCCTCATGGGCGAGGTGCTCGGATGGGATGACGCGCGGGTGAAGCGGGAGGTCGCGTTCTACCTGAAGCGGGTGACCGCCGAGCGGGAAAGCCAGGAGCAGACGAGCGACGCTGCGGCGGATCGGGTTCGGCTGGAAGCACCCGATATCTCCATCGAGAACTAGTCGTGCTCCGCATTGCGCTCAGGCCGCGCTGGATCGCGGCGCTCGTGCTCGCCCTGGCGGTGGCCGCCGGGTTCGCGCTGCTCTCCCAGTGGCAGTTGTCGCGCAGCGTGAGCACCGGAACCGTCGTGCAGCGTCCGACCGAAACCACGCTGCCACTGAGCGAGGTGGCGACGCCGCAGCAACCGCTCAAGGCGACCGCTGACGGTCAGCGCGTGAGCGTGAGCGGACATTTCGTCCCGGGCGACAACCTGGTGCTGAGCGACCGCTACAACGGCGGCGCACGCGGCTACTGGGTGGTCGCGCATCTCACTGCGGGCGATGCGGGTGTTGCCGTGGCACTCGGCTGGACGCCGTCGAAGGACGAGGCGCATCGGGCGGCGGCCGCGTTCGATGGCGGGGAGGCCACGGTATCCGGGCGCCTCGTCGCGGATGAGGGCCCGCAGACCGGCGACTTCCAGTCGGGTTCTCTCACCACGCTGTCGATGGCGGCCATGGTGAACCTGTGGTCCGAGGTCGATTCGGGCGGGGTGTACAACGGGTACATTGTCGCGAACACCCCGGTCGCCGGACTGGAGAAAATCGACTCGCCGAGGCCGAGCCAGGAGGTCGAATTGAATTGGCTCAACCTGTTTTACGCGGCCGAATGGGTGATTTTTGCAGGGTTTGCCGTCTTCCTCTGGTGGCGCCTCGTACGGGACGTGTGGGAGAGGGAACAAACCCCGGCTTCCGTAGACTAGAGGCATGCTTCAACTGCCCCGATCCGCCGACATCCCCCGCATTCGCAAGACCCTCGCGGTGTACAAGGTTTCCGCGATCGTGACCGGATCCTTCCTTCTCCTCCTCTGCCTCATGATGGTGTTCCGTTACGGGTTCGGCGTCGACATCGAGCTTGGCGGCCCCGGCGGGTTCCTCGCCCTCACGCCGAAGGACTGGATTGTGGCGGTGAACCTGTCCACGGTCATCCTCATCGTGCACGGCTGGCTCTACGTCATTTACTTGGCGTGCGACTTCGTGCTGTGGCGACTCCTGGGTTGGACGTTCGGCCGGTTCCTGCTCATCGCGCTCGGCGGAATCGTTCCGCTGTTGTCGTTCTTCTACGAGCGCACCGTTCCGCGCAGGGTGAACGCCGCTCTTGACGCGGTGGAGGTGCCTGCGTGACCCAGTCCGGCCCGGTTCTCGTTGTCGACTTCGGGGCACAGTATGCGCAACTCATTGCGCGCCGGGTTCGCGAGGCGAACGTGTATTCGGAGATTGTGCCGCACACGGTGACGGCGGCGGAGATCGCCGAGCGGCAACCGTCCGCCGTGATTTTGAGCGGCGGGCCCTCCAGCGTGTATGAGGCGGGTTCGCCCGCGTTCGACGCCGGAATTCTGGACCTCGGCGTTCCGATCCTCGGCATTTGCTACGGGTTCCAGATGATGGCGAAGCAGCTCGGCGGCGAGGTCGCCAGGACGGGCCTTCGCGAGTACGGGGCGACGGATGTCCGGCTCGCGGGCGACGGCGGCACCCTGATGTCCGGGCAGCCGGCCGCGCAAACCGCGTGGATGAGCCACGGCGATTCCGTCGCGGCGGCGCCGGACGGCTTCACTGTGCTCGCGTCCACCACGTCCACGCCGGTCGCGGCGTTCGCGAGCGACGAGCGCAAGCTATACGGGGTGCAGTGGCATCCGGAAGTGAAGCACTCGGAGTTCGGCCAGCGCGTGCTCGAGAACTTCCTGCACAACGCGGCGGGGATTCCCGCGGAGTGGACGAGCGGCAGCATCATCACCGAGCAGGTTGAACGCATCCGGGAGCAGGTAGGCGGCGCTCGCGTAATTTGCGGGCTGTCCGGCGGCGTGGATTCCGCTGTGGCCGCGGCGATCGTGCATGAGGCGGTCGGCGACCAGCTCACGTGCATTTTCGTGGACCACGGACTCCTCCGCCAGGATGAGCGCCGCCAGGTGGAGGAGGACTTCGTCGCCTCAACCGGTGTGCGCCTTGTCACGGTGGATGCTGTGGACCAGTTCCTTGACGCCCTGGCCGGGGTGACCGACCCTGAGACCAAACGCAAAATCATCGGGCGGGAATTCATCCGCTGCTTCGAGAGCGCCGCCGAGGCTCTCGTACTCGAGGCGAAGGCGGAAGGTGAAGGTATTCGGTTCCTCGTGCAGGGCACGCTGTACCCGGACGTCGTGGAGTCTGGCGGCGGTTCGGGCACCGCGAACATCAAGAGCCACCACAACGTGGGCGGTCTGCCCGAGGACATGCAGTTCGAGCTCGTGGAGCCCCTGCGCACGCTGTTCAAGGACGAGGTGCGCGCGGTCGGGCGCGAACTCGGTCTGCCGGAGGGCATCGTTTCGCGCCAGCCGTTCCCCGGTCCCGGGCTCGGCATCCGCATTGTCGGTGAGGTCACGCGCGAGCGCCTCGAACTGTTGCGGCACGCGGATGCGATTGCTCGCGCCGAGTTGACGGCGGCGGGCCTCGACGCGGAGATCTGGCAGTGCCCTGTCGTGCTGCTCGCGGATGTGCGCTCGGTGGGCGTCCAGGGTGACGGTCGCACGTACGGCCACCCGATCGTGCTGCGGCCGGTGTCGTCGGAGGATGCGATGACGGCGGACTGGTCGCGACTGCCTTATGACGTGCTTGCGCGCATCTCGAACCGGATCACGAACGAGGTGGACGGTGTGAACCGCGTCGTACTCGACGTCACGTCGAAACCTCCGGGCACCATTGAGTGGGAATGACTGACGACGACCGCGAAAGGTTGCGCCGCATCGCCTACGGGCCGGGTTCGAGTGCTGCGGAGCGCGGCAAGGCCGAGGCGGCACTGCGGGAGTACACGGTGGCCGCAGACTCGGAGACCCCCTCTCAAGAGAGCGACAGCCCTGAAGCCGTCAGCCCAGAGGAGCGAGGGCGATCCCCGGATGTGTCAAGCGAGCCCCTCGAGACGCACAAGGCAGATTGTCCGGAGCAGGTGCGCGTACCCGGTATCCGCCCCGTGTGGCTCATCCCGATAGTTGTCGCAGCTTTGGCACTGGGAGCACTCGGCGCACTGAGTGCAACCGGTCAGCTTGCGCGCAATCCCACGGCTGCCGCGCCATCGGTGTCGTCAACTCCTCAGGAATCGGATGGGCCGCGCGCCACACAGTTTCCCAGCGGTGATCTTGAGGCGGCCGATCGTGCCTTCGCGCGCAGTCAGCAGCCAGAGGATGCCTTTCCTGACACTAATCTCCTGGAGGCGAACTCTATCGATCCGGGCAACGTGAGACTCCTCGAGGCGACCAATCCGGACGGGGAGGCGATAAGCGTGTGGGCGGGAACAAATCGATTGGGGTATCTGTGCCTTCTTGCCACGGTGGGCCCCGAACAGGCCGGGGCGGCATCGTGCGCTTCACGGGCAGATTTTGCGCGTGGTGGTGGAATCGGTTTCGGAATAAACGGTTTCCTGGTCTCCTGGAATGGCAAAGGAGTGAGCATTGACGCGGGTGTCCGTTGAATTAAGGCGCACTCACCGCTCCTCAACCTACGTGCTGATCCGACGTCTCCGCACAGGCCCGGACGTTAAGTTCGGTCAGGGTGTGTAGCCTCTGGCATTCTTGACTCTGCTCGACGAAGATAAAGGGGTGACTACCGTGACCGAACCGCAAGTGTGGACCATGATTGGCGTGTTCTCCGCGCTCATGTTCGGGACGTGGACCATCATTTCGACACTCTTTGTGCGAGTCGTTCGCACGGAGATTGGTGGTCTCCGGAGCGAAATGGGTGGCCTGCGGGGTGAAATGGGTGGTTTGCGGGCAGAAATGAACGCCCGGTTCGACACGGTGAACGTCAAAATCGATGGGCTGGACCGCGACGTACAACTTCTCATGAGTCGAGAGTTCGGAAAATAGCGGGACTACCGAACCTGCGGCCCCGCCGCAATCTAAGCGCTTAGTTGCGCAGGATCGCGAGCAGGCGCAGGATCTCCAGGTACAGCCAGACGACGGTGACCATGATGCCGAACGCGGCCGTCCAACCGTACACGCGCGGCGCGCCCCGGCTCACACCCGTCTTGATGTTGTCGAAATCGAGCACGAGGGAGTAGGCGGCGAGCAGAATCACCAGAATGCCAAGGATCAGGCCAAGCGGAATCCCGAAGATCTCGGCACTGCGCATCCCGAACGGCTGGTTGTTGACGCCGGTCACCATCAGGATGAGATTCAGTACCGAGAATGCGAGGTACCCGACCATGGCGATCAGGAAAACCTTCGTCGCTTTTTTGGATGCGCGCACCTTGCCGCTCGCGAAGAGGGCGAGCGTGACGCCGATGACGACAAGCGTGCCGAGAACCGCCTGGATGGCGATTCCCGAGTACATGGTTTCGAAGAAGTTGGTCACGCCACCGACGAAAACGCCCTCCACGGCGGCGTAGATGAGAATCAGCGCGGGCGACGGCTTCTTCTTGAAGATGTTGACGAGCGCGAGCACGAATCCGACGATCATGGCCGGCAGGAACAGCGCGGGCAGCATCCAGCCGACGACGGCGCCGCCGAGCAGGATCGCGAAGCTGAAGACGATCTTGATGATCGTGTCTTCGTAGCTCATCCGATCCGTCTGCGCGGGCGTGGCCGACGGTTGCGAATACAGTTCCGTCAACTGCTGGGCGCTGAGATCCCCCGTGGCCGGTCGCGACAGCTGGGCAGCTTTGGCCGCGCTCGCGGAGAACGCGGGCGAGTTGGTGAATACCGGATTCGATGACGCCATGGGTTCCTCATTCTTTCGGGGGAATCGCTTGGAGCCAATCTAACCCGAAATCGCTGTGGATCTGCCCGACATCGCCGCGAGCGAACGCGCCAGCCAGGCCGACCCACTGAGTGCGGCGCCGGAAATCGGCAGCACGACAACCCCCCAGCCGTAGTCCGGGAAAGTCTGGGACAGCACGGCGGCCACCAGCAGCGGCACCACCACCGTCAGGTAGCTGACAAGAGGTCGCTGGCGAAGGAGCAGCCACGCGGCGAACGGGAACACGAGGAACACCGTGGCGGGAGCACCGTTCAGCAGGACGATTGTCGTCAGTGCGCCGATGCCCGCACCGAGTATCCGCCGCCATCCCACCCCGGGGAGGATGCACCACCCGGTGATGTGGGCGAACAGGCCGAGCGGCAAAACCACCAGAGAGTAGGCGGAGGTGAGCTGGACGAGCGCGCCGCCCGCAAAAATCAGGGCAACACCCGCCGCGTATCTGGCGGGGTAGGACCCCCACCGCAACGGAAGTCGTGACGCCGGTTCACGCCACTTCGGGCGTGATTCAGGCATTCGAGGCGTAAATCTGCACCGCCGCGTAGATGATGAGGACCAGGCCGAGTGCGCCCATCGCAACGCCCACCCAGAACCCTGCGCCGTACTTCGAGGTCATCGACTCTGAGGGGTCAGGGGGAAGTGCGGTGGATGGCGCAGGCACCGGAAGCGATGCGGCTCTGGGCCGCGCGGGGGAAGGAAGCCCCGCCGTGGGTAGCGCGTCCAAATTGCTCGTTGACGGGGACGCCACGGTTGAGCTCAGAATTGCGGCGCTTCGCTCGGCCGAATGCAGCGTGGGCCGCCCGCAGTAGATGCAGAATTTCCAGCGCGAGTCGAGTTCGCGGCCGCAACTCTCGCAACTGTCCATAATCAAGCAGATTACCAACAGTCGACATCGCGTAGCGTTGCAGTGTGAAATCGGCTCCGCGGCCCCGACCGCTCGTCATCGCCCATCGGGGTGCGTGCGGTTACCGCCCGGAGCACAGCCGGGCCGCGTACGAGCTTGCGCTCAACATGGGCGCGGATGCCGTGGAGCCGGATATTGTCACCACCCGCGACGGTGTTCTGGTGATCCGCCACGAAAACGAGATCTCGGGCACCACGGATGTCGCGTCGCGAACCGAGTTCGCGGACCGTCGCACGACGAAGACGATCGACGGGCAGAAACTCACCGGATGGTTCACCGAAGACTTCACCTGGGCTGAACTGAAGACCCTGCGGGTGCGCGAGCGGTTGCCTGAGCTGCGGGGTACTGCTTTCGACGAAGAGCAGGGCATCCTGCGCCTGACCGACCTGCTTGAGTTGCTCGACGCTCACGGCGATACCGGCATGGTCGCGGAGATCAAGCACCCGACCTACTTCGATTCGATCGGATTTCCGCTCGGCGAGCTGGTGGCGGCGGAGCTTGCGGACGCCGGATGGAAGGCCGACCCGCGGCTCGTGGTGGAGTGTTTCGAAACGGGTGTGCTCGCGCAGGTGCGCGCGCACGGGATCGGAGCGCGGTACGTGTTCCTTCTGGAGGCGTCGGGGGCGCCCGCGGATGAGGTTGCGGCGCGGGGCCGGGACGCGAAGGCCTTCGCCGAGTACCTCACGGAGGAGGGGCTCGCCGAACTCGCGGCATCCGGCATGGACGGGATCAGCGTTGACAAACACCTGCTTCTCGCGACGGATGCCTCCGGCCAGGTGACCGGCACGACGGATCTCGTCGACCGAGCGCATGCGGCTGGACTCACCGTGTTCTGCTGGACGCTGAGGGCCGAGAACAACTTCCTTGCGAAAAACTTTCGCAGGGCCGGAGGGGCAAAGGAGTACGGCGAGTGGCTGGAGGAGTTCCAGCTGATCATGCGCACGGGTCTCGACGGTGTGTTCGCCGACCAGCCGGACCTCGCCATTGAGGCGCGTGCCGGGCTCTGACCTGCACCCGACGTAGTCTCGGGCCCAAATGAAGGCAATTTGAATCGATGGCACGCATTCATGTGGCGCATGCTGAGCTGGTTCGGAGAATCTCCTTCATTTGGGTCCCGCGGGTGGGGGCTCGCCGGTGTCAGGCATTTCGACCACGGATGCAACGGGTCAGAGGTGGTCGCCTCGTGCCACGGCCGCAAGGACGGCGCGTTCAACTTCATGCCACCGGTAAATCACCTGGTTGTAGCTGAACCGGAGTACGACGAAGTCGATGGCACAGAGTCGCGCATCGCGGCTTCGATCAAGCTCGAAGCGAACTGGGTCGATGTGATATGCAGCACCATCCACTTCAACAACGAGCCGCCTGCCGATCAGGAAGTCGACGCGTTTCCCATCGATCCAAACCTGCCGCGCCAACGGCAATTTGTGTTGGGCAAGTCGGACGTAGGTTATGGACTCGGTGCCACTCTCACAGATTCCGTCAGCGAGGAGCAGGATGGGCAGGGCTTTCGGTATAGCGCTAGCGAGAGCCTTCCATTCCGGGAAGGTCATCAGTGGCGCCGTACCTCTTCCGAACGAACGTAGGCCAGAGTTTGCGATCGCGACCGAATACTCGATTGGTTGACAGCGTGCTACTTCAGTCAGGCACGGAAGCGGGTCCAGCACGAGACGCGAGCCTGATCGTGGTTTTGAGCTCCAATGCGTCGTCACTCCGGAGGGATTCCTGCCAAGTCGTCGTCGCATGTCGTCGGGCGTCCGCAGCCTGCACTCGTTGTGGTGCAGCGACACGTGCAGGTGTTCGTCAGGAGGACTCCACATGCCGTGCTGAGTTGCGCCGGAGATGCACCCCAGCCGCCCGCCCACTCGCACGGCCCTCTGAAACGCGTGGTCGACATCCGTCGTGCAGTACCAGCCCTGTCGAACCCGAACGACATGGCCATAGTTGACAGCAAAGGCCAGCGACTTCTTGCCGAATCCTGCAGCAAGCAATTCATGGGTTGCGGCGAGTCCGCCGAGTGCGGCAATAGTCTCGGTGAGCGAATGCATCCCGCCAGCATTCACCGACAGTGCTGGCGCCCGAGTGCTGCTCCGCAAATTCTGTGGAGTTCGGACTATTGCATCCCAAATGAAGGAGAAGTCGGAAAACGCCTCCGGAATTACAGGGGCGTATTCGGGAAATGTTCCGGATTGCCTTCATTTGGGCCCGAATCCTGGCGGTCGGCGGGCGCGCCTACAATTGATGGGCCATGACCTTCATCCCTGAGCTGCCGAATCCCGACATCGAGTCGCGGCTTCTGGAAGGGCTTAACCCGCAGCAGCGCGAGGCCGTGTTGCACAGGGGCGAAGCACTTCTCATCGTGGCGGGCGCGGGCTCCGGCAAGACGAGCGTGCTCACGCGACGGATCGCCCATCTCATCGAAACGCAGGATGCCTGGCCGAGCCAGATCCTCGCGATCACGTTCACGAACAAGGCCGCCGCCGAAATGCGCGAGCGGGTCGAATCACTCATCGGCAAAGCCGCGGAAGGCATGTGGATTTCGACGTTCCACTCGGCCTGCGTCCGAATCCTGCGCCGCGAGGCAGAAAGCTTCGGGTACACGAAGAGCTTCACGATCTACGACTCCGCCGACTCGCGCGCCCTCATCAAACGCATCATCAAAGACCTCGACGCCGACACGTACGGCTTCACCGTGAGCAAAGTCGCCGGCCGAATCTCCAAAGCCAAGAACGAATTGCAGGATGTCGAAAGCTACTCGCGGGATGCCAACTTCGCCGACCCCGCCGAGGCCGTCTTCGTGGAGATGTTCCGCCGCTACTCCAACGATCTCACCCGCGCCAACGCCTTCGACTTCGACGACCTCATCGCGCAAACCGTGTACCTGTTCCGGGCCTTTCCGCGAGTAGCTGCCCTGTACCAGCGCCGCTTCCGGCACATCCTGGTTGACGAATACCAGGACACGAACCACGCCCAGTACTCCCTCATCCGCGAACTCACGCGCGGACCGAAGCCCGACGACCTGAAAGGCGCCGTCGGATTCGATGGTATGCCGCTGAAGGAATATGCAGAGCCGCTCGGGCCAGCCTCGCTCACGGTGGTTGGCGACTCCGACCAGTCGATCTACGCGTTCCGGGGTGCGGACATCCGCAACATCGTCGAGTTCGAGCGGGACTTCCCCAAATCGAAAGTCATCCTGCTCGAACAGAACTACCGTTCGACTCAGAACATCCTGAGCGCCGCCAACGCGGTCATCTCGAACAACTTCGACCGCAAAGACAAGAAGCTGTTCACCACGATCGGCGACGGCGACAAGATCGTCGGGTTCACCGGGTACAGCCAGCACGACGAAGCCCAGTTCATCGCCGACGAGATTGCCGAGCTGCGCGAGAAGGGCATCGACTACCGCGACATCGCCGTGTTCTACCGCACGAACGCGCAGACGCGTGCGCTGGAGGACGTGTTCATCCGCTCGGCGCTGCCCTACCGGGTGATCGGCGGCACGAAGTTCTATGAACGCGCGGAGATCAAGGATGCTCTTGCCTACCTGATTGCCGTGGCGAATCCGGCCGACCCGCTTGCGCTTCGCCGCATCATGAACGTGCCCAAGCGCGGCATCGGACCTGCCACCGAGGCGGCGCTTCAGAATCACGCGGACAAGGATGGCCGCACCCTGAGGGAAGCCCTCCGCGAATCGAACGAGCTCGGCCTCGGGCCGAAGGTGACCGGGACGATCGAGGAGCTTGCCACGCTCCTCGACGAGGTGGGGGCGACGGTCGAGACGGCGGCGCCCGCGGACATCCTCACCGCGCTTCTGGACCGCACGGGATTTCTGGAGGCATTGCGGGCGAGCCGCGACCCGCAGGATGAGGCGCGCGCCGAGAACGTCGAAGAACTCCTCGCCGTCACGCGCGAGTTCCGCAAGAACAACCCGACCGGCACGCTGCTCGACTTCCTCACCGAGGTGTCGCTCGTGGCGGCGGCCGATGAACTGGACGACTCGAGCGGAACCGTCTCCCTCATGACCCTCCACACCGCGAAAGGCCTCGAGTTCGAGGCGGTGTTCCTCACGGGCGTCGAAGAAGGACTGCTCCCGCACCAGATGTCCGCGGGGGAGCCGGGCGGCCCCGCCGAGGAGCGCAGGCTGTTCTATGTGGGGATCACCCGGGCTCGGCGGCGCCTGTACCTGTCCCTCGCGATGACGCGCGCGCAGTTCGGCGACGTGACCGTTGCCATGCCGAGTCGCTACCTGCAGGAAATCCCGACCGAACTCATCGACTGGAGACAGTCGCCCGGGATGGCGAACTCGCGTGGCGGCACTGAACCGCGGGCGCTCAACGCGCGGCGCGGAGGGTTCGGCGCAGAGACGTCGATTGCCGGCGGCTCTTTCGGAGGCTCGAGCGGGTACGCGGTCGAGTCGGCAGGCCCCGGTGCGACAGCGAGGGCGCGGATGGCGGCGCGGGCCGCTGAGCGCCCGAAAACGGAGTGGGCGAGCCGCGTGACGAGCACTGTGCGCGACAACGGGGACCTGACGCTCGCGGCAGGCGACCGCATCCGGCACGTGGACTTCGGCGAAGGCAAAGTGACGGCGGTGACCGGTTCCGGCGCGAAGTCGGTGGCCGAAGTGCAGTTCGAGTCGGCGGGCCGCAAGAGACTTCTCATCAAGATCAGTCCGATCGAGAAGATCGAATGATCTTCTCGAACCCACTTATGCACGGTCGCTCTCAGCGACCGTGC
>OEIU01000899.1_pt1 | contig 22835 bp, 19 predicted proteins | sample 1539221 | NCBI WGS metagenome assembly OEIU01 (sample SAMN03792071, study PRJEB22550) | activated sludge metagenome | feature: wastewater treatment plant; material: activated sludge; isolation source: Wastewater treatment plant of a petroleum refinery complex | place: Argentina: Zarate | collected...
CCACTGCATTGTTTCCGAAGCTGACACCCTCAACGCTCTCCCTGAACGATCAAACCGCCTCGATGCCTACGACCTCATTCTTTCTGAGGCATAACGTTTGCGTTAAGGCGCGTGCGTCTTCGCACGTCGCCTCTTGAACGCATTGTTAGGGTTCTCCTGCAGTTTTTGCTGAGCTTGCACCACTTGCTCAAGTGTGAACTCGTTACAGCTCGCGCCCAAGAACTCCAAATAGGCATCAAACAGCCGCCACTGCCGCTCGGTGTAAGGAACCGTGGGTTCCCATCGATGTTCAGAGCTGAAGGCGAAGAGCAAGGCATCGGTGTAGTCCGACTCCGGTTCATTAATTGATCGAATGAGCCAGGCTGGCAGGTAGTACTGCTTTCCATCGTCTGAAAGTAGTGGCATGTCCCAACGATGCTTATCTAAGACACCGTCCGGAATGTTGAGCCATTCATACGGAGCAAGTGCAACGCGCAGTTCATCGCATTCAAGACATTCGTGCGGCGCTATGTCCGCTTCGACGGGCTTGCGCGACACTTTGAAAGCCGCGCCAACCTCAAGCTTGAGAGACTCCCGATCCATTTGCTCCTCTTAAGACCCTAACGCCACTGCTCAAGCGCGGCGTTTCTTAACGCCGTCGCGTGCAGCAGTTTGTTGGGCGTCATGTCACTGCCTGACATCTCTCAGTACTTTAGCAACGAGCTTTGAACCTTTGCCTGGACACATATCTGGATTGCTCGAAGAGAACGTGAAGCGCTGTCCGGCGAATACCCCGTCTACGGACATCCACTCACCGTCCATAACGCCACAACTGAGCGACTTTCCCGACAACTTGGATAGGGAGCCAAGCTCAGCCAATATCGTTTTCGTATTCTTCGAGCTCGAGGCTTTACAAGAACCACCAACAGGAGAGTGCTCGTTCTGTCGATAAGCAATGCGGCAGACCCACAAGCCTTGATTTGATATCACATAGCCCTTGGTTTCGTAGCCGATAGTACCGGGGTCGAAGTTGGCCCAGGAAATCCAGAATCGAATTTCGTCGGGACCTCCTTCCCGAAAAACGGCCAGCATAGATTTGGTCGCATACGCATCAACCTGTGCGCGCTTTTCGGCAAGCTCTGCCGCGCTATATGTGCTTACAGAATCTCTGCCAGAAATGTCTTCGACGTAGACGATCTCACCAGCCCACGCTGCATGCGAAAGAAGCACACAAATCGGGATCGCTGGCAGGAGGCGCTTTCGCATATTCACAATCAAACAGCCTTAAGATCGATTTGTCTCGCCCAACGCCGTGGGTAAGCCGCGAACAAGGTGCGTAGCACCTTGTGAGTCGGGTGCGCGCAGCGCACGAACTTGACCCACTTGTTAGGCATTCCCATTTCCGATCTCTCTAAGCAACTGACACCGCATGCTGACAACTAGCTCAGCAATGCCGTCTCGATCCGCCGTGTGGAACCACTCGCGTGCTCTGCCGGACCTTGCGTAGCGACGATCCATCTCAGAAAGAAGACAAAGTTCGAACGGTGCAAGATCCGGCGAGGCGAGTTCGATCAATGGCTGCAGAACGACTTCACCACCGAACGTTCTCTTGTACTCGGACCATCGCTTGAAAAAGCTCGATCGTGTAATCCCAACCTTGGTGTGCAACGCGTTTACAAGTGTCGTATGTCCCCGATAGGTGGGCTTCAACACCTCCGAAGTGGGAAATGCCAAGTACACGCCAGTGCCGTAGACGTTGATGTGTGCCGGACACCTGAAGCCTTCAGATCTCATGCTGCCTAACGCTCCGGCTGAGCCGAGAGCAAAAGCGCATCGCTTTTGCGAGTCGGGCGCGCCAGCGCGTACTCGAGCCGGTTGTTAGCCTGCACCAATCTTCCTCGATTTAGCCTTCTGCAACCTTGGCGTCGAAAGTCGAGCCGCAAGCGTTCCGATCAAGAAGCTCACTGGAAACACAACCAAGAAGAGTATGAGAGGGTGTGATAGACCGAAATTGTCCAGGAAGACGGCCAGTAGGACTGTGGCTGCCATTGCGGCGATGTATGCGACCCAACGCGCGAGCATTGGGATGTAGCTATGGCTTCGACAGTACTCACACTCAATGTGCCATGCGTAGTGCGACAGAGTCCTCCGCGGAATGAACTCCCAGAGACTGACCTTGATTGGGGAATTGCAGCTGGGACACAGATACATAAGGGCTAACGCTATTTCTCACGCGAGCGCGTCTTCGCGCGTCGCGTGCAGAAATTTGTTGGGCTCCGCGATCATGCTAAAGGAAGAAGCGGACGCTCAAGGTACCGAGGCATTACTTTCTCGGCCCATACCTTGTAGTAGTTGCGCCTGCTCTCAGCAACGTACTGCCGTTTTTTCTCAAGCATCTCTGCTCTTGACGCCTCTGGCGCAAATGTCATTCTGCTTGTCAGCGAGTTGCAGGAACCACAAGCCGCCACTCGATTGTTCGGTTCGTCTGTTCCGCCGCAGCTGCGAGGGCGGATGTGGTCGATCGAGAGTTGCATCCAGGCATCGAAGGTGCGCCCATCGAACCCACAGTACACGCACGTGAAGTGACATTTCTCGTACGTTGTTTCGTTTGATTCGGTGTTCATCTGCGTTCTCCTTATCTCCAAGCCCAACTAGATATAGACCGCCCCAGTCTGCCCAATCAACCTGCCGTCTGACAAATAACCTGGCACACCCCGACTTGCCAATACTCTGACCCGCCACGAGTTATGTCGCAGGCTGCGATCTAACAGCCCCATCAAACTCAGGAAGATCCAGCGCCTGGGTGCACAGCTTGTTCATGGACAACGTCATGAAGACTCCGATCAACCTGTGAACGACGGATAACCTGTCGATCGACAATGACGCAAGTAGCTGGCCGACGTTGACTTGTTTATTGATAACTGTATATAAACACAGATTCAACAGACACAGCACGGATGCTCATGAAATACCGATCGCCGGAACGGCCGCCGCTGCAGTCGCGTCGTCTGCTCGATCAGATCCGCGAGCGCGTTCGCTACATGCACTACAGTCTTCGCACTGAAGAGTCGTATGTGTACTGGGCGCGGCGTTTCATCAAGTTTCACGGGTTGCGACATCCGCGCGACCTGGGGCAGGCCGAAGTCGAACGGTTCCTGGCGTATCTCGCAACCCAGAAGAACGTTGCACCCTCGACGCATCGGCAGGCGCTGTCGGGCCTGTTGTTCCTGTATCGACAGGTACTCGATATCGAGCTGCCCTGGATGAGCGAAATCGGGCGACCGCGGGTGAGGGATCGCATTCCGGTCGTGCTGTCACGCATGGAAGTCGCCCGCCTGCTGCAGGAGATGGGAACGAGCGATCGGCTGATCGGCCAGGTTCTCTACGGCATGGGCCTGCGGCTGATGGGGTGCCTGCGGCTGCGCCTCAAGGATGTCGATTTCGATCGCAAGATCGTGATCGTGCGGGAGGGCAAGGGATCGAAGGATCGCGTGGTCATGTTGCCCGCGGCGCTCATGCAGCCGCTGCGGGAACAGATCGCGCATTCGCGCGCCCTCTGGGCGGAGGATCGGGCGGCCGGTCGTGCCGGCGTCTGGTTGCCGGATGCACTTGCCCAGAAATACCCGCGTGCGCCGGCTTCCTGGGCATGGCACTGGGTTTTTCCGGCACCGCATGTGTCGACCGATCCGCGCAGCGGCATCTGCCGGCGGCATCATCGTTTCGAGCAGACCGTGGGCCGCGCGATCTCCCGGGCGGTGGCTCGCGCCGGCCTGGAAAAGAAGGTCACGGCGCACACGTTGCGTCACTCGTTCGCAACGCATCTGCTCGATTCGGGAGTGGACATCCGTCGCGTGCAGGAACTGCTCGGACACACCGACGTGAGCACGACGATGATCTACACACACGTGCTGTCATCGTCTGCTGCCGGCACGGCCAGCCCGATCGACGCGCTTCCCTGTGTGCCGATATTGCCTCCAGAGACAGACGAGGTGCGCGAGCCGCGACTGCACTACGGCTCACGCACCGATTACCGGCTCTTATCTGCGGCCCTGATTCCCGCTGCGCCATTGTCCACGGCCACCGCGCTGACCGGGGCGGCTGTGCCCTTGTGACTGGGGCTGCCGGTTCTGCGAGTTGCCGGCGCCGCGACCGAACGAAGCACTGCGCTGCGATTCCTGCCGATGCGCGCTATTGCCGTTCTGCGGACGACCGCGGCGAGCGTTCTGATTGCCGCCATCGAATCCCTGACGATTCGAGTCCGAGGGATACGCCGTGTTGCTGTTCGACCGCGGCTGGCGCTCGCGCTGTTGCTGGCGCCGCGGATCCTGATGCGGCTTGTATTCCTGCGGCTCGCGCGGCGCGACGCTGCGGCCGGCGGGCGGTTCTGAAATCTGCGGGATCGGCAGCTGCGACACGCGCTTGCCGATCACGCGCTCGATGTCCTTCAGCAGTCCGGTTTCATCCGGCGCAACAAGCGACAGCGCAACACCCGTGGCGCCGGCGCGGCCGGTGCGGCCGATGCGGTGCACGTAGTCTTCCGGCACGTTCGGCAGCTCGTAGTTGACGACGTGCGGCAGCTCCTTGATGTCGAGGCCGCGGGCGGCGACTTCGGTGGCGACGAGCGCACGGATGTTGAAGCCCTTGAAGTCCGCCAGCGCTTTGGTACGCGCCGACTGGCTCTTGTTGCCGTGAATCGCCGCGGCTTCGATGCCGTCGTCCTGCAGCTGCTTGGTGAGGCGATTGGCGCCGTGCTTGGTGCGCGTGAACACCAGCACCTGGTTCCAGTCGCCCTGGCGGATGAGATGCGAGAGCAGCGCGCGCTTGCGATCCTTCTGAATCATGTAGGCGCCCTGTTCGACTGTCTCGATGGCGGCGTTGCGGCGCGCGACTTCGATTTCGACCGGCTGCTTCAGCAGGCCCTGCGCGAGGCGACGGATGTCGTCGGAGTAGGTCGCGGAGAACAGCAGGTTCTGGCGCTGCTGCGGCAACAGCTTGATGACGCGGCGGATGTCGGCGATGAAGCCCATGTCGAGCATGCGGTCGGCTTCGTCGAGCACGAGGATCTCGACCGAACGCAGATCGACGTTGCCCTGCTGCGCATGATCGAGCAGCCGGCCCGGCGTGGCGACGAGGATGTCGACACCGCGACGCAGTGCGTCGATCTGCGGATTGATGCTCACGCCGCCGAAGATGGTGATCGTGCGCAGCTGCAGATACTTGCCGTAGCTCTTGATGCTGTCGGCCACCTGCGCAGCGAGTTCGCGTGTCGGCACCAGCACGACGGCGCGCGGCGCGCGCGACGGATTCTGTTGTGCCTGCAGGCGCTGCAGCAGCGGCAGCGTGAAGCCGGCCGTCTTGCCCGTGCCGGTCTGCGAACCGGCGAGAATGTCGCGGCCGGCGAGAATTTCAGGAATGACCCGCGACTGGACGGGCGTCGGTTGTGCGTAGCCGCGATCAGAAAGCGCGCGCACGAGTTCGGGCATCAGCCCGAGCGAAGCGAAAGGCATATATATGTGTTCCTCTACCGCACCTGCTCGCGAGCCTTGCGGTCGCGGGTCCAGTAAAGGCGGGAGACAAGTTCGAGGACGGCGAGGCCGTTTGATTCTCGAGAAATGAACGAGCTGACCGGACGGCAGCTTGTATAGGCGGCGCGGACTGTACAGGGATCCGCGGCAAATTGCACTGAGGCATTGCCTGAGCCCCGCCAGCGGAGCGTGACGCCGCCTACTTGCGCGTCTGCGCCATGATGGCCAGCAACCGTCCCTCGGGATCCTTGAAGAACGCCATCCATTCTTCCGTCCCGTCCGCGTGCTGGTGAATCCGGTGCGGTGCGGCCTCGAATACGACGCCTCGTTCGGCCAGCTCGCGATAGGCAAGCTGAATGTCCGGCACCCGCAGATACAGAATCGATTCGTCCGCTTTGACACCATGCATCGCGTTGAGCATCAGGCGGGTGCCGCCGCAGTCGAAGAAAGCCAGATTGCCGAAGGCGTACAGGTGAGGTAACCCCAGCACGCGTTCGTACCAGTCCGACGACTCCTGCCCGGCGCGCACCGATAGCGCGATCTGGCCGATGGCGCCGAGTTGAAACTGCTGTGTCATGGCATCGCTCCTTGCTGCAACCGCGCTGTCGCGAGGTACGCCGAACCACCGCCGCAAGTCGTCGCGACCGTGCAGCCCGATCTTGTCGCGAATGTTCCGCACGTGGTACTTGATGGCATCGATACTGACGGCGCGACGTCGCGCGATCTCGCTCGTGGTCATACCGTGCTGCAGGGCATGCAGCGTGCGCCACTCCGCCGGCGTGAGTACGTCGTCATGCGCGGGCCGTCCACGTCGCCGGCGTTTACTCATGTGCACAGCCTAGCGTTCGACGACGCAAATTTCCCTACCCCTCGGCGCTCGCCCGCCGCGTGGCCAGCGCAATGGGCAGCGCCATCAGGAACATGTGTACCAGCAGGTTGAGCGCGAAGAATCCGGGACGGAACACGAACGGATGCGGATAGGCCGACAGCGGCAGCACCACGAACTGCATGAACGGATAAAGAAACGCGCCGTACAGCACGGCGGCGAGAACGGGCTGGCGGACCAGCCAGATCCAGCGGCGGCTGACCAGGAAAAACGCGGCGGCCATGAGCAATGCCATGCAGAAGTGCAGTACGAAGCCGAGCACGGCCGTCGGCACGCCGCCTTCGTAAGCAGCAGGGCCGAGCAGGCCTGTCGCCACCGACTGCAGCAGCCGCAGGGGCGGCGTGCCGCGCATCGCGGAAATCACGATGGCGTAAGTGAGATCGAGCGATCCGCCGATGGCGCCGCCGACCAGCGTGGCAAAAGCAAAGGGTCGTCGCATTCCGGTCCCCCGTTGTTCGCGTGCGGGGATCTTCGGTACTCGGGCTGCATACGGCAAGCTGCCGACGCGGCGCTGATTGGTATTTGCTGCGTTGCTGGGCCAACATGACGAGGCATCGACAGAGGAGCACCGGCCAATGCGCAACGAGAGTCATCGAACGCCATCCAGTCTGTTGCTGGCGGCCGTGATCGCGCATGTCGTCGCGACGCTGATTCATTTCGTCCACAACGCCGTCTTCCTCGCCGACTATCCGAATCTGCCGGCGTGGCTCACCGCCGGCGGCGTCTATGCCTCCTGGATCGTGCTGACTGCCGTCGGGCTCCTCGGGCTGGCGTTGCTGCGCTACGTCGCCGTTCCGCTGGGACTCGGCGTGCTGGTGCTTTATGCGCTGCTGGGATTCGGCGGTTTCGATCACTACACCGTCGCGGCGATCTCGGCACATACCACGGCAATGAACCTCACGATCCTGTTCGAGGCCGTCACAGGGTCGATACTGCTGGTGATCGTCGCGCGCGAGTACCTGCAGTACCGGCATGTCGACGCGCGTTGAAAGACGCTAGCGCGAACGGCACCGAATCCGCGCGCGGCGGTCGGAAGATCTGGAGTGGACGGATGGTCGTGATCATTGGGAGAGCACTCTCTTCTGTAGGTCAGGCTTCAGCCTGACAGGTTGATGGCCGGCTGAAGCCGGCCCCACAGGAAGAGAGAAGAAAGGCACGCGCCTACTTCGCCGCCTCGACGACCGGCGAATACTTCAGGAAATAGTCCGAGCGTCCCTGCATGTACGTCGCTGCCTCGCGGCGGCGCTCGGCATCGGTACCGGCCGCATCGAGCATGGCATCGCCCGCCTTGCGCAGTGCCTTCACCGCATCGCGGTTGCGCGGGTGCAGGCTGTACGCAGCCGCGTAGAACTCGATCGCATCGTTGAGTGCCGCGGAATTGCCGTCGTTCCTGAAGAACGTCCAGGCCTTGTCGCCTTCGTTCATCGCATCCAGAAATCCCTGCTGCGTCTCCTGCGGCAGCTGCGCGAACGGAATCGCCGGGCTCGTCTCCAGATAGTTCTGGTACCAGAGATAACCCGCCGTGATCGCAAGCACCGCGGCGACTGCGATCGACACCTTCTGCAGCGTCGAGACGCCGCGGAACAGCTTGAGGAATTCGCCCGCGTCCTTCGGCCGCTGCTTGCGATCGAACGACAGGCAGCGCTCGAGCGCGCGCGCTTCGCGCAGCTTGAGGCCCTTGAGCGGCGGCGGCTTGATGCCGAGCTTGCGCGCGGCCGGCGCGCCGTGGCGCTGGTACGGGTGAAAGCCAGTGATGAGTTCGTAGCCGATGATGCCGAGTGCGTACAGATCGTCGGCGGGATGCGGATCGACGCCGTCGATCATTTCGTCGGTCGCATACGCTTCGGTGTAGGCGCCGAGGCTGCCGGCGTCGAACACGTCGTCCTTGTTCTCCGCCGTGATGGAACTCGGCACGGCGCGCGCGATGCCGAAGTCGAGAATCTTGGGCGTGCCATCCTCGCCAATGAAGACGTTGCCGGGCTTGAGATCGGAATGCACGATGCCCTTGCGATGCGCATAGGCGAGGCCTTCGGCGATGCCGCGAATGATCGGCAGCGCGACTTCGGGCTTCACGCCCTTGCCGCGCGCTTCGCGCACGATCGCCTCGAGCGGCCGGCCCTTGAGCAGCTCCATCGTCATGTAGACGGTGTCGCCGTCGCGGTCGAAATCGAAGACTGTGACGACATTCGGATGCGCGAGCGTCTGCGCCTTGCGCGCCTCGCGCTGCAGGGCGATGAACGATTGCGGATGCCGTTCGAAGTCGGCGTTCAATACCTTGAGGGCGACGCGCGGATTCGGGTCCTGCGCCTCCTCCTTGCGGCGATCGATGGCGCCGAACACCAGGCCCATGCCGCCCTTGCCCAGCAGCGATTCCAGCACGAAGCGCCGCTTGATGATGGAGCCGGGCTGCAATACGCCGTGGCGTGGTTCGTCGACCTCGTCGAGCGATTGCACCAGTCGTTCGCTGATGACCTGCGTCTTGTCCGATGACTGCAGGGTCGCGGTGTAGTTGCCGGCCATCGCCTGCGTGCCGAGTTCCATCTGCACCGTGCGTGCCGCGGTCGGCGGAAACGGCCGCTCGGTGCGCAGCGTGGCGTCGGGATCGGCGGGCTGTGCGACGGTCGGTTCGCTGACCTGCGTCGGCGGCGGCATGCGCAGCGTGTCGCCACCAGGCCGCATCTGCGTATCGTCGGACTCGCTGGGTTCGGGCCGCACCAGTGTCTTGGCAAAAGGCGGTGTCACGGCCTGGGTCGGCTCGGCCACCCGCGTCGCAGGCACCGTGGGCGGGCGCATGGACGTGGTGTCGGGATCGATCTCGGTCGCCTCCGCCATGGCGACGGTCCTGTCGGCGAGTTCGCGAACCGTGCGTTCGATGCCGGCCAGCAGCGCGCGCCCGGCAGCGTTCGTGAGCCGACCTGCAACGACATCGCTCTGCACCCGCGCGATCAGTACGCGCGCTTGCGAGGGTTCCTCGCGCACGAGCCGTTCGATGCCGGCGACCGCGCCCGCTTCGTCCAGGGTGCCGCGCGCGAATTCCACGAGCAGTTGTTCGATGGTGTGGGAGACGGCCATGGCGTGGTGACTGCAACCTGCGGCGCCGCTCGCCGCAGCGCGAGTTTACGTCGCTTCGATCACGACGACAGTGACGTTGTCGCGGGCGCCGGCGGCGAGCGTCGCATCGATGAGCGCCTGCGCCGCGTCCTGCACCGTGCCCTCGCCGAGCAGGGCGGCGATGCGATCCGGCGGCAATTCGCGCGTCAGGCCGTCCGAGCACAGCAGGTAACGGTCGCCGAGCCGTACGCGATCGCGGCGCACGTCGAGCACCAGCGTCTGTTCGCCGCCGACGGCGCGCATGATCGAGTGGTCGAGTTCCTCGACTTCTTCCGAACCGTACATCGGCGCGATCTGCGCCGCCCAGGTGTGATCGGTCGTCATCTGCGCCAGCTGGTCGTGGCGCAGGCGATAGACGCGACTGTCGCCGGCCCAGAGGATGGCGCACGCCGTTCGCTGCACCGCGAACACGACGACCGTGCTGCCGCTCTGCACCGGATTGATGGGGCGGATCGCGGCGGCGTACAGACGCGTGTTCACTTCGCTGGCGCGGCGCTGGATGTCGTCGAGCGTGCCGTCGAGCTTGCTGGCGGGCGCGATGGCGGCGAGCGCGTCGCAGACCATGCGGCTGGCGACATCGCCCTCCATGTGGCCGCCCATGCCATCGGCCACGGCCCAGAGGCCGGCATCGGCGCGATCGACGAATCCATCCTGGTTCGATTCGCGGACCTTGCCCGTGTGCGTCAGCGCCGCGGACACGTAGACCGGATGGATGTCTTCTTCGACCAGGGTGTCTTCGAGCAAGCGGTTATCCCCGGCGCGTCCTGCGCCTTTCAGCGTTTGCGGCCGCGCGATTTCAGCCGTTCGATCTGCTCTTCGTAGGCCTTCGCAAACGCGTTGCCGAACAGCGCGCGGAAACTGTCGTCCGCGTCCTTGATGGTCTCGCCGTATTTCTCGCGATACAGATCCCAGTAGCGCAGCTTCGCCGGCACGCCGAGGATCGAGCCCTTCTTCATGTGGCGGTCGAATTCCTCCTGCAGCCGGTTGGGATCGAACTGCGCCAGCATCGTTTCGAACGCGAGGCGCATCGCGGCCAGCACGGCGGTCTGGTGATCGCGCACGTCCTGCAGCGCTTCGGCAAAGGCTTCGGTGGGTTCGAGATACGCGGCGTTCTGGCGCACCAGCAGGTTGTGGAAGGCATCCTCCACATTGGCGGAAAACTTGAGCGGGTTGTTGTTCGAGGCTTTGAAGGTGGTGCTGCGGATGTGCAGGTCTTCCTTCAGCTGGTCGCGGGCGCGCAGCACTTCCATCAATCCGCCGACGGTCACGCGCAGGATGTCGCCGCAGGTACGGGCGAGTTCGTCGGAGGGATCGACGTCCGCGACGCCTGCCGCTTCGAGCAGCTTGAGCATCGGATTCGAATCGTCGGCATCGCTGCTACGCGCAGGCGCGGCTTCGCGGACCGGCGGGGGTTTCGGTTCCTCGCGGCGCGGCGGCGGTGGACGCACGGCGACGACTTTCGGTCGCGGCGGTTCGGGCGACGGATCCGGCAGCTGCATTTCGCTCAGGCCGAACCACTGCGTTTCATTGCTGCGGTCGACGACGTCTTCCTTCGGCGCGCGTGCCGCCATGCTCGCGGTGCGATCGTCATCGGGCGGCGCGACTGGAATCTCGGGCGCGCGGACGCGTCGCTCCGGCTTCGGCGCCTTGTCGCGATCGACACGGCCCTGCAATGCAGCCAGCGGATCCTTCGACTCGGCTTCGGCCGCCGATTCCTTCTCGATCGACACCTTGATCTCGTAGGCATCGATGTAGAGCACGTCGCCGTTCTTGAGCGCGTGCGCCTGCGTTCTGGACAGTCGCGAATCGGGCGAATTGACGAAGACGCCGTTGGTGCTGGTGTCTTCGACGAAGAAACGGCCGTTGAGATAGCGCACCAGCGCGTGCCGGCCGGAAACGTAAGGGTCGGGCAGCACCCAGTCGTTGTCGGGCAGGCGCCCGATCGTGCCGCCGATCGCATGGAACACCTTGCGCCGCCCGGCGCCGAGCTGCGTACCCTGTTCTCCTATCACTTCCAGCGTCAGGATCATGCAGGCTTAGTAAACGAATGTTTTCGGGCTTTCAACACGGGGCAAACCGCTGCTGTGTCCCCGCGGCCGGCCGGTCATTGTTCGTTTAAATCGCCGGCGCGCTGCAATGGACTAAAGCCCCAGTCGTGGCAGTATCCGGCGGCGGCGCGGGCAATAATGCGCCCCAGCACACAATTCATTGCGGGAAAAACTGATGGGTTGCGCAGTTGCGAAGCCGGTCCGCCTCCTGGTTCTTCTGCTGGTCGGGCTGGCCGGCCCCTGGGCCATGGCCGACGACGACCCCGGTACACAGGTCACCGAAGGGTTCATCAATGCCCCGGTCGCGGAAGTCTGGCGACTGTTCACCACGGCCGACGGCTACCGGACGCTGGGCGTGACCCGGGCCGAGGTCGACCTGCGCATCGGCGGCCTGATCCGCAGTCATTATGGAGCCGACGGCAGGCTCGGCGACGCCGAGACCATCGTCAATGAAATCCTCGCCTACGAGCCGGAACGCATGCTGGCGATTCGCATCAGGCAACCGCCCGCGAGCTTCCCGTATCCGCAGGCAGTGCCGGGAACCTGGACCGTGATCCATTTCACGCCGTCCGGTACGGACATGACGCATGTTCGTATCGTCGCTCTGGGCTATCGCGACGATCCGCAATCGCAGGCCATGCGCAAGTTCTTCGCCGAGGGCAATCGCTGGACGCTGGATCAGGCCGCCAAGCCGTACTGGCCCAAGTGCAAGCTGTGTGCGGCCGAGCCGCCCCAGGACGCCGGAAAGCCGTGATGGACCTCAAGTACATCCAGAACGAACACATCGTCGATCGCTATCTCGCGGGCGAACTCACCGTGCGCGAGGCGCGCGAGTTCGAGCAGTACTGTCTCGAGAATCCGGCCTTCCTCGGCAAGCTGCCGATTCCGGTGCGCCTGAAGGCACGGCTGGCGCGCAAGCCGCTGGAAGCGAGCGAGACCGGCATGTTTCCGGCGATTCCTTCCAGCGCCACGCGCGCCGCGCTCGAAGCGAACGACGAAGGCTTCGATGCCGAGGAAGAAGACGAGAAGTGGGAACGCAGCCGTCCTGCGGCGGCTGGCGGCAACCGGCTGGTCGTCATGGGCCTTGCGATCGCGCTGATCGCCGCGCTTGGCGGACTGGTCGCCTATGGCATGTACGCCGCGTCGCTGTCGGACAAGCTGCAGGACACGCAGCGTCAGATCAAGGTCACGTCGATGCAGGCACCCGCGGCGGCCCAGACGTATCGGTTGCAGCTCGTGAATTCGAAGCCCGCCGGCCCGACGCTCGCGCTCGGCTGGATGCAGCCGCCGCAGCTGCTGACGCTGGTGATCGACGCGCGCGAAGAAACGTTCGCGACCTACGAGATCACCATCGACAGGTCGGACGGCACGCGCGTGATGCAGATGAAGCGCATCGCACGCGACTCGAACAAGGAAGTGACGTTCGGACTCAACTCGTCGGCCTTCGGTCCGGGCGAGTATGTGCTGAAGGTCGAAGGGTATACGTGGCGCGGCGAGCGCAAGCCGGTGGGCTGGGCGAGTCTGGGATTGGAATGACTGTGAGTTCTGTCTGTGGGGCCGGCTTCAGCCGGCCTTTTCGGAGTCAGGCTGAAGCCTGACCTACAGGAAGAGGCGGACGCAGCTTCATCCGCCGCGCAGCGTCGCCACCGGCGGATGATTCACGACGGAGCGCGTCGCCAGTGTTCCGCTGATCCCGACCAGCAATGCACCCGAGACGAGTCCGACGATCCACACCAGCGGATCGGGCGAATATTTCAGGTTGAACAGCCGCGTCGCCAGAAAGTAGCCCGCCGCGGATGCACCGCAGGCCGCGAGCACGCCGGCCAGCAATCCCAGGGTCGTGAATTCGGCGGCAACACCCTGCAGCACGGTCATGCGGCTGGCCCCGAGCGTGCGCAGCATCGCGCTTTCGTAGCGACGTTCGTCGCGCGTGGCCTGGATCGCCGCCAACAGCACGGTGATGCCGGCGAGCAGCGTGAAGCCGAAAACGTACTGCACGGCCAGCACGGCCTTGTCCATCACGCCGCGCACCTGCGTCAGGATCGCTTCGAGATCGATGGCGACGACTTCGGGAAACTGCCGCGTGAAGTCGCTCAGCATCGGGCGCTGTTCGCCTGGAATGTGCACGCTCGTGATCAGCGTGCCGGTGGCCGAATCGAGCACGCCCGGCGAAAACACCATGAAGAAGTTGGGACGGAACGAATCCCACTTCACTTCGCGGAAACTGGTGACGCGCGCATTCACGGTTTCGCCGGCGACGTCGTAGGTGAGTACGTCGCCGAGTTTCAGGCCGAGCGAATTCGCCAGTTCGATCTCGACGGACACCTGCGGATCGCCGCCCGCGTCCGCTGGCCACCACTGTCCCGCGACGATGCGGTTGTCGGACTGCAGCTCGCGCGCCCAGGTGAGGTTCGCCTCGCGATCGAGAAAGTCGCGCGCCTGTTCGTTCGTCGTGTTGAGTTGCGCCGTGTCCTGCTGGTTGATGCCGGTGAGTCGCGCGCGAATCATCGGCACGAGCGTCGGTACCGCAATGCCGCGCTCCGCCAGGAACTGCTGCACCGGTTCGCCCTGATCGGGGCGCATGTTCATCATGAAGTAGTTGGGCGCATCGGCCGGCAGGCTGGCGCGCCAGTCCTGCATCAGGTCGTTGCGTACCAGTGCCAGCAGCAGCAGCACCATGAGGCCGAGCCCGAAGGCGACGATCTGGATGACGCTGTCGCGACCGCGACGCGCGATGTTGGCCATGCCGTAACGCCACGCCACACCGACGCTGCCGCGCAGGCGCGACAGCACGCGCACCAGCAGCCAGCCGGCGAGCATCAGCACGGCGAAGGTCGCGGCGGTGGCGACGACTACGTACGTCAGCAGCTTTGCATCGCGTAGCAGCCAGCCGAGCAGTGCGAGCAACGCCGCGATGGCGGTTCCGTACACCGTCGCATAGCGCAGCGGCGGCGGTTCCAGGTTCCGCCGCAGCACGCGCGCCGGCGGCACACGCTGCAATTGCAGCAGCGGCGGCAGCGCGAATCCGATCAGGATCAGCACCGACGTCATGACGCCGAGCCACATCGCATCGAGCGCCGGCGGCGGCAGTACGCCGCGCACCAGATCCTTCAGCAGCACGCCGATCGCCGCCTGCGCGCCATAACCGATGGCCGTGCCAACGATGCCGGCGAGCAGGCCGATGGCGAGCAGTTCGTACACGCTGATCTGCAGCACCAGCGATTGCGGCGCGCCCATGCTTTTCATCAAGGCCACGGTGTCGAGGTGTCGTGCAACGTAGCGGCGCGCCGCGATGGCGACGGCAATCGCGGCGAGCAGCAACGTGACCAGCGCCGACAGATTGAGGAATCGGCCGGCGCGGTCCATCGCCGACTGGATCTGCGGGCTGGCCTCGTCCAGATCGACGATGCGCTGACCGGGCTTCTTGCGGGCCGTCAGTTCCTGCTTGAGCGAGGCGACGGCGGCCGTTTCGCCGGCGAAGAGTGCGGCATACGTGACGCGGCTCCCCGGCTGCACCAGACTCGTCGCGGGCAGGTCTTCGAGCCGCATGAGCAACGACGGCGCCAGATCGACGAAGGCCGCCCCCTGGTCGGGCCGGTAGTCCAGCACCTTCGTGATCGTGAACTCGGCACTGCCGACACTCACGCGGTCGCCGACTTCCGCACCGAGCTGCGCGAGCAGTCGCGCCTCCGGCCAGATTTCCATCGGCCCGGGCAGCGTGTTCACTTCATACGCCGTGCCGAACGGCTCGTCCGCCACCTTCACGCGGCCACGCAGCGGATAGTTTGCGGACACGGCACGAAGCGCACTCAGCGCGCTGTCTTCGCCGAACATGGCGACGGTGGGAAACGTCGCCAGCTCCGCGGTCGCGAGTCCCTTGGCGCGGGCCAGCTCGAAATACTCGCGATCGATTTCGTTCGACGAACGCACGCGCAGATCGGCCGCCAGCACTTCGCCCGCCTGCTGCTCCACCGCGCGACTGACCCGGCTGGTAAAGAATCCCACCGCCGTGAGCGCCGACACCGCCACGAGCAGCGCGAGCAACAGCACGCCGAGTTCGCCCGACTTCGCGTCGCGCACCAGCGCCAGCAGTGCGAGCTTCAGGGCCTTCATGACTTCGTCCTGCCGAAGACGAAGAGAAGAAGATTCTCCACGGGGGACACGGGGAGCACGGGGACAAGAGATTTTTCTGCTCCGAACCCCGTGCTCCCCGTGTCCCCCGTGGAGAATCTTCTTTCTTCTGTGTTCGCTCTCACGCCACCACCCTCCCCGCCTCGATGCGCACGATACGACCGCAGCGCTGCGCGATGGCCTGGTCGTGCGTGACGATGACGAGTGTGGTCTGGGCTTCGCGATTCAGGTCGAACAGCAGTTCGATGATGCGCTCGCCGGTGGCGGCGTCGAGGTTGCCGGTCGGCTCGTCGGCGAACAGCACGGCCGGGCGCGTGACGAAGGCGCGTGCGATGGCGACGCGCTGCTGTTCGCCGCCCGACAGTTGCCGTGGATAGTGACCGAGACGATGCGACAGGCTCACACGCGACAGCACGTCGCGGGCGGCGTCGCGCGCATTGGGCTGGCCTGCGAGTTCGAGCGGCAGCATCACGTTCTCGATGGCCGTCAGCGACGGCACGAGATGAAAACTCTGGAATACGAAGCCGACGTGCCGGGCGCGCACGGCGGCGCGGCCGTCCTCGTTCAGGGCGCTGATTTCCGCGCCGTTGAGCCAGATCCGCCCGCTGGAGGGTTCATCGAGACCGGCGAGCAAGGCGAGCAGCGTCGATTTGCCCGCGCCGGACGCGCCGACGATGGCAAGCGTTTCGCCCGCGGCGATCGCCAGATCGACTTCTTCCAGTATGGTCAGCGTTCCCTCGGGACTGCTAACCTGCCTGCTGATCTTTTCTGCCCTGAGAACTGTTGTGGGAACCGTGGTGCCGCTGCTCATGCTGTGTTCTGGATCGATCGATTGACGATGACGGCTGTGAAATCGCTACTACTTAGGTGCGCACTCGCGATTTGGTTCGGATGGCTGTCGCTGCCGGTGGCTTCCGCCGCTGCAGCCGCGCCGGTCATTCTCGTCCTCGGGGATAGCCTGAGTGCCGGTTACGGCGTCAGCGTCGATGCAACGTGGGTCGCACTGCTGCAGCAGCGTCTCGCGAAGCAAGGGTACGGGTACCGCGTGGTCAATGCCAGCGTGAGCGGCGAGACGACCGGCGGTGCCCGGGCGCGCCTGCCGCGAGCGCTGGAGCTGCACCAGCCGGCGCTGGTGGTGATCGAACTGGGCGGCAACGACGGCCTGCGCGGACTGCCGTTGAAACAGGTGCGCGCCAATTTCGAAGCGATGCTGTCGCAGGCTCAGGCGGCGGGCGCGCGCGCCGTGCTGGTGGCGATGCGTATTCCGACGAACTACGGACCTGCGTATACCACTGCCTTTCACGCCATCTACGGCGAGCTCGGGCAGAAGTATTCGGTGCCGGTCATCGATGGATTCATGGAAAGCGTCGCGCTCGACGATGCATTGATGCAGGCCGACGGCATTCATCCGAATGCAAAGGCACAGCCGGTCCTGCTCGATGTCATCTGGCCGACAGTTTCGCGTCAGCTCAAGAAGTAGGCTGATCGCTGGTTTGTCCTGCTGGGGGTCGTCATGCAAAAGATCTGGTTGAAGAACTACCCTGCCGGCGTCCCGGCCGAGATCAATCCCGACGAATATTCATCGTTGCAGCAGCTGATCGGCGACGCGTGCGAACAGTTCGCCGCGCTGCCGGCGTACACCAGCATGGGCACGACGCTGACCTATGGCGAGTATCGCGAACAGGCACGCGATTTCGCGGCGTGGCTGCAGCAGAGCGCCGGCCTGCGCAAGGGCGATCGCATCGCCATCATGCTGCCGAACGTGCTGCAGTATCCGATCGCGCTGTATGGCGCGCTGCTGGCGGGATTGACCCTGGTCAACACCAATCCGCTGTACACGGCGCGCGAACTCGAACATCAGCTCGTCGATTCGGGCGCGAAGGCCATCCTGATCCTCGAGAACTTTGCGCACACGCTCGAAGAAGTCATCGGCAAGACCAACATCGAGACCGTCATCACGACGCAGGTGGGCGACCGGCTGCGCTGGCCGAAATCGTCGATCGTGAATCTGGTGGTGAAGCACGTGCGCAAGCAGGTGCCGCGCTGGCGCCTCCCCGGCGCGATCACGTTCAACGCGGCGCTGAGCCAGGGCAACTATCTGCCGCTGACGCCGGTGCCGCTCGATCACACCGATATCGCCTTTCTGCAATACACCGGCGGCACGACGGGTGTGTCGAAGGGTGCGATGCTGACCCATCGCAACATGGTGGCGAACGTCCTGCAGTCCGCCGCTTGGATCGGCTCGGAGGCGCAGCTCGGCAAGGACACCATCATCACGGCGCTGCCGCTGTATCACATCTTCGCGCTGACGGCGAACTGGATGGTGTTCGTGAAGTTCGGCGCGCGCAGCATCCTGATCGCCAATCCGCGCGACTTTCCGGCGTTCGTTGCGGAGCTGAAGAAATTCCGCTTCACCTATTTCAGCGGCGTCAACACGCTCTTCAACGCGCTGCTCAACACGCCGGGTTTCGCGGAGGTGGATTTCAGCGGCCTGCGCATCACGCTCGGCGGCGGCATGGCCGTACAGCGGTCGGTGGCCGAGCAATGGAAGAAGGTCACGGGCAATGTGCTGACGCAGGCCTGGGGCCTGACGGAAACTTCGCCGGCGGCGTGCATCAATCCGTTCGGCCTGGACTTCAACGGCTCGATCGGCCTGCCGATTCCATCGACGGAAATCAGCATCCGCGACGACGCCGGCCAGGAACAGCCGATCGGCGAGATCGGCGAAATCTGCGTCCGCGGCCCGCAGGTGATGCGCGGTTACTGGAACCGCCCTGACGAAACCGCGAAGGTCATGCTCGACGGCGGCTGGCTGCGCACCGGCGACATCGGCCGCATGGACGACGAAGGCTTCGTGTTCATCGAAGACCGCAAGAAGGACATGATCCTGGTGTCCGGCTTCAACGTGTACCCGAACGAAGTCGAAAGCGTGATCGCCGCCCATCCCGGCGTACTCGAAGTCGCGGCCGTGGCGCAGCCGGACGAACATTCAGGCGAAGTCGTCGCGTTGTTCGTCGTGCGCAAGGATCCCTCGCTCACCGAGCACGCCCTCATCGAGTTCGCCCGCAATGAACTCACCGGCTACAAGCGGCCGAAGCACGTTTACTTCCGCAACGAACTGCCGAAGACGAATGTCGGCAAGATTCTGCGGCGGGCGCTGCGGGATCAGTTGCCGAAAGGGTGAGACGGGATGAAATGGCCGCAAAAAGGCGCAAAAAACTCAAAGTAAGAAAGATCGCCAGTCTCTCTTCTTACCTGAGCTTTTTGCGCCTTTTTGCGGCCATTCCTCTCACATGTGATACGCCGGACTAAGCTCGTGCACGGCATCGATCATCGCTCCGGCGTGCGCCGGATCGACGGCCGGATGGATGCCATGGCCGAGATTGAAGACATGGCCGTGGCCGTGCCCATAACTCGCCAGCACGCGACCGACGTGTTCGCGGATACGTTCGGGTGAGGCGTACAGGACGCTCGGGTCGAGATTGCCCTGCAGCGCTTTCTGATCGTTCACCGCGCGGCGTGCGTCCGCGAGATCGGTGGTCCAGTCGACACCGAGCGCGTCACAGCCGGTCTTCGCCATCTCTGCCAGCCAGGCACCGCCGCCCTTGGTGAAGAGGATCACCGGGATGCGCTGGCCGTCGCGTTCGCGGATCAGGCCGTCGACGATGGCCGCCATGTAGTGCAGGGAGAATTCGCGGTATTGCGCGGGCGCCAGTGCGCCGCCCCAGGTGTCGAAGATCATCACGGCCTGTGCGCCGGCTTCGATCTGGGCATTCAGATAGGCGCGCGTCGAGTCGGCGAGCAACTGCAGCAGGCGATGCAGTGTCTGCGGTTCGTCGAACATCATGCCCTTGATGCGGGCGAAGTCGCGCGAGCTGCCACCTTCGACGACATAGGTGCCGACGGTCCAGGGGCTGCCGGCAAAACCGATCAGCGGTACGCGGCCGGCGAGTTCGCGGCGGATCAGGCTCACGGCATCCAGCACGTAACGCAGTTGCGAGCCGGGATCGGGAACGGCGAGTCGGGCCACGTCGGCAGCAGATCGGACCGGGCGTTCGATCTTCGGTCCCTCACCCGTTTCGAACTGCAACCCGAGTCCGAGCGCATGCGGAATGGTGAGAATGTCCGAGAACAGGATCGCCGCGTCGAGGCGATAGCGTGCCAACGGTTGCAGCGTCACTTCGCAGGCGAGTTCCGGCGTCATGCACAGATTCAGGAAACTGCCGGCGCGCGCGCGCGTCGCGCGGTACTCGGGAAGATAGCGGCCCGCCTGACGCATCATCCAGACGGGCGTGCGTTCCACGGGCAGACGCAGCAGGGCGCGCAGGAACAGGTCGTTCTTGAGAGTCATCGAGGGCAGCTCCTTGGGTCAGCTGCGTTTGGCCGGATCGAACAGGCGTTCGTATTCCGTGATCGCGTAGCGGTCGGTCATGCCGGCAATGTAATCGGCCACGGCGCGTGCGCGTCCCGCTTCGCCGGCCTGCGATTCGAGATCGCGCGCCGATTCGAAGTGCTCCGTCGGCAACAGTTCCGGGCGCTTGAAGAAGGTCTCGAACAACCCGCTGATCACGGTGTTCGCCTTGTTCGTCATGCGCAGCACGCGATAGTGACGATAGACGTGATCGCGCAGGTGACGCTTCAGTTCCAGATGTTCGGTGCGTACGGGATCACTGAACTGGATCAGGCTGCCGCTGTGCTGGCGGACGGCATCGACATCGGCGGGTGCGGCCTCGCCGATGGCCGCCGCCGAGGTTTCGATCAGATCGGTGACGACGTAGTTGATCATGCGCCGGACCACTTCGTGGATCAGGCGACGATCGCTCACTTCGGGATACGTTGCCAGCACGACATCGTGCTGACGGCGGAACACCGGCACTTCGCGCAGTTCGTCGATGGTCAAGAGGCCTGCGCGCAGGCCGTCGTCGAGGTCGTGATTGTTGTAGGCGATCTCGTCGGCGAGGTTGGCGATCTGCGCTTCCAGCGACGGCTGTTCGCGCTTGAGGAAACGTTCGCCCACATCGCCGAGCTGGCGCGCATTGTTGAGCGAACAATGCTTCAGAATGCCTTCGCGCGTTTCGAACGTCAGGTTCAAACCCGGGAAGGCGGCGTAGCGTTCTTCGAGTTCATCGACGACGCGCAGCGACTGCAGATTGTGTTCGAAGCCCCCGTAGGACTTCATGCATTCGTTCAAAGCGTCCTGACCCGCGTGACCGAATGGCGTGTGGCCGAGATCGTGGGCGAGGCAGATGGCTTCGCAGAGCGTCTCGTTGAGCTGCAGCGCGCGGGCGATCGTGCGGGCGATCTGCGCGACCTCGATCGAATGCGTCAGGCGCGTGCGATACAGATCGCCTTCGTGATTGACGAACACCTGGGTCTTGTAGACCAGGCGCCGGAACGCAGTTGAATGAATGATGCGATCGCGATCGCGCTGGAACTCGCCGCGGAATGTTGGCGGCGCCTCGGTGTAGCGCCGGCCGCGGGATTTTTCGTCCGTTGCGGCCCACGCAGCCAGATTCGTCGCATCGGAGTTCATCGGATAACCGCGATCAGCCGAAGTGTTGCCGCAACGTGGCGTCGAGTACGTCGGCCGGATAGTCGCCGACGATGTCGGCCTGACCCAGCTTGCGCATGAGCACGAGCCGCAGTTTGCGGTCGAGCACTTTCTTGTCCATGCCCATGAGTTCGAGCCCGCGCGCGGCGCCGATGCGCGGTGCCTCGACGGGCAGGCCGAAGCGCGTGAGCAATCGTCTTGCACGATCGAGGTCGGTTGCCGGCAACCAGCCCAATCGGGTCGACATGTCGGCCGCCATGACCATGCCTGCCGCAACGGCTTCGCCGTGCAGCCAGGTGCCATAGCCGGTGGCGGTTTCGATCGCATGACCGAAGGTGTGGCCGAGATTGAGAATGGCGCGCAGGCCGTGCTCGCGCTCGTCGACGCCGACGACCGCCGCCTTGATTTCGCAGGAACGCCTGATGGCGTGCATGACGGCGGTATCCGTGCGCGCAGCGAGTGCGTCGGCGTGGGATTCCAGCCAGTCGAAGAACGTTGCATCGTAGATGAGGCCGTACTTCACGACTTCCGCGATGCCGGCGCGATATTCGCGATCCGGCAAGGTCGCAAGCGTGGCGGTATCGGCGATCACGCAGCGCGGCTGATAGAACGCGCCGATCATGTTCTTCGCCTGCGGATGGTTGACCGCCGTCTTGCCGCCGACGGAGGAATCCACCTGCGCCAGCAAGGTGGTGGGAACCTGGATGTAGTCGATACCGCGCTGATAGCTGGCTGCGGCAAAGCCGGCCATGTCGCCGACCACGCCGCCGCCCAGCGCGACGACCGCCGCGTCGCGGTTCATGCGCGCCTGCACCAGCGCATCGAGAATGCGCGCGTAGGAATCGAGCGTCTTGTATTCCTCGCCATCGGGCAGGATCACGGAGCCGATGCGTCGTTCGCCGAGCGCGGCCGTCACCTGCCCGAGATAGAGTGGCGCGATCGTCTCGTTCGTGACGATCAGTACGTCGCGAGCCTTGATCAGCGACTGCAGCAGCGCCTGGTCGCGCAACAGCCCGGCTCCGATCAGGATCGGATAGCTGCGCTCGCCCAGTTCGATATTCACCCGTTCGGTCATCACGAAACCACCGGCTCGCGCAGCAATTGCAGGATCTCGTCGGCCACGGCGCGGACATGGCGTCCGTCGGTCTCCACCGTGACGGCGGCGATCGACTCGTACAGCGGCGCGCGGCGGCTCATGAGTTCGCGCAGCTTTGCTTCCGGATCATCCGTGTACAGCAAGGGCCGCTGCCGCCCGTGACGGGTGCGTTCGAGCTGTTGCGCGATGCCCGTTTTCAGATAGACCACCTTGCCTCGTTGCGACAGCCTGGCGCGGTTTTCGTCCAGCAGCACGGCACCGCCGCCCGTGGCGATCACCACGTTGTCGAGCTCCGTCAGGGCCTGAATCGCGTCGCGCTCCCGCTCGCGAAATCCGGCTTCGCCTTCCTTCTCGAAGATATAGGGAATGTCGACGCCCGTCCGACGCTCGATTTCGACGTCGCTGTCGTAGAACGTCAGCCGCAGCAGCCGCGCCAGCTGTTTGCCGACGGCGGTTTTGCCGGAGCCCATGGGGCCGATGAGGTAGATGTTGGTGCTGCCGGACATGG
>OEIU01000900.1_pt1 | contig 22809 bp, 18 predicted proteins | sample 1539221 | NCBI WGS metagenome assembly OEIU01 (sample SAMN03792071, study PRJEB22550) | activated sludge metagenome | feature: wastewater treatment plant; material: activated sludge; isolation source: Wastewater treatment plant of a petroleum refinery complex | place: Argentina: Zarate | collected...
CGACAGACGGGGCGTCCCGTCGCCTTCCCATCGACGCTATCCTAACGGACATCGTCGCTTGACCGCAGACGCGAGCTTGCTCGAGGCCCTCGAACCGCTGACCCTCCGACTCGACGATGGCGCCGTGCCCTGCGGCCCGGCGCAAGCCGAGTGGGCGCTGCTCTCGCTGCCGCTGGTGCGCCGGCTGGCAAACCGCGTGGCCATCCTCGGGTCGGGCACGCTCTGGCAGGCCGGACGGCGGCTCTACCTTGCCACGGCCGCGCACCTGTTCGAGCACGGCGCGCGAGCCTGCGACCTCGGCATCGCCGGCCCGGGGCGCCGCGAGATCACCTGGCTCGGCCTGCACGCGCGCGCGCCGCAGCTTCACCCGAAGGCCGACGTGGCTGTGGTGCCGATCGCCGATCCGGGGCCGGTCCCGCGCCACTGGCGCCGCTATCCGGCGCAGTGGCTCTCGGACGAGATCGGCGAAACCCGCCCACCGGTCGCTACGGCGCACCCGGCACGCTACGTGCTCTGCGGCTGGCCAGCCGAGCAGGCGCAATGGTCGGAGGCCGGCCTGGTCGCACGGCCGATCGTCTGCTTCACGACCCCGCACCCGGTCGAGTTCGGCGCGTTCCGCTACGGACGCATCGCCGAAGACGGCCGCGGGCGCGCGCTGGAGACGCCGGCCCTCGACGGCGTCAGCGGCGCGCTGGTCTGGCGAGTCGAGCAGGCCACCGACCGCTGCCGGCTCGCGCCGGTCGGCATCCAGGTCTCGTTCGCGCACGGCCGCCTGCTGCGCTGCGAGCCGATCGCGACGCTGCGCGGGCTGCTGCGCTGACGCCGGGACGGGCGCCGCGCTCGTGCCGCTACAATGCCCCAACGGAGGGCAACATGAACGTGGTTCACCTGCCGGGACTGCCCGAAGTCCCGCGCGCGCCGGCGCAACTCGAGCCGTACCTCGCGCCGACCTATTTCCTCGACTGGCAGGCGCCGGCGGTTCAGCGCTTCGTCGCCGACGCGATCGGCGACGCGCCCGATCCGCGAAGCCGCGCGGTCCGCCTGTTCTACGCGGTGCGCGACCGCATCCGCTACGACCCCTACCGGATCAGCTACGAGCCCGCGGCCTACCGCGCGAGCCAGGTCATCGAGGACGGCTACGGATGGTGCGTCTCGAAGGCCGGCCTGCTCGCGGCCTGCGCGCGGGCGGTGGGCATCGCGTCGGCGATCGGCCTGGCCGACGTCGTCAATCACCTGAACACCGAGAAGCTGCGCGCGCGAATGGGCGGCGTCGACGTGTTCTACGACCACGGCTACGCCGTGCTGCTGATCGAGGGCCGCTGGGTGAAGGCGGTACCCGCCTTCAACATCGAGCTCTGCGAACGCTTCGGCGTGCGCCCGACCGACTTCGACGGCGTGGGCGACGCGCTGTACCAGGAGCACGACGCGCGCGGCCGCCTGCACATGCAGTACCTCGCCGACCACGGCACCTGGTCGGACCTCCCTCTGCAGCAGGTGCGCGAGGACATGCTGCGGCACTATCCGGGCGCCACGTTCTCGGCGGGCGCCGACTCGGACTCGGTGGCGCCCGGCGACCGTTTCGAGAACGAGACCCCGCTCGCCGGGTGACGCGGGCTCAGGCGGCGCGCGTCGCGGGGGCCTGGATGCTCGCGTTCGCCGTCGCAGGTTCGCCGCGGAATTGCGCAAGCCATTGCGCCTGGCGAATCCGCGCGTCGTGCAGGTGTTGCTGCTTCACGGGCCCGTAGCCGCGGATGTGCTCGGGAATGCGGGCCAGCTCGACCGCGATCGCGTGGTTGCCGGTGTTCAGCCGCGCCAGGATCTCCTCCACGAGCTTCTCGTAGCCGGACACCAGTGCACGCTCGGCGCGCCGCTCTTCGGTGCGCCCGAACGGATCGAACGCGGTGCCGCGCAGGAACTTCAGCTTCGCCAGCACGCGCAGGGCCGGCATCATCCACGGCCCGAACGCGCGCTTGCGCGGACGGCCGGTCTTCGGATCGGTTCGCGAGAGCAGCGGCGGCGCGAAGTGGAACTTCAGCTTCCAGTCGCCCTCGAAGCGCGCCGCGATGCCGGCGACGAACGCCGGGTCGCCGTGCAGGCGCGCGACCTCGTACTCGTCCTTGTACGCCATCAGCTTGAAGAAGTAACGCGCGACCGCCTCGGTGAGCTCGAAGCCGGCGTCGACGCCGATGCGCTCGCCCTCGGCCGCGCGCACCCGATCGACCAGGCGGCGGTATCGATCGGCGTAGGCGCGATCCTGGTAGGCCACCAGCTCTCTCTCGCGACGCTCGATCAGCGCATCGAGCGCGGCGGCGACCGCCGCCGGGTTGGCCGGCGCGGGCGCCTGCCCCGCCACGGCCTCGCGACGCCTGAACTCGACGACGCGCACCGGACGCGCCGGCGCGATCAGCCTGCGCACGCCGTCCGGGTCGTGCGCCATGCGCCGCCCCCAATCGAACGCGCGACGGTTCGCCGCCACCTGCACGCCGTTCAGTTCGATCGCGCGCTCGATCGCGCGCCGCTCGAGCGGCAGCCAGCCCTTCTGCCACGCGTAGCCGACCAGTAGCGGATTGGTGTAGAGGGCGTCGCCGAGCAGCGCCTCCGCGATCGTGTTCGCCTCGACGAAGTCGACGTCGCGCTCGCCGGCCGCGTCGAGGATGTTGCGGCGCAGTTCCGGCGCCGGCAGGTGCCAGTCGGGGTTGCGCAGGAAATCCGAGGTCGGCATCACGTCGGCGTTGACGACCGCGCGCGTCACGTCGGCGCGCATCCTGGACAGCGCCTCGTTGCCTGCCGTGACGACCAGGTCGCAGCCGATGACGAGGTCGGCCTCGCCGGTGGCGATCCGGGTGGCGAACAGGTACTCGGGCGCGGCTGCGAACTGCACGTGCGAGAACACTGCGCCGCCCTTCTGCGCGAGCCCCGCCATGTCGAGCACCGAAACCCCCTTGCCCTCCAGGTGCGCGGCCATTCCCAACAGCTGGCCGACCGTGACGACCCCGGTTCCACCGACACCGGTGACCAGGACACCGTAGCTGCGGCTGCCCGACGATTCGATCGGCAGCGGCGGCGTCTCGGGCAGCTCGTCGGCTCGGGGGTCGGCATCGCGCGCGCTGCCTGCCGTCGCCTGCGCGGCGTCGGCGCCTGCAGCGGGCGCGGCCGCGCCGCGTCGCAGCGCGCCGCCTTCCACCGTCACGAAGCTCGGGCAGAACCCCTTCAGGCAGGAAAAGTCCTTGTTGCACGACGACTGGTTGATGCGTCGCTTGCGGCCGAACTCGGTCTCGACCGGCTCGACCGACACGCAAGAGCTCTGCACGCTGCAGTCTCCGCAGCCTTCGCAGACGGCCTCGTTGATCACGACGCGGCGGGCGGGATCGGGGAACCCCGGCTTGCCGTCGACGATCTTCTTGCGCCGGCGCCGCTTCTCGGTGGCGCACGTCTGGTCGTAGATCAGTACCGTGCAGCCCGGCGTCTCGCGCAGATGCCGCTGCACCCAGTCGAGATGGTCGCGGTGGTAAATCTCGACCCCGCCCATCGCCGGGCGGCCCTTCACCGCGTCGTACTTCTGCGGCTCGTCGGTGACGACGACGATCTTCTTCGCGCCCTCCGCGTCGAGCTGCGCGACGATCTGGGGCACGGTGAGCGTGCCGTCGATCGGCTGGCCGCCGGTCATCGCCACCGCGTCGTTGTAGAGAATCTTGTAGGTGATGTTGACGCCGGCGGCGATCGCGGCGCGGATCGCCAGGATTCCGGAGTGGAAGTAGGTGCCGTCGCCGAGGTTGGCGAAGACGTGCTGCTCGTCGGTGAACGGCGCCTGCCCGATCCACGGCGCCCCCTCGCCGCCCATCTGCGTGAACGTGCCGGTACGGCGCTCGGGCATCCAGTTCGCCATGTAGTGGCAACCGATGCCGGCCAGCGCGCGCGAGCCCTCGGGAACGTGGGTCGACGTGTTGTGCGGGCAGCCCGAGCAGAAGGTCGGCACGCGCTCGACGACCGCGTGCGGCGCAGCCAGCGCACGCTCCTTCGCGTCGATGATCGCCAGCCTCGCCTCGATCTGCGCGCGCAGGTCGCCCGCCAGCTCGAACTTCGAGCCGAACTTGCCCGGGTTGAGCAGGCGCGCGGCGATGGCCTTGGCGATCAGTGCCGGCGACAGCTCGGCGTGAGCCGGAAGCAGCCAGCGTCCGCGCGGCATCGCCCACTCGCCGCTGCGATCGTCCTTCTCGTCGAACTTGCCGTAGACGCGCGGGCGCACGTCGTCGCGCCAGTTGTAGAGCTCTTCCTTCAGCGCGTACTCGATGATCTGGCGCTTCTCCTCGACGACCAGGATCTCGTCCAGGCCGGTGGCGAACTCGCGCACCGTCTGCGCCTCGAGCGGCCAGACCACGCCGCACTTGAACAGCCGCACGCCGATGCGTGCGCAGGCCGCCTCGTCGAGCCCGAGATCGAGCAGCGCCTGGCGCGTGTCGAGATACGCCTTGCCACCGGTGACGATGCCGAACCACGCGCGCGGCGAGTCGATCACCGTGTGGTTCAGCCGGTTGGCACGCACGTAGGCGAGCGCCGCATACCACTTGTAGTCGAACAGCCGCGCCTCCTGCGCGAGCGGCGTGTCGGGCCAGCGGATGTTCAGCCCGTCGGGCGGCAGTTCGAAGTCGGCCGGAATCACGATGTTCACGCGATCGGGGTCGATGTCCACCGAAGCGGACGCCTCGACCACCTCGGTCACCGTCTTCATCGCGACCCACAGGCCCGACCAGCGCGACATCGCCCAGCCGTGCAGGCCGAGGTCGAGGTACTCCTGTACCGTCGCCGGATAGAACACCGGCAGCCCGCAGGCCTTGAAGACGTGGTCGGACTGGTGCGGCAGCGTCGAGGACTTCGCGCCGTGGTCGTCGCCGGCCAGCACCAGCACGCCGCCGTGGCGGCTCGTGCCCGCCGCGTTGGCGTGCTTGAAGACGTCGCCGCTGCGGTCCACGCCCGGCCCCTTGCCGTACCACATCGCGAAGACGCCGTCGACGCGCGCCTTCGGCGACAGGTTCACCTGCTGGGTGCCCCAGATGCTGGTCGCCGCGATGTCCTCGTTCAGCCCCGGCTGGAAGACCACCTGGTGCGCCGCGAGGTGCTCGCGCGCCTTCCACAGCGACTGGTCCAGGCCGCCGAGCGGCGAACCGCGATAACCCGAGACGAAGCCTGCGGTGTTCAGCCCGGCGCGGCGGTCGCGCTCGCGCTGCAGCATCGGCAGGCGCACCAGCGCCTGCGTGCCCGACATGAACGCGCGCCCGCGTTCGAGCGTGTACTTGTCGTCGAGCGTGACCTGCGCGAGCGCGCGCTCGAGAGCCTGCGAAACCGAACGCGAAACCGGTGCGTTCATCGTGATGGGCCTCCGGACGGGGTGGGTGTCCTCGTGAACGGGCCGCTTGCGCGCGGTGGCGCGGGAGCGGCAGCGACCGGCGCGCTCGTGGCGCGCCGGCGCCGATTATCCGTCAGATCGCGCGCTGCGCCGGGATCGCCGCGCAGGGGCGGCAGCGGCGCGCCAGGCGCGCCCGCCGCGAGGCCTCGCCAGGACCCAACAGGCAGTGCACGAATCGACGCCCCTGGCCGCGAGACGCCGGAGCCGGCCCGCTCCTTGACAACGCATCAATAGTCAGTACCCTTTCTGTTGAGCTCGGGATCCGGCATCGTGCATGCGCAGCCCCGAGGCTTCCCTCCAACGACACTCGCGAACCCAGGCCCGGTCATGACACATCGAAACACCCTGCTGTTGAACCTCGTCACGCGCGCCGGCGCGTCCGAGCGAAGGTTCGAAGTCGAACAGGCGGTGATCGCCGGCTGGACGTCGCGCGACGTCGAGGCCATGGAGAAGCACATCAGGGAACTCGAGGAGATCGGGGTGCCGCGCCCGGCGTCGACGCCGATCTACTACCGGGTCGGCGCTGCCCGGATCACCGGCGCCGACGCCATCGAGGCCGCTGGCGGCGACTCGAGCGGCGAAGTCGAGTTCGTCATGTTCAACGTCGACGGCCGGCTCTGGATCGGCGTCGGCTCGGACCACACCGACCGGAAGGTCGAGACGTACAACATCACCGTCTCGAAGCAGATGTGCGACAAGCCGGTGGCATCGACCGTGTGGCCCTGGGACGAGCTCGTCGACCACTGGGAGAGCCTCGTCCTGCGCTCGCACATCGTGACGGGCGGCAAGCGCGAGCTGTACCAGGAGGGCAGCGTGGCGGCCATGCGTGCCCCCGTTGACCTGATCGAGCGCTACGAGGCAGGCCACGGCAAGTTCACGCCGGGAACCGTCATGTTCGGCGGCACGCTGGCGGCGAAGGGCGGCATCCGCCCGGCCGACCGGTTCGAGTTCGAACTCGTCGACGCGACGCTGAACCGGCACATCGCGCACGCCTACGGTATCGACGTGCTGCCGATCGCGGGCTGAAGCGCACACGGACAGGCTTTCCGGACCGCAGAGACCCCGCGGCGCCGAAACGTGCCGACTCTCGCAGGTCCTGCCGCGGTATTCGCGGCACACACGGCGGCGTACTTCCTGAGCTGCGTGCTCAGGAGCGCGAATGCATCCCTGGACGCGACGCTCGCGTCCACCTTCTCGCTCGGCGAAGCGGCGGTCGGCCTGCTGAGCAGCCTCTTCTTCCTGGCCTTCGCGGCGACCCAGCTTCCCTTCGGGCACCTGATCGACCGGGTCGGGCCCCGCCGCGCGCAACTCACCGCGTTGCCGATCGCCATCGTCGGCCTGCTCGTCAGCGCCTGGGCCGGCGGATTCCCCCTGCTCGCGGTCGGCCGCGTCCTGCTCGGCGTCGGGTTCTCGATTTCGCTGATGGCGGCGCTGTGCGCCAACCGGGCGTCGTTCCCGGTGGGCTCACTGGCAGGCGTCAACGGGGCCGCGGTCGGGATCGGCTCCTCGGGCGCAGCGTTCGCCGGCGCGCCGCTGGCCGCCATGGCCGGTCCACTGGGATGGACAGGCGTCCAGCTGGTGCTCGCCGCCGCCTGCGCCGCGGTGCTGTGGATGATCCATGCGCTGCCGCGCGATGCGATGCCTCGCCGCGTCTCGCGCGAAGCGCGCCCGCGCATGCGGGACGTCGTCTGCGACCCCGTGTTCCTTCGACTGGCGCCGATTGCGGCGCTGGCCCAGGGCAGCTACCTGGCCTATCTCGGATACTGGATTCACCCCTGGCTGCAGTCGGTGGGCGGCTACGACGCATTCGCCGCGAGCATCGGCCTGAGCCTGGCGTCGCTGACCATGGTTGCCGGACACCTGCTCACCGGTTTCGGCACGCGCCGCCTCATGCGCAGCGGCCGGACGCTCGAGCAGACCGCGGTCGCCGGCATGATCGCGCTGGCAGGCACCCAGCTGGCCCTCGCGCTGATGCCGGGCATCGCATCGATGCCGCTCTGGCTGGTGTACGGCTTCCTAGGGGCCTTCAACATCGTGGCCTTTTCCGTGCTGTCGGCGGCGCTTCCGATGACGATCCAGGGGACCGCGGTGACCCTGCTGAACCTGATGATCTTCACGGTCGGGTTCGTCGTCCAGGCGGGCCTCGGCGCGTGCGTCGAGCTGCTGAACACCGTCGGGCTCCCCGCGTCGACGGCGCACCGCGTATCGATGCTCGTGATCGGATTGGCGATCCTGGCGCTCGGCGCGAACTGGCGTCGCCGGCATGGCGGCGCCCGCGCGAGCGCGGAAGACCCCTGCTAGCCGGTCGCGGCGTCGACGAAGAGTCTCTCGACCGCAGCGGCGATCGCCAGCAGCCTGCGGTCGCTGCCCGTTTCGCCGATCAGCATCAATCCGACCGGCGCTTCACCGGCGCGATGGCATGGCAGCGAGATCGCGCAGCCGTCCAGGAAGTTGACCATGGCCGGATTGCGCAGCAGGAACAGGTTGGTGCGATTGGCTGCATCGACGTCGGCGAGGTCGTCGAGGCGTGGCGCGACGATCGGCACGGTCGGCGCGATCATCACGTCGACGGCCGCGGTCCGCACGCGGACCGCGGCCTGCACCCGCCTGCGCGCGTGGAGCACGTCGATGTAGTCGGCCGCGCCCTGCGAGCGTCCGGCCTCGAAGCGCTGGAGCACCCAGGGGTCGTAGAGATGCGACCTGGATTCGAGCAGCGTCCGGTGCCACGCGTAGGCTTCGGCGCCGACCAGCCCGCCGCGTGAATTGATGCGCGGGATCTCGGCGAGCACGTCGAGGCCGAGCTCGACGAGTCGCGCGCCCGCGCCCGAGAGGCGCGCGAGCGCGCGTTCCCAGGCCGTCGCGACGACGTCGTCCATGCCATTCGTGACGTAGTCTCCAGGCAGGCCGACCCGCAGCCCCGCCACCGCGAGTTCGGCCGGCCCGGCGCCGGCGTCACCGGCCAGGATGCCGTCCAGCGTCGCGCAGCACGCGACGCTGCCCGCGAGCGGTCCGACCGAATCGAGGCTGGTCGACAGCGGCACCACGCCGTCGCGCGGGACCCGCGACGCCGTCGGCTTGAACCCGACGACTCCGCACAGGGCCGCAGGAATCCGGCACGAACCGCCGGTGTCGGTACCCAGCCCCGCAAAGGCCATGCCGTCTGCGACCGCGACGGCAGCGCCCGACGATGAGCCGCCCGGAATCCTGCGTTCGCTCCTGCGCCACGGATTCGCCGGCGTGCCGTAGTGGGCGTTGATGCCCAGGCCGGAATAGGCGAACTCGGTCATGTTGGTGCGGCCGACGAGCACGAACCCGCAGGCCCGAAGCCGCGCGACGGCCGTCGCGTCGGCATCCGAGGGTTCGCGGTCCGACAACACGCGCGACCCGGCCTGCGTGAGCTGCCCCGCGACGTCGAACAGGTCCTTAATCGAGATCGGAATGCCCGCATACGGGCCGGGCTGCGCCCCCGCGCTGCGAAGCCGGTCGATCGCATCGGCCGCGGCACGCGCGCGGGCCGCATCGACGTGGACGAACGCGCGCGCGCCTTCGCCCGCGGGGTCGAGCGCGCGCTCGAGGCACGACTCGACCAGTTCGCGGCTCGTCACCTCACCGCACGCGAGGGCGCGCGCCGCGCCCGCCAGCGTGAGCGGCAGCGTCGCGGATGCGCTCACTGCGGATCGTAGTAGTGCGACTCGATCAGCAGGCAGCCGTTCTCGGAGCGGAACGGCCCGTGCCAGACGCCGGGCGGGCGCACGCAGTAGGTGTTCTCGACGAACTTCTCGCCGCCCTTGCCTTCCTTGTCGTTGCCGACCCACAGGTCGCCCTTGATCACGAACACCTCTTCCCAGTGGTCGTGGATGAAGGGCTCGGTCGTGAACGCGCCGGGCAGGAACCTGAGCAGGCGGGTGTGCCCGCCGCGCTTGTTCTGCGTGTCGAGCGTGCCCGACAGGATCTTCTGCTGGACGCCGGGCGGGTAGCCCTTCGGGCTTTCCCAGCCGGTGTCGACGTCCACCTGGTAGAACTCGCGATGAATCTTGTTGACGGCCATCGTTGCCTCCTCGTTGGTTGCTGCTGTGCTCAGTCCTTGACGCGCGACAGGCTGATGCCGCGGTCGAATCCGTTCTCGAACTTCTCCGGCTCGAACACTCCCTCGCTGATCGTGAAGAAGTCGCCCGACAGCCGTTGTTCGTCGCTGGTGACGTGCATGTGGATCGAGTCGAACGGACAGGTCTGAGTACACATCTCGCAGCCGATGCAGTGATCGAAGTGCGAACCGACCTGGCCGTCGGACTGCCAGAGCGTATCGTAGAAGCAGGTCTGGATGCAGATCGTGCAGCTGGGGTTCTTGCAGGTCGCGTGGTTGACCTCGCTGTGCATGCGGGGCTTGCGGAACTGCTCGCCGTAGTCCCTGACCGACCGGCGCGACGCGATCCCGAACATCGACTCGATGTCGTCGTAGCCGTGGCTGTCCATGAACTCTTCCAGGCCGGCGATGATCTTCGGAAGGAACTTGATGCCCTTGAGCATCAGCACCGAACCGACCTGCACGATCCCCGCACCGGCCATGATGAACTCGACAATGTCCCGGTGGTCGTAGATGCCGTTCGAGCCGGTGATCGGCATGCCGAGCTCGGTGTGGATGCGATGCACCCAGCGCAGCGACAGCGGCTTGGCCCAGACCCCGCCGATGCCCGCAGGGCCGCCCAGCCGCGGCGAACCGGTCTCGATGTCGATCGAGAACCCCGTGTAGCGATTGGTGGCGGTCACCGCCGCAGCGCCCGCCCGCTGGACCGCGCGCGCGACCTCGAGCACGCGCGACTGGTCGGGCGTGAGCTTCACGACGACTGGAATCTTCACCGCTTCGCAGACGCGCCGCGTCACTTCTTCTGCGACGTCGGGCTCCTGCCCGATCATGCTGCCGCCGTGCACGCCGGGCATCATCGCCGGATGCGGACAGCCGAAGTTCAGCTCCACCATCGGCAACCCGCAGTCCTCGATCGTCCTGCAGATGTCGACCCAGCTCTGGACCGTCTTGCCGCCCGCGCTGCCGATCAGGTGAGAGCCGTGGTCCTCGGCGTACTTGTTCAGTTCCTTCAGGTAGGGAACCCACTCCCGGTATCCGGTCGACGAATAGCCGGAACGGCTGTAGAAGACGAAGTTGCGGTTGACCTTGCCCCGGATGGGCTCGCTCTTCTCGTTGAGGATCGCGTACTTCGAGTTCTGCGTCAGGCGCGCCATGTCCTCGATGTCGGTCAGCGTCTTGATGATCATCCCGCCGGCGCCCGCATCCACGCATTCGCGAATCACTTCGGGGCTGTTGGTGGTTTCGATCGACGCGATGACGACCGGGTTCTTGAACTTGATCCCGCAGAAGTCGACAGACAGGTCAGCCACGGCAGTCCCCTCGGTGGTTGGCGGTTGTTGCGGCTCGCCGCGCCGCAGGCGCGACAGCGCCGTCGTGCGCGATGATTGGCAGTATACGAACGATAAAGGTCACAGTCAACGACGATGCCGGAGCCGCCGCCAGTCTCGATGCCCCATGCGAGACAACGCTGCAGCGACTGCGGAATCAGACAGTCAGTACACGATCCAACGCTCCGATCAGCGGGACATCTGCGCGGGCAGCCAGGTGACGAGCGCGGGGAACTGATGGATCAGGACGGCCATCAGCAGCAGGATCGCGAAGAAGGGCAGCGACGCTCGGGCGACGAAGCCGATGTCGCGCCTCGTCAGGTTCTGCAGCACGAACAGGTTGAATCCCACCGGCGGCGTGACTTGCGCCATTTCGACCACCAGCACGACGTAGATCCCGAACCAGAGCAGGTCGAAGCCGGCCGCCTTGACGACCGGGAGGAGCACGGCCATCGTGAGCACCACCATCGAGATCCCGTCGAGCAGGCAGCCGAGCACGACGTACAGCACGGTGAGCGCAAGCAGGAGCTGCCATTGCGACAGGCCGAGTTCCCCGACCCAGGCCGCGAGGTCACGGGGAATGCCGGTGAAGCCCATCGCGATCGTGAGGAACGACGAACCGGCAAGGATCAGCATGATCATCGTCGTCGTCTTCATCGCTCCCATGATCGTGGCAACGAAGCTGCGCCATCCGAATCCTCCGTGGGCGACCGACAGGAGCAGCGCGCCCAGCACGCCCAGCGCGGCAGACTCGGTCGCGGTCGCGAAGCCGGCGTAGATCGAACCCAGCACCGCCGCGATCAGCAGCACCGCCGGCATCAGCCCGGCGCTCGCGCGCAGGCGTTCGGCGAAGCCCGCGCGAACGTCGTTCGGCGGGATCCGGTCGCCGTGCGCCAGCGACCACGCGCCGACGTACACCATGAACAGCAGCGCGAGCACGACCCCCGGAACGACGCCCCCGATGAACAGCTTGTTGATCGACACGTCCGCGGTGACCCCGTAGACGATCATGATGATCGAGGGCGGAATCAGCAGCCCCAGGGTGCCCGCGCCCGCGAGCGAGCCGACGACCATCTCCTCGGGATACCCGCGCTTCTCGAGCTCCGGGATCGTGATCTTGCCGATCGTCGCGCAGGTGGCCGCCGACGACCCGGAGATCGCGGCGAAGATCGCCGAGCCCACGACGTTGACCTGCAGCAGGCGCCCGGGCAGCGGCCCGAGCCACGGCGCGAGGCCGCGGAACATCGATTCTGAGATCTTCGAGCGGAACAGGATCTCGCCCATCCAGATGAACAGCGGCAGCGAAGTGAGCGTCCAGCTCGACAGCGACCCGAAGATTGTCGTCGCCATCGCCTCGCCCGGCATGCGGGTCGAGCCGAAGACCATCGCCACGAGCGACACGCCGATCAGCGCGAGGCCGATCCAGATGCCGAGCCCCAGCAGCGCGAGCATCGCGCCGACGATCGCGGCGGCCAGCAGCAGGCCCGATACGTCACCGATCGGCACGATGGCCCTCCTCGCTTCCGGTGGAAGGTTCCATCTCTCCGCCGCGCCAGACCGACAACGCGCGCTGCGTCACCGCGACGAAGAAGACCACGGCGCCGAGGGCCATCGCCGACTGGGGGATCCACATGGGCAGCGCGATCAGCCCCGCGCTCCGCTCGTCGAGCTGCCACGACTGCCAGGCGAGCTTCGTGACGTGCCACGCGAGGTAGGCCGACAGCAGCACGGCCGCCGTGACCGCGACCGATGCTGCGAGCCGCTTGCGCGGCGGACTCATCCGCTCGACCAGCAAGGTCACGCGAATGTGCTCGTTGGCGTTGAACGCGTAGGCGAGCGCCAGGAAGGCCGACGCCGCCATGCAGTAGCCGGCGAACTCGTCTGCGGAGCGCGGAATGTAGGGAAGGAACTGCCCCCCCAGCTGGTACAGGATCAGCAGTTCCACGGCAACGAAGCACAACGCCCCGAGTAGCGCCGTGAGGAGGTAGATCCGTTCGAGCAGTCGGCCCATGCGATTCCCCGAAGCAGCGCCGGCAGCCGCGCGGCTGCCGGCGGCACCGCCTGCCGCTATTTCCGGAACGCCTCGACGACGGCCTTGCCGTCGGGGCCGGCGCCGGCCAGCCATTCGTCGACCATCTGGCGTCCCATCCGGTTCAGGTCATCGACCAGCTTCGGGCTCGGCGCGAGAACCTTCATCCCGTTGGCGGCCAGCGTCTTCTTCGTCGCTTCGGCCACTTCCTGGCTCGATGCCCAGCCGGCCTGCTCGGCCTTCTTGCCCTCGGCCAGGACTGCGTTGCGGGTGGCGGGATCGAGGGCCTCGAGGGCCGCGTTGCTGACGATGACCATGTTCTTGGGCAGCCAGGCCTGGACGTCGTAGAAGTACTTCAGCGATTCCCACGCCTTGTAGTCGACGCCCGACTGGGCCGACGAGATCAGCGAATTGATCTTGCCGGTGGACAGCGCCTGCGCGACCTCGGCCGCCTGGATCGTCACCGGGCGTGCCTTGAACAGCTCGGCCAGCCGCGAGGTCTGCTTGTCGTAGGCACGGAAGTTCAGCCCCTCGAGGTCGGCGGCCGAATTCACCTCCTTGTTGGCCATCAGGCCCTGCGGCGGCCACGGCACGGCGAACAACAGGCGCATGCCCTGCGCGGCGAGGAGGCGCTCGACGTACGGGCGCTGGATGCCCCAGAGCTTCTCCGCCTGCGCATAGCTGCTCGCGAGGAACGGCAGGCCGTCGACCGCGTAGAGCGGATTTTCGTTGGTCAGCGTCACCATCAGCACTTCGCCGATCGGCACCTGGCCGGTCTGAACGGCTCGCTTGATCTCGGGCATCTTGTACAGCGACGCGCCGGGGTGAACCTTGATCGCGAGCTTGCCGCCCGTGGCGGTCTTGACCGCGGCGGCGAACCGCTCGATGTTGACCGTGTGGAAGTTCGCCGGCGCGTAAGCGGTCGGCATGTCCCAGCTCTGCGCGGTCGCGGTCGCGGGTGCACCGGCCGCCGCGAGTGCGGCCGCCGCTGCGAGAAGCATTTTTCGAACCAGCATGGTGCCTCCGTCGTCGTTGTCGTGGGTGAAGAAGGTTCAGCTCTCGTCGCGCCCCGGATCCGCCGCCGCTCCGGGCCGCTTGGCGGGCATCCGCAGCGTCGTGCGTCCGTAGACGTTGTTCGCGTCGATCAGCTTGTAGAGCATGTCCATGAAGCAGCGGCGCTCGTCCGGCGACAGCGGTTCGAGCAGGCGGTCCTGCGCGCGCTGCATCCTGCTCTTGTACTTCTCGACGAACTTCGCGCCGGCGCGCGTCGCCAGGCAGATCTTGCGGCGCTTGTTGTCCGGATCGACGATCCGCACGACCAGCCGCCGCGCCTCGAGGCGCTTGAGCACGTCCGCGACGTTGGCCCGGTCGATCCCGAGTTCCTCGGCCACCGAGAACTGGTCCAGCCCGGGCATGTCCACGAGGATGCTCAGCAGGCCGTACTGGATCGGCGTGATCCGGTCCTCGGCCAGCTCCTCCATGAACATCGCAACGTGGATCTGGTGCAGGCGGCGCACGAGAAACCCGGATCTCGACCACAGCGACGTATGCTCCCGCAACGCTGCGCGGCTTTCCGACGCGCCGGCCGCAGCAGCCGGCGCCGGCGACGCTGCCGCGGCGGCCGCGTCCTTGACGCCCTTGCGCGCAGGCGCGCGCGACGGCTTCTTCGCTTGCACCGGGCCTCGGCCCCCGTTGTCTCGACGGTCTGCTGCCATCACCGCCCGCCCGGGCCGCCGCCCTTGTCGCCGGCCCCGAACCACCGCGCCAGGCGGCCGCGCAGCCAGGCCCAGAACATTCCCAGCGCGTTGATCCCCGCGGACGCTGGCGCCGGAGGCGATTGCCCGACCGCCATCGCTTCGAGGTTGCGGCCGAAGTCGCGCACGATCTGCGTGACCAGCGACCGGACCAGGTCGGATCGCGAGAACTGCGCGAGCGGTCCCTGCACCGCGTAGTCCATGCCGACCACGAGGCGGGCCGCCGGTTCCGCCCCGGGTTCCGGCTCGACGCGATAGGCGATCGTCGCCTGGGCGCTGGTGCGCGACAGCGCATCGGCACCTTCGCCGCGGATCACGGTGGCACGCGCCGCCTCGTCGCGCTCGACCGTTCCGGTTCCGGCAAAGCTCGCCTTGATCGGGCCGAACGCGACACGCACCGAGCCCGCGATCGTGCGGCCGTCGTAGTGGTCGACGCTGGCGCCGGGCAGGCAGGACGCGGCGGCGCGAACATCGGCCAGCAACTCCCAGAGCCGCCCGGCATCGCAGCCGCGAACCACGATCGACTCCGCGATCTGCGGGATCGCGGCGCCCGCCGCGGGCGCCGGCGAGGGTGCGGCGAACGGCGAGGCTGCCTCGGGCGCGCCGCCGGCGGGCCCGACGTCGAGCGGATCGAACGCCGTGGCCCCGCCCGCCGCGGCTGCCGGCGCCAGCGCCGCGGCAGCGGTCTCGGCCGCGCGCGCCGCGCCGAGCCTGGCTTGCGGAGCCTCGGCACCGACGACCGAGGAGACCGCCCGCACGATGCCGGAGTACCCGGTGCAGCGGCAGAGATTGCCGGCGAGCTCATAGCGCACCTGCCGCTCGTCCGCGCCGCCCAGCCGCAGGGCGATGTCGCGCCCGGTGATCAGCATCCCCGGCGTGCAGAAGCCGCACTGCAGCGCGTGCTCGCGCGAAAACGCTTCGCGAAGACGCTGCATCAGCGGATCGTCGTCGAAGCCTTCGATCGTTCGCACGTCGGCGCCTTCGCAGGCCGCCGCCCAGGTGATGCATGCCCGCACGGGCCGCCCGTCGAGCAACACCGTGCACGCGCCGCAGACGCCCTGCTCGCACGAGACGTGCGTGCCGGGCAGGCCCTGCTGCTCGCGAAGGAAATCGGCGAGACTCGTCCGCGGCTCCACCGTCGCGCGCACTGCGCGCCCGTTGACGGTGAGCTCGATCCCCGTCGTCGTCGTCATTGCAGCACCTGCTCGAGCGCGCGGCCGAGCATCACGCGGCACGCCTGGCGCCTGGCCGGCGCCGCGTGCGCGAGCAACGGGTCGAGGTGGCCCGCGAGCCCGTCGGCCGCGGCCCCGTCGCGGCCACGCCGCGCAACCTCGCGCGCCAGCGCCGGGAGGCCGGTCGGCCGATCCGCCGGGGCGCCGACGAAGACCCGCGCGACGCGCCGCTGCGAGTCGAGCAGGACCGCCGCCGCCGCCTCGGCGAACTCGCCGGGCTTGCGACAGAATTTCTGGTAGGCCCAGCGCGCGGACCGTGACATCCTCGGGATCTCCACCGCGACCACCATCTCCCCCTCGCCGAGCTGCGTCGCATAGCCGCCGACCATGAACGAGGCCGCATCGATCCGCCGCGTGCCGTCGCGCGACGCGAGCTCGATCGTCGCGCCGAGCGCCGCGAGCGCCAGCGGCCAGTCGGCGGCCGGATCGGCGTGCGCGAGGCTGCCGCCGATCGTGCCGCGATTGCGCACCGCCCGGTAGGCGATTCCGCGCGCCACGCGCGCCAGGCACTCGATACCGGCGATGCCCCCGGCCTCGTCCTCGATGCGCGCGTGCGTCACGCAGGCGCCGATCCTGACGTGGTCGGGCTGCTCGTCGATGCGCGTCAGCGCCTCGATCGTGCCGATGTCGATCAGCATCGCCGGGCGGGCGAGGCGCAGGTTGAGCATCGGGCCGAGCGACTGTCCGCCGGCGACGAGTTTCGCGTCGCCGCCGGAATCGCGCAAGGTGGCGAGCGCCTCCTCGACGCTGCGCACACGCCGATATCCGAACGGCGCCGGCTTCACGACGCGTCCTCCGACGCGGCGCCGACCCGGGTCGCGCCGGCCGGCCGCGCGCCCCGTTGCGCCGCCGATTCGCGCGCCGTCGCGAGCACCGCCTGGAGCTTCGCGGGCGTGAGCGGCGTCGACGACATCTCTGCCCCGAATGGCCTGAGCGCGTCGTTGACCGCGTTGAAGATCGCCGCGGGCGGCGCGATCGCGCCGCCCTCGCCCATCCCCTTGACGCCGAATTTCGTGTACGGCGACGCGGTCTCGAAGTGATGGACGCGGATCGGCGGCGCCTCGGTCGCCGCCGGCAGCAGGTAGTCCATCAGCGTGGTCGCGAGCGGCTGGCCGTTGTCGTCGTACGGGCACTCCTCGTAGAGGGCCGTTCCGATCCCCTGCACGACGCCGCCGATGGTCTGGCCCTCGACGATCATCGGATTGACCATCGTGCCGCAGTCCTCGCAGATCACGTAGTCCAGCAACTCGACCGAGCCGAGTTCCGGGTCGACGGCCACGACGACGGCGTGCGACGCGTAGCTGAACACGCCCGTGTCGACCTTCGGGCGGTAGGACACGCTGGTCTCGAGGCCGCCGCGGTCGACGTCCGCCGGGAGTCGCTCGGGACGGACGTACCAGGCGTGCGCGATCTCGCGCATCGTCACCGAACCCTCGGGGCCGACGACACGCCCGTCCTCGAAGCGCGCGCGACCCTCGTCGCATCGAAGCAGCGCGGCGCCGATGCGCACCAGGCGCGGCAGCAACGCCTCGCAGGCGCTGCCGACTGCGCCCCCCGCCATCACGATCCCCCGAGACGCGTAGGTGCCGGTGGAAAACGGCGTGGTCCCGGTGTCGCCATGAACGACCCGGATGCGCTCGAGTTCGACGCCGAGCACCTCGTTGGCGATCTGGGCGAGCGTGGTCTCCATGCCCTGTCCGTGCGAGTGCACGCCGACGCAGACCTCGAGCCCGCCGTCGGGCGTCACCCGGACCGTCGCCTGGTCGTAGCCGGGCACCAGCGGCAGGCCCCAGGACGCGAATACCGACGTGCCGTGGGCCGACTGCTCGCAGTAGCTCGCAAAGCCGACGCCGATCAGCCTGCCGTCGGCCTCGGCGCGCTGCTGGCGCGCCCGCACCGCTTCGAAGCCGATCGCCTCGCGCACCCAGTTCAGGCCGCGCGGGTAGTCGCCGCTGTCGTAGTGCTTGCGCGCGACGTTGTCGAACGGCATCTGGTCGGGCCGCACGAGGTTCTCGGCCCGAACCTGCCAGGGCTCACGCCCCACCTCTCGCGCGATCGCGTCGATCAGCAGTTCGATCGCAAAGCACACGCCGGAGCGCGCCACGCCCCGGTAGGGCAGGAACCCCGGCTTGTTGGTCGCCACGCAGCGCGTGGTGCAACGATAGCCCTGGATCGCGTAAGGACCGGGAAGGTTCCCGGTTGCCTGCCCGGGCTCGAGCCCGATCGTGAACGGCCAGTTCGAATACGCGCCGCCGTCGATCGTGATCTCGGCCTCCAGCGCGAGCAGCCTGCCGCGCTCGTCGACGTGCCCGGCCAGGCGATAGTGGTGCTGGCGCGTGTTGGCGCCCGCGACGAGATGCTCGCGCCGGTCTTCGACGTACCGGAACGGCCGCCGGAAGCGCAAGGCGAGCCACGCCACGCAGACTTCCTCGGGCTGCAGCACGCACTTGTAGCCGAACCCGCCGCCGACGTCGGGCGCGATCACGCGAAGCCGCCCCTCGTCGATGCCCAGGCATTGCGCGAGCCCGACGCGGATCATGTGCGGCACCTGGCTCGACGTGTAGACGATCAACTGGTCGGCCCGATCGTCCCAATAGGCGACGATGGCCTTGCCCTCCATCGGCAGCATCGCCTGGCGGGCCAGCGACACTTCGCGGCGCACGATGCGCGTCGCGGTCGCCGCATGCTGGTCGAAGTCCTTGTCGTACTTCAACGTCAGGAACGCGTTGTCGGGCCAATCGTCGTGCACGCGCACCGAGATGTCGGCGAGCGCCGCGTGGGCGTCGACCAGCGGCCTAATGGGCTCGATCTCGAGCTCCACGCGCTCCACCAGGTCCTCGGCCTGCGCCCGGGTCGGCGCCACGCACATGACCACGGGCTCGCCGACGAATCGCACCTTGCCGCTTGCCAGCGGGTGATGCTCGGAGACGCGGTAGCTGGGCAGCGTCGACGGCGCGACGATCGGCGAAACCCCTTCGAGGTCGTCGCAGGCGAACACGCTCGCGCCGGCATCGGCCGGCTTGCCTACGCGGCGAATCGTGCCGTGGGCGACCGGGCTGCGCAGGAAGGCCACTTCCTGCTGCCCCGGAAGCAGCATGTCGGACACGTACTGGCCCCGGCCGCGCATGAGGCGAGCGTCCTCCTTGCGAAGGACGCTCGCTCCGATGCCCCGGCGCGAATCGGCGTCGCGCGTTCCCGACATGCTGGTTTCCTCCGTCGCCTCGTGACCTGCCGGATCGTGCCCGGAGGCGCTCAGGACTTCACGGTCAGCGCGCGCGCGCGCATGAACTCGTACTCGGCCACCCGCGTGTACGGCATGACCTGGGCACGGAACTTCATCAGGCTGTCGAAGATCTCCTTGCTCTCGGCGTCGCGCGCGGCCTCCGCGCGGACGACTTCGCCGGCCAGTTGCCCGAGCCCCTTGAGCGTGTCGTCCGAGAGCATCTTCACCTGCACCTTGTGCACGTTGACCAGTTCGGCGAACGCCTGCGCGTTCTTGGCCACGAATTCATCGAGGACGCGCGCGTTGGCATACTGGTTGCCGACCCGGATGACTTCCTGCTCCTGCGGCGTCAGGCCTTCCCAGGTCTTCAGGTTGATGAAGCAGTCCAGCGCGCCGCAAGGCTCCATCCAGCCCGGCCAGTAGTAATACTTCGCGACCCGATGCAGACCGAACGCCATGTCGTTGTACGGGCCGACGAAATCGGCGCCGTCGATCGCGCCGCTCTGAAGCGCCTGCGGCACCTCGCCTAGCGACATCTGGACCGGCGTGGCCCCTGCCGCCTGCAACACCTTGCCGCCGATGCCGCCCGCGCGGATCTTCAGCCCCTTGTAGTCGGCCAGCGAGTTGACCTCCTTGGTGTACCAGCCGGCCGCCTGCACCGACGTGTTTCCGCTCGGGAAGAACTTGACTCCCAGCTTCGCGTACAGCTTGTCGGCGAGTTCCTGGCCGCCGCCGTAGGCCAGCCACGCGTTCTGTTCCTGGCTCGTGATGCCGAACGGAATCGGGCTGATGAAGTTGATCGCCGGCACCTTGCCCGCCCAGTAGCTCGGATAGCCGTGCCCCATGTGCAGGCTTCCCGCCGACACCGCATCCATCGTCTGCAGCGGCGGCACGATCTCGCCTGCGCCGTAGACCTTGATCGTCAGCGCGCCGCCGGTCGCCTTGCCGACGAACTCCGCCAGCGTATTGGCCCCGGTGGCCAGGCCGGGCGAGCCCTTCGCCCAGGTCATCTGCATCCGCAATTCCTTGCGGCCCTGGGAGAACGCCGGCGGCGTCGCGGTTGCGAGGATGGTCGAGAGGCCGCCGGTGGCGGCCACTCCGAGCGCTTTTCTGCGGTTCATGTTGTCTCCGTCGTTGAAATGTCGGCTACTGCAGTGCCTGCGGAAGCCAGGTCGCCAGGTTCGGGACCTTCCAGACCAGCGCCAGCAGCGCAAGCTGCAGGAGCACGAACGGAATGACCCCGCGATAGATCGTCCCGATGGACAGATCCCTTGCGACCCCCTGGAGGTAGAAGATCGCAAAGCCGAACGGCGGCGTCAGGTACGAGGTCTGGAGGATCACCCCCATCATCACGCCGAGCCACAGGGGGTCGACCCCCATCTTGATCAGGACCGGGCCGAAGATCGGCACCACGATGAAAATGATCTCGAAGGTGTCGATGAAGAACCCGAGCACGAACATCAGCGCCAGCGTCGCGAACAGCGCGCCCGCTGCGCCGCCGGGAAGCGCCTGCAGCACGTCTTCTGCGATCTTCTCCCCGCCGAATCCCCGGAACACGAGCGAGAAGACGGTCGCCCCGAAGAGGATCAGGTAGATCATCACCGAGAGACGCAGCGTCGAATCGCAGACCTCGCGCAGCGTCCGCAGGTTGAGCACGCCGCGCGCGGCAGCCAGCACCATCGCGCCGACGGCGCCGACCGCGGCCGACTCGGTCGCGGTGGCGATGCCCGTGAGGATCGACCCGAGCACCGCCACGATCAGCAGCAGCGGCGGCATCATCACGCGCAGGATCCGCGAGACGAGCGTGCGCCGCTCCTCGTCGGTCATCTCGAGCGGCGGGCACGCCTGCGGCCGAAAGATCGCCACCGCGATCGTGAACGCGATGAACAGGCCGACCAGGATCAGGCCGGGGATCATCGCCCCGACGAACAGGTCGGTGACCGTGACGGGCCGCGCGCTGAAGTTGCCCATCGCCAGGTTCGCCTGCGTGTTCGCGTTCTGCAACAGCGTCCCGACGAGGATCAGCACCGTCGACGGCGGGATCAGTTGCGCCAGCGTGCCCGACGCGGTGATGATCCCCGAGGCGAGGCGCAGGTCGTAGCGGGCGCGAACCATCGCCGGATAGCTGATGAGCCCCATCGCCACGACCGTCGCGCCGACGATTCCGGTCGACGCCGCCAGCAGCGCGCCGACGACGATCACCGAGATGCCGAGGCCGCCGCGCCGCTTCCCGAAGGCCTGGCCCATCGTCGTCAACAGGTCTTCGGCGATTCGCGATCGCTCGAGGACGACGCCCATGAAGACGAACAGCGGAACCGCCACCAGCGTCTCGCTGATCACCGCGTCGAGAATCCGGCTGGTGACGCCGGCCATCAGCGGCCAGTCGAACACGCCCATCGCCGCCCCGGCCGCGGCGAAGAGCACCGAGACCCCGCCGATCGAGAGCGCCACCGGATAGCCGGCCAGCAGCACGACGAACAGCCCGGCGAACATCGCCAGCGCCATGATCTCGCCGGCGTTCATGCCCGGCATCGGCTGGCTCGGGACCCGAAGATGGGCGAAGCCGCGATCACGGCCGGTCCGCCATCGGCCGCAACACGCGCCATGCGCGCAACGAATTCGCGATCCCCTGCAGTGCGAGCAGCACGCAGAAGGCCACGACGAGCATCTTGATCACGTAGAGGAACGGCAACCCATCGGGCGTCGGCGAGCGCTCGAGCATCATCAGCGAACCCAGTGCGATCGGCCAGGCGAGATATCCGATTGCCACGACCATCGGCATCAGCAGCAGCCACGTGCCGCACAGGTCGACCATCGCGCGCTGTCGCCGGGACATCTTCCTGTAGGCGAGGTCGACCCTGACGTGGCCGTCCATTCGCAGCACGTCGGCCGACGCGAGCAGGACGATTGCGCCGTTGAGCCAGATGAACGCCTCCGAGAGCCACGGAAAGCCGACACCGAAGACGTACCTCAGTGCGACGACCGAAAAGGCCAGCAGCACCATCGGCAACAGCAGCCAGCTGCATGCGCGCCCGATGGCCGACACCAGCCTGTCGATTCCGCTCGTCGTCGAGTCCACGAATTCCCCTATCGATGTCATTAGAATGTACACACTCAATCGTCGGCGCGCAAGAAGCGAGCGCCGATTCGGAGAGAGGATCTTCTGATGCGGCGGCGCACAAGTGTGCTCTTCGCGTATTGTTCGTATACTTCCGGTTGCCGCGCGGCCGGCGGCGTGGCCGCACGAGCCGCCGCTCGAACCAACCCGAGGTGATTGCATCCATGACCCACGTCGTCACCGAAGCCTGCATCTGCTGCCGCTACACCGACTGCGTCGACGTCTGCCCGGTCGACTGTTTCCATGCCGGGCCGAACTTCCTGGTCATCGATCCGGACGAATGCATCGACTGCGCCGTCTGCATCCCGGAATGCCCGGTCAACGCGATCTATGCGGATACCGACGTGCCGGAAGGACAGCGACACTTCATCGAGCTGAACGCCGAACTCACGCGCGAGTTCCCCGTGCTGAGCTCGACCGAGCCTGCGCTGCCCGACGCGGAGCAGTGGAAGTCGGTCACCGGAAAGCTCGCGCACCTGAAGCGTTGAGCCCGCGCACGATTCGTTCCGGATGCGCCGGTTCCCGGCGCGTCGCCAGACAAGGAGAGGCGTCTTGAGTCCTGCATGCCCGGCCCCGGCGCAACGCCCCGGCGGCCAGATCCTGGCCGACGCGCTGGCGATCCAGGGGGTGGACACGG
>OEIU01000901.1_pt1 | contig 22803 bp, 23 predicted proteins | sample 1539221 | NCBI WGS metagenome assembly OEIU01 (sample SAMN03792071, study PRJEB22550) | activated sludge metagenome | feature: wastewater treatment plant; material: activated sludge; isolation source: Wastewater treatment plant of a petroleum refinery complex | place: Argentina: Zarate | collected...
CGCGGTGCAGGTCGCCGGCGTCGACGTCGGCGGGCAGAGCGCCGCCCGGGCCCGCGCCATCCTGACCAGGGCGCTCGGCGACCCCGCGGCCCTCCCGCTCACCCTCACCTCGCCGGTGGGGAAGTCTGTCCTCGACCCGGTGCGGGCCGGCCTCTCGGTCGACGTGCCGGCGAGCGTGGCCGGGCTCACCGGGTTCTCCCTCGCCCCGGCGCGGGTGTGGCAGCACGTGACCGGGGGGTCGGACCGGCCGGCCGTCGTCCGGGTCGACGACGCCGCGTTCGCCGCCTCGGTCGAGGCCGCGCGGCCGCGCATCGACGGGCCGCCCAAGGAGGGCAGCGTCTCGATCGCGGGCGGCAAGGCGGTCCTCACACCGCCCACTGAGGGGATGACGACGGACCTCGCCGCCACGACCGCTGCCGTGCGCCGGTGGTGGCCGGCGCAGGACAGCGTCCGGGTGGCCGGGGCGACCAAGGCCCCGAAGACCTCGGCCCGCGAGCTGCAGCGCGTGCACGACGAGTTCGCCACGGTTGCCGTCTCGGGCCCGATCACGGTCGAGGCCGGGGGCCGGTCCGTCCGCATCGCGCCGCGGGTCTTCGCCCCCGCGGTCGTCCTCACCGCCGCCGACGACGGCACCGTGACCCCGCGTGCCGACCCCGCGAAGCTGCGGGCCCTCGTCCACGCCGTGGCGACGAAGGCGGGGATGGAGGTCCCGGCGAAGGACGCGGTCGTCACCTTCACCGGGGGCGACTGGCGCAAGCCGCACGTCACGCCCTCGGTCGCGGGCAGGGCCGTCGACGACGCGGCCATCGACACCGCCGTCTGGAAGGCCATCGCCGGCACCGAGCGCACCGCCACCGTGCCGCTGACCCCCGTCGAGGCGGAGTTCTCGACGGCGGTCGCGCAGAGGACGCTGCCCAAGGAGCGCATCTCGAGCTTCACGACCTACTACCAGGCGGGGCAGCCGCGGGTGCACAACATCCAGACCGCGGCCCGGGTCATCAACGGCACGTACGTCAAGCCCGGTGAGCAGTTCAGCCTCAACGGCGTGCTCGGCGACCAGACCCCCGAGAAGGGCTACGTCAAGGCCGGTGTCCTCGTGGGCAACCGGCTCTCGGAGAGCTACGGCGGCGGCATCTCGCAGGTGTCGACGACGATCTTCAACGCGTCGTTCTTCGCCGGTGTCCAGCTCGACGCCTGGCAGGCCCACTCGATCTACATCTCGCGCTACCCCGAGGGCCGCGAGGCCACGATCGCCTGGCCGAACCTCCACAACAAGTGGACCAACACGACCGACGGCGGCATCCTCGTGCAGGTCACCGCCACCGACACCTCCATCACGGTGTCGTACTGGGGGACCAAGAAGTACGACGTCACCGCGACCAAGAGTGCGCGCTATGCCGTCGTCCAGCCGAAGAAGGTCGTCGACGACAGCCCGGACTGCATGCCGCAGAACCCGGTTCCCGGGTTCAAGGTCGACATCGGGCGCATCTTCAAGCAGAACGGCAAGGTCGTGCGCACCGCGTCGTTCACGACCACCTACCAGCCCGAGGACGCGGTGACCTGCACGGCCGCGAAGACCGGCTGAGCGCCCGCGCTCAGTCCCGGCGCAGCGTCGTGTAGTCGTGGTGCGCGACGAAGCCGGCCCGGCGGTAGAGGCCCTGCGCCGCGGGGTTGTCGGTGTCCGTCTGGAGGTGCAGTGACCGGATGCCCCGGGCCGCGGCGTCGTCGGCGAGCCGGCGCAGGAGCGCGGCCCCGATGCCGCGCCGCCGGGCCCGGGGGGCGACCCACATCGCCGCGACCCCACCCCACGTGGCGGCCACGCCCAGCCGGCCGATGCCGACAACCCCCTCAGCGTCGCGGGCGGTGGCGAACACCTGGGCCGGCGACCCGGTGAGGACGGCGCGGGCCGGCTCCTCCGGGGCCTCGCGGTAGCTGCGGTACGCGGCGAACCAGTCGTCGTCCAGGTCCGGTGAGAGCGAGACCGCGGCGCCGTCGGCGACCTCCGGGGTCGCGGAGCGCACGGTGTCGCCGGCCGCGGCGAAGGCGGTCGTCGGCACTCGCGCCCGGTACCCCCGGGCGAGCGGCAGGACGCCGAGCGGGTCGCCGTCGAGCCGTGCGCCGACCGGTCCGGCGAGGGTGAGCATCGGGGGCAGGCCCCGGGCGCCGTACCACTCCTCGACCGCCCCGACCGCGGCGTCGAGGGGGGTGCCGGGGTCGCCCGCGGTCATCACCGAGTTGGCGCGGTGGGTGAAGCCCGAGGCCGCCCGCAGCAGCCAGTCGCCGAGGTGCTCGCTCTCGACCGCCGGCCACGCCCCGACCATGACCCGTTCGAGGTCCTCGACCGAGAGCGCGAGGTGCGGCGCACCCCGCCGGGACGGCGACGGGGGGATCTCCTTGACCGCGGTGACGGTGGCGCGGGGGACGGCGACCTCGCCGCGCCGGGTGCGGACGAGGAGGTGGTCGGCGTCGACGTGCACGAGGTCGCCGACGACGTCGGTGAGGGTGGCGCCGGTGAGGGGGTCGGGGACCGGCAGGCGGTGCCGCACGACGAGGCGCGTCCCGACCGGCGGGACGTCGGTCCCGGGCGGCGGCGGGCCGCCGGTCGGGGTCTCCATGGCGTGAATAGTATGGGCGCCATGACGTACGTGATCGCGCAGCCCTGTGTGGACCTGAAGGACAAGGCCTGCATCGAGGAGTGCCCCGTCGACTGCATCTACGAGGGCGAGCGCAGCCTCTACATCCACCCCGACGAGTGCGTCGACTGCGGTGCGTGCGAGCCGGTCTGCCCGGTCGAGGCGATCTACTACGAGGACGACGTGCCCGAGCAGTGGGCCGAGTACTACAAGGCCAACGTCGAGTTCTTCGACGACCTCGGCAGCCCGGGCGGCGCCGCCAAGCTCGGCGTCATCCCCAAGGACCACCCGATCATCGCCGACCTGCCGCCGCAGGAGCACGACGAGTGACGGGGTGCTGACCCTCCCCGACTTCCCCTGGGACTCGCTCGCTCCGGCCAAGGAGCGGGCGAGCGCCTTTTCCGATCCGTCGCTCGGTCCGGCCGGGTCCGGGCTCGTCGACCTCTCGGTCGGCACGCCGGTCGACCCGACGCCCGAGGTCGTGCGCCGGGCGCTCGCCGAGGCCGCCGACGCCCCGGGCTACCCGCAGACGTACGGCACCCCGGACCTGCGCGAGGCGGTCGCGGCGTGGTTCGCCACCCGGCGCGGGGTCCCCGCCCTCGACCCGGCCGGCGTGCTGCCGACCATCGGCTCCAAGGAGCTCGTGGCCTGGCTGCCCACCCTGCTCGGGCTCGGCGAGGGCGACGTCGTCGGGTTCCCGCGGGTGGCCTACCCGACCTACGACGTCGGCGCCCGGCTCGCCCGGGCCGTGCCCAGGGCCGTCGACTCGCTCACCGCGCTCGGGCCCCTCACGGCGGCGACCACGCCGAAGCTGTTGTGGCTGAACACCCCCGGCAACCCCACCGGGCAGGTCCTCGGCGTCGAGCACCTCGCGAAGGTGGTGTCGTGGGCGCGCGAGCACGGGGTCGTCGTGGCCTCCGACGAGTGTTACGCCGAGCTCGACTGGCGCCCGCGCGAGCCGGGCTCCGCCGTGCCGGCGGCGACGCCGTCGGTGCTCGACCCGCGGGTGTGCGGCGGATCGCCCGAGGGGCTGCTCGCCGTCTACTCCCTGTCCAAGCAGTCCAACCTCGCGGGGTACCGTGCGGCGTTCGTCGCGGGCGACCCCGCCCTCGTCGGGCAGCTCCTCGAGGTGCGCAAGCACGCCGGGATGATCGTGCCGTGGCCGGTGCAGCGCGCAATGCTCGCCGCCCTCGGCGACACCGCCCACGTCGAGGAGCAGAAGGCCCGGTACGCCGCCCGGCGCGCCGCGCTGCGGCCCGCGGTCGAGGCGTTCGGGCTGCGGGTCGAGCACTCGGAGGCCGGTCTGTACCTGTGGGCCACGGCGGGGGAGCCGGCCCGGCGCACCGTCGACCGGCTCGCCGACCGCGGCATCCTCGTCGCCCCGGGCGACTTCTACGGCCCGGCCGGGCGCGCGCACGTGCGCATCGCGCTCACCGCCACCGACGAGCGCGTCGCGGCGGCCGTCCGGCGCCTCGCCTGACCGGAGCGTCGAAAGTCACGCCGGCCGCGTTTCACCGCCCGGTGACCGACGGGTAGGGTCGAAAGGACGTCCGACGCCCCCACCGACCGCAAGGACCTGCCATGACCGACGGAGCAACCCTCCACGCCGCGGGCAAGCAGCTCGACCTCTCCCTCGTGCCCGCGACCGAGGGCAACAGCGGGTACGACATCTCGGCCCTGCTCAAGGAGACCGGCAACGTCACCCTCGACGCCGGGTTCACGAACACCGCCAGCTGCGCCAGCGCCATCACCTACATCGACGGCGACGCGGGCATCCTGCGCTACCGCGGGTACCCGATCGAGCAGCTCGCCCAGCAGTCCACCTTCCTCGAGACCTCGTACCTGCTCATCTACGGGAACCTGCCGTCGGCCACCGAGCTCGCCGACTTCGAGAGCCGGGTCCGGGAGCACACCATGCTCCACGAGGACCTCAAGGGCTTCTTCCAGGGCTTCCCCCGCGACGCGCACCCGATGCCCGTCCTCTCCTCGGCCGTCTCGGCCCTCTCGACCTTCTACCAGGACAGCCTCGACCCGTTCGACGAGCAGCAGGTCGAGATCTCGACCATCCGCCTGCTCGCCAAGCTGCCGACCATCGCGGCGTACGCCTACAAGAAGTCGATCGGCCAGCCGCTGCTGTACCCGGACAACAGCCTGAGCCTCGTCGAGAACTTCCTGCGGATGACCTTCGGCGTCCCGGCCACCGAGTACGAGGTCGACCCCGACATCGTCAAGGCCGTCGAGCTCCTCCTCATCCTCCACGCCGACCACGAGCAGAACTGCTCGACCTCCACCGTGCGGCTCGTCGGCTCCTCGCACGCCAACCTCTTCGCGTCGGTCTCGGCCGGCATCAACGCCCTCTTCGGCCCGCTGCACGGCGGCGCCAACCAGGCCGTCCTCGAGATGCTCGAGCGCATCCAGTCCGCCGAGTACTCCACCGACGAGTTCATGGCCAAGGTCAAGAACAAGGAGGACGGCGTCCGGCTCATGGGCTTCGGGCACCGGGTCTACAAGAACTACGACCCGCGCGCGGCGATCATCAAGGACACCGCGCACACCATCCTCGAGAAGACCGGTGGCGGCGACGAGCTGCTCGAGATCGCGATGAGGCTCGAGGAGATCGCGCTCGCCGACGACTACTTCGTCGAGCGCAAGCTCTACCCGAACGTCGACTTCTACACCGGCCTCATCTACAAGTCGATGGGCTTCCCGACCCGGATGTTCACGGTGCTCTTCGCGCTCGGCCGGCTGCCCGGCTGGATCGCCCAGTGGCGCGAGATGATCGCCGACCCGGCGCTGAAGATCGGCCGTCCGCGGCAGGTCTACATCGGCGAGGGCGAGCGCGACTACGTGCCCGTCACCGACCGCTGACGCCCCGCCGCCCCCGCGTCGTCAGAGACGGATGACGACCTCGCGGGGGCCGGCGGAGCCGCCGGAGACCCAGCCGAGCGCCGAGTCCTCCATCGAGCGGCTCCACTGCCGGCCGGCCACCGAGACCCGGACGGCACCGGTGTCGGTGGCCCGCGCGACCGCCCACGCGGCGACCGCCCAGGCCTGCTGCTCCGAGCCCGCCCGGTAGGTGAGCTGTCGGCCCGAGACGCTCCCCTCGACGCCGAAGTCCTTGGTGAGCAGCGCGGCCAGGGCCTGCGGGTCGCCCGGGGTCTTGGGGTCGTGGAGGGCGCAGCCGAGGGCGCGGGGGGTCTGCCCGGAGAGCGCGGAGGCGGTGGCCCGGGCCTGCGCCTCGTGCTGGGCGTAGGCCGAGCCCGCCGCCGAGCGTTGCACGGCCTGCGCGGCGGCGGCGATGTCCATCGAGGCGTAGCCGCGGACCTTCTCGAGCGCGTCGTAGAACGTGTTCGTCGAGTACTCCGGGTCGAGGATCTGCTCCGCGGTGCCCCACCCCTGCGACGGGCGCTGCTGGAAGAGCCCGAGCGAGTCGCGGTCGCCGAAGCGCACGTTGCGCACCTTCGACTCCTGCATCGCGGTCGCGATGGCGATGGAGGCGGCGCGCGGCGGCATCCCGCGCTTGACGGCGACCGCGGTGATCGCCGCCGCGTTGCTCGCCTGGTCCGGCGCCCACTCCCACGTCTGCCCGCCCACGGTGACCCGACAGGTCTCCCCGGAGACGGCGTGGACCAGCCGCTGCACCCCGTTCCAGCCGGCCACCCCGACGACGACGAGGACGGCGAGCGCGAGGAGGGCGGCGAGCCGGCGACGGCCGGGCGAGCGCGACTGCTCCTCGGCGAGCGTCAGGGCGCCCCTGCGGGTACGCGGCATCGGGGTGGTCCTCCGGGGTGGGGGTGGGAGCCGGCCGGGGGCCGGGTGCGGTCAGTCGTTGGCGTGGAGGGCGGCGTTGAGCACGATGCCGTGGCCGTCGCGAGGACGGGCCTCGACCGCCCCGGTGACGGAGTTGCGCAGGAAGAGCAGGTTGCCCTGGCCCGAGAGCTCGCGGGCCTTGGCCACCGTGCCGTCCGGCAGGGTCACCTTCGTCCCGGCGGTGAGGTAGAGCCCGGCCTCGACGACGCAGTCGTCGCCGAGGGCGATCCCGAGCCCCGCCTCGGCTCCGAGCAGACAACGCTCCCCGATGCTCACCCGTTCCGTGCCGCCGCCGGAGAGCGTGCCCATCGTCGAGGCGCCGCCGCCGATGTCCGAGCCGTCGCCGACGACGACGCCCTGGCTGATCCGGCCCTCGACCATCGAGGTGCCGAGCGTGCCGGCGTTGTAGTTGACGAAGCCCTCGTGCATGACCGTCGTGCCGGTCGCGAGGTGGGCGCCGAGGCGCACCCGGTCGGCGTCCCCGATCCGGACCCCGGTGGGCAGGACGTAGTCGACCATCCGCGGGAACTTGTCGACCGAGAGCACCTGCACCGGCCCGCGGGCCCGCATCCGGGCGCGGGTCAGCTCGAAGCCCTCGACGGCGCACGGGCCCTGGGTGGTCCACACGACGTTGGGGAGCACGCCGAACAGGCCGTCGAGGGAGATCGTGTTCGGGGCGCACAGCCGGTGCGAGAGCAGGTGGAGGCGCAGGTAGGCGTCCTCGGTGCCCGCCGGGGCGGCGTCGAGGTCGACCGAGACCGTGGCGAGCTCGCGGGTCACCCGGCGCGCGTCGTCGGGGCCGACGAGGGCGGCCAGCTCCTCGGGGGCGGACGAGCCGTCGGGCTCGCCGAGCGCCGGGGCGGGGTACCAGGCGTCGAGGACGGTGCCGTCGAGAGTGCGGGTCAGCAGGCCGTGACCCCAGGCGGTGCGCGTCATGGGCCCAAGGGTACGTGCCGCGCCCGCGCACCCCGGACGCCCTCGGGTGGGCCCGGCGGGGCTCACTAGGGTGGACGGCATGGCTGCGAGCACCCCCGTCCTCGACCTGTCCGCCGACGTCACGACCCTCACCGCGGCGGTCTGCGACGTCCCGTCGGTCAGCCTCGACGAGGCGGCGCTCGCCGATGCCGTCGAGGCCGCGGTGCGCGCCACCGGCCGGCTCGAGGTCACCCGCATCGGCCACACCGTGGTCGCCCGCACCGCGCTCGGCCGGGCCGAGCGGGTCGTGCTCGCCGGTCACCTCGACACCGTGCCGTTGACGAGCGACCCGGCGAACCTGCCGACCCGGCGCGTCGACGGGCCCGGGGGAGCGGTGCTCTGGGGCCGGGGCACGGTGGACATGAAGGGCGGGGTCGCCGTGATGCTCCGCGTCCTCCACGAGCTCGCGGAGCCGTCGCGCGACGTCACGTACGTGTTCTACGAGGGCGAGGAGGTCGACAGCGAGTACAACGGCCTGCTCCACGTCCAGGAGCAGGCGCCGCACCTCATCGACGACGCCGACTTCGCCGTCCTCCTCGAGCCCACCGACGCGCAGGTCGAGGGCGGCTGCAAGGGGACCCTGCGCGCGGAGGTGACGACGAAGGGCATCGCGGCACACTCGGCACGGCCGTGGAAGGGGCACAACGCCATCCACGACGCCGCTGAGGTGCTGGCCCGGCTCGTCGCCTACCGTCCCGCGACGGTGGAGGTCGACGGCCTCGAGTTCGCCGAGGCGCTCAACGCCGTGCGGGTCGAGGGGGGCATCGCAGGCAACGTCATCCCGGACCGCTGCACCGTCACGGTCAACTACCGGTACGCGCCGTCGCTCACCGCCGACGCCGCCGAGGCGCACGTGCGCGGCCTCTTCGACGGGTTCGACGTCACCGTCCGCGACAACGCCCCCGGCGCCCGTCCGGGGCTGGACCGGCCGGCGGCGCGGGCCTTCGTCGAGGCGCTCGGCCTGCCCGTCGTCGCCAAGCAGGGCTGGACCGACGTCGCGCGGTTCTCCGCGATGGGGGTGCCGGCGGTCAACTTCGGTCCGGGCGACCCCAACCTCGCGCACATGGACGACGAGCAGTGCCCGGTCGAGCAGTACGTGCGGTGCGAGGACGCGCTGCTGCGCTGGCTGCGCTGAGCCCGGAGGCCGCGGGCATAGGGTGGCGCCCGTGGAGACCCCCGAGCACCGTCAGGAGCACGACTACCACCAGGGTCCGGTCGTCATGCGGCGCTCGAAGGTGCCGCGCTCGACGACCGACCAGCGGCTCCTCGACTCCGCCGACTCGGCCGACTGGCTGCACACCGACCCGTGGCGGGTCATGCGCATCACCTCCGAGTTCGTCACCGGGTTCGGCGCCCTGGCCGAGCTCGGCCCCGCGGTCAGCGTCTTCGGGTCGGCGCGGACCCGTCCGGACAGCCACGAGTACGCGCTCGGCGAGCGGGTCGGGCGGGCCCTCGCCGAGGCCGGCTACGCCGTCATCACCGGGGGTGGCCCCGGCGCGATGGAGGCGGCGAACAAGGGAGCGCTCGAGGCCGGCGGCACCTCGGTCGGGCTCGGCATCGAGCTGCCCTTCGAGGCCGGGCTCAACGAGCACGTCGACCTCGGCGTCAACTTCCGCTACTTCTTCGCCCGCAAGACGATGTTCGTCAAGTACGCGTGCGGCTTCGTCGTCCTGCCCGGCGGCTTCGGCACCCTCGACGAGCTGTTCGAGGCCGTCACCCTCGTCCAGACCCAGAAGGTGACGAGCTTCCCGATCGTCCTCCTCGGGACCGACTACTGGGGCGGGCTGCTCGACTGGCTGACCCACACCGCGGCGGCCGCCGGCACGCTGGGCGCGGTCGACCTCGCGCTGCGCACCCTCACCGACGACCCGGAGGAGGCGGTCCGCGTCGTCGTCGAGGCCGACCGTGCCGTCGCGCGCCGGGCGGCCGCACGGCACCCGGAGTAACCGCAGGTCGCCGCCGTAGGATCGGCCCGTGGTCCCGGTCCTCCTCGCCCTCGTCGCGGTGGCGCTCGTCGCCGTCGTCCTCGCCGTGGCGACCGGTCGGGTGGGCGTCGACCCGCTGGCCCCGGCGGTCACGACGACCCCGGACCACGGCCTGCCCGACGAGCCGGTCGCCGCCGACGTCGACGCCGTGCGCTTCGACACCGCCGCGCGCGGCTACCGCCCGGAGGACGTCGACGCGCATCTCGAGCGGCTGCGCTCCGACCTCGCCGCCCGCGAGCGCGAGGTCGACGAGCTGCGCCCGGACGCGGCGGGGGAGCCCTGATGGCCTTCACCGTCCGCCGCGCGACCCGGCTCCCGCGGTCCGCGGCCTGGGCCGCCGTCACCGACCTCCCGGAGCACACCCGGCACGTCCCGCTCACCGACGTGCACGTCCCGGACGGCGGGCTGGTCCTCGGCGCGGAGGTCAGCGCCGTGACCCGGCTCGGCCCGCTCGCCGGTGCGGACCGGATGCTCGTCACCGCCCTCGAGCCCGGCCACCGGCTGCGGCTGGTCAAGACCGGCTGGTTCCTGCGCGGGTGGGCCGACATCACGGTGTCCGACGCGGGCGAGGGCTCGCAGGTCGTCTGGGTCGAGGAGATCTGGCTGCCCGGCCTGCGGCGGCTCACCCGGCCGCTCGGCGACCGCCTGGGGCCGGTGCTCTTCGGCCGCGTCGTCGAGGGCCTCGTCGCCGCCGCCGAGCGGGCCCGGCCCGGGGTCGCGCCGTGACGTGGTCGGTGCTCGCCGCCGTGGGGGCGGTCGGGGTGCTCCTCGCCGCGGCGTGGTGGTTGGGCCGTCAGCAGCCGGCCGCGGCCCGCGGCGGCGACCCAGAGGTAACCACCTACCGGCTCGCGTTCCGCGGCTACCGGATGGACCAGGTCGACGACGTCGTCGGCACCCTCGAGGCCCGGATCGCGGTGCGGGACGACGAGATCCGGCGCCTTCGCGGAGAGGCGCCGATGCCGGGCGCCCCGGCCACCCCCGACGCGGGGGACGACGGGTGGCTCACCCGGCTGACCCCCGACCCGGAGGACGAGCCGCCCCCTCGACACCGTCCGGCAACCGGGCGTGACCCGGTTGCCGGACACCCCGCCCCGCTGCGCCCGGCCGACCTCGTCGCGCCGCTGCTCCACCTCGCCGTCGCCGCCTACGTGACGATGCACCTGCTCGGCGCGGTGCGCACCGGCTACCTGTCGCAGGGCGTCCAGGACCAGCAGGCCTTCGAGTGGTACCTCGGGGCCACCGCGCACAACCTCACGACCTTCTCGAACCCCCTCGCCACCGACCTCCAGAACTTCCCGACCGGCGTCAACCTCATGGCCAACGCCTCGGTCATCGGCCTCGGGGTGCCGCTCGCTCCGCTGACCCTCCTCGCCGGGCCGCAGGTCACCTTCGTCCTCGTCGAGCTGCTCGGCCTGGCCCTGACCGCCTCCGCCTGGTACTGGCTCGTGCGCACCCGCCTCCCGGTGCACCCGGTCGCCGCGTTCCTCGGCTCCCTGCTCGCCGGCTTCGGCCCGGGCATGGTCAGCCACGCCAACGGTCACCCGAACTTCGTCGTCCAGGCCCTCGTGCCGGTGCTCCTCGACCGCCTCCTGCGCCTCGCCGAGGGCCGTCGGCCGGTCCGCGACGGCGTCGTCCTCGGGCTGCTCGTCGCGTGGCAGGTGCTCATCGGGGAGGAGGTGCTGCTCCTCACCGCCGTCGGGGTCCTCGTCGGCGGCGCCGTCCTCGCGGCGCACGGCCGGGTCCGGTGGCGCCCGCTCGGCACCGGGCTCGGCGTCGGCGCGCTCGTCTCCCTCGCGCTCGTCGGCCTCCCGCTGTGGTGGCAGTTCCGCGGCCCGGGCAGCTACGCGTCCATCTGGCACCCTCCGGCCGGCAACGACCTCGCCGCCCTCTGGGGTCGCGCCACCCGCACCGTCGGGGCCGACCCGTGGGCCTCGGCGGCCCTCTCGATGAACCGCACCGAGGAGAACGCGTTCTTCGGGGTGTGGCTGTGGGTGGCCGTCGCCGCCACGGTCGCCCTCCTGTGGCGCTCGGTCGCGGTGCGCGCGCTCGCGGCCGTCGTCGTCGTCACGTGCTGGCTCTCGCTCGGGGAGGAGGTGACCCTCCACGGCACGGCGCTCGGCATCCCCGGTCCGTGGGCGCTGCTCGAGCACGTGCCGGTCGTCCAGAACGTGCTCCCGACGCGGTTCACGCTCGTCGCCCTGCCGTGCCTCGGGGTGCTCCTCGCGCTCGGGGTCGAGGCGCTGCGCCGCCTCGTCGACCGCGCCGCCGAGGTGTCCGGTCCCGGGGTGGTGGCCGGCACGACGGTGGGCGTGATGGCCCTGCTGCCCGTCGTGCCCACGCCGCTGGTCGTCGACCCGCGGCCGGTCGTCCCCGCGTTCTTCACCGACGGGACGTGGCGCGAGCACGTCGACCCGGGCGGCTCGGTCCTCGCCGCGCCGCCGCCGAACGTCGCCGACGCCCGGGCGCTGGAGTGGCAGGCCGCGGCCCGCTGGGGGTTCCCGGTCGTCGCCGGGTACTTCGTCGGGCCGAACGGCACCCCCGAGCGGGTCGGCCAGTACGGCGCCACCCCGACCGCGCTGAGCCAGTGGATGCTCGAGATCGCCCAGGCCGACCAGCCGATGCCGCTCGGCACGGCCGAGAAGAGCGCGTTCACCGCCGACCTGCGGGCCGGTCGGGTCGACGCGATCGTCCTGCCCGAGGACCGGCCGGCCGCCGAGTCGCTGCGGACCTCGCTCGTCTCGGTGTTCGGCGAGCCGCAGCGGGTCGGCGGGGTGTACCTCTGGGACGTGAGGAGTCTGACCGATGGCCAGGGCTGAGCTCGCGCCCGCCGCCGACGCGCCCCCCGAGGCCGCCCGGCGCTCGGTGCTGCGCCGGCTGCTCACCTCGCAGGGCCGGCACGAGCTGGCCGGCCGGGCGCTGCAACGGCCGGTGCTCACCCTGCTCGTCGTCTACGCCGTCTCGCGCGTCGTCTCGCTCGTCGCGATCTGGGTGGCGGCCACCTGGTTCCAGAACCCCGCGGGCGTCGGGCACCCCGACCCCACGGTCGGCGACATGGTGGGCCTCTGGGACGGCGTCTGGTACCACCGCATCGTCACCGACGGCTACCCGGTGCCCCTCCCGCGGGACGCGGACACCGGCTTCGTCACCTACAGCGCGTGGGCGTTCTACCCGCTCTACCCCTACCTCGTGAAGGGCCTCATGGTCACGGGGATGTCCTTCGAGGTCGCCGGGGTCGTCCTCAACCTCGTCCTCGGTGCCGTCGGGGTCGTGCTCATCCACGCGCTGTTCCGCACCACCTACCACGCGGCCCGGCAGCCGCAGCGCGAGCGGCTCGCCCTCGTCGCCGCGTGCCTGTGGTGCTTCTACCCGACGACCTCGGTCATGCTCAAGCCGTACACCGAGGCCCTCGCGGTCGCGCTCGTCGCCGCGGCGCTGCTCGTGCTCGTGCGGCGGCACTACCTCCTCGTCGCCGCCGTCGCCATCCCGCTCGGCTTCACCCGGGGGGTCGCCCCCGCGCTCGGGCTCGCGGTCCTCATCCACCTGGTCGTCCGCTGGCGCGAGGAACGGGCGCTCGGGCTGCGCCCGCTGGCCGGGCAGGGGTGGCGGATCGTCGTCATGCTCGCCGCGGTCGGGGTCAGCGCGGTCGCGTGGCCGGCCGTCGCCGGCATCGCCACCGGCGTCCCGACGGCGTTCTTCGACGTCCAGGCCGCGTGGGGGCAGAAGCCCGCCGACGGCCCGTTCGTCCTCTGGTTCCAGTGGGCCTGGGACGCCAAGGGCGTCTTCGGCGTCGTCGTGCTCCTCGCGCTCGCCGCCACCTACGGGGCCCTCGTGCTCGGCCGGCACGGGCGCTGGATGAGCGTCGAGATGCGGGTCTGGGCGCTGGCCTACCCCTTCTTCCTCTTCGCCGTCGTCCGGCCGATCACCTCGATGTGGCGCTTCCTGCTCCTCGACATGCCGCTCGCGGCGCTGCTCGCCTCGGTGGCGATGCGCACCGCCGACGGCCAGCAGGTCGTACCGCACTGGAAGCGCCGGGTCGGCGTGGTCCTCCTCGTCCTCGTGGGCGGCGTCCTCTGGTGGACCTGCACCCTCCTCACGTACACCCCGTGGGGCTCGTTCCCGCCCTGACCCGGTGGTTCGGATTTCGTCGTGTCGCACGGCTACGCGATAATGGACGCCTACGTCCGGCGGTCCGGCGACCGGGCAGCAACGCGGCGCGACCCCCGCTGCCGCGATGAGGAAGGGAAACACGCCATGGCGGCAATGAAGCCGAGGACGGGCGACGGCCCGCTCGAGGTCACCAAGGAAGGTCGCGGCATCGTGCTGCGCATGCCCCTCGAGGGCGGCGGGCGGCTCGTGGTCGAGATGACCCCCGAGGAGGTCCGGGCGCTCGGCGAGGCGATCGACAACTGCGAGGGCCTGTCCTGACCCGCCTCCCCTGATCCGCTGACCGAGCCCCCGCCCACCCGGTGGGGGCTCCGTCGTGTCCGGGGGGTGCCGGGGGTGCTGGGTGAGACGCGGTGGCAGCCGGCGGCCCGGGCGCCTACCGTCGGGACTCCGGCCGGGTTCGGCCGGGGACGACCACGAGATCGCCGCCGTCGGCGGCAGGAGGACATGGATGAACGCCGGGTACGGGCTGACGGTGCGCTGGTCACTCGAGGACGCGCCCGCGGGCGCCGCCGAGGAGCTGCGCGAGTACGTCGTCGGCACCTCGATCGCGCGGTTCATGTTCCTCGACGGCCTCGCCTTCAAGGTGTGGCGGATGCGCGAGGGCGAGTGGTTCGAGGGGACCTACGTCTTCGACAGCGAGCAGGAGCGCCAGCACTTCCGCGAGGACTTCGAGCCCGGCGCGGACACCTCGCCGGGCAGCGCGATCATCGGCACGCCGCCGGTCGCCATCGAGGAGTGGGAGGTCGTCGCGATCGCCGAGGGGCCGGCCGGCTTCCGCCGGGGAGCCGGCCCGGCGGTCAGCTGAGCGGGCGCGGCGCGCTCAGCGGCGCACCGCGACCAGGACGCCGTCGCTCACCGGCAGCAGCGCGGTGACGAGGTCGTCGTGGTCGCGCAGCATCTTGCCGAGGTCGCGCAGCGTGCTCGTCGTGTCGTCGCGGGCGGCGGGGTCGGCGACCCGGTCGTGCCAGAGCATGTTGTCGACGACGAGGACCCCGCCGCTGCGCAGCAGCCGGACGGCGTGCTCGACGTAGGTGGGGTAGGTGTCCTTGTCGGCGTCGACGTGGACCATGTCGTAGCCGCCGTCGGCCATCCGGGGCAGCACCTCGGCCGCGGCCCCGGTGATGACGCGCGTGCGCTGGTGCGGGTAGCCGGCCTCCGCGTAGGCCTGCCGGGCGAGGCGCTGGTGCTCGGCGGAGACGTCGATCGTCGTCAGCACGCCGTCCTCGGGCATCCCGGCCAGCAGCCACAGGCCGGAGGTGCCGGCCCCGGTCCCGACCTCGAGCACGTGCCGGGCCCCGACCGTGGCGGCGAGCAGGCGCAGCACCGCACCGGCGCCGGTGCCCACGGGGGACGCCGCGCCGAGCTCGACGCCGCGCCGGCGCGCGGCCTCGACCACCTCGGGCTCGGGCACGAACTCCTCGGCGTAGGACCAGCTGGCCGGCTTCAGTCCGCTCATGGCGGCAACCCTAGTCCGCGTGGCGGGGGTCGGCGCGCCACCGGGTTCCCAGCCGGCGTTCAGGCTTTCCGGGAACAATTCCCGGTTCCGACACGTATCGATGGGTGACATGACCAGCCTGGTGAGGGACGAGCCGATGACGACCGACGACGCCGCGCGGGGGAGCGCGGGCGCCTGGGTTCCGCCGACGTGGGAGGAGGTCGTCGAGCAGCACTCCGCCCGGGTGTACCGGCTGGCCTACCGCCTGACCGGCAACGTCCACGACGCCGAGGACCTCACCCAGGACGTCTTCGTCCGGGTGTTCCGCTCGCTGCACACCTACCAGCCGGGCACCTTCGAGGGCTGGTTGCACCGCATCACGACGAACGTCTTCCTCGACCGGATGCGGCGCAAGCAGCGGATCCGCTTCGACGCGCTCTCCGAGGAGTCCGCGGCCCGCCTCCCGAGCCGCGAGCGGGGTCCCGAGCAGACCTACCACGACACCCACCTCGACGACGACGTGCAGCGGGCGCTCGACGGGCTCTCGCCCGACTTCCGGGCCGCGGTCGTCCTCTGCGACATCGAGGGGCTGTCCTACGAGGAGGTCGCGGCCACCCTCGGCATCAAGCTCGGCACGGTCCGCTCGCGCATCCACCGCGGCCGGGCCCAGCTGCGCGAGGCCCTCGCCCACCGCGCCCCGAAGCCGCGCCCCGAGGTCTCCGTCCCCGCTCGCCGCGGCCCGATCGTCCGCCGTCCCGCCGCGGGAGCCGTATGAGCCGGCCCTCCGTCCGCTGCCTCGACGACGAGCTCTCCGAGTACGTCGCCGACCGCCTTCCCGAGCGCCGGGCCGCGGCGTGGGACCACCACCTCGTCGCGTGCGAGCTGTGCCGTCACGCCGCGGACCAGGAGCGCCGGCTGCGGGTCGCCCTCGCCGGGGCGCCGTCGATGCCCGGGGACCTGCGCACCACGCTCCTCGCCCTCGGTCGCGACCTCGAGGCGCCGGCCCGCACGGCCGCGGGCCCCGAGCCGCTGCCGCTGCTCGCCCCGGGCGCCCCGCCGTGCCACCGCAGCGCCCTCCGGGCGACGGTCGTCGCCGCGGCGGCCGCCGGCGTCTCGGCCGCCGCGGCCTGGAGCCTCACCGTCATCGGCACGCCGGGCACCGTGCGCCCGGGGGTCGCCACCGGCCCCAGCACCCCCGCCTCGGTGACCAGCCGAGGCGGCTCGCCGGCCGGGACGAGCGCGTTCGCGCAGGTCGGCTGGACCTTCCGTACCTCCTCGCCCGCGCCGACGCGGCAGCAGGCACAATCGACCCCATGAGCGAACGGGACCCCGGCACCGACCAGTGGCAGCCGTGGGACCGGGAGCCCCGCGGCCAGGGGCAGGACCCCGTCCCGGCGCCCGCCGAGGGGCCGGTGTGGGCGGCGGCCCCCGGCGGCGAGCCGACCGTCGAGGTGCCGCAGGGCGCCGCCCACGAACCGCCGCCGGCGGCTCCCTCGACCCCGCCGGCGTCCACGACGACGACGGCCCCGTACCAGCCGATCAGCGGCTCGTGGGCCGCGCAGCCCCCGCCCCCGGGCGCGCTCCCCGCCCAGCCCGTCTCGTCGCCCGTCCCGCGGCGCGGTCCGGGCTGGGGGGCCCTCGTCGGGGCCACCGTCGCCGCGGCGCTCGTCGCGGGCACGACCGGAGGCATCGTCGGTGGGTACCTCGCCGACGGTGGCGGGTCGAGCGGTGGCACGCGCACGGTCGCCGCCCCGGCACCCGGCGCCGGCGCGACCACTCGTCCGCAGGGCTCGATCGCGAACATCGCCGCCACCGCGCTCCCGAGCGTCGTCACCCTCAAGGTCGAGGGCGCCGACGGCGGCGCGACGGGCTCCGGCTGGGTCTACGACGACAAGGGCCACGTCGTGACGAACAACCACGTCGTCGCGGGGGCGGGCGGCTCGGGGAGCATCACCGTCGTCCTCTCCGACGGCAAGCAGGTGTCGGGCAAGGTGGTCGGCAAGGACGCCTCGTACGACCTCGCCGTCGTCCAGGTGCAGGGCGCCACGCTCGACCCGCTGCCGGTCGGGCGCTCCGCCGACGTCGTCGTCGGTGACGAGGTGATCGCCGTCGGCGCGCCGCTCGGGCTCGACTCGACGGTGACCAGCGGCATCGTCAGCGCGCTCGACCGGCCGGTGACGCCGGGTGAGCAGGACGACCAGTCCTTCATCAACGCCATCCAGACCGACGCCGCGATCAACCCCGGCAACTCGGGCGGCCCGCTGCTCGACATGGACGGCCGGGTCATCGGCGTCAACTCCGCGATCGCCCGCGTCCCGGGCAGCACGATCGGTGGCCAGAGCGGCAACATCGGTGTCGGCTTCGCCATCCCCAGCGACCAGGTCGTGACGACCGTCGACCAGCTGATCTCGACGGGCCGGGCGGAGCACCCCATCATCGGGGTCTTCCTCGACAGCCAGTACGACGGCCAGGGCGTGCGCATCGCCGACAGCGGGCCGGGTGGCGATCCCGCCGTCAACCCCGGGGGCCCGGCCGACAAGGCGGGCCTCAAGGCCGGCGACGTCATCGTCGCCTTCGAGGGCAAGCCGGTCGCCGACGACGGCGAGCTCGTCGTCAAGATCCGCGCCCGCAAGGTCGGGGACTCCGTGAGGCTGACCGTGCGTCGCGACGGCCGGGAGCGGGATGTCACGATGGTGCTCCAGGGGTCGCAGTGACCCCGGCTCCGGCTGGGCTCGAGAGGGTGTGACGCGGTGTTCGGTGTGAACGGGTGGGAGCTCGTCCTCCTCGTGCTCATCGCGTTCTTCGTGCTCGGCCCGGACAAGCTGCCCGAGTACGCGGCGAAGCTGGCCCGGGCCATCCGCAAGCTGCGGGTGATGGCCGAGGGCGCCAGGGAACAGCTGCGCGACCAGCTCGGTCCCGAGTACGACGACATCGACTGGCGCCAGTACGACCCGCGACAGTACGACCCCCGCCGGATCGTGCGCGAGGCCCTCCTCGAGCCGCTCGAGGACGCCGTCGCCCCGGTGCGTGGCGAGGTCGACGCCGTGCGCGACGCCACCCGGCTGCGCAAGAGCCACGCGGCGGCGGCCGCCGTGGCTGCCGCCGACGCCGGTCGCACCGCCTCCGTGGGCGAGTCGGGGTACGAGCCGGCAGTCGACGACGGTCCGGTCGACGTGCGGCCGTGGTCGGCGCCGCAGGGGTTCGACCCCACCCTGCCGACGCCCTACGACACCGACGCCACCTGAGGCGCCGCCCCGGGACGGCGGCCGCGGGTCAGCGGCCGACCGGAGAGAGGCCGAGCGAGCGCCCGGCGAGCCCGCGCGAGCGGGTGGCGAGACCGGAGGCGATGCCGCGGAGGGCCACTGCCGCGGGCGAGTCGGGCTCGCCGAGGACCACCGGGGTGCCCTGGTCGGCGCCGACCCGCAGCCGGGTGTCGAGGGGGATCTGCCCGAGCAAGGGCACCTCGGCGCCGATCGAGCGGGAGAGCGACTCGGCGACCTCGCGGCCGCCGCCGGAGCCGAAGATCTCCTCGCGCGTGCCGTCCGGGAGCTCGAGCCAGCTCATGTTCTCGATGACGCCGGCGAGGCGCTGGTGGGTCTGCAGCGCGATCGAGCCGGCCCGCTCGGCGACCTCGGCCGCGGCCTGCTGCGGCGTGGTGACGACGAGGATCTCGGCCCCCGGAACGAGCTGCGCGACCGAGATCGCGATGTCGCCGGTGCCGGGCGGCAGGTCGAGGAGGAGGACGTCGAGGTCGCCCCAGAAGACGTCGGCGAGGAACTGCTGGAGCGCCCGGTGGAGCATCGGCCCGCGCCAGACGACCGGCTGGTTACCGGGCACGAACATCCCGATCGAGATGACCTTCACGTCGTGGCTGACCGGCGGCATGATCATGTCGTCGACCTGGGTCGGCTTGTGCTCGACGCCGAGCATCCGGGGGATCGAGAAGCCGTAGATGTCGGCGTCGACGACGCCGACCCGCAGGCCCTGGGCGGCCAGCGACGCGGCGAGGTTGGCCGTCACCGAGGACTTGCCGACCCCGCCCTTGCCGGACGCGACCGCGTAGACGCGGGTCAGCGAGCCGGGCTTGGCGAAGGGCACCTCGCGCTCGGCCGTGCCGCCGCGGAGCTTCGTCTTGAGCTCGGCGCGCTGGTCGTCGCTCATCACGCCGAGGGTGACGCTGACGTCGGTGACGCCGTCGACCGCCGAGAGGGCGTTCGTCGTGTCGCGGGTCAGGGTGTCCTTGAGCGGGCAGGCGGCGACGGTGAGCAGGACGGTGACGGCGACCCGGCCGTCGTCGTCGCAGGCGAGGTCGCCGACCATCCCGAGCTCGGTGATGGGGCGCCGGATCTCGGGGTCGATGACCGTCTCGAGGGCGGCGTGGAGGGCGTCGGTGCTGACCTGCGGCATGCCCTGAAGTCTAGGTCGGCTGCGGCTCGCCGGCGTCCTCGCCCCCGGAGTCGCCCGGGGGCTGCTGCACGACGACGAGCCCGCGCTCCTCCATCTCGTCGAGGAGGTCGCGCAGCTCGCTGCGGACGAAGTCGCGGGTCGCGGTGTCGCGCATGGCCAGTCGGAGCGCCGCGACCTCGCGGGTGAGGAACTCGGTGTCCGCGAGGTTGCGCTCGTCGCGGGAGCGGTCCTGCTCGAGGGCGACGCGGTCGCGGTCGGCCTGCCGGTTCTGGGCGAGGAGGATCAGGGGTGCCGCGTACGAGGCCTGGAGGCTGAGCATCAGGGTCAGGAAGATGAACGCGTAGGGGTCGAACCGCACCGACTCCGGGGCCAGGGTGTTCCAGAGCAGCCACGCCGCGACGAAGACGGTCATCCCGATGAGGAAGTACGCGGTGCCCATGAAGCGGGCGAACTTCTCGCTGAGGATGCCGAAGGTCTCCTCGGTGAGCAGGGCCGGCATCGTGAACCGGCGGCGGCCCACCTCGCGCGGCTGGTCGATGCGCGTCCGGCGCTCGCGCTCAGCCACTGCTCACCTCCGTGTGCGAGACGACGTCGTGGCGCTCCTCGCGCCAGTCGTCCGGGAGGATGTGGTCGAGGACGTCGTCGACCGTGACCGCGCCGAGCAGGTGGCCGTCCTCGTCGACGACCGGCATCCCGACGAGGTCGTAGGTGGCGAGCATCCGGGTCACCTGGCCGAGGCTCGCGGTCGGCAGGAGCGGCTCCACGTCCTTGTCGAGGATGCCGCCGATCGGCTGGTGTGGCGCCTCGCGCAGCAGCCGCTGGATGTGGACGACGCCGAGGAACTTGCCGGTGGGGGTCTCCAGCGGCGGACGGCAGACGAACACCGTGCACGCGAGGGCGGTCGAGAGCTCCTGGCGGCGCACGACGGCCAGCGCCTCGGCGATCGAGGCCTCCGGCCCGAGGATGACCGGCTCGGTCGTCATGAGACCACCGGCGGTGTTCTCGTCGTAGGTGAGGAGGCGGCGCAGGTCGGCGGCCTCGTCGGCGTCCATCTTCTCGAGCAGCTCCTCCTGGCGCTCCGGCGGCAGCTCGGAGAGGAGGTCGGCGGCGTCGTCGGGCTCCATCGCCTCGAGGACGTCGGCGGCCCGGCCGACCTCGAGCCCGACGAGGATCTCGACCTGGTCGTCCTCGGGCAGCTCCTCGATGACGTCGGCGAGCCGCTCGTCGGTGAGGGCGGCGGCGACCTCGGCCCGGCGCTGCGGGGTGAGGTCGTGGATGACCTCGGCGAGGTCGGCCGGCTTGAGGTCCTCGTAGGTCTCGAGCAGCTTCGCCGCGCCCTGCCCCTCGCTCGCGTCGCGCAGGCCACGGACGTCCTCGACGGGCGCCACGAAGGTCTCGCCGCGCCGCCGCCCGAGGCGCCCGAGCCGGCTGGGGCGCGAGACCTCGAGGCGCACCGCGACGCGGGTGACGTTCCAGCCCCGGGGGCCCAGCTGCTCGACCCCGACGTCCTGGACGGTGGCCGGCACGACGTCGCCGTCCTCGGTGCGCACCTGGACCTGGCGCTCGAAGAGCTCGGCGACGACGAGGGTCTCGTTGGGGCGCTGCTCGAAGCGGCGCATGTTGACCAGACCGGTGGTGATGACCTGGCCGCCCTCGACCGAGGTGACGCGGGTCATCGGGACGAAGACGCGGCGGCGGCCGGGCACCTCGACGACGAGTCCGATGGCCCGAGGTCGGGTGCGGGTGACGCTGAAGGTGACGACGACGTCGCGGACGCGGCCGACCTTGTCACCGAGCGGGTCGAAGACGTCCAGCTCGGACAGGCGGCCGACGAAGGCGCGGGTCGGCGTGCTCACGTCCGACAGGCTAGCCGTCGGGGGGCGGTCGGCCCGTGCTCAGCGGGCCGTGTTGCGCCGGGCCCCGGCGCGGCCGCGCCAGTGCCACGGGCGCCACCGGGCGGTGGTGGGCGCGGCGGGGCGCACCGGACGTGCTCCGCTGGCGTCGTCGTAGTGGCCGGGCTGCTCGACGGGCCGGCCGTGCGGGGTGATGACGTGGATCGTGTCGTGCTCGCGCCAGCGCTCGGCCACCTCCTCGGGCGTGCCGGTGGCGTTCAGGCGCTCGGGGCGCAGCACCTCGACGGCGGCGTCCCACTGGTCGGTCCCGGGGTCGAGGGTGCGGACGGTCGCGTGCGTCGTGAGGAGGCGGCCGCCGGTGTCCTTGCTGCGCAGGACGACCTCGACCTCGTCCGGGAGCCAGGGGAGGTGCTGCTCGCCGGGGCCGGACACGACGTAGGCGGCCGGGCCGGTGCCGCGCTCGTCGCCGTCGTCGTGCCACACGTGCCACACCGGATGGGTCGCGCCGTCGGGCGTGCGGACCCACAGCAGCCCGGACTTCGTCGCGGCCTCGTTGGTGAGGCGCGTGACGTCGGCGCCGGCCGGCGGGGTCGGCGCGGCCGGCGGGGTCGGCGGCGTGGTGGGCGGCGCGGTGTCGGGGGTGTCGCTGGGCGCCTCGTCGGGCATGGGTCGCACTCTCCCACATCGGGTCTTCGGCGTGTCGTCGTCGGCGGCCCGACGACCCGTCGACCTCGGTTTCCGGAAGATGGGGATTGTCGTCAGTTTCATTCTGCTGAGGGCGAACTGCCGTCCACAGGACCTTGCCGTTCGAACGTGAGTTCGGTACGATGAGGCATGGACAGGGGGACGATCTCGAGCCGCATCGCGGCACTTCGTGAGGAGTGCGCGGCGCTGGGTCGTGAGCTGTCCGAGGACGGTCTGGGGTTGGCGCCGGAGGACGCGTTCGCCGTCGCGGGTGAGGCGCAGCACCTGGCGAACTCCGCCGACGGCCTGGTCGCGGTGGCAGCTTCCTTGGGTGCTCGGGTGGAGGTGCGGCTGTCCGGGGCGGGCCCGGTGGAGCGCGTGCACCCGCTCGGGTTCGTGGACCCGATGTCGCCGGCGATGTTCTGCCTGGAGGCCGGCCTGACCGAGGGGGTTGCCGGTCGGAAGGTGACGCTCGGCGCCACCTTGGGTGAGCGGTTCCCGCGGGTGCGTGGGCTGCTGGTCGAGGGGTCGGTCGGGACGATTGCCGTGCAGAAGGTCGTCGACGCGTGCGCCGGGCTCGACCCCGACGCGTGTTGCCAGGTGGATGCCGAGCTCGCGGGGCGGTTGGCGTCGATGGACCCGGCCCGGGTGACGTCCGAGGCGCGGCGGGTGGCGACGCGGGTGGCGGCCGACCAGGTCGCCGTCCATGCCGCGACAACCCGGCGGGGTCGGTGTGTGGAGGTGCGGGCCGGGGTGGACGGGTTGACCGACTGGTTCGGGTCGCTGCCGACCGCCACGTCGGCGGCGATGTGGTCGGCGGTGGAGGAGCTGGCCGGGCAGTACCGGACGGTCGA
>OEIU01000902.1_pt1 | contig 22612 bp, 21 predicted proteins | sample 1539221 | NCBI WGS metagenome assembly OEIU01 (sample SAMN03792071, study PRJEB22550) | activated sludge metagenome | feature: wastewater treatment plant; material: activated sludge; isolation source: Wastewater treatment plant of a petroleum refinery complex | place: Argentina: Zarate | collected...
CAGGTGGGTCCGCTTTACCTCGGCGCAGTGGGTCAGTTTTGCATCGGCGCTAACATGTATAGAATCGGGAGCCGGCGACAGCCCTGTCGCACCGGATCCCGATGATGGCTGGATCACCGAACACGAACCTGTCCCTGGCCCGACGCAGCCTGGATGCCGTCTGGCACCCCTGCACGCAGATGGCCCGCGCCGAGCAGGTGCCTCCATTGGCCATCGCCCGCGGCGAGGGGCCGTGGCTGTACGATGCCGAGGGCCGGCGCTACTTCGACGCCAACAGCTCGTGGTGGGTCAATCTCTTCGGCCATGCGGATCCGAGGCTCAATGCCGCCGTCAAGCGCCAGCTCGACACCCTGCCCCACGTCATGCTGGCCGGCTGCACGCACGAGCCGGCGGTCCGCCTGGCCGAGCGGCTGGGTGCCCGCACGGGGGGTGTGCTGGGACACGTGTTCTTCGCCTCGGACGGCGCCAGTGCGGTGGAGATCGCGCTCAAGCAGAGCTTCCACAGCTGGCGCAACCTGGGCCAGGCCGACCGGCGCGAGTTCGTCTGCCTGAGGAACGGCTACCACGGAGAGACCATCGGCGCGCTGGCCGTGACCGACGTCGCCGTCTTCCGCGACGCCTACGACCCGCTGCTGATGCGCGCGCACATCGTCGAATCGCCGGACAGTCGGCTCGACAACGAAGCCGAGGCGCTCGCCGCCCTGAGGAGCCTGCTGGCCGAGCGCGGGACGCACATCGCGGCCGTCATCGTCGAGCCCCTGGTGCAGGGCGCGGCGGGGATGGTTATGCACTCGCCGGACTATCTGCGTGCCGTGCGGGCCGCGACGCGCGAATCCGGCGTTCACCTGATCGCCGACGAGATCGCGGTGGGCTGCGGGCGCACCGGCTCGTTCTTCGCCTGGGAACAGGTGGATGCCGCCCATCGGCCTGCTCATGGGTCGATTCATGGGCCTGCTCATGGTCCCGCTCATGGGCCAGCTCATTGGCCCGACTTCGTCCTGCTCTCCAAGGGCATCACGGGCGGCACCCTGCCCCTGTCGCTGGTGCTGACCACCGATGCGGTCTACCGCGCCTTCTGGAGCGAGGACATCGCGCGAGGCTTCCTGCACTCCCATTCCTACACCGGCAATGCCCTCGCCTGCGCCGCGGCGAACGCTGTGCTCGACCGGTTCGACGCCGGCCAGATCGAGACGAACCGCGCCCAGGCGGCCATCCTGGCCGAAGCGTTCGCGCCGCTGGCCGCTCACGGTCGCGTGCGCCACCTGCGACAGCGCGGCATGATCCTGGCCTTTGACGTCGAGGCGCCCGGCGAGCGCTTCAGCGAGCGCTTCCACCTCGCGGCCCGGCGTCATGAGGTGCTGATCCGCCCGATCGGCAACACGGTCTACGTGATGCCTCCGTACCTGATCGATGCCGCAGCGGGGCGCTTCCTCGCCGGGGCGGTTTCCGCGACCCTAGACGACGTCCTGAACCGTGCTGCTTGAACACCTGCAGGCCAGGCTGGACGCCATCGCCTCGCGCCACCTGACGCGCACGCTGCGCATCGCCGAAACGCCGACCGCACCGCTGCAGACCGTACGCGGCGCCGACGGCATCGCGCGCCGGCAGCTGATGTTCTGCTCGAACGACTACCTCGGCCTGGCTGCCCACCCCGGCATCGCTGCGGCGCTGGCCGAAGGCGCGCAGCGATGGGCCGGCGGATCGGGTGCTTCACATCTGATCAGCGGCCACACCCTGGCGCACGAGCGTCTGGAGGAAACGCTGGCTGGCTGGTACGCGCCCCACGTTTCACACGCCCGCGCATTGAGCTTCAGCACAGGCTACATGGCCAACCTAGCCGTGATCACGGCGCTGGGCGACGCCGAGGCCGAGATCTTCTCGGACGAGCTCAATCACGCTTCGCTGATCGACGGCGCGCGCCTGGCCAAGGCTTCGGTGCGACGCTATCCACATGGCGATCCGGCGGCGCTGCGCAACGCGCTCGCCGCCAGTACCGCCCGGATCAAACTCATCGTCAGCGACGGCATCTTCAGCATGGACGGCGACATCGCGCCCCTGCCGGAGCTGCTCGCCCTCGCCGACGAATTCGATGCCTGGCTGATCGTCGACGACGCTCACGGTTTCGGCGTTTTGGGCGAGCAAGGCAAGGGTACGCTGGAGCATTTCGGCCTGCGCAGCGAGCGCATGGTCCTCGTGGGCACCCTGGGCAAGGCTGCGGGCCTGTGCGGCGCGTTCGTGGTCGCTCATGCGCGCATCATCGAGTACCTCCTGCAGGCGGCCCGCAGCTACGTCTTCACGACCGCCTCCCTGCCCGCCGTGGCCCATGCACTGCTCACCAGCCTCGATCTCGTCCAGGGTGAGGTCGGCCGCGAGCGTCGCGCGCGTCTCCAGGTGCTGCAGCGGCATCTGTGCGATGGCGTCACGGCCCTGCTCGGGCACCATCCGCGGCTCGCCTGGCACCTGGCGGATTCAAAGACGCCGATCCAGCCCCTGATCGTCGGCGACAATGCCGGCGTGATGGCCTTGGCCGCGCAACTCGACGGCGCCGGCCTGAGGGTGCCGGGCATCCGGCCGCCGACCGTCCCGCCCGGGCAGGCGCGCCTGCGCATCGCCCTGTGCGCCACCCACACCGCGGCCGACGTCGACCGGCTGCTGTCCGGGCTCGAGTCGGCGGCCCGGCACCTGGAGCCCGCATGACGGCCTGCTTCGTGACCGGCACCGACACCGAGGTCGGCAAGACCGTCGTCACTGCGGGTCTCGCGCACCTGGGCGGCCAGGCGGGCTGGCGCACGGTGGCGGTCAAGCCGCTGGCCGCCGGGCAGGAATGGGTGAACGGCCGCTGGGTCAACGACGACGTGCGGCGTTTGCGCGCGGCGGCCAGCGTGCCGCTCGACGAAGCGCAGGTCGGTCCCTGCCAGCTGCGCACCCCCTGCGCGCCGCACATCGCCGCCCGCCTCGAGGGCGTGGCGATCGAGCGCGCCTCGCTGCTCGAGGCGGTCCGCTTGACCCTGGCCCTGGGGGAACTGGGATTCGTGGAAGGCGTGGGCGGCTTTCGCGTGCCGCTCACCCGTGAGTGGGACACCGCCGACCTAGCGGTCGACTTGGGGCTGCCCGTGATGCTGGTGGTGGGGCTGCGCTTGGGCTGCCTCAACCACGCCCTGCTGACCGCTGAGGCCGTGCGCGCGCGCGGCCTGCGCCTGACGGGCTGGGTGGCCAATACCGTGGACCCGGCCATGCCTCACCTCGACGACAACCTGGCGGCGCTCTCGAGCGGCCTGGATGCGCCCTGCTGGGGTCGCATTCCTCGCCTGGAGGCGCCCACTCCCGCGGCGGTGGCCGCTCACCTGCGCCTGGAAGCCTTGCGCAACGCTCTGGAACTGCCATGAAAGCCGATCAAGCCCGCAGCCTCGCTCCCGCCGCCGATGCCCCTCGCCGCAACGCCGTGCCCTGGACGGTGGACAAGGTCGCCCGACTGTTCGAGCTGCCGTTCAACGACCTGCTCTTCCGTGCCCAGCAGGTGCACCGCGAGCACTTCGACCCCAACGCCGTTCAGCTCTCCACGCTCCTGTCCATCAAGACCGGCGGCTGCGAGGAAGACTGCAAATACTGCCCGCAATCGGCGCATTTCGACACTGGCCTGGAAGCGGGGAAACTGCTGCCGCTCGACGAGGTGCTCGACGCCGCGCGCGCGGCGAAGGCCAGCGGCGCCACGCGCTTCTGCATGGGCGCGGCCTGGCGCTCTCCGAAGGAACGCCACATCGAAGTCATCGGCGAGATGATCTCCGGCGTCAAGGCCATCGGCCTCGAGACCTGCCTGACCGCCGGCATGCTGGCCGACGGCCAGGCCGAGCAGCTGCGCGAGGCAGGCCTGGACTACTACAACCACAACCTGGACACCGCGCCGGAGTTCTACGGCCAGATCATCACCACGCGCACCTACCAGGACCGTCTCGACACCCTGGAGCGGGTACGCAACGTCGGCCTCAAGGTCTGCGCGGGCGGCATCGTCGGCATGGGAGAGACCCGCCGCCATCGGGCCGGCCTGATCGTGCAGCTGGCCAATCTCGATCCCTACCCCGAGTCGGTCCCGATCAACAACCTGGTGCAGGTCGAAGGCACGCCGCTGGCGGGATCCGAGGAGCTCGATCCCTTCGAGTTCGTGCGCACCGTGGCGGTCGCCCGCATCTGCATGCCGCAAGCGATGGTGCGCCTGTCGGCCGGGCGCGAGCAGATGCCCGAGACCATGCAGTGCCTGTGCTTCCTGGCCGGTGCCAACAGCATGTTCTACGGCGACCGGCTGCTCACCACGGGCAACCCCCAGACAGCAAAGGACCGCGACCTGCTCGATCGCCTGGGCATGCACTGCGTGCCCGAAGAGCAGCTCAAGAGCGCGTAGCCGGAGCGATCGGGAGCGCAGGTCGCCCGAAGATCGGCAGCGCTACCAAGCCCGACTTCAGGTCGACTCGCAGGCACGCGAGCGTCGCGGCAGTCGCGCTCGACGTCGAGGTTTCTTGCGCAATCGGATTGAGCCGCCGTTTCGTATTCGCTGATCCAATTCGACTGCATCGTGATCGGTCGATCGGCGCGATCTGCCGGGGGGACGCCTGGTGGCGGGCGCGCCGCCCTACTTCTTCTCCTTGCCCGGCGCAATGTCGACGCCAATGCGCGCGGCCAAGTCCAGCAGCGCTAGGTAGCACAGCTCGTCCTGCAGCAGGCTGCGAGAGTCACCCACCTGCTGCAGCGCGCTCTTGGGGACGCGGTCGCCGAACAGCATCACCGCCCGGGCCGAATCGTCTTGTCGTGAGATCCAGGATAGCCCCTGGATCCGCGGATGCTGCGCGTGGACGGCCTCGGCCCACAGGCGCGTCGCGGGGTACTGGTCCTTCTCGGTGTCGATCAGAAGCTTGCGCGGCACGCCCAGCTTGCGCAGCGCGACGCTGCCCAGGTCGACAAGCGTCAGGTCGCGCTTGACCTTGAGCTCGGAGTGCACCTGCCCTTCCAGCTTGCGCTTGTTGTAGTGCTTGAAGCCGGGCACATGCGACACGTCGTGGAATGCGGTCTCCATCGCGGCAGCGTCGAACGTGACCGCGGCATAGAGCGTCGGGATAGCGGCGCCCTTGGCGTTTCGGATCGGACTGAACCGCGCGTTGCCTTTGAGACCCGGGTTGAATTGCTCACCCGTGTACCGCTCCTGATGCACCCGGTGCAGGACCTGCTTGCTGTGCAGCGTCCACGACGTGATATGCAGCGTGGCCGGCGGCAGCGGCGTCGGCCGGCCTGCGGCCCTCGCCGGGACTCGGATTTCGGCTGCGGGCGAGGCCTTGCGAGGCCTAGCCATGAACCGCGTCTTGGAGCTCGTCCCGGGCCGCGGCGATGACCTGTTCCGGTTTCGTCGCCACCATGTCCTGCGGGCGTCGCCCGCCGAGGAAGCTGTTGGCCGAACCGAACCAGTAGGCCAATCCCCAGCCGTCCTTATCGTCGCCGAAGACCTCGAGCACCGACTTCATGGTCTTGCGCGGCCGCCAGCCGGCTTGCGGATCTAGGCCGTAGCCCGGAAAGTAGTCGACGCCGTTGTGGTGAACGGCAAAGATCCGGCGCTGACGCTTCCACTTGTTCGGCTGCGTACTCGGGTTGGTCGCACTCAGCCCAGCCAGTTTGGCCACCTGCGCCGCAGTCAGCCAGTCCGCGCCTTCGAGCACGGCCTTGCGCGAACGCGCGAGCATGGCTGCCTCCTTGAGCAAGGTCGGCGTGGGGGGCGCCTTGGGCACCACCGCGTTGACCAGCGCCTTGAGGGTCTGGTCGTTCTGCTCGCGTAGCGCCGCGTCGATGAACGGCACGATGATGGCCAGCGTCTGGGCGAGCAGCCCCGCGTGCCGGGCGTCGGTACGCTTCACGGGCAGGACGATCACCTGCTCGGCCGTCGAGTGGTCGAGCCGGCTTCGCACTTCCCGGGGCGTGCCCACGAGGGTGGCGGGGCCGATCGGTTCACGGACAGCGGTCATGGGAGGCTCCGGGGGTAGAATTATCCGGGATATCTAGTTTCAATTATATCCGCTCTAATCGATTTCCGACACGGCGTGCCGTGCCGGACAAAGGACGTCAGCGACGGCCCGGACATCAGCCGACCTTCGATCGGTGCGTTGCCTCCCTCGTGCGCCGCCGCCTCGAAGCGATGCGCCAGGCTGCCTGCGTTGGCAACCCACTACCGCGACCATCGCCCGGGATTGCCGGCAGTTTCGCGTGGCAACGCCCGCTAGGGCTTCCGCAACGTCCCTGGACGCGCATACTGGTGCGGCTTTCCGTGGGCATCGCGTCCACAAAGCCTTCCGCGCGGCTGCGGCTGCGTCGAAGTCCAGCCCTGCTGGCGTCGCAGTCGTTACCTGCCCTCCAGAATCCCCGGCTTTGTCCGGGGCGGCTGCTGCGTCAGCCATGAGTTCCTGTCGGCCTTTCGGCCGACGCATGTACATGGTGTGCGGCCTTGGAGCCGCTCGCCATCGAGCGAAGGCCCGCGCCGCAAGGAGGCGGGCCTTCTCCCACGCCGGCCCGTCGGGCCGGTGTCGAGCCGCCTCGCCCACGCGAGGTTTACCCGAACGGGGACCCCAGTCCCCGCCAGGGTTGGGCGTTCCCCTTTTTCATCGAAGGAGAACCCCATGCTTGCTATCGTTGCGACCGGAGAATCGCGCCGCGTGCCGGTGCTGTTGGGTGGGTCTGGCCTGGCCAGTCGCCCGCCGATTGCGCATCGCATGCTGCCGATGCTGCTGCTGCGTCCCCTGCCCGGCTCGAGCATGCGCACGGGCCGCACATCCTCGGAACGCCACCCGTCAGGTCTCATGACGATCGACCTGCACCTGCGTCGCATCGCCGCCACGGTGGTGAGACTGGTCCGAGACGATCCATCCCTGGTGAAGGAAGTGATCGCCCGGCAGCGTGCCGCCGGTGCGATCGCGCCGGACGATCTGGTCTATCTGGACCGCATCGCCGACCACTGGATCGCGGTCGCCGAAGCCAACGCCCAGCGAGGCACCTCAGCACCCGCACTTGAGCCGCGTGGGTAGTCAAGTGTCCTTCGCCTCGCCTGCGCACCGATCTTCTCCAGCAGAGCGTGACGGTTCTCGGCCAGCATGCCAGCCCATGGGCCAGCACCTAGCCGAGATCGTCTTGCGTTCGCGCCCCGCCGACGTCGAGTCCGAGTTCTCGGAATTCCTTGATTCTGGCGGCAGGAATCGAAGCGAATGGACGCCCGCATGAAGCATGTGCGAGCCGTCCAAGGCGTGTAGGAAAAAAGCGTGGCAAAGCCCCATTGCCGCAACCCCGGGAGACTGTCGCCTCTCGAGCGAGCCGGCGTGCTTCCCGCAACCAAGGAGAAACGACCATGTCGATGTATGCATCACGCGCTCGGCCGCGGCGCACTGCCGTCGCAACCGAGGAAGAGCGCGCCTGGGTGTCCTTCTACCAGCGTGTCGGCGGCGATCCAGCGATCGCGGTCGAGGTGCTGGTCCAGCTGGATGCCGATGCCGAGATGAAGCGCGAGCACCTGGCGCTGTACCTGTGCTGCCGCGAGTCGCTACGGTTGCACGCAGCGCGCGAAGCGCGCAATCAGCGCATCGGACGGTTCGTGCGCTGGCTGCTCGGCGGACTCTTCATCCGACAGCCGCTGGCGCTGCGCCGCGCCTTCGGCCGCGGCGGGGACGTGGCGGTTGCCTGCCTGCCCGATGCAGCCGCGGAACCGGCGGCGACCCAGGTTCAGCGGCTATCCGCGGACCCCAAGGTCCGCGCCGCACGGACCCGATTCAAGGCGCAGGCCGAGGCGTCAACGCCGCCGACGCCAGGATCGGAGCCCGCGGCGGTTCAAGCGCTGCCGCGAGCGGCCCGCGCAGGTGGTTGATTCGTGCCCACCGCCGGCACCGCGTTCCCCAAGGCCATCGGCCCGGGGAACGCGGCGATGCTCAAGGCAACCCTCAGGCCGCCAGGCAACGGGCGACTTCCTCGTCGATCATCCAGTGCAGGAACTGCGTGTCGGGAGATGTCCCCCAGTAGTGCGTCTTGCACTTCGCCACATAAGCGTCGAGGTCAACGACGGTGCGAATGCCGACCGGCTCGATGTCGGTCAACCAGCTCAGCCGTTCAATCTCCCGGCGCGTCAGTCGGATGTGGAAACCCAGTCGCAGCATGGTCGGCAGATCGCTCCATGCCGGCATCGTGACGCAGTTGCATGAGTCTGTGGGCATGCGGACGAAGTCCAGCGAAAAGAATTCTGTATTGACACTGAAGTCGCAGCCCGCTGTCACTTGGGATCGACGCGCCAGGGGCCGACTTGTTCGGCGTCGGTAAACCGCCACATTCCTTCGAACCTTCGCGGGTTGCCACGCGGGACGGCTCTCCCGGACGAGCATTGCCGGCGATCGGGCCTTCGCGCCGCTTGCTGCCGATTGGCAACCGGCCCACACTCGATGCGCGCTTTCACTTCCTGATGGAAGTTCCTCCGGCCCTGAGCCGGCGCCGCAGTCGATACCTGCCTTGTTCACCGTGCCGAGCGCCGTTGTGCACCAACCTCTCACCGGGGATGCCGCCCCCCGGGGGAGCCGGCATTCCCTCCTTCAAGGAGAATGCCGTGAATCTTTCCGCCATGAGCCGCGATGCGCTGGTCGAAGCGCTGGTGCTCGCGACCGGCTTCCCAGCGTGCGAACGCTGTGTGCCCGTCGGCCCCCTGGGCGCCCGCGAAGCCGGGGCCGCGTCCGAAGGGACCCAGGAAGTGCGACTGCAGCACGTTCTGGCCATTGCCAAGGAACTGCTGCTGCGCAACCTGCACCGCGACTTGCGCGGCCAGGCCATCGACAGTCCGGCGGCCCTGCGCGATTGGCTGCGCCTTTACTGCGCAAGCCTGGAGCACGAGGTATTCGTTGCCATCTTTCTCGATGCGCGTCATCGGGTGATCGACGCCGAGGTGATGTTTCGCGGCACGCTGACACAGACATCCGTCTACCCGCGCGAGGTCGTCAAGGCCGCGCTGGCGCGCAATGCAGCCGCCGTCGTGTTCGCGCACAATCATCCCAGCGGCAGTTCCGAGCCCAGCCGCGCGGACGAGCGCCTCACGATGACGTTGAAGCAGTCGCTGGCACTCGTCGACGTGTGCGCCCTCGACCATTTCATCGTCGCGGGCGACCAGCTGCTGTCGATGGCCGAGCGCGGACTGATGTAGCCGCGCGCCCGCCGCTCCGAGCGGCCTCGATGTCGATCCTCGCATCCGCGGCCCGTGCTTACGACGTCCCACCACAAGAGCGCACAAGGAGACCCCATGGACAGGAACTGCATCGAGCGCCTGCGCGAGCAGGCCGAGCCGCTGGCCGCGCTGTCGCTGTCGCATCTGGCGCCGAGCACACGCCAACGGCTCCATGACAACGATCTGTCGGTCAATGCCTATCGCACGGAGTTCGGAGGTTTCGTGTTCGTGGGCGCACCGCGCCATCGCCTGCCAGCCGAGGGCGAGCTGGCCTCGATCTTCGAGGCTGCGGAGCTGGCGGGGGTGGTCTGGCTGAAGTTCGACAGCGAGGCGCCCGTCATCGACGGTCTGCCCGTCTTCGAACCCTTGGAACCCCAGACATGAAGGCTGTCCGCCGACCTGCCACGGCAGGCCGGCGGCGGTTACGCGTACCCGCGAACGCCGTCGTTGGGGCCAACCTGCATCATGGTCATCCTGCGACGAGTGCCTCCTCTGCGGACTGCGCCTTCAATGCTTCGAGGTCGATCACGGCGTCTGCCATCGCGGTCAGTTCCGGCGTCTGCGAGACGAAGTATTCGCGCTCGTAGTGCCCCAGGCGCAACACCTCGCGCTTCATCGCCATGAACATGCGCTTGCGCTCGATGTCCAGGGCACCGTCCGCCTCGTCGGTGAACAACGTCGTGTAGCGGCGCCCCGTGTTCATGGCAAGGTAGAGGGCGATGGCGCGGGTGAGACTGGCCTCTATCCAAGTCTTCTCCCCTCCGCTCATCAAGCCGACGCTCTTGGCTTCGCCGGTGACGCCGTCGTGCACGACGATGTCGAAGCCCTCGCGCTGATCCCCTTTGCCGGTTTCCACCAGGGTGTGGATGGCGACCGTGAAGCGCGGTCCGTAGCAGGCCAGCAGCAGATCGTTTGCCAGCGCCGACAGCGCCGGGCCGGCATCGTCGATCGCCAGCGCGATCAAGCCGTCGTTGCTCATGCAGCGGACCAGGAGAGTCCAGTTTGCCAGCTCGTTCTCGACTTTCGCGCAGTGCGCGGCGCCCTGCTCGCGCCGCCCCGCCAAAGCCCAGGCCTGCTTGCCCAGATCCTCGACGCTCTGAGCATCACGCACGGCCTCCAGCAGCCTGCGCTGGCAGGCGCCCAGCGCCTCGCGTGCGTCGCTCACCACCTGCGCCGCAGTGGCGAGCTGGTGCTCGTCACAATCGACCGGCAGCAGTGCCAGGGCGCGGTCGAGGCGCGCCAGCGCGTCCTCCGATCGCCGCGTCTCCTGCGCCAACTGCAGCGCGATGGCCTGGCGCGACGCGGCGATCTGGCCTCGCTCATCCTGCTCTTCGGCGGTCGGCCGCGATGCGTCGGACGCTGGCCCCAGCGTGCTCATCTCCTGCTCGACTTCGGCCAGCGTCGCCTCTGCCTGGGCGCAGGAACCGGCCTTGGCCGCCAGCACCGCCAGGCGGGCGGCCCGCTGGCTCGCCACGGCCTCGCGGTGCTCGGCCCAGGCCAGCCACCGGGGCGCGCTGGCGAGCGCCTGGCATTGCTGCCGCGCGTCGGCCAACTCGCGCTCGACTTGGGCCTTCCGGCGCGCACAGCGTGCCACCAGCGCGCGAGCGTCGGGCAACAGGGCCTTCGCTTCGCGGGCATCCCCCAGCAGCTTGCAGCGGCCCTGCAGATTCGTCTCGACACAGGGCACCTCGGACGTCAGGCCGAACCGATGGCTCAGTTCCTCGGTCCGCAGCACCGCCTTGCCGGCCTCCTGCTCGATGGCTGCCAGCTTCTGTTCTGCCAGGCGCACCGCGCCGCCTGCCTGGTTCAGCGTCTGGACTTGGGCGCGGCCGTCCAGGACGATCGCATGGCGCGCCTCGTGCACCCGCTGCGCCAGCGCGAGCCGTCGCGCCGCCAGGGCCACCGCCTGGGATTGCGCAAGTTCCATCAGGCATCGGCGTCGGGACTGCGTGAGGGATTGCCGGCGCGCCTGCTCTCGCTGCTGGCGCTCCTGCACGCGCCGCTTCAGCCGATCGAGACGCTGGGATTCGGCCGTCTCCTGTGCGCGCAGCGCACGGATCGACCGCACGCTCGCCGCCGTCTCGGCCTGGCGGTCTGCCTGCAACTGGCGGCGCCGCCGCTCGGTGGCACGCTGCTGCGCGAACTCGGCCACCAAGCGGGCATGCCGCTCGAGGGACGCATCCAGGTTGGTTTGCGCCGCCAACTCGGCGACTTCGGCCTGGCCTACCCGCGCGGGCGCGCCATCCAGCCGCAGCCTGGCGGCGCCGATGCGGCCGGATTCCGCCTCTAGGGCAGCCTGTTCCTGCCGAAGCAAGGCGAGTCCGGCTTTGAGCAGACGCGCCGTCTCGCCGGCCTGCTGACCAATCCGGCGAATCTCCTCCTGCCCGAGCAGGTCGGCCAGCAAGCTCTTGATCTCGGCGTTGCGGTAGGTATTGAGCTGGCGCTTGCCCTGCGGGGCGAACACCGACGTGAAGAAGGTTTCGGCGCTGCCGCAGATGTGCTCGACGCACGCCGCATAGGACTCCATGCGGCCATCGGAGGCGGTGCCGTCCTCCAGCACCACCGGGCGCCAGCTACCGTCGTCGTCCAGCCGGTGCAGGAAGGCCTCGGTCTTGCGCCGTCCATTGAGCCGGATGACGACCTGGGAGCGGTAGCTGCGGCCCTCGTGGGCCCAGACCAGGTCCTTCATGCTTTCGGGCAGGTAGACGTGGTCATAGTAGGAAAAGCCCCCCGGCCCACCGCACGCCGCACGGCTGGCCAGCAGGTTGTAGGGGGTGAGGTTGTCCATGATCGTGGTCTTGCCGCTGCCGTTGGGCCCGGCAATGGCGATTAGCTGCGCGTCGCCCGCGAGGCGCTCCAGGTCCAGTGTCAGTTCGGAAAGGCCCAGGCCATCGCGGATGCCGCGGAAGCCCTTGAGGGTGAGCATCAGGGGTTGCATGAGTACTCCGGCAGAGAAGGCCCGACCAGTCTCGCGCACGCTTGAGCGCCTTCAACCCCCGTGTGCCGCAATCCACCCGCTGCATCACGGTTGCGGACGGAAAATGAGCCTCTCGTCACGTCCTCCCGACGAACTCTCCTGCTTACGCCTCGTGAGCCTCGGACTGGTCGAAGCGAGCGAGCGGCGAAGGCAACGCGCAGCGGACCAGCGCCTCCTGCACCGCCCCTTCAAGCACGGCCTTCCCGCCATCCACGAGCACCCACGCGGCAATGTCTTCGGGTGCAGCCTGCGTCAGTGCCGCCAGGCACGCGAGAAGGGGCTCGGCGTTCACCTGCGAGACACGAGCCCATTCGCGCAGCTTGTCGTCCATGCGCGCGAGCCGAGAGATTCCCGCCGCACGCGTGCGCATGACCGGCACGATGCGGCCTTCCAGCTTCGTCTGCGCGGCGCCCGCCAGCACGCGCTCGATGGCGTCGCGGTCCACTGCGGCGTGGTCTTCCGCTGCCACCGTCCAGCGCACGCGCACGCTGGCACCCAACACGTCCTGCCGCGCCACCGCGTCACGAAGAACCTCGAGGTCGGGGCGGCCCTCGAAGATGATGTCGATGGTGCGGCGCGAAGGCGTGGCCTCGAGCACGCAGTGCGCAGCGTCGGCGCTCACCTCCCATAGAAGGAAGCCCTTCTCGCCGTCCTCGCCGTAGTGGAATCGACCGATCGAGCCGGCATACGCGACGACTTGCCTGCCGGCGAGGCCCTGTTGGCTCCAGGACTGGTGCCGGTGGATATGGCCGAGCATGAAGGCCTGGGCTTCGGCAGCGAACAGCGCGCCGGTCGTGAACTCGTGATCGAAGCCGGCCATCGGTATGCCGTGCTCGCTCAGGCAGCCGAACACCGTGCCATGGGACACGCCGACCGTCGGCAGGCCGGCGCCGCGCGCGCGCCGGTGGGTCGGCGCGAATCCGGCAAGAACCCGCGCGAGCTGTTCACCCATCGCCTGGGCGGCCTGCGCCGCCCCGGCCGTGGCAGCGACCGTGGCCTTGTTGACGGTGGGCAGACAGGAGAACAGCGCCGTCGCATCGGCGGGCAAAGCCTCGAAACGCCACCCGGGCGACGCCACCCAGCCACCCCTCCCGGTCAATGCGACCTGCTGGATGCGATCGGCCACGTGGATCGGATGGTGCCCGCCGACGCAACGAAACACCGCGAGCGTGCCCACAGGCTCGTGCGTGTACGTCCCCTGCAGCATCAGCACCGGGCACAGGTCCGCGAGTCGACGCACCAGGGCAACCAGCCGTGCCGTGGCAGGTGCGTGCAGATCGAGCGCATGGTCGGTCGCGTCGCCGGAGATCACGGCGATCTGCGCGCCGAGCGCCGCGGCCCGGTCGATGGCCGCCGCCAGACATCGGTCGGCCTCGGCCAGCGTCTTCGTGCCGAAGTGCAAGTCGGAAAAGTGTGCAATACGCATGGTGGCTCCCGTGTTCAAGGCGCCGAGCTCAGCTCGGTCTCGATCTTTTCGAGATAGCCGTCGGGGTCGTGCCGATAGCGCTCCAGCTCGTCCCACGCACGGCTGCGACCGTGGGGATTGACCCGCCAGCCTCTGCCCCAGCGGCGATCCGCATAGGCCGTGTAGCGAGTGGGCGCCACGCCCATCGCCTGCGCACGCGCGAGCAGTTGCTCCAGCGTAGGCCGTAGCATTCGCGGCGACGAACCGTTGATACCGTCATCCGAAGCGGTGCCATCGGCGGCGTGCCCAAAGGTCCCTGCAGACCCGGCCGCTGCCTCGAGGGCTCGGGTTGCCACCTGCGCCTGCTGGACCACCGTCTCCTCGTCTTCGCGCTCGCGCAGCAGCGCGGTGAGGTCGACGGGAGCCTCGAGCTCGATGATCCACTGTGGCACCCGCACCGCCCGGCCCTGCTCATCGATATGCGCCACCTCCTTGAGCACCTTGGACAGGAAAAAGGTCGAGCGGTCGCGGCCGAGGAAGCCGGAGATCCGCCCTCCGCGCATCTGGGCGATCGCCTGGAAGCGCTGGATAGCGTTGGCCATCGCATAGAAGCTCGTGGTCGGCAGCTCCATGGCGCTGATGGACCGGATGCCCGGAATGAAGAACAGGAAGCGCCCCGTCAGGTTGCACTGTTTCGCCTGGTACTCGACGCAAGCCTCGGGGTTGCACACCCCACCGTTGTCCTCGCGCTCGATCACCTTGCGGCCGCCGAAGACGCGGATCGTCCGGCGGCCCGTGTCGTCCACCGGTACCGGCGCATGGCACATGCAGTGGCGCACCTGTCCGTCCGGCGAGTACTGCGACCAGAAGCGCTTCTCATGCGTCGTCCAGACCGCCAGCTCGTGTGGCATCACGGTCTGCCAGAGATCGGACGGAAATACGACCGGGAAGCGGTATAGACGCCGGCCCTGGCCCCGATCCTCCCCGTAGGCGTCGAGGATCCGCTGGGCTATCTCCGGGTTCGGGAAATCCGAGGCGCGCACCGTGAACCAGGCGACGTTGCGCGGCACCAGCGGCGACTTGAGCCGAGGCACGGCCTCGGCGAGCGCTCGCTCGATCTCCTCGAACGAGCGGCCCGCAGCAACGCCCTGCATGTAGATGGCCTTGGCCTCGGGGCTCTCGGCGGCCTTGCGGGTGAGGACCATGATGCCGGGGCGGATCTTGCCGCCGGTGGGAATGCGGATCGCGGCCTGACCGAGCAAGGTGGGCGGCGGCGCAACCTGGCCGCCGTGCACGTTGACGATTGCGTTTGCCATGTGAGTGCTCCTTCGATGAACATCGGCTCATTGAGACAAGCCATGCTCTCGCGCTGCACACCCGCTTCAACCCCGGCCGAGGCTGCGGCAACGGCATAGATTCGTTCGCGGCCCGTAGAAGCGGGCAGCGCGGTGGCATCAAAGCCTCTGTGCCAATCGGCAGACGCCGAAACTTCCCGCTTTCCGCCGCGATTTCGGCTGGCGCAAGGCCATCCGCTTGTTCAGCATGGCGGCCATGGACGCTTTGGAGCAATCAGGAGTTGATGGCGTGCGAGAGCAGAAACCATCGGGCGACGCCGAATCCGAGCAGCCGCATTCGTGGGCGCTCTCGGTCGAGATGCTTCGCGCAGTTCTGGACAACAACACCTATGACGCGGTCGGCGCCCAGCATGGAATCAGCCGCACAGCAGTGGAAAGGCGAATCAAGGCCGTCGCCGTACAAGTGGCTGCAACCGCAGGCATCGACGGCTTGAACACCGACGGCGCCGCGTTCGTGCGACGGCTTCGCGCGCACCGAGATGCCGTCCTCGATGCCCTGAACATACTCGAACCGGCACAGCCGGTACCGCAGCGATGCATTCGCATCCTCGCAGACGAGGACATCGCTGCGGGCGCCTTGCGCATTCGCGGCCGCAGCCACCAGCCGCTCGAGGACCTGGCGCTCTACTACCTCCTGCTGGCAACCGGGGCCAGGCCCCTGGAGATCGCACGCCTGGAAGTTCGCGACTACCTTCATGCCGACTGCGGCGTGCGGCGCAGCTCGCAGATCCGCAAGGAGGTCGCGATCACCGGTAGGGCGCGGCCGCTTTTCTTTCGCAGTGCGCGGCTCGACGATGCGCTGGACGCCTACCTCGCCGATCGCGTCCTTCGCGGGCAGGGCCTGGGCCCCGACGGCGAGTACCGGGGTCTCGATCCTGCGAGCAGGCTCTTTCTCTCGCCCGGCGGGCTGGGGTTCGCAATCACGCCCTACGGCGCGGACGGACAGAAGCGGTTTCGCTGCCGGTCGATCCAGGAGGTCTATCGCAAGCTGTTCCGCTATGCCGAGCTCAAGCAGGTTACCGCGCTCACGGTGCGCCACACGGTAGCCGACCGACTCTATACGAGAGGTGCGGACGAGTCCCAGGTGGGTCTGCTGCTGGGGATCGCCGAGCGCAGCGCAGTGCGTGAGCAGTTCCCGCGGCGCCTGCCCTCGCTGGACGCGCTGACGAACGATCTGGTGTAGCGGCCATGGGCGAGGATACGTCTGCAGCAGATCGCGATGGCCAGCGATTCGCCATTCGGGGCCGAGTGTGGGAAGCGAGCCATCCGGGCCTACAGGATGAACTGGCGCAGGTCCACGAGACCGCCGAGCGGCCACGCTGCCTGTGCATGGCGGGTGGCGTCGAGATGTACGTGGCGCGACATCGCCGCTACCTGGTCAAGCGCATGCCGGGAACCGGCAAGCACCATCACCCGTCCTGCCTCTCCTATGAGCCCGATGGTGCGTACTCGGGACTGGGAGACTTGGTGGGCGAGGCAGTCCTCGAAACCCAGCCCGGGCGCATCGAACTGCGCGTGGATTTTCCATGGACCCGCATCAACGGACGCGCCATCCCTGCGAGCGAGGCGGACGCGCCCTCCGACATCTCGGTGCCACGCCGGCGCATGTCCCTGAGAGCGGTCCTGCACTACCTGTTCGAGCGCGCGGGCTTCAACCGATGGACGCCTGCGATGGCCGGAAGGCGCAACCAGCGCGTGTTTCACAAATACCTGCTCGAAGCGGCCATGGAGATCGAGGTCAAGGGTACGCCCCTGACCGAACGGCTCTATGTCCCCGAGCCGTTCAGCGAACCCGACAAGGCCGACATCGCGCAGCGCCGGCGCGAAAAGCTGGCGGTACTGCAGCCCCGCGAGGGTTCCGCGCCACTGGCGCTGGTGATCGGGGAATTCAAGACGTGCCACCGTGACGAACAAGGCAGCCGCGTCTGGATTCGCCACATGCCCGACGCACCGCTGCTGCTGAACACGCGTGCCTGGGACCGCCTGGCACGCGTGCACGCAGCACTGCTGGAAGCGCGCGATGCCGACACCGGGCACCGCGTACGTCTGGTCATGGCCGCGCTGATCCACGCCAGGCGTGAGTTCACCTACGAGATCGACGCCGTGAGCCTGATGCTGGTTAGTGAGCAGTGGATTCCAGTGGAAGGCGTGCATGAGCTCCCGCTGATCGACACGCTGGTGGCGCATCAGCGGCGCTTCCTCAAGCCGCTGCGCTATGACGCCAAGAGCGTTGCACCGTTCGCGAACGTCCTGCTCCTTGACCGTGGCCCGCAGCCGGTGCCGTTGCACCTGACCAGCGAGTTCATGGAACCCAAGGATCGCGCCCTGAAAGAGAAGGCGGTGCACGCGGGCGGGCCGGGCGTGTGGCTCTGGCATGCGGGCGATCCGATGCCGCCGCTGCCCTGAGCGCGGCCGGCAGCCTCATTGAGGCAAAGGAGATCAAGCCGGCGCCTCGAGCCGAATTGCTCGCTCCACGTCTGCTCGCCCTCGAAGCCCTGCCCGGGATGGCTGCAGGGTCACCACCGCACCTCCGAGGATTCCGGCTGCGCGATCCAGCGACGAACATCCTCGACGCGCCAAGCTGTGATCCCCGTGGACAGTTGAACCGGCGCGGGAAACGTGCGCGCCTTCACGCGCCGCCAGAGCGTTGACTTGGAGAACGGCACGAAACGCAGCAGCAGGTTCTGCCGCACGAAGCCGGTGTCCGGCAAGGCCAGGGGCAAAGCATCTTGACGCTCGGCTTGAGTTTGCCGAATGGGGGAGAGGTCTTGCATGATCAGTCCTTACCTTGGTGATCGCCAATGGTGCGAGGGCATGACCAGCTCTGTCGCAACGGTTGTGGTCTGGAGGACGCCGCTGTCGAGGAACGCAAGGCTTCTGTTCCTCTGCGGGCGTTCCGGTCCGGCAGAGGAAATGGATGTCGACGGGCGCGCGACTATGCGCAAGCCACCAAGCCACCTCACAGCGACGGCCAGACCGCCCGCAGGATGGCGCAGGGTTCATGAGAGCAACGCGAGCGTTGCTCGAAGGCAGGTGACGACTGCGACGCACCCGAAGTGGTGGGCGGAGCGCGCAATGGTGATGCGATCACGCATTCGCGCTTCAGACTGTACCGCTCATATCCCGCCTGCGCGCCACGCCAGGTGCAGGCGGATCGGGAATCGACCGGCAGAGCCCGCGCTTGCGCATGGAGACGTGATGAGCGTGATGGCTGCCGATGACGAACGCCCGTATGCCTCCCACACCGCTTCAAGGTTCGGCGATCGCTTGCGGATGGCTGTCTTCGGGGCGCTCCTGTGACCCCACGTCCTCGGTTCTCTCTGACGGTGAAGACGCCGCTGCGAGGGCTTCGACGGCCGCCGCCTCTGCGGCTGCGGACGATGCCCCGCCCTCCATGAGGCGTGCGCCGGCGTCGCCACCCGCACGGCGGGCATCCAGGGCATTCATCTCGCGCCTCAGGCGGGTCGCCACGTTGCGTGCGCCGTTGGCAACATCGCGCACCTTGCGCTTGAAGGCCGCTCGCTCGATATCGACCGCCTGCGTGGTGATGACCTCGTGAATCTCGAGCGTCTGCAATAGCGGCATCAACCGGTCGAGCTTGTTGAGGATCTCCAGGTACCGCCGGCTGCTCGACGACAGAACACCCACCTCCACTTCGAGCGGCAAGGTGTCGTAGGTCGCGACCCGCGTGATGCCGTTGGCCTGGAAGAGCGCCTCGGCGCCGTCGATCGCACGGTTCAGCTCCTCGGCGATCCGGTCCATCTGCGCGCGGATGGCGGCCTCGGCCTTCGCGACTTCCTCGTGATCGAGCCGCGTGCGCGAGATCACCGAGATGAAGTGGTTGCCCAGCTGAAAGGTACTGAAATACCGGATGAACAGCCGCTTGCCCTCTGCGCTTGCGAAGCTCGTCTTGATCTTCAGACTTGCCGCCTCGACCCGGCGGAAGTCCGCCTTGCTCTCTTTTGCGAGGATGCGTGCGTTGACGCCTCCCTGGTCGTGCTTGACGAGATCGATGTCGGCCATGATCGAATCCTCCCGGGGATCGCATTCGATGGCAATGATCGGCAGCAACGGCAGCGCATCGCCACACGAAACGGCCACGATGTCGGGCTGGTTTCGGCATTGGGCGCAGACAGGGTCGGCGCGCACGTTGACGCACCGTGCGCTTATCCGTACTGTCGGCGCCATGCAGTAGCTGGCCCTGCACTTCTTCTGGCAAGCCCTGGAGTTACCAAAGCTGCGGTCCTAGCGCGCCACGTCGTGCAGGCCGCCAGCGGCGTGCACGATGGTCCCCACCGGCGGCTTTCGAGGCCGGTCTCCGGGGCAGCCCGCGCCTCGGTCCGACGCCGAAAGCTTTTCTTCCTGCCGGTCGCTGGCATACCGGTTCCACGACGTCTCTCGTCGTGCGCAAGCCAGCCTTGGAATCCCTGATCCGCCGCGCGGATCCGTTCATCCCGTTCATCCCCTTGGGGGCATCCCGTCCCCATGTCGGCGTGCGTTGCCTCCTGCCTTCATCCCGAGGAGACAACCATGCTGGAGTACAGCACCTCATCCGGAGCCCCTGCGCTGTCGACGACGGGCGGCGCGACCACCGGCACGCCTTGCACGATGCCGGTCTTTCACTGGCTACTCGAAAGACTGCGCGCCGAGGACCGGCCTCACATCCCGGCCGCTGCCGCCCGCGCGCTGCTCGACATCGCAGACGACGACTCGCCCATCGAATGGAGCGAACAGGACGTGGTGCTGCTGCACTGGCGGTTGCTCAAGGAGATCGGCCGACTGGCCGACGCCGAGACGCCGCTGGAAGAGAAGTTCGACACCCTGCGGTGGGTGTTCACCGAACGCGAGAAGGACGACAAACCCTTCTCGTTCGCCTCGTGCCTGCGCGTGGTGGGCTGCAGTCCCCTGTCGCCATTGCCGTACTGCGGTCGCGTCGACGTGGAAGAGGTACGTGACCACATCCGCGCCGCCACGAAGACCTGGCTGCATCAGACGCTCGTGCGCTATCCGCTGTGGGTGCGCGAGGCGGTCGTGAATCACCCGGAATGGGTCGAAACCCGACTGGTGCGCAATCCCCAGTGGATCAACGAAGAGGTCAGGCGCATCGCCGTCGCGGGCGACCTCTTCACCTGACGTTCACCCGCGGCAACGAAGGGCCACTCGCCGTGCGCCTCACAACCCTCAACGGAGCGCGCCATGTCCCAATGGAAGGACATTCTCTGCCTCTTGGCGATCCTCGCAGCTTACGGCTTGACCGGACACTTGGACTACCAGGATGCAATCCTGATGGAAGAAGCCCTGCGCGATGACGCGCAGGCTCCCTGCGCCGCGCCGCTTTCCGCTGCAACCGACGAAGCGCCGCCACCGGGTCATTCGGTGGCGCAAACGGCCACCGACGCGGCCGAGACGCAACCAGGCGGAGACGACCATGCAGGATGCTGACTACGCCGCCCGCATCGATGCCGCCAAGCGACGCGCCCATGGGCGTTGGACCGAGCTGCTCGGTGCGCTGGGGCTGGACGAGCGGATGCTCAAGCGCAAGCCCATGGCCTGCCCTGTCTGCAAGGACGGCGTGGACCGGTTCCAGTTCACCGACAAGTTCGGCGAAGGAAACTACCATTGTCGCAAGTGCGGACCGGGTGGCGGGTTCAAGTTGCTGCAGGCCTGCACCGGCATGGACTTCCACGCCGCCCTGTGCGCGGTCGAGAAGGCGCTAGGCACCCTGCCGGAGTCCCTGCCCTGCGCCGAACCATCGTCCGAGTGGATGAAGACGCTGGCCCAGCGCATCTGGAACGAAGCGCGACCGGTCACCGTCGGCGACGCCGTGGACCGGTACCTGCGCAGCCGCCACCTTGGACTGGCCACGTATCCGCCTTCGCTGCGCTTTCACCCGGCACTGGGCTACTACAGGAAGGAAGGCGAAAGCAAGGCGCGCAAGGTCGCCGAATACCCCGCCATGCTCGCCAATTTGCAAAGCCCACAGGGCCGGGTGACGCTGCATCGCACCTACCTGCCCGACGGATGCAAGCTCGACGCCGAGGATGCCAAGAAGCTGCTCAGTGGCGGCTACATCGGCGCCTCGATGCAGCTGGCCCCAGCCACCGATGAACTGGCGGTGTGCGAAGGCATCGAGACCGGCATCGCGGTGTTCCTCGCGACCGGTAAGCCCGTCTGGTGCGCCGTGAACGCGGGCAACCTCGAGAAGCTCTGGGTGCCCGACACCGTGCGCCGCCTGTGCATCTACGGCGACAACGACGCCGGCACGGACTTCACCGGTCAGGCGAGCGCCTATGCGCTGGCTCGACGGGTGCGGCGCGAGCCGGTGCGGGGCGGCACGCGCCAAGTCGACGTGTTCATTCCCAGGCTACCCGGCGCGGACTGGGCCGACGTCTGGCGCCAGCGGCAGGAGGCCGCGCAGGAAGAAACCCGACTGCGCGCCGCGTGACGGTTCGAAGGAAGCGGCATCACGCCGCTTCCCGCCTTTTCAGCGCAGGTTCGCCACGCTCGCCTGCGCCGACAAGGCGGATCTCTTTCCCCTGGTCGCTGCCAGACCAGGCCGTGCAAGCACGGCGAAGGCAGCCCTGGAGAGTGCGGTGCGACCTGTATCGCGCCATCGCGGTTCCGGCATCGGCCGGGATCTGTACACCCCGCGGGGACGTGTGCCCCGCGATGGGCAGGCCGTCCTCGCTTCTTTCCGTCAAAGGAGCCTGTCATGAAAAGTGGACGCACCCTGCTGAGTCTTGCGCAGGAACTGCAGCGCCAACTGGACACCAAGAAGGATCTCGTCGTTCCCTCCGCATTCATGCGGCACGAGACCAGCGAGCAGGGCAACACGCGCCTGGTCGTCGAAGAGGCCCGTGGGCCGGCCAGCTACGGCGTGATGCCGTTGGCCCGCCGCCAGCTCGCCGACAAACTGGGGATCCCGTACGCGTACTTCGAACGCATGCGCGAAGACCAGCCGGAGCTGCTCGACCACAACGTCAACACCTGGCTGAAGAGCGAGCGCGAGCACCGCCTGCTGCGCACCCTGGATGGAAACGTCCGCGCGGTGCTGTCCGACCGATACCGGCGGCTGGACAACTACGACCTTGCCGAGCATGTGCTGCCGATCCTGCAGGTGCTGCCCGACATCGTGTTCGAGTCCATGGAGCTGACCGAGACGCGCATGTACATCAAGTGCGTCACGCCCCGTCTGAAGTTCGAGATGGCTCCCGGCGACATCGTGCAGGCCGGAATCGTGATCTCGAATTCCGAGGTCGGCCAGGGCACGCTGTCGGTTCAGCCCTTGCTGTTCCGTCTTGTGTGCCGCAACGGCCTGATCGTCGCGGATCGCGCGTTGCGCAAGACACACGCGGGGCGCTCGCTCGCACAGCAGGAAGAAGGCGTGACCGTCTACCAGGACGACACGCTGCAGGCCGACGACAAGGCCTTCTTCCTGAAGGTGCGCGACATCGTGCAGGCCGCCGTCTCCGAAGTTACGTTCCGACAGGCCGCCGAAAAGATGCGCCAGACAATGGGAATCCCGCTCGCGGGCGACCCAGTTCAAGCCGTGCAGGTGCTGGCGCAGCGCTACACGCTCAATGACACGGAGCGCTCTGGCTGTCAACGCCGAAGTAATTCTGACCCACTTCCCGGCAGGATCGCCGAAGTAAATC
>OEIU01000903.1_pt1 | contig 22566 bp, 20 predicted proteins | sample 1539221 | NCBI WGS metagenome assembly OEIU01 (sample SAMN03792071, study PRJEB22550) | activated sludge metagenome | feature: wastewater treatment plant; material: activated sludge; isolation source: Wastewater treatment plant of a petroleum refinery complex | place: Argentina: Zarate | collected...
ATCACGCTCGCCGGCAAGCCGCGCTCGGAGGGCATGGCGACCGGCACCGCGCCGCGTATCGTCGCGCCGAGCGTGCCCGACGCGCAGTTCGAGCAACCCTATGCGCCGACGATCGCCAACATGTATGCCATGGTGGCGATGCGTCACATGCACGATTGGGGCACGACCGGCGAGCAGCTCGCCTGGATCAAGGTCGCGGCCTCCCATCACGCGCAGCACAATCCGCATGCGCTGCTGCGCAATGTCGTGACGGTGGAGGAGGTGGTGAATTCGCCGCTGGTCGCCTCGCCGCTGCATCGTCTCGATTGCTGCGTCATCACCGACGGCGGCGGCGCCATCATCGTCACGCGGCCGGAGATCGCGAAAGGTCTGAAGAAGCCGGTCGTCAACCTGCTCGGCGCTGGCGAGCAGCCCAAGGGCACGGACGGTGGGCGCGTCGATCTCTCCTACACCGGCATAGCAGCAGCGGGTCGCCGCGCTTGGGAGGAGGCGGGCGTGACGCCGGCCGACATGAAATACGCCTCCTTCTACGACAGTTTCACCATCACCGTGCTGATGCAGATCGAGGATCTCGGCTTCTGCGCGAAAGGGCAGGGCGGCAGGTTCGTCTCCGACGGCAATCTGATTTCCGGCGTCGGCAAGCTGCCGTTCAATACAGATGGCGGCGGCCTGTGCTCAAACCATCCCGCCAATCGCGGCGGCCTCACAAAGGTGCTGGAGGCCGTGCGCCAGTTGCGCGGCGAGGCGCATCCGGCCGTGCAGGTGAAGAACTGCGATCTCGCGGTCGCCTCGGGCACCGGCGGTTCGCTCGGCACGCGCCACGGCGCGGCCGTTCTCGTGATGGAGCGCGCATGATGAGCAAGCAACGCAAGATCGCCGCGCCGGTCGCCAATGTCGAGACGCAAACCTATTGGGACGCGGCAAACGCCGGCAAGCTGCTGGTGAAGACCTGCCGGGCATGCGGGCAGGCGCATTTCTACCCGCGCGCGCTCTGTCCTTTCTGCTTCGGCGAAACCGACTGGACCGAGACGAACGGCGCGGGCGAAATCTATTCCTTCTCGGTCATGCAGCGCGCGGCCGAGCCCTACGCCATCGCCTTCGTGAAGCTGGACGCCGGCCCGACGATGATGAGCAACATCGTGGATTGCGACTTCGCCGCGCTCCGCATCGGCCAGCGCGTCAAACTGGCTTTCCATGCGGCGGAAGGCGGCCAGAAGATACCGATGTTCACGCCCGCTGGATAACCTCGCCGCGCGAGACAGGCGGTCGTGCATGGTCTATAAATGAACCATATGCGGCCGCCGAAGAGCCGCGGGGAGGATTTGATGGACAAGATCTGGCTGAAGAGCTACCCGCCGAACGTGCCGGCCGAGGTCGACACGAGCGCTTATTCCTCGCTGGCCGCGCTGTTCGAGGACAGTTTCAAGAGGTTCGCCAACGACAAGGCCTATGTCTGCATGGACAAGGCCATCACCTTCGGCGACATAGACCGGCTTTCCCGCGCATTCGGCGCCTATCTGCTGGGTCTCGGGCTGAAGCCCGGCGACCGCGTCGCCATCATGCTGCCCAACGTGCTGCAATATCCGGTCGCTCTGTCGGCCGTGCTGCGCGCCGGCTTCATCGCGGTCAACGTCAATCCGCTCTATACGCCGCGCGAACTCGAGCATCAGCTCAAGGATTCCGGCGCGCTCGCCATCGTCGTGCTGGAGAATTTCGCGTCCGTGCTGCAGGAGGCGCTGCCCAAGACCGGCATCAAGCACGTGATCGTCGCCAGCATGGGCGACATGTTCGGCTTCCCCAAAGGCGCGATCGTCAATTTCGTCGTGCGCCGCAAGATGGTGCCGCCCTGGTCGCTGCCCGGCCACACGACCTTCAAGGCCGCGCTCGCCGAGGGCGCCGGCAAGCCGTTCTCGACGCCGTCGATGAAGCACGAGGACATCGCCATCCTGCAATATACGGGCGGCACGACCGGCGTCTCGAAGGGCGCTATTCTCACGCACGGCGCGCTGCTCGCCGCCGTGCTCGCCTCCGAGGCGTGGCTGCAGCCCGCCATGTCGACCGGCAAGATCAAGGGCCAGATCGTCTCGATCTGCGCGCTGCCGCTCTATCACGTCTTCGCGCTCGTCTCGGTGGCGTTCCTGGCGATGCGGCTCGGCGGGATGTGCGTGCTCATCCCCAACGCCCGCGACATTCCCGGTCTCGTGAAGGAGATGGGCAAGTATCGGTTCAACACGTTCCCGGCCGTCAACACGCTGTTCAACGCGCTGGTCAACAATCCGGATTTCGCCAAGCTCGACTTCTCAGGCCTCGCCGTTTCCAACGGCGGCGGCATGGCGGTGCAGGAGGCCGTGGCGAAGAAGTGGTTCGCGATCACCGGCTGCCCGATCATCGAGGGCTACGGCCTGTCGGAAACCTGCTCCGGCGTCACCTGCAATCGCGCCGATTCCGACAAGTTCACCGGCACGATCGGCCTGCCCATGCCCGGCGTCGAGATCAAGATCCTCGACGACGACGGCAATGAGGTGAAGCATGGCGACCCCGGCGAGATCGCCATCCGCGCGCCGATGAACATGGCCGGCTACTGGCAGCGCCCGGACGAGACGGCGAAGGTGATGACGGCCGATGGCTTCTTCCGCTCCGGCGATATCGGCACGATGGACGACGACGGCTATCTGCGCATTGTCGACCGCAAGAAGGACATGATCCTCGTCTCCGGCTTCAACGTCTATCCGAACGAGGTCGAGGCGGCGATGGCCGAGCATCCGGACGTGCTGGAATGCGCGGTCGTCGGCCTGCCGGATTCAAATTCCGGCGAGAAGGTCGCGCTCTATGTCGTGCCGAAAAAGCCTGTGACCAAGGAAGAACTGAGCAAGTTCGCCGAGGCGAACCTCGCCGGCTACAAGCGCCCGCGCGTCATCGAGTTCCGCCAGACCCTGCCGAAGACCAATGTCGGCAAGATCCTGCGGCGTGAATTGCGCGACGAGGCGCTGAAGGAACAGGCGAAGTAGGAATTTCATTCCCTCCCCGCTCGCGGGGAGGGTGTCGCCGAAGGCGACGGGTGGGGCGGGGCGCCGGAGAGGCGGACAAGCTCGGGCCTGCGCCCGGCGAACCCCACCCGCAGCGCTGCGCGCCGCGACCTCCCCGCAAGCGGGGAGGTAGAGTTCGCCTCACATAACGCCCGTCAGCGCCTCCAGCGTCTCGGTCGCGCGTTCGATCATTACCATGTGCCCCGCGCCCTGCACGATCTGGATCGAGCCCTTCGGGATCGCGGCCGCAAGGGCGCGCGCGCCCTTCAGCGGCGTCATCATGTCGCGCGAGCCCTGCACCACCAGCGCCGGGCAGGAAATCTTCGCGGCGTTGTCGGCCACGGCCTGATGCGCATTGCAGGCGGAAAGATCGTTCGAGAGAACGCCGGGCTTCGCGCGCTCCAGCAGGTCCTCGCTCGACCCCGTCATCCACACGCCCGGCCATTCGCAGCCGCCGATGCCGGCGTGAAAGCCGTGGCCCCACAGGTTGACCATGTCGATGGCGTCGTGATGGTCGGCGGCCGCCGCGCCCAGGAGGTCCTTCGACACGGGCATGGCGAGCGCCGCGCCGACGAGGCCGAGCGCGCGGGCCTTGTCGGGATGGCGCGCGGCGAAGGAAATCGCGGCCAGCGCGCCCATCGAATGGCCGACGACGGCCGCCTGTTTCACGCCGAGATGATCGAGCACGGCGGCGACCCAATCCGCCATATCCTCGATCGAGGACAGCAGCGGGCCGTCGGACCGTCCGTGGCCGGGAAAATCGAGCGCCAGCACGCTGCGCCCGCGATAAGCGAACCAGCGCGATTGCAGAAACCAGACCGTATGATCCATGCCCGCGCCATGCAGGAAAATCACCACGGGCTTCGTCGCATCGAAGGGAACGCCGCCGGTCGAGGCGTGGACATTTGCGTCGTTGATCGAGAAATCCATCGCTCAACCCTTCTGCGAGAAGCGCAGGGCCTGCGCGAGATCGTTCGTGATGTCGGCTGCGTTTTCGAGGCCGACGGAGAGCCGGATCATGTCCTCGCCGACGCCGGCCTTCGCCAATTGTTCGGCGTTCATCTGCCGGTGCGTCGTCGAGGCGGGATGAATGACCAGCGTCTTGGCGTCGCCGACATTGGCGAGATGACTCGCGAGCTGCAAAGCCTCGATGAACTTGCGGCCCGCCTCGCGGCCGCCCTTCACGCCGAAGGTGACGATCGAGCCCGCGCCTTTCGGCAGGACCTTCTGCGCCAGCGCATGATCGGGATGCGAATCCAGCGTCGGATGATTGGTCCAGGCGACGGCGTCGTTTTTCTGCAGGAAGGCGAGCACCGCCGCCGTATTGGAAACATGCCGCTCCATCCGCAACGGCAACGTCTCGACGCCCTGCAGCAGATGGAAGGCGTGCGTCGGCGACAGGCACGCGCCGAAATCGCGCAGGCCCTCCGCCCGCGCCCGCATGGCGAAGGCGATGGGGCCGAATTCCTCGGCGAAGACGAGATTGTCGTAACCGGCGTAAGGCTCGGTCATGGTTGGGAACTTGCCCGAGGCGCGCCAGTCGAACCGCCCGCCGTCGATCACCACGCCGCCGATGGCGATCCCGTGGCCGCCGATCCATTTGGTGATCGAATGCATTACGATATCGGCGCCGAGATCGAAGGGCCGGCAGAGGTAAGGCGTGGCGAACGTATTGTCGATCATCAGCGGCAGTCCGGCGCCATGCGCGATATCCGCGACGGCGCGGATATCCAGCACTTCCAGCCCCGGATTGCCGATGGTCTCGCCAAGCACGAGTTTCGTGTTGGGCTGGATCGCGGCCTTGATGCCGGCAAGATCGCGCGGCTTCACGAATGTCGTCGTGATGCCGAAGCGCGGCAGCGTCTGCGCCAGCATGTTGACCGTGCCGCCGTAGAGCGAGGCCGACGCCACGATGTGATCGCCGGCGCCGAGCAGCGTCGCGATCGCCAGATGGAGCGCCGCCTGTCCGCTGGCGGTGCAGACCGCGGCCGATCCGCCCTCGAGCGCCGCGAGCCGCTCCTCCAGCACTGCTACGGTCGGGTTGGAAATGCGGGAATAGATGTGCCCGCCGACTTCCAGATTGAACAGCGCCGCCGCGTGGTCGGCGTCGCGGAACACATAGCTCGTCGTCTGGTGGATCGGCGTCGCGCGCGAGCCGGTCGTTGGGTCGGGATGCTGGCCGGCGTGCAGGCTGAGCGTTTCGAAGGCGGGCGGTTTTGGTGCGGCCATGAGTCCAAGTCTCGTTCGGGGAGGGTATGCAACACGATTGGCGACGAAGGAGCAATCCGGGACCGCCGGCTTCCAGCCGGCTGCTTTTGGCCGGCTGGAAGCCGGCGGTCCCGGCTACTTCGCTGTCTTCTTCGCCTTTGGCTTCTCGGCCTCGGGCTCGACCTCTTCCGGCGCCTGCGGACAAAAGCCGGGGTCGCGTGCGCAGCGCATCTTGCGGATGGTCGCATTGGCCTCGCGCACCGCGCGCTCGGTCTCGGCGGCGATGCAGCCGCGATAGGCGAAGACGCTCGCCACATAGCGCTCGACGTCCTGCTCGCAGGCCTTCAGCTTCTTCTCGCCGGCGTCCATCACCGCGTTCACGCAGGAGGGCGGCGTCGGCGGCGCGCAATAGCCGAAATGATTGACCGCCATCTGCGCCCGCGCCGGCGCGGCGACGCAAAGCAGCGCTGCGGCGGCGACCAGGCGACGGGTTGGCGGCCAAGGCTTCATGGACCGATGTATGGCCGCAGCGCTGCCGGCGCGCAACCTTGCCGCCGGCCGGTCGGGCCATAGTTAGAACGCCGCGGCGGAGATGGAGGAACCCCCATGAGCGCGCGACAGGAACGGGTTTATTCCGACAGCGAGATCGCGGCGCGGCTTGTCGACGATCTTGGCCATTGGCGTCACGAGAGCGGTGCGATCTGTCGCGTCTATCGCACGAAGGACTGGCGGGCGACGCTGTTGGCGGCCGGCGCGGTCGCCCATCTGGCGGAGGCCGCCTGGCACCATCCCGAACTGACGCTCAACTACGCTTCGATGGAAGTCCGGCTCAACACCCATTCCGCGAAGGGAATCACCGACAAGGATTTCGAGCTTGCCCGCAAGATAGAGGCGATCGTGGGCTGGCGACCCGGCGGCGACGGCGGCGCCCTCGAGGGCGTGCCGGAGGATGTTGGCTATATCCTTCCGGATTGACCTTGCCGCGCCGGGCATGACATCCGGGACGCATGAAGACTTTCATGGACGATCAGCCAACCGCGCTCCCTGACGCCGCCACGCGCATGACGGCCCGCCGCGACCTCTTTCTGGCGCGGGTGGCCGAACGTCGCGCCATCATGGGCATTCTCAACGTCACGCCGGATTCCTTTTCCGACGGCGGAAAATTCGAGGGGCGCGAGGCTGCGATCGCACAGGCGAAAAAGCTCGTCGCCGACGGCGCCGACATCATCGACGTCGGCGCGGAATCCACGCGCCCCGGCCACACGCCGATCTCCGCGGAGGAAGAACGCCGCCGCCTCGCGCCGCTGCTCGATGCGCTGCTGGGCGAGATCGACGCGCCCTTCTCCATCGACACCTACAAGGCCGAGACCGCGCGCTATGCGGTCGGGCGCGGCGTCTGCGTGGTCAACGACGTCTGGGGCCTGCAGCGCGATCCCGCGATGGCCGATACGGTCGCCGAGACCGGCGCGGCCGTGGTCGTCATGCACAATCGCGAAAATGTCGATCCCGCGCTCGATACCGTCGCCGACATGAAGCGCTTCTTCGATCGCTCCCTCGATCTCGCGCGCAGGGCGGGCATCCTGCGCGCCCATGTCATGCTCGATCCCGGCGTCGGCTTCGGCAAGACGAAGGAGCAGAACCTCGCGGCGCTGCGCGCGACCGACCGGCTCGCCGTGGAATATGGCCTGCCCGTTCTCGTCGGCGTCTCGCGCAAATCCCTGTTCGGCCTGCTGCTCGGCGCCGCCGTCGATGCGCGTCTCATCGGCACCATATCGGCCAATCTCGCCGTGGCGGCGCGCGGCGCGCGCATTTTTCGCGTGCATGACGTCGCCGAGCATCGCGCGGCCTTCGCCGTTTGGGACGCGATAGACCATGGATGAGGCGGTCGTCGCCGCGCTCGGCTTCGGCGCCAATCTCGGCGACAGCGCGCTCACGATCGCGCGCGCCGTGCGCGAGATCGAACGGCGCGGGATCGGCCGGCGCATCGCGCTCTCCTCATTGTGGCGCACCCCGCCCTGGGGCAAGCGCGACCAGCCCGATTTTCTCAACGCCTGCGCGCTCTATGAAACGCGTCTCGCGCCGCGCGAATTGCTCGATGCGCTCAAGAAGGTCGAGCATGATCTCGGCCGGACGGCGGGCGAGCGCTGGGGGCCGCGCGCGATCGACATCGACATTCTCTTCTACGGCGACGATACGCTCGGCAATGCCGATCTCGTCATTCCGCATCGCGAGCTTTTCAACCGCGCCTTCGTGCTCGCGCCGCTGGCTGAAATCTGCGGCGACCGGGAAATCGGCGGCGTGAGGATCGCCGACGCGCTCGCGCGTGTGGATCGCGCCGGGCTCGCTATAATGGTCGAGGGAGACGGCTGGATCGGCCGCGAGAAAGGACTACGGGATATGGGCGAGACGATCACATTGACCTGCAAGGACGGCGTGCGGATTTCCGCCTATCGCGCGCGCCCGGCCGGCAAGCCGAAGGGCGGCGTCGTGGTGTTGCAGGAAATCTTCGGCGTCAACCATCACATCCGCGCCGTGGCGGACAAATACGCCGCAGCCGGTTATCTGGCCATCGCGCCGGCGCTGTTCGACCGCGTCGAGAAGGGCGTCGAACTCGGCTACGGCATGGAGGATCGTCCGCGCGCCATGGAGATACGCGGGCGCACGAAGATCGATGACACGCTGGCCGATGTCGCGGCCGCCATCGAGGCCGCCAAGGAAGGCGGCAAGGTCGGAATCGTCGGCTATTGCTGGGGCGGCACGCTCGCCTACGCCGCCGCGGCGCGGCTGCCGGGAGTGGCCGCGGCGGTCGGTTACTACGGCGGCGGCATCGCCGGGATCGCAGGCGAGCGGCTGCGTGCGCCGCTGATGCTGCACTTCGGCGAACGTGACAAGCACATTCCGCTGAGCGACGTCGAAAAAATCCGCGCAGCCCAACCGGAGGTCCCCGTCTTCGTCTACGCCGCTGATCATGGCTTCAATTGCGACGAGCGCGAAAGCTACGACGCCCCCGCCGCCGCGGAGGCGGAGCTGCGCACGATGGAATTCTTCGCTGCCGAATTGAAATGAGGACCGTCCGGCGCCCCCGCGAGGGCGCCGGACGCCGTCAGGCCGAACGCGTCACCACCAGCGGTAATAATAGCGCGGCCGCCAGTAGTAGCGCCGACGATAGTAATAACGCGGGCGGTAATAGTAGCGACGGCGCCAGTACCGCCGGCGATAGTAGCGCCGATAGACGCGCCGCCGCCGCCAATAGGCCTTTTCCGGCTTGACGGATTCCATGTCCGCATCCGTCGCGACCGCGGGGTCGGGCGCTGCGGGCGCGACGTCGGACGGTTTCGCCGCCGGCATCGCTTCGCTGGGCGATGTCTCGAGAAGGACGACTGCGGCGGCAAGTCCGCCGAACAAGCCAAGGAACGATCTTCTGTCCATTTTTCGCACCCCCCAATGGGTGGATCGATCCGCCGCCTCGAAATAGTGCGCTGCGCCCGACGTCCGCGCAAGTCCGCCGGCTTCGTCAGATGTGCGCTTGCGCACGCCGCTCAGCCCATGGGGCTCGGCCACGCGCGCTGCTCGGGCCGCATCCGCTCCCAGGCGCGCGATATCTGGAGAACGCCGAGATCGTCGAAGCGGCGGCCGGCGATCTGGAGGCCGATGGGGAGGCCCGAGGACGTATAGCCGCAATTGATCGAGGACGCTGGCTGCTCGGACATGTTGTAGGGCAGGGTGAAGGCGATGTGTTCGAACGGCCGTTCCGGATCGTTGGTCGGGCTGGGCAGTTCGGCGTCGAAGGCCGGTATGGGCGCGGTCGGCGACAGCACGTAGTCGAACCGCCGCGTCGCCGCCTCGGTCGCCTTGCGCAGCGCCATGGATTGCGCAAAGCCGGAATAGACGTCCTGCCCGCTGAACGGCGCGGCTGATTCCGCCCAGGCGCGGATGAAGGGAAGAATCTTCGCCTTTCGTTCTTCCGGCAGAGCGGCGATATCCGCATGGGCCCGCGCCCGCCAGAACCGGTCCTGCCCGTCGAGCATGTCGCGGGTGAGGAACGGATCGAGAGGTTCGACGATCGCGCCGGCGGTCTCGAAGGCCCGCGCCGCCGCCTCGACCGCCGCGCGGACCTCTGGGTCGACGGGAAGGCCCACGCCCGCGTCGAGGTGCAGGCCGATCCGCAGGCCCTTGACGTCGCGGTCGAGCGAACGCCAGTCGATCCGCTGGTATGGCAGGCTCATGTGGTCGCGCGGGTCCGGCAGGCTCAGCACTTCCATGAACAAGGCCGCATCTTCGACCGTTCGCGTCATCGGCCCGGCGACCCGGCCCTGGAAGGGCGGATCGATCGGTATGCGCCCGAGGCTCGGCTTCAGCGTGAATATGCCGCACCAGCCGGCCGGCAGCCGCACCGAGCCGCCGATGTCCGTGCCGACATGCAGGGGTCCGTATCCGGCCGCAGCCGCCGCGCCCGCGCCGGCGGAAGAGCCGCCGGGCGTCTTCGTCACGTCCCAGGGATTGCGGCTCAGCTTGTGAAAGCTCGATTTCGACGACGACAGCATGCCGTAGTCCGGCATGGTCGTCCGCGCGAAGATGAGCGCGCCGGATTCGCGCGCCCGGGCGGCCGGCGGCGCGTCCGCGGGCGAGGGAACAAGGTCGGTCGCGGCCGTGCCGAGCGGCATGGCGACGCCTTTCGTCGCAATATTTTCCTTGATCGTTAACGGCGCGCCGTCGATCGGCCCGAGCGGCGCCCCCCTGCGCCAGCGCTCCTCCGATTCGCGCGCCGACCGGCGGGCGCTCTCGAAATCCGTCGCCCATAGCGCCATCAGGCGCGGCTCCAGCCGTTCGACCCGCAAAATCACGGCTTCCAGCGCTTCCACGGGCGACAGCGCGCCCTCCGCATAGGCGGCGCGCAGCGCGCAGGCGGACATGTCGGCAGGGTTCATCGGCGATCTCCCGTTACGTCGCTATCCTACTGAATCGCGCGGGCAAATCGACACAGACCGACGATCGCGGAAGCAATTGTTTAATCAACTTGCGGCACTCTTCCTGCGGGCGCGGGTGGCCAGATCTTCGCCAAGTGTTTCTCCTGTCAGAGAAATTGATCATGGCTGTTGTTGCTATCGTCGACGATCGCGTTACGAACAGGAACATTTTTTCCAAGCTTGCGGCCTCGATCGCGTCCGATATCGAAGTGCATTCCTTCGGCAATCCGCGCGAGGCTCTGGATTGGCTCGCCACCAATCCGGCCGACCTCGTCATCACCGACTACAAGATGCCGGAGATGAATGGCGCTGATTTCGTCCGCGCGCTGCGCGCGACGAAGGGCGCTTCCGACATCCCCGTGGTCGTGATCACCGTCTATGAAGAGCGCTCCTACCGCCTCCGCGCGCTGGAGGCCGGCGCGACCGACTTTCTGAATTCGCCGGTCGACCATCACGAATTCATCACCCGCACCCGCAATCTGCTCGCCCTGCGCCGTCACCAGAAGCTGCTTGCCGATCGCGCCGACACCTTGGCGCAGGAACTGGCCGACAGCGAGCGTTCCCGCGAACGCGCGATCCGCGATTCCATAGAACGGCTGGCGCAGGTGATCGACACGCTGCCCGTGCTCATCAACGCGGTCGACCGCGAGGGACGCACGCTTTTCGTCAATGCTTTCGAGACCGATTTCTTCGGCGTCGATCCGGTCGCGGTCGTCGGCCGCCCGCTCGCCGAACTGCTCGGCAAGGCCAACGCGGATCGCAACCAGACGCTCGACCAGCTCGTCTTCACCACCGGCCGCGCCCTGCCTGCTTTCGAGGAAAATCTCACCAGCGCCGACGAACGGCGCCGCAGCTTCCTGACCACGAAGACGCCGCTGCGCGATCACACCGGCGCCGTCGCCGGCGTTCTGACGAGTTCGCTCGACATAACCGCGCACAAGCGGACGGAAGAGCATCTGCGCTATCTTGCCCACCATGATCCGCTGACGTCGCTGCCGAACCGCACGCTGCTTTCGGAGAAGCTGCGCGGCGCGATCGCGCGCGCCCGGCGCGGCGACAAGATTTTCGCCCTGCATCTGATCGATCTCGACGGCTTCAAGGCCGTCAACGACGTCTACGGCCATTCCGTCGGCGACCGCTTCCTGCAGGCGATCGGCGGGCGGCTGCGCGAGGTCGTGCGCGAACGCGACACGCTGGCGCGCCTCGGCGGCGACGAATTCGCCATTCTCCAGTCGGATGTCGGGTCCAATTACGATGTGGCGGAATTCTCGGCGCGGATCTGCGAGGCGATCGCGGCTTTCGCCGATTCCGAAATTCCGCAGATGAAATCCACCGCGTCCATCGGCGTCGCCATCCATCCGAACGACGGCGCGGACCCGGAAGAACTGCTGCGCAACGCGGATCTCGCCATGTACAAGGCCAAGGCGGAGGGCGGCAACGCCTATTGCCTGTTCGCGGCCGACATGCAGGCGCGCGCGCGCAGCGCGATGAGCCTCGAAGCCGATCTCCGCATGGCGCTCGCCAACGAGGAATTCGTCCTCTACTACCAGCCGCAATTCGACGTCTCGACAAACACGATCACCGGCGTCGAGGCGTTGCTGCGCTGGAACCGCCCGGGCGTTGGCATCGTGGGACCGGGCGCCTTTCTGCCGCAGGCCGAGGAAAACGGTCTCATCATTCCGATCAACGAATGGGTTCTGAGCAAGGCCTGTGCGGACGCGCGGCAGTGGCAGCGCAACGGATTTCCGATGTTCCGCGTCGCGGTCAACATGTCGCCGATCCAGTTCCGCAAGAAAAACGTGCCGCTGCAGGTCGCCCGCGTCCTGTCCGAGACCGGGCTCGACCCGCGCCGGCTGGAGCTGGAGCTCACCGAAAACATCGTCATGCAGGACATTGACGCGGTCGCCAACGATCTGCGCGAATTGAACCGGCTGGGCGTCTCCATCGCGATCGACGATTTCGGCACCGGCTATTCGTCGCTCAGCTACATCAAGAAGCTTCCGGTCCAGCGCATCAAGATCGACCAAACCTTCGTCCGCAACATGACGCAGGATCCCAACGATTCCGCGATCGTGCGCGCGATCATCACGCTTGGCCGCAGCCTCGGCCTGGAGGTGGTGGCCGAAGGCGTCGAAACCGCGAAGCATTTGCAGGGGCTGCGCGAGGTCGGGTGCGAGATCGTGCAGGGCTATCTGCTCGGAAGGCCGGCGCCCTTCGCGGATATATCGAACCTCTTCGCCCAGTCCGGCCCGCTGGCGAAGACCGCCTGATCGTCATGCGCTCCGAGCGAACCTTTCTGGATAATCCGCCGCAGGGCGACGACGACCATCGGGTCGAGAACGAGCGCCAGATGGGCATCAACAGGATGGTGATCACCACCATCCTGTTCGGCGCCGTCTCCATCTTCGGTCGTGATCACGCTTCGTTCGGCTCCGGCTTCATGGCGGGCGCCTATCTCGCTTACCTCGCGCTCGCCGCGCTCTTTTTCGCGCATGTCTCGATCTGGCCGCGCGCGCGCGCCTGGCGGCGGGTCGCCGTCCTTTTCTCGGATATCCTCGCGCTCAGCTACGTGGCTTATCACGCCGGGCCGGCTTATGTCGGGTTGCTCTATCCCGGCTATCTGCTGATCATCTACGGCTTCGGCTTCCGCTATGGCGTCAAGTGGATCGCAGCTTCCGGCATCATGTCGGTTGTCGCGGTCGCAGTCACGGTGCGGCTGTCGCCATTGTGGCGGGGCGACGACCTGCTCGCCGGCGGCCTCATCGTCGGCCTCATCATCATTCCGGCCTACGCGCTCAATCTCGTGCGCAATCTCTGGCAAGCCAAGGCGAAGGCGGAGGAATCGGCGCGCGCTAAAAGCATGTTCGTTGCGGCCGTCAGCCACGATCTGCGTACGCCGCTCAATGCGATCATCGGTCTCGGCGACATTCTCGCCGCCTCCAAACTGCCGCGCGAAGAGGCCGACATGGCGCGCATGATCGGTCAGGCCGGACGTTCGCTGCTCGGCCAGATCGATTCGATCCTCGATTTCTCGCGGCTGGAAATGGGTCGCCAACCGGCCGAATGCGCGCGCGTCGATCTGTTCGACATGCTGCATTCGATTCGGGAATTGCTCGACGTATCCGCCCAGGCCAAAGGCCTGCGCCTTCTGTTGCGGATCGATGCGCCGACCCCGCGATGGATCATGAGCAATGCGCGGCATATCCGCGACAGCCTCGTCAATCTCGTCGGCAACGCCATCAAGTTCACGCCGTCCGGCCATGTCGAAATCGCCGTGAGAGCGACGACGCTCGGCGGCGGACGTGCGCGCATGCGGTTCGAGGTGCGCGACTCCGGCATCGGCCTGGGCGCCGACGAGCAGGCGCGCATCTTCGATCGTTTCACGCAAGCCAACGAAGGAATCCGCGAAACCTACGGCGGCTCCGGCCTTGGCCTCGCCATCGCGCGCCAGCTCGTGCTGGGCCTCGACGGCGAGCTCGGCGTTTCCAGCGTCAAGGGTTCCGGCAGCACGTTCTGGTTCGAGTTCGACGCCGAAGTCGCCGGTCCGGAAGAAGCCAGGCAGGACATCCATCGGACCGCCGACTATGTCGGCAAGGACGCCGGATTTCTCGAAGTGGCGCGGGCGGTCGGATTGTCGCTTTCGGTCAGGACGGATTTTGACGATTGCGATGGCGAACGCGCCACCAGGCAGCAGCGCGTCGTGGTTGTCGACGCCCGCGCTCGGCAGAGCGACGTTTCCCCGGCGGGCAGGCGTGCGCAGATCGAGGCTGTCGGCCGGCGGCCCGCGATTTTTCTGGTCGACGACGAGGCCACGCTGGACCTGCGGTCGCGCGCGGCGGGATCGTCGGTCGTGTTGACCTGGCCACGCGACGCGAGGATTCTGTCGGACGCGTTCTTCGCCGTCGCCGGCGTCGCGACCGTCGATCTCCCTCATATCGAGCAAGCGCGCGCGCCGGCGCGCGATCTTGCGATTCTGGTCGCCGAAGACAACAAGACGAACCAGAAGGTCATCGGCAAGATGCTCTCGCTCGTCGGCCGCAAGGCGACGATCGTCGACGACGGCCATGCCGCGCTCGACGTTCTCGCGCACGAGCGTTTCGACGTGGTGCTGATGGACATCAACATGCCGCGCGTCGACGGTATCGAGGCGACCCGACGGCTGCGGATGTTCGAGCGCTCGCTCGGCCGCCGTACGCCGGTCATCGCATTGACCGCCGACGTCACCGACGAAACGCGCGCGCGCTGCATGGCCGCCGGCATCGACGATTGCATCACCAAGCCGATCGACCTACCGAAATTGCTCGCCGCGATCGATCGCCTGCTCGATATCGACATGGCGGTCGCCCCACCGCCGATCGAGGCGCCGATGGACGATGAAGCGGCAGAAAAGGACGAGGACGCGAGCGCGGGGCAGGCGAGTGATGAAGACATCAACGCCGGCGCGCTCGCCGATCTCGAGCGCCTCGGCGGCGCGGATTTCGTCCGTGAGGTTGCAAGCCAGTTCGTGGCCGATGCGGCGTTGATCCTCAGGGAGCTTGCGGCGGCTGCGACAGAGGGCGACATCGAGAAGTTCCGCGACGAGGCTCATGCGCTGCGGTCATGTTCGGCCAATGTCGGCGCCCGCTCGATCTATCGCTTGTGCCTCTCGTGGCGCCAGATCGGCCCGGAAGAATTCGCGGCGGAAGGTCTCGCCCACGTTCGACGGCTGGAGCGGGAATACGAGAAGGCGCGCGCCGGCCTCGCCCCCTATATTGCCGAGGCGGCCTGAGCGGCCGCGCCGCGGTCAGCCGTTTGGACAGGCGTCCGTCTTCAACGCATGCAGGAGGCCTCGGATCAGAGGGTCGCGCGTGTCGACATGCGTTTGCGCCATGATCCGGAGCCGATCCGGATCGTCGCATTCGAAGCGGGCAAGCGCCGCCATCGTCGCGTCCGATGCGATCTGGACGGGAGCGATGCGCTGCTGTCGCGCGATCGACGCCCGGGCCTCCCTGAGCCGAACGAGGCGGCGCGCCTGCTCGACGGTCAGCGCCGCGTCTTCTTCGGTCTCCGCCGCGAAACTCGGCGCGGCGTGCGGCGTATCCTCCGTCTCGGGCTCCGGCCTCGCCCCGCGCGAGACGAATAAGCGCGCCACGCGGGCCGACACGGCGTCGCGCGCCGTCCACGCCAGCGTCTGCGGCTTGCGCAGCCAGACGAGGCCACGCCTGCAATTGTCGCACGCGCCGCAGGGCGGGCCGTCCTCGCCGAGGTGCGCGAGAACGGCGCGCCATCGGCAATCGAAGCCGCGCGCGAAGTTTCCGACGGCGGCGACCTCGCCGGCGCGCGTCTCGAGCGCGGGGTCGATATCCGTCGCCCGATGCGCCATCCAGGCGGCGCGGGAAACGAACGCCACGGCCTCCGCGGGCTCGCCATCACGGCCGGCGCGGCCGATCTCCTGATAATAGGCCTCGATCGAGTGCGGCAGGTCCGCATGACAGACGAAGCGGACGTCCTTCTTGTCGATGCCCATGCCGAAGGCGATGGTCGCGACCATCACGCTGTCGGCGCGCGCGAGAAACTCGTCCTGGTTCGCGCTGCGGGTCGCGGCGTCGAGGCCTGCATGATAGGGCAGGGCGGGGACGCCATTGGCGGCGAGAGCGCGCGCGAGCTGGTCGGTCGCTGCGCGCGAACCGCAATAGACGATCCCGCTTTCGCCGCGATGCGCGCGGACGACAGCCGCGACATCGCTCAGCGTGTGCCGCCGCCGTCGTATCGAGATCGCGATGTTCGGCCGCCGGAACGATTGAACGAAAAGGCGGGGCTTGCGATGGAACAGCAGGCTCTCGATGTCGTCGCGCGTTCGCGGCGCGGCCGTCGCCGTCGTCGCGATCGTCTGGGGCGCGCCAAAGCGTTTGGCGATCTCGCCGATGCGCGCATAGTCCGGCCGGAATTCGTGACCCCAGCGCGACACGCAATGGGCCTCGTCGATCGCGAGCAACCGCGGTTTCATGCGCGCGAGTATGTCGATCGTGTCATCCAGCGCGAGGCGCTCGGGCGCCACATAGAGCAATTTGATCTTGCGCGCCTCGATCATGGCGAGGGTCGCCGCATTGTCGTCGGGCTCGTTGCCGGAATTGAGCGCGCCGGCAGCCACGCCGCGCGCCCGCAGGGCGGCGACCTGGTCGCGCATCAGCGAGATCAGCGGCGAGACGACGATGGCCGGCGACACGCCGACGAGCGCGGGCAGCTGATACAGCAAGGACTTGCCGGCGCCCGTCGGCATCAGCGCGAACACGTCGTCGCCGGCCAGGACCGCTTCGACGATCTCGCGCTGCGCCGGCCGAAAGCCTGCGAATCGAAAGACGCGGCGGAGCGCCGCTTCCGCCGCCTCGATATCGGTTCCGGCGCGTCTATTTGGCACGAATGGAGAGCCCCGCGACCATCAGATGCACCTCGCTGGCGATCGCCGCGACAGCCTGGTGCAGAAATCCCGCTTCGTCGCGAAAGCGGCGGGCAAGCGCATTGTCCGGCACGATGCCGAGCCCGACCTCGTTCGAAACCACGATGGTGGGCGCGCGTCGCGCGACGAGGGCTGCAACGAGCGAGGCGCGCTCGGTCTCCACATCCGCATCGGCGAGCAACCGGTTGGTCAGCCAGAGCGTGAGGCAATCGACGAGCGCCGGCGCGTCTTGCGGGGCGTCGACGAGCGCCGCGGCGAGCCCGTGCGGCGCCTCGAGCGTTCGCCACCGCGCGTCGCGCCCGGCCTGATGCATTGCGATGCGGGCCCGCATTTCATCGTCGAGCGCCTGCGCCGTCGCAATGTAGATCCAGGGCGGCGGGAGCGTTTTCATGCGGCTTTCCGCGAAGGCGCTCTTGCCCGATCGCGCCCCGCCGATGACAAAGACGACATTCCCGGCGCGCTCCGCCGGCGACGAAGCGTTTTCACTGTCCGGCGCGGGTGGGTTCTTGTGCATGCCGATCCTACATATAACAGCGGACTGCGCCCGAGAAACTCCGCTTGTGACGGTCGTCCCGCCGATACGAAGCTCTCCGGGCCTCGCCTTCGGCCCCTTCCTGCCCGTATAGGAAAAAGATGAGCGACAAGACGAAGATACGCATCTGCGTGAAATGCCGCGCCGCGGGCGAGCCCAAGGGGCCGATCGAGGATCGCATGGGCTCGCATCTCTATCGCGAGATGCTGGCCGCCGCCGGGACCGACGAATTCGTGATCGAGCCCGTCGAATGCTTCAAGGTCTGTGTGCGGCCGGTGACCATAACCGTCTCGGCCGCCGGCAAATGGACCTATCTGTTCGGCGATTTCCCGCTCGGCGCCGCGCCCGAAATCCTCGACGCGGCACGGCTTTACGCGCGCATGCCGGACGGGATCATCTCCAAGGAAGAGATGCCGCCCGCGCTGAAGCTCGGCCAGATCGCGCGTGTGCCGCCGGGATGATCCGGCCGGGCCGCAATCCGTTTACGGCGCCTCCATCATCGCGCGTTCGTCCGCCGTCGCGTCGGGCATGATTCCGAACCAGTCGCGGAAGGCGGGGCGAGCCTGCTGGATGAGCATGCCCAGCCCGTCGACCGCGACATTGCCGCGCGCGCGCGTCGCCGCCAGCAGCGGCGTTTCGAGCGGCGTATAGACGATGTCGTTGACCAGCGCGTCCTGCGGCAGGGCGTCGAGCGCAATATCGAGCGGCTCCTGGCCGACCATGCCGTTGCTCGTCGTATTGACGAGCAGGGCTGCGCCGGCGAGCGCGTCGGAGCGCTCCTCCCACCGCAGCGGCTTGACCTTCGGCGCGAACTCGGCGGCGAAGGCCTGTGCGCGTTCGAACGTGCGGTTGACGACGCGCACTTCCGGCGCGCCGTCCTCGATCAGGCCGTAGACCACGGCGCGCGCGGCCCCGCCTGCGCCGAGCACGACCGAAGGCCCGCGCGACGCCCGCCAGCCCGGGGCCTGCGCGCGCAGCGCCTCCATGAAGCCGAAGACATCGTAGTTGAACGCGGCGAGCGAACCGTCGTCGCGCACGACGACGCAATTGGCGGCGCCGATTTTTCGCGCCGCGGGATCGACGTGATCGGCGATGCGCACGATCTCTTCCTTGTGCGGCAGGGTGACATTGCAACCGGCGAAATTCAGCGCCGGCAGCGCCCGCAGCGCCGCCTCCACCTTGCCCGGCGCGACCGGCAGCGGCGCGTAATAGCCGCAGACGCCATAGCGCTTCATCCACTGGTTGTGCAGGCGCGGCGAGCGTGAATGCATCACGGGCCAGCCCATGACGCCGGCGAGGCGGAAGGATGCAGGGTGCGACATGCGTCTCGCTTAGCCGAGGCGGACGCCCTTTTCCAGTGGCGCGGCAGGCATGCGGCAGGCGGGATTGCGGAAGCATGCATATGCAGATATTGTCGGCCCATGGCTTCGGGTTCGACTGCTCCCAATCTCTGCACGGCTGCGCGCGTGCGCAAGGCGAGCCGTCGCGTGTCGCAGATCTACGACCGCGAATTGGCGCCTTACGATCTCACGGTCACGCAATTCGGCCTGCTGGTGCAATTGCGCGCGGCGCCGGGCTCGGCCATCGGCGCGCTGGCCGAGAGCATGGTGATGGACGCCACGACCCTGTCGCGCAACCTGCGTCCGCTGGAGCGGCGCGGCCTCGTGGCGGCCGAGTCGGATCGAGACGACGGGCGCGTGCGAAAGCTCAAACTCACCCCGCAGGGCCGCGCGACGCTCGACCGCGCGCTGGCCGGCTGGCGCGCGGCGCAGGATCACATCGCCGCCGCCCTCGGCGTCGAAGACATGAAAGCGCTCAACGCCGCGCTCGACCGCGCGCTCGACCGGCTGGTGGTGTGATCCGCATGCCCAATATCTGCATATACATCTAAGACGCCGAGGCCCTGATGCTTGCGCCCAACACGCAGAACCCGTTGCTGGCAGGCCCGATCCTGCCCACGCTGATGCGCCTGTCGCTGCCCAACATGGGCGCGATGGTCGCGACCTCGCTCGTCGCCATCGCGGAGACTTCCTATGTCGGCGTGCTTGGCACCTCGGCGCTTGCGGGCCTCGCGCTCGTCTTTCCCTTCGTCATGCTGCAGCAGATGATGTCGGGCGGCGCCATGGGCGGCGGCGTCTCCTCCTCCATCGCCCGCGCGCTCGGCGCAAACGACGTGGCGCGCGCCAATTCGCTGGCGCTGCATGCAAGCTCCATAGGCATGTTCGCCGGCGTCGCCATGGGGCTGATCATCTTCGTTTTCGGTCCGGCGATATTCGCGTTGCTCGGCGGTCGGGACGCCGCGCTTGCCGAAGCAGTGGCCTACGCGCGCGTCTATTCCATCGCCGCCTTCTGCGTGTGGATGACCAACACGCTCGCCTCGATCGTGCGCGGCTGCGGCAATATGCGTGTGCCCTCAGCCACCATTTTCATCGCTGCGATCGGGCAGATCGTCGTTGGCGGAGCGCTCGGGCTCGGCCTTGCCGGCCTGCCGCGCCTCGGCATGGGCGGCGTCGCGGCCGGGCAGGTGGCGGCCTACGGCGGGTCCGCGATTTTTCTCGGCCTTTTCCTCATGTCGGGCCGCGCGCGCGTCACGCTCGAGCCCGCCGCTTTCGTCGCGGACGGCTCACTTTTCCGGGACATCCTGCGCGTCGGCGGGCTCGCCTGCATTTCGCCGCTGCAGACAGTGGCGACCGTGCTCATCCTCACGCGCCTCGTCGCGCATTTCGGCACGTCGGCGCTCGCCGGCTACGGCATCGGCTCGCGGCTCGAGTTCCTGCTGATCCCGATCGCTTTCGCCATCGGCGTCGCCTGCGTGCCCATGGTGGGCATGGCGATCGGCGCCGGCGACGTATCGCGCGCGCGTCGCGTGGCGTGGAGCGGCGGGATCGTGTCGGCGGCCATGCTTGGCGCGGTCGGCCTGTTTTTCGCGGCCTTTCCGCACTTGTGGTCGCGTATGTTCACCAGCGATCCGGTCGTGCTCGAGTCCGCCCGCATCTATCTCGTCTGGTCGGGCCTCGCCTATTTCTTCTACGGCGTCGGCCTGTGTCTCTATTTCGCCTCGCAGGGCGCGGGCAAGGTGCTGGGGCCGGTGCTGGCCGGCACGATCCGCCTCATCGTCGTCATTGCCGGCGGTCTCTGGCTCGCCTCATGGGACGCGCCGCAATGGATGATGTTCGTCGTCGTCGCGCTGTCGATGACCGCCTACGGCCTTGCGACCGCGGGCTTCGTCTGGATTACGCCCTGGGGGAAAAAGTGACGGCGCCCTTGCGCCGTCATAGCCGGGCCTGACGGCCTAATACGAAATACAAATCTTGCCCAAGTGCCCCGCGCCCTTCATGCAGCGCAGCGCCTCGGGAACCTCGGCGAACCCAAACGTCCTGTCGATCATGGGCTTCATGCCCGCCTTGTCGATCGCCGCGACCATCTGCTCGAACATCGCGCGCGAGCCGACTGAAAGGCCGATCATCCGCAGGTTCTTGCCGAACAGCGTGGGCATGGCGATCTGCTGCGAGAAGCCCGAGAGAACGCCGATCACCTCGATCCGGCCGCCGACCTTCGCCGCTTCCAGCGATTGGTTGAGCGTGCCGGCGCCGCCCACCTCCACGACATGATCGACGCCCGCCCCGCCGGTCAGCTCCAGCGCCGCCTTCGCCCATTCGGGATGCGTGCGGTAGTTGATCGTCTCGTCCGCGCCGAGCTTTTTCGCGCGCGCCAATTTCTCGTCCGACGAGGATGTCACGATCACGCGCGCGCCGGCCATCTTGGCGAATTGCAGCGCGAAGATCGACACGCCGCCCGTGCCCTGCACGAGCACGGTCTGTCCCGTGCGTAGTTCGCCTTCCACCATCAGCGCGCGCCATGCCGTCAAGCCAGCGCAAGGAAGCGTCGCCGCCTGCTCGAACGACCAGCCTTGCGGAATGGGCGAAACGGCTTCCGCCTTGGCGACGAATTCCTCCTGCAGCACGCCGGGCAGCGGACCGCCGAGCGGTCGCGAACGCTTGGCGGCGTCCGGCGGCCCGTCGATCCAGCCCTCGAAGAACATCGGGCAGACCTTGTCGCCGATCTTCACGCGGGACACGCCCTCGCCGATCGCGGCCACCTCGCCCGCGCCGTCGGAGAAGGGGATGAGCGGCAGGCGCCGTGTGCCGCCCATGCCTTGCACAGTGAGAAGGTCGCGGTAATTGACCGAGGCCGCGCGCATGCGGAGCAGAACCTCGCCTGCGCCCGGCTGCGCAGGTGGCTTGTCGACCATCGCGAGATGATCGACGTCCCATTCGCCCTGAACTTCCCACGCGCGCATGAAATCACTCCGCCGCGATGGCGCGGGCGACGACCATGTGCGCCATCCGCCGCGTGATGATGCCTTCCGCCTCGGCGACGATGCGCTCGACCAGTTCCTTCACGCTGGGAATGTCGTGGATGAGGCCCTGCACCATGCCGGCCGACCAGATGCCGGCGTTGACGTCGCCGCTTTCGAGTCCGGCGCGGCCGCGCACACCCGTGACGAGATGCTTCACGTCCTCGAATTTCGCGCCGCGCTTCTCGGCGGCGACAACTTCGTCGCTGATGGCGTTCTTCGCGACGCGCGCGGTGTTGTGCATCGTGCGGAAGATCAGGTTCGTCGCGCGCTCGTCGTGGGCGACCATCTGCTGCTTGAACGCCTCGTGGATCGGCGCTTCCTTCGTGGCGCAGAAGCGCGTGCCCATGTTGATTCCGTCCGCGCCCAGCGCCAGCGCCGCCGCCAGTCCGCGCCCGTCGCCGAAACCGCCGGAGGCCAGCATCGGAATGCTGATCTTGTCGGCGGCGGCGGGAATCAGGATCAGGCCGGGAATGTCGTCCTCGCCCGGATGTCCCGCGCATTCGAACCCGTCAATCGAGATCGCGTCCACGCCCATGCGCTGCGCCGAGACGGCGTGACGAACGGCGGTGCATTTGTGGATGATCTTGACGCCGTGCGCCTTGAAATCGTCGACATGCTCCTGCGGCTTGTAGCCCGCCGTCTCCACGATCTTCACGCCGCCCTCGATGATCGCGCGGCGATATTCGGCGTAGGGCGGGGGATTGATCGAGGGCAGGATGGTGAGGTTCACGCCGAACGGCTTGTCGGTCATCTCGCGGCAGCGCCTGATCTCCTTCAGGAGATCGTCGGGCGTCGGCTGCGTCAGCGCCGTGATGAAGCCGAGCGCGCCGGCGTTGGCGACGGCCGCGACCAGTTCGGCGCGGCCGACCCATTGCATGCCGCCCTGCACGATCGGGTGCTGGACGCCGAAGGTTTCGGTGAAGCGGGTTTTGAGCATGGGGTGGTTTCCTCTGCGTATCGTGGTTCGTGTTTCGTAGCTGGCGAGGTTCTCCCTTCTCCCCGCATGCGGGGAGAAGGTGGCCGAAGGCCGGATGAGG
>OEIU01000904.1_pt1 | contig 22564 bp, 16 predicted proteins | sample 1539221 | NCBI WGS metagenome assembly OEIU01 (sample SAMN03792071, study PRJEB22550) | activated sludge metagenome | feature: wastewater treatment plant; material: activated sludge; isolation source: Wastewater treatment plant of a petroleum refinery complex | place: Argentina: Zarate | collected...
GAACTGCGCGACCGGCATCACGTGAAATCGGTGACCGGCATGGGCGAAATGCGCATTAACGTGACATGAAACAGTGGATCAGGCGCCAGGATTGCGCCTGGCCATCCATGGCCGGCGCGCGTTCGCGCCAGCTATCGCTGTCCGAAATCGTTCCCGACGATTTCGTCGAACCTGGGTTGTCGCGTTCAAAGCGCGATGTCCTGCCGCTAGACGACGCCTGAAAACTGGTGGGCCCGGAGGGGATCGAACCCTCGCCATCCGGTTAAAAGCCGGGTGCTCTACCCTTGAGCTACGAGCCCGCGCGTCAAGGTGGAAATTGGTGGACCGTGAAGGAGTCGAACCTTCAACCCTCCGGTTAAGAGCCGGGAGCTCTGCCAATTGAGCTAACGATCCAAGTGGTGCGGTCGGGATCGAACCGACACAACCTACGGTCACCGCATTTTAAGGGCGGCGCGTCTTCCCATTTCGTCACAGGCGCAAAATCTGTGTTGGTGGGCGGGGAGAAGTTGGAAGCAGGAGCCGGATTCGAACCGACGACCTCGAGCTTACAAGGCGGCTGCTCTGTCAACTGAGCTACGCGGGCTAAAGGTGGTGGACCTGGTGAGATTCGAACTCACATCCATCTGCTTGCAAAGCAGCGGCTCTGCCAATTGGAGCTACAGGCCCATTGAATGGTGGTGGGCAATCAGGGAGGGAGTCGAACCCCGTGTGTACGAGACGTCTGATTTACAGCCAGATGCAGTCGCCAGTGCTGCTCATTGCCCGAAAGAAGTGGTGCGGACGAGGGGACTCGAACCCCTGGCCTCGACGTTGGCGACGTCGTGATCTGCCAACTGAACTACATCCGCAGATCGACTAAGATGCTCGCTCGCTCGGACTCGCGTGGAGGAGCGTGCAACATGCATCGGAATGTGGAGCGGATGATGGGGATCGAACCCACGACAATCTGCTTGGAAGGCAGAAGCTCTACCGGCTGAGCTACATCCGCGAATTTCAGAGCGAGTGAGACCCTCACGCGTGAACGTGCTTCAAAAATTCTCACCAGCTCCTGGGCTCTCGCCTTCGAACTCGCCGCAGATCTGAATCGCGTGTTGGACGCGCAGACCGATCCCGCCCGCCTGTGAAGACAGGCGCGTGTGCAAGATCTCGGGCGAGAGCCCATGATCATTCAAATTGTTAAACAGCGACCTGTGACGGGCGTGCGTCGCAGGGGATGCGCACGCGCGAGCGCACGAATCCGATTGAGGGCCAGTCGATGACATGGCCTCGTGGGCGGGACACTTTGGGGTTTTGAACCGAACCCGATGGATTTCGGGTGGTATCTGGCTCCCTTTGGGTGCCCCGTCCGGCTTATGCCTTCGGGGCTTGGGAGCCGAGAAGGCGGTTAGGCGGCGGGTTGAATCCCGTGTTCGCGATAATCTTTCGCGAATGGCCGTGACCAGCTACCCGTAATCGACGGGCAGCCGAGCGCGGCGCGATTGGTATCGCGTAGCGTTCTGAAAATGGCTGTGCCGTTCGACAACATGGGAAAACTCTTCTCTCTTCGCTGCGGATTTCGCCGCAAGAATATTTACAAGGGCGCGAAGCCTAGCCGTGCACCGTTGCGTTCGCAACTACTTCTCGTAGCACAACCATTCCGACATCTCGATTTGTCGGAACAGTCGCTCGATCACTGGGAACGCCACCTCGCAGAGGCTTTGGTTCTCAAGAGGCGAGAACCAGGCCATCTTCTCTGCGCTCTCAAGAAGGTTTCTGACAATTCTCCATGCCAGGTTTCTTCCGTCCTGAGGCTTGCCGCCTGTCCTATCGGTTTTTCTGCGAGCAGCGGAGGCAACGCTTGCAAAGGCGAAGGAAACGGGGACTTCCAAACAGAAAATGCGACTGCGACGGATTGAACGAAACGCGTACAAACAAGACCTTCACGTTCCACGATTTGCGAGCCAAGAACGCCAGCGACGATACAGACGATATGGTCGCCAGCAGCCGTCTGGGCATCTCGATCCGAAGGTGACTGAGCGCGTCTATCGTCGGAAGCCGGTGCGCGTGCGACCGCTCCAGTAGCCCTTTTCAGTGCCGCCAGGTCGATCCCTGAGGTGGAGCCAGCCTCAATTTTATTGGACAGGGGGGGGGGGCAGATATTTAGACAGCGCAGCTCGTGAAGGATGCGTAAGTCTTTGAAAAGTGGCTCCCCGGGCCGGACTCGAACCAGCGACCAACGGATTAACAGTCCGTCGCTCTACCACTGAGCTACCGGGGAACACATGGTGGGAAATCGAAGGCGCGCGATTCTGCGGAAAGCACCTGTGGGGTGTCAAGGCAACGGGCTGCAGCGCGGCGAAAGCTCAGGCGATCCCGTAGATCAGGCGGCCTGTGCTGCTCGCAATGCCTTGTCGATGCGGCGCAGCGCTTCTTCCAGCGTCTGCAGGCTGCAGGCGTAGGAAAGCCTCATGTGGCCCGGTGCGCCGAAGCCGCTGCCCGGCACGACGGCGACGCCGGCGTGATTGAGCAGGTATTCGGCGAACGCGTTGTCGTCGTGGGCGCCAACCAGGGGCATGGCTTTTTCGACATTCGCGAATGCGTAGAACGTGCCGGCGCCGGCGAGACAGGAGATGCCGGTCAGCTTGTTCAAGCCTTCCACCACGAAATCATGGCGTTGCTTGAAATGCAGATTCATGGCGTGGACGTCGGATTGATCGCCGTTCAGCGCCACGGTCGCAGCCTTCTGCGCGATCGATGAGGCATTGGACGTGCTCTGCCCCTGGATGGTCGCCATCGCCGTGACCAGTTCGACCGGTCCGCCGCAGTAGCCGATGCGCCAACCCGTCATGGCGTAGGCCTTCGAGACGCCGTTGACGGTGACGGTGCGGTCGTGGAGATCGGGGCAGACCTGGGCCAGCGTCGCGAAAGGTTCGGCGCCCCAATAAATGTGTTCGTACATGTCGTCCGTGCAGATGACGACCTGCGGATGACGCCGCAGCACCGCGCCGAGCGCGTGCAGTTCGGTCGACGAATACGCGGCGCCGGTCGGATTGCTGGGGCTGTTCAATATGAACAGCTTCGTCCTGGGCGTGATCGCGGCTTCCAGCTGCGCGGGGGTGATCTTGTAGCCCTGGTCGGGGCCTGCATACGGCGTGACCGGGATGCCGTCGGCGAGCATCACCATGTCGGGATACGACACCCAGTACGGCGCCGGGATGACGGCTTCGTCGCCGCTGTCGATGAGCGCCATGATCAGGTTGAAGATCGTCTGTTTGGCACCGGTCGACACCAGGATCTGGCTGCGCTTGTAGGTCAGATCGTTTTCGCGCTTGAACTTCGCGATGATCGCGTCCTTCAGTTCGGCGTTGCCTTCCACCGGCGTGTAGCGCGTGAAGCCTTTGCGGATCGCATCGACGCCTGCATCCGAGATGTGAATGGGCGTGTCGAAATCGGGCTCGCCGGCGCCGAGGCTGATGATGTCCTTGCCCTCGGCCTTGAGCTGCGCGACGCGCCCGGTGAGGGCGACGGTGGGGGAGGGCTTGACGCGCTGGACGCGCTTTGAGACTGCTAGACTCACTTGGGCACCGCGGTTCGAACGAATTGCCCCGGCATTCTAGTCGCTCGTTGCCGTGGATCGGCCGGATTTCTTCCCTGACATGCGCTGGCAGGATTCGCTGACAAGCTTGTCCCATCCACTCTCGCCCTCATTTTCCCTGGCCATGACCGATACAGCGACCAAAGACGCCGGATTCCGGCTCACGGACGGCTACAAGCCGGCGGGCGATCAGCCCACCGCCATCGAAAAGCTCGTTGATGGACTGCAATCGGGGCTGACGCACCAGACGCTGCTGGGCGTCACCGGCTCGGGAAAGACCTTCACCATCGCCAACGTCATCCAGCAGGTGCAGCGCCCGACGCTGGTGCTGGCCCACAACAAGACGCTGGCCGCGCAGCTGTACGGCGAGTTCAAGGAGTTCTTCCCGAACAACGCGGTGGAATATTTCGTCTCGTATTACGACTACTACCAGCCCGAGGCTTACGTGCCGTCGTCCGACACGTACATCGAGAAGGATTCCTCGGTGAACGAGCACATCGAGCAGATGCGTCTGTCGGCGACGAAGGCACTGCTCGAGCGGCCTGATGTCATCATCGTCGCGACCGTCTCGGCGATCTACGGCCTGGGCGATCCTGCCTCCTATCTGGAAATGGTGCTGCACCTGTCGCGCGGCGATCGCGTCGATCAGCGCAAGATCCTGCGCCGCCTCGCGGACATGCAGTACAAGCGCAACGATCTGGAGCTGACGCAGGGCACGTATCGCGTGCGCGGCGACGTCGTCGATATTTTTCCGGCGGAGTCGGAGCGCGAGGCCGTGCGCGTCGAACTGTTCGACGACGAGATCGAGAATCTCACCATGTTCGATCCGCTGACCGGCGAGATCCTGCGCAAGATTCCGCGTTACACGGTGTTCCCCGGCACGCACTACGTGACGCCGAAGGAACGGCTGATTCACGCCGCCGACGAGATCCGCGAGGAGTTGCGTGATCGCCTGCAGGTGCTGAAGGACGGCGGCAAGCTCGTCGAAGCCCAGCGGCTCGAACAGCGCACGCGCTTCGATCTCGAAATGATCCGCGAGATGGGCTACTGCAACGGCATCGAGAACTACTCGCGGTTCCTGTCGGGCCGTGCGCCGGGCGAGCCGCCGCCCTGTCTGTTCGATTACCTGCCGGGCAATGCGTTGCTCGTGGTCGATGAAAGTCACCAGACCATCCCGCAGCTCGGCGCGATGTACAAGGGCGATCGTTCGCGCAAGGAAACGCTGGTCGAATACGGCTTCCGTCTGCCGTCGGCGCTGGATAACCGGCCGCTGCGCTTCGATGAGTGGGAGAGGCAGGCGCCGCAGATGATTTTCGTCTCGGCCACGCCGGGGAACTACGAGTCGCAGCATGCAGGGCAGGTCGTCGAGCAACTCGTGCGCCCGACGGGCCTCGTCGATCCGGAAGTGACGATTCGCCCGGTGCGCACGCAGGTCGACGATGTGTTGTCCGAGATACGGCTCGCCGTCGACAACAACGAACGCGTGCTGATCACGACGCTGACCAAGCGCATGGCGGAGGACCTCACCGAATATCTCGACGAACACAAAGTGAAGGTCCGGTACCTGCACTCGGACATCGATACGGTCGAGCGCATGGAAATCATCCGCGATCTGCGACTCGGTAAGTTCGACGTGCTGGTCGGCATCAACCTGCTGCGCGAAGGGCTCGACATGCCCGAGGTGTCGCTCGTGGCGATTCTCGACGCCGACAAGGAAGGCTTCCTGCGCTCGGAGAACTCGCTGATCCAGACGATCGGACGCGCAGCGCGCCATCTGAATGGCCGGGCGATTCTGTACGCGGACAAGATGACGGGATCGATCCAGAAGGCCATCGACGAGACCAATCGTCGTCGCCAGAAGCAGCTCGAATTCAACAGGACCCACGGCATCACGCCACGCGGCATCCAGAAGGCGGTGGCGGACATCATGGAAGGCGCCTATGTCGCGCCGGAATTCCGCACCGCCAAGGTGGCGGAGGCAGGGAGCGACTACCGCTCGCTGACGCCGGAACAGGCGCTCAAGCGCATCAAGAAGCTGGAGCAGGAAATGCTCAAGCACGCGCGCAACCTGGAATTCGAAGAGGCGGCGCGACTGCGCGACGAGATCCAGAAGCTGCGCAATGTCGAGTTGGGACTGCCGCCGGGATTGAAGGCGGGTTAGGCAATCCCTGAATCCAGGGTCGCTTGTCATCCGTGCGGGAAGGACTGCTGCGACGCCACCTTCCTTGCCTCTGCCGCAATGCATCGCTATCCTTGCGCACCCTTTTTCCTGCGCGCGTAGCTCAGCGGTAGAGCATCACCTTGACATGGTGGGGGTCACAGGTTCGATCCCTGTCGCGCGCACCAAAATCTTGTCGCCGGAGCGATGGCCCAGCGAAAGTGAAACAAACAGCGACGCCCGGCGTCGCTTTTTTTTCCCGGCGAAGGCCCTAAGTACACCTGTATGCCTGTCATTACTCTTCCAGACGGCAGTCAACGGACTTATCCGGGGGCGGTGACCGTCGCACAGATTGCGGCCGACATCGGACCGGGACTCGCCAAGGCGACGGTGGCCGGCAAGGTCGACGGCAGGCTGGTCGACGCCTGCGATCCGATCGACAAGGACTCGAAAGTCCAGATCATCACGCCGAAGGACCAGGAAGGTCTCGAGATCATCCGTCACTCGTTCGCGCACCTGCTGGGGCATGCGCTGAAGCAGCTCTATCCGACTGCGAAGATGGTGATCGGTCCGGTGATCGAAGACGGTTTCTATTACGACATTGCCTACGAACGTCCCTTCACGCCGGCCGATCTGGAAGCGATCGAAAACCGGATGCGTGAACTCGTGCAGAAGGACTACGACGTCATCAAGAAAGTGACGCCGCGCGAGCAGGTCATCCAGGTCTTCAAGGAACGCGGTGAGGACTACAAGCTGCGCCTGGTCGATGGCATGCCCGACGAAAAGGCGATGGGCCTGTATCACCATGAAGAATACGTCGACATGTGCCGCGGTCCGCACGTGCCGAATACCCGCTTCCTGCGCGCGTTCAAGCTGACCAAGCTGGCGGGCGCGTACTGGCGCGGCGATTCGCGCAACGAAATGCTTCAGCGCATCTACGGCACCGCGTGGACCGACGAGAAGGCGCTCAAGGCGTATCTCACCCGGCTCGAAGAGGCCGAGAAGCGCGATCACCGCAAGATCGGCAGGGAAATGGACCTGTTTCATTTCCAGGAAGAAGCACCCGGCGCCGTGTTCTGGCATCCGAAGGGCTGGTCGCTGTTCCAGTCCCTGATCGCCTATATGCGCCAGTACCAGGGCGCGGCCGGCTGGCAGGAAGTCAGCGCGCCGGAAGTCGTGGACCAGAAGCTCTGGGAACGCTCCGGTCATCTCGAAACCTTCGGCGAAAACATGTTCTTCGTGAAGGTGCCGGAAGAGCGCAAGTACTGCCTGAAGCCCATGAACTGCCCGGGCCACGTGCAGATCTTCAATCAGGGCCTGAAGAGCTATCGCGACCTGCCGGTGCGGTTCTGCGAATTCGGCAAGGTGCATCGTTACGAGCCGTCGGGTGCCTTGCACGGCCTGATGCGCGTCCGGGCGTTCACTCAGGATGACGGCCACGCCTTCTGCGCGATGGATCAGCTTCTGGACGAGGCCGTCAGCCAGACGAAGCTGATTCTGGGGCTGTATTCGGAGTTCGGTTTCGACGACGTTCGCATCAAGTTCTCGGATCGACCGCCGAAACGCGTCGGTTCGGACGAAGTCTGGGACAAGGCGGAAGACGCCCTGAAGGCCGCGCTGACCCAGTTGAACCTCGACTACACCCTGAACCCGGGCGAGGGCGCCTTCTACGGTCCGAAACTCGAATTCGTGCTGCGCGATGCCATCGGCCGCGACTGGCAGTGCGGCACCCTGCAGGTCGACCTGAACATGCCGGGCCGGCTCGGGGCGACCTATATCGGCGAAGACGGCCAGAAGCACGTCCCGGTCATGCTGCACCGGGCCCTGTTCGGCTCGCTCGAGCGTTTTACCGGCATCCTGATCGAGCATTTCGCCGGAAAGCTGCCCCTGTGGCTCGCTCCGGTACAGGCCGTGATCATGAATATCACCGACGGCCAGGCCGACTACGTGAGCCGGGTCACCGAAAGCCTGAAAAATCAGGGGCTTCGCGTGATTTCGGACTTGCGCAACGAAAAAGTCGGCTTTAAGATCCGCGAGCACACGCTGCAGCGCGTCCCGTACCTATTGGTCGCTGGTGATCGCGAGGCAGGTTCTAATTCTCTGGCCGTGCGCACCCGTAGTGGTAAAGATCTCGGAGCGATGTCATTGGATGTCATCGCCGGGAAGTTTGCCGCTGAAGTAACGAGCCGCGGCCGGACCAGTCTGGAGGTATGACGCATCGCTGCTCCCATTGCTAAGCGCGTAAGGCGCAATGAAGAGATCACCGCGCCGAAGCTGCGCATCATCGACGCTCAGGGCGCACAGGCCGGCGTGATGACGCGGTTCGAGGCCCTCGCCATGGCGCAGGCCGCAGAGCTGGATCTCGTGGAGGTGTCGCCGACTGCCGATCCGCCGGTGTGCCGGATCATGGACTTCGGCAAGTTCCTGTTCGAACAGAACAAGAAGGCGCACGCAGCGAAGCGCAAGCAGAAGCAGATTCAGATCAAGGAAGTGAAGTTTCGCCCAGGGACGGAGGATGGCGACTATCAGGTGAAGTTGCGTAACCTGATTCGCTTCCTCGAAGAAGGAGACAAGGCCAAGGTCACGCTGCGGTTTCGCGGTCGTGAAATGGCCCATCAGGAAGTCGGTCGGGAACTTCTGAACCGGGTACAGGCCGATCTCGCACCCTACGCGCAGGTCGAGCAGAACCCGATGATGGAAGGCCGGCAGATGGTCATGATGTTCGGACCGAAAAGGAAGTAGCGGTGCCGGGTTCATCCCGGTGTTGTCGAGAGTCCGAAACAACAAGTGAGCAACGGGAGCCGGCGCAGGCCGGGGATCGTTGTCCCGCCTCAAGAGGCGCAGTCCGGGCGATCCGGACGGCGTTCTTCAAAGGCTAAACAAGTGGAGTTTTTTACATGCCCAAGTTGAAGACCAACCGGGCAGCGGCGAAGCGTTTTCGCGCCACTGCCAAGGGATTCAAGCGATCCCAGTCCCATCGTCGTCACAAGCTTACGAGCAAAACGAGCAAGCGTAAGCGTCAACTGCGCGCACCGAGCATGGTGTCGAAGCAGGATCTGACGCGTCTTGATTCACTGCTGCCGCACGCGAAGTAAGGAGTGAGACATGGCACGCGTTAAGAGAGGCGTCATCGCTGGCGCCCGTCACAAGAAAATCCTCAAGAAGGCGAAGGGCTACTACAACGCCCGTCGCAAGGTCTTCCGCGCCGCGAAGCAGGCCGTCATCAAGGCCGGCCAGTATGCGTATCGCGACCGCAAGACCAACAAGCGCAACTTCCGCGCGCTGTGGATCACGCGCATCAATGCCGAAGCGCGCGTTCACGGCCTGTCCTACAGCAAGCTGATCGCAGGCCTGACCAAGGCCGGCATCGCCATCGACCGCCGCGTGCTCGCGGACATCGCGATGCACGATGCCGCTGCGTTCGGCGTGCTCGCTCAGAAGGCCAAGGACAGCCTGGGCGCTGCAGCGGCCTGAGAAGGAAGATGAGGCTCGGGCCGCAAGGCTCGAGCCTTTTTCTGTTTGTGGGGCCGGCTTTCGCCGGCCTCTGTCAGCAGGCCGGCTGAAGCCGGCCCCACAAGAAGAGCCGGAGCCCGGTCCGGCAACACGCCGCATGACCGAACCGCAACAAGATCTGCAAGCACTGGTTGACGCCGCGCGGGCAGAGATCGCGGCCAGTACCTCCATTGAAAACCTCGAAACCATCCGCGTCCGTCTGCTGGGCAAGAAGGGCGAGATCACCGAGCAGCTCAAGGCGCTCGGCGCGATGCCGGCCGACGTCCGCAAGAGTGCGGGCGCAAAGATCAACGAAGCGAAGAATTCACTGAGCGCCGCGCTCGACGAGCGTCGCGCCGCACTCGAAGCCGGGAAGCTCGCCGAGCAGCTCGCGAGCGACGCCGTCGATGTCACGCTGCCGGGACGCGGCCAGACCAGCGGCGGACTGCATCCGGTGACGCGCGTGCGTCGCCGCATCGAGCAGATCTTCCGCAACGCCGGCTTCAGCATCGAAGACGGCCCCGAGATCGAAGACGAGTGGCACAACTTCGAAGCCCTCAACATCCCCGCCAATCATCCGGCGCGGGCGATGCACGACACGTTCTATTTCGGCGACGGCCGCCTGCTGCGCACGCACACCTCGCCGGTGCAGATCCGTGCGATGAAGGGTCGCCAGCCGCCGTTCCGCGTGATCGCGCCGGGTCGCGTGTATCGCAACGACTCCGACATGACGCACACGCCGATGTTTCACCAGGTCGAAGGGCTGGTGGTCGACGAGGGCATCACGTTCGCGAACCTGAAAGCCGTCCTGCACGGCTTCATGAAGGCGCTGTTCGAGAAAGACGTGAAGATGCGTCTGCGTCCGTCGTATTTCCCGTTCACCGAGCCGTCGGCGGAAGTGGATATTTCGTGCGTGTCCTGCGGCGGCAGCGGTTGCCGTGTGTGCAAGCAGACGGGCTGGGTCGAAGTCGCGGGTTGCGGGGTCGTTCATCCGAACGTGCTGCGCGCCGTGAATGTCGATCCGGAGCGTTACACGGGCTATGCGTTCGGCATGGGCATCGATCGTCTGACCATGCTCCGCTACAACGTGAACGACATCCGCCTGTATTTCGAAAACGACCTGCGCTTCCTCAAGCAGTTCGCCTGAGGAATCGAACCGATGAAAATCAGTCTGCAATGGCTCCGCGATTGGGTCGACACCGGCGATGTCGTGCCGGCGCTGGCGCATGCGCTCACGATGGCGGGCCTGGAAATCGAGGGCATTCACCGCGCAGGTCCGGCATTGACCGGGATCGTGGTGGGAGAAATCCTCTCCATCGAAAAGCATCCTGACGCGGAGAAGCTCAATGTCTGTCGCGTCGGCACGGGTCGCGAAGAACTGCAGATCGTCTGCGGCGCGCCGAATGTCCGCGTCGGCATGAAGGCGCCGCTGGCGCAGATCGGCGCGAAGCTGCCGAACGGTGTCGAGATCAAGAAGGCGAAACTGCGCGGCGTCGAATCCAGCGGCATGCTGTGCTCGGCCCGCGAACTGGGCCTGAGCGAGGAGAGCAGCGGTCTGCTGGATCTGCCGTCGCATGTGACGACCGGACAGGATCTGGTCGCCGCGCTGCAGCTCGACGATACGATCCTGGAAGTGAATCTCACGCCGAATCGCGGCGATTGCATGAGCGTGGCCGGCGTCGCCCGCGAAGTTGCGGCCGCTCGCAGTACGCAACTCAAGGGTCCGACGATTGCGCCTGTCGCAGTGTCGATCCAGGACACCTTCCCCGTTCGTCTCGAAGCGACGGATGCCTGCCCGAAGTTCGCCGGCCGTGTGATTCGCGGCATCAACGTCGGGGCGAAGTCGCCGTGGTGGATGCAGGAGCGGCTGCGTCGTGCCGGTTTGCGCCCCATCAGCGCCGTCGTCGACGTCACCAACTACGTGATGCTCGAACTCGGCCAGCCGATGCATGCCTACGATCTGGCGCAGCTCAGCGGCGCCATCGTCGTGCGCAACGCGCGCCAGGGTGAAACGCTGAAGCTGCTCGATGGGCGCACGATCGAACTGACGCCCGACGTCGCCATCATCGCGGATGAGAAAGGGCCGCTCGGCATGGCTGGCGTCATGGGCGGCGAGGATTCGGGCATCGGCGATGCGACGCAGGATGTCTTCCTCGAAGTCGCCTTCTTCCAGCCTGACGCCGTTGCCGGTCGCGGGCGCCGCTACGGCCTGATCACCGACGCGTCGCAGCGTTTCGAACGCGGCGTCGATCCGCAATTGCAGGAGCGCGCCATCGAGCGTGCCACGCAACTGCTGCTCGAATGCGCCGGAGGGCAGGCGGGTCCGACGGTCGTGACGCGCCGCGAAGGTTTCCCCGCACCGCGAGCGGCCATCACGCTGCGCCACCGCCGTGTGCGTCACGTGCTCGGCGTGCAGATTCCGGACGACACGATTCTCGATTGCCTGCGTCACCTGGACATGCAGATCGAAGCGGCGCCGGGCGATGATCTCAGGGCATCGTGGCTCGTGACGCCGCCGTCATGGCGTTTCGACCTGAGCATCGAAGAGGACCTGATCGAGGAAGTCGCCCGACTCTACGGATTCGACAACATTCCCGAGCAGGATGCCGCCGGCGACCAGACCATTCATCCATGGACGGAAACGCGCGTCCGCAACGAGCGCGCAGCCGATCTGCTGGTGGATCGCGGTTACAGCGAGGCGATCAGCTACACATTCACCGACGCTGCGTGGCAGTCGATCCTGTTCGCTGACAAGGCGCTGGCGTTGTCGAATCCGATCTCTGCGGAACTCGCCGTCATGCGCGTGTCGCTGTGGCCGGGCCTGATTCAGGCCGCACGCGAGAACCAGCGTCGCCAGCAATCGCGCATCCGGCTGTTCGAGATCGGTCGACGCTTTGCGCCGGGCAATGGCGATGAAACAGAAATGATTGCGGGCCTCGCATCCGGAACCGCGTTGGCCGAGCAGTGGGGCGCGGAGGCCGCGAAGATCGACTTCTTCGATGTGAAGGCCGATGTCGAAGCGCTGCTGGCGTTGTCCGGAAGCGCCGATGAATTCCGCTTCAAAGCAGAGAAGCATCCGGCGCTGCATCCGGGGCAGTCCGCGCGCATCTACCGCGGCGATCGGCCCGTGGGCTGGATCGGCGCGCTGCACCCTCAGCACCTGAAGGCTCTGGATTTGACATATCCGCCGATCGTGTTCGAACTCGAAGCGTCGCTCGCGCTCGCCGCGCGCGTGCCGGAGTTCCGCGAGATTTCCAAATACCCGGCCATTCGGCGCGATGTTGCGGTGATCGTCGATGAAGCGACCGAGGTCGATGCGATCGGCGCAGTGATTCGTGCGAGTGCCGGTGCGCTGTTGACCGACTTGACAGTCCTGTCCGTGTATCGCGGCAAGCAGTTCGAGAAAGGCAAGAAAAGCATAGCCTTAGGTCTGCAATTGCAGGATACTTCCCGCACCCTGACAGACCACGATGCCGATGCAATCGTGGCGCAGGTGGTGGACCATCTGGCTCGCCAGCTCAACGCCACGATACGAGACAAATAAACATGGCTCTCACGAAGGCTGAGATCGCGGAAGCGTTATTCGATCAATTGGGGCTCAACAAGCGCGAAGCCCGTGAACTCGTGGATCTGTTCTTCGAGGAGCTGCGCGCGTCGTTGTCGAATGGGGAGCAGGTGAAGCTGTCCGGCTTCGGGAATTTCGATCTTCGTGACAAGAATCAGCGGCCCGGTCGCAATCCCAAGACAGGCGAGGAGATTCCCATCAGCGCCCGTCGTGTGGTCACATTCCGTCCGGGACAAAAACTAAAGGCACGAGTCGAGGCCTATGCTGGAAGCAGGCAATAACAGCGAACTCCCCGCGATCCCTGGCAAACGCTACTTCACCATCGGTGAAGTGAGCGAGCTGTGCGGCGTCAAGCCGCATGTGCTGCGCTACTGGGAGCAGGAATTTCCGCAGCTCAAGCCGGTGAAGCGCCGCGGCAACCGTCGCTATTACCAGCGCCAGGACGTGCTGGTGATCCGCCAGATCCGCAGTCTTCTGTACGAACAGGGCTTCACCATCGGCGGCGCGCGCAATCGCCTGCAGGGTGACGAAGCGCGCGACGACGTGTCGCAGGCGCAGCAGATCGTGCGTCAGATCCGCACGGAGCTGGAAGAAATCCTGCGGATCCTGCGCCGCTGAGTTTTCCCCAAAGCCTGTAGCCCGCAGGCATCTTCGAGTATGATTCGCCGCCTTCCGGTCGGGGCGTGGCGCAGCCTGGTAGCGCACTTGCATGGGGTGCAAGGGGTCGGAGGTTCGAATCCTCTCGCCCCGACCAATCTTCTCTTCGGATGACTCAGCCTCTGGCTGAACGCAGCATCCGGGCCTCCAGAAAAGAACACATACGGGCGTTGCTGCAATCCGCTAAATTAGCGCCCGCTTCTGGACTTGTGGCGCATGGAAGCCGCTCGATCTGCAGCTTTTCAGGCGAAACCACGTTGTCCCATATCCCTGCTCACCGGATCTGTTCCTGGGCAGCGCCGATTCATCGGTGGCTGTGGGCAATCACGTCCGTGCTGCTTGCGCAGGCGGGACTGGCTGCGGAAGTTGCACCGCACCCCGCGCAGGCGATCGTCGATGAAGCCTCCGTCGCGATGCGAACGGATCCCGAGGCCAGTCGTCGCGATGCCGAACAGGCGCTCGACATCCTGAAGCGCCGTCCCGACGCCGACATAGAAATCCGCGCGCGCCTGATCCTTTGCGACTATCAGTCCGAGCGCGATACCGCCGCGGCCGAGGAACAGATCCGGCTCATTGGCGGGCTGCTGTTTCAATCGCGGCGTGCCGGGCTGCGCGCCGGCATGTTCGACTGCCAGGGGCAGATCGCCGAGACGGCCGGCAACAATGACAAGGCGCTCGAGAATTACGAACGCGCGGTGACGCTGGCCAGCGATGCGAACGACGAGGAAATGCTCGCCGCGGCCCTGTTCTCGCGCGGCTATCTGCTGGGGCTGCAGGGTCAGTACGCGGCCGGTCTGGCGGATCTGCGGCGCGCGCAGGGCCTCTACGAAAGACTGCATCTGTCGCAGCACGCGCTCACTGCGCTGAATGGCATTGCCATCCTCTACAACCGGATGGGCGATTACGAACAGGCGCGGCACATGTACAGCCTGGCGCTCAAGGCGCAGCGCGATGCGAAGCTGCTGCGCGAACAGGCGGTGACGCTCCACAATCTGGGCCGCGCGCAGGAAAACCTGAGCCAGTGGCCGGGTGCCCGCGAGTCGTTCCAGGAATCCCTCGAACTCAGCCGCCAGCTCAGCTATGTGCGCGGCGAGGCGTACGCGCTGCGCGGGCTCGCGGCCGTCGAGAACGGATTGTCGAATCCCAAGGCGGCGCTGGAGATCCTGCAGCGAGCCGAGGAACTGCAGAAGGAAACGCCCGACGCGCGGCTCGAAGCCCAGATCAATCTGGCGCGCGGCATCGCCCTGCATCAGTTGAAGCGCTTGCCGGAAAGCGTGGCTGCGCTCGAGGATGCGCTGCAGGTGTTCCGCCAGGCCGCCTCCTTGAGCGAACTGCGTACCACCTACAGCGAGCTGGCGACGACGTACTCCGAGATGGGCAACTGGCGCGCCGGCTACGGCTTTCTCGACAAGGCTGCCGAGGTTTCCGAGCGCCGGTATCTGAACCAGATCGATCAGCGGTTCGCGACGCTCAAGATCGAATTCGACACCGTTGCCAAGGAAAAGGAGAACGCGCTGCTGCTGCGCGAGAACCAGGCGAACGAAAAGGCGCTGGCCCAGGAACGTCGTGCGCGCACGCTGCAGGCTGCAGTCATCGTGCTGGTCGTGGTGCTGGCGGCAGTGCTGCTCGTGCTCGCGCTGCATCAGCGGCGCATGTCGTTGCGCATGCGCTCGCTGGCCATGACCGACGAGTTGACGGGTGTGCCCAACCGCCGCGCGGTGCTCGGCCGGCTGGAGTCGGCGCTGTCGCAGAGTGCGGGCGGACCGTGCTCGATGCTCATCATCGATATCGATCACTTCAAGAGCATCAACGATCAGCACGGTCATGCCGAAGGCGATGCGGCCTTGAAGCTGGTGGCGGCAACGCTGCGCGACGCGGTCAGGGCGCCGGGTTTCGTCGGTCGCCTCGGCGGCGAGGAATTCGTCGCCGTACTGCCGTCGATGGGCAACGAGGCCGCGTGCGAAATTGCCGAGACGATCCGCTGCGGCGTCATGGCTATCGATTCGCTGCCGTGGCTCGGCGAACGCCGCATCACCGTGAGCGTCGGCGTGACCACGTGCGCCGATACGAAGACGACCGCGGGCGGCATGCTGCATTCCGCGGATCAGGCGCTGTACGAAGCGAAGCGCGATGGCAGGAACTGTGTGAAGGTCCATCCGAGGCCCGCGAGCCACGAAGCCGCCGCAGTGCCGGCCGCGCCATCGGGCTCTGCCGCGCAGGTGGGATTTGCCTGACGCCTGTGGAACAGGCAGGTCATGACCGACCGCTGGCAGTTCTGGATCGATCGCGGCGGCACGTTCACTGATGTGATCGCGCGCACGCCGCGCGGACAACTCCTCACCCGCAAGCTGCTCTCCGAGAATCCCGAGCGTTATCGGGATGCGGCCGTGCAGGGCATTCGCGAGTTGCTCGGCGTCGATGCGGAGGATCCGATTCCCGCGGCGGCCATCGATTGCGTTCGCATGGGTACGACGGTGGCGACGAATGCGCTGCTCGAGCGCAAGGGCGACCGCACGCTGCTCGTCGTGACGCGGGGATTTGCCGATGCGCTGCGCATCGGCTATCAGCACCGGCCGAAACTGTTCGTCCGGCATATCGTGCTGCCATCGATGCTTCATGAAGCGGTCGTCGAGGTCGACGAACGGCTGGACGCGCACGGCAACGTCGTGCGCGCACTCGATCTGGAAGCGGCGCGCGAGCAGTTCAGAATCGCGGCAGACAAGGGCATCCGCAGCTGCGCCGTCGTGCTCATGCACGGCTATCGGTTTCCCGCGCATGAACAACAGCTCGCAGAACTGGCGCGCGAAGCCGGATTCACGCAGGTGTCGACTTCGCATCAGGCCAGTGCGCTGATGAAGTTCGTCGCGCGCGGCGACACGACGGTCGTCGATGCGTATCTCTCGCCGGTGCTGCGACGCTACGTCGACCAGGTTGCCCGCGAACTGCCCGGCGTCAAACTGCAGTTCATGCAGTCTTCCGGCGGTCTCGTCGACGCGCGGCAGTTTCAAGGCAAGGACGCGATCGTGTCCGGACCGGCGGGCGGCATCGTCGGAGCGGCCCGCGCATCGCTGGCCGCGGGCTTCGACCGCATCATCGGCTTCGACATGGGCGGCACGTCGACGGACGTGACTCACTTCGCCGGCGAGTACGAACGTGTCTTCGATGCCGAGATCGCGGGCGTGCGGCTGCGGGCGCCGTTGCTGCAGATCCATACGGTCGCGGCGGGCGGCGGCTCCATCTGTCGTTTCGATGGCGTGCGATTGCGCGTCGGCCCGGAATCCGCCGGCGCGAATCCCGGCCCGGCCGCGTATCGCCGCGGCGGTCCGTTGACGGTCACCGACTGCAACGTGCTGCTCGGCAAGCTGCAGCCCGATCTGTTTCCGCTTCTGTTCGGCGAGCGCGGCGATCTGCCGCTCGATGCACAGGCGGTGTGCGATGGGTTTGCGGAACTGGCCGCGGACATCGCCAAAGTCACGGGACAGACACACGAACCGGAGGCGCTCGCCGCCGGCTGCATCCGCATCGCCGTGGAGAACATGGCGAATGCCATCAAGAAGATCTCCGTGCAGCGCGGTTACGACGTGACGAACTATGCGCTGACCTGCTTCGGCGGCGCCGCGGGCCAGCACGCCTGTCTCGTGGCGGATGCGCTCGGGATGCAGACGGTCTTCATGCATCCGCTGGCCGGCGTGCTCTCGGCATACGGCATCGGGCTGGCGGACGTCATCGTGCTGAAACAGCACGCAATGGAAGCTGCCTTGTCGCGGGACAGCCTGGCAGAGGCGGGCGGCGCACTCGACATTCTCGAACGGCAGGGATGTCACGAGCTGCAACAGCAGGGCGTCGCCGGCAGTGCCATCCGTACGGTGCGGCGGCTCGCGGTGAAATACGAAGGCACGGACAGCGCGCTGCAACTGTCTGCACCGACTGCTGCGGACGATGCGGCAGTGACGGAAGTCCGCGCCGCATTCGAGGCGCAATATCGGACGCGCTATGGGTTTCTCATGACGGCTCGCGGCCTCGTGATCGAATCCGTTTCGGTGGAGGCGGCCGGCGTCAGCGACACGGAAGTCAGCGCAGTCGATCAAGCCCGTCGGCGCAGCGGACCGCTACAGCCGATCGCGTATCGTCCCGTCTATCTGGACGACCATTGCCAGCCAGTGCCGTTCTTCGATCGCGATGCACTGCAGGCGGACGACATCATCGACGGCCCCGCAGTCATTCGCGAACCGAACACCACTACGGTTGTCGAGACGGGCTGGCGCGCCGAAGTGACGCAGCAGAACTGCATCGTGATGCGCAGGCTGCAACCGCTGCAGCGCGAGAAGGCCATCGGCACGCAGGCCGATCCCATCCTGCTCGAAGTCTTCAACAATCTGTTCATGTCGATCGCCGAACAGATGGGCGTGGCGCTGGCGAACACGGCCACGTCGGTCAATATCAAGGAACGACTCGATTTCTCCTGCGCGCTGTTCGATGGCGACGGCCTGTTGATCGCCAATGCGCCGCACATGCCGGTGCATCTCGGGTCCATGGGCGAATCGGTGCAGGAAATCCTGCAACGTCGCGCCGGGGCCATGATTCCAGGCGACGTATTCGTGCTCAATGCGCCGTACGCCGGCGGCACGCATCTGCCGGACGTCACGGTCGTGATGCCGGTCTTCTTGCGGGGAACGCCGACGCCGGCGTTCTTCGTCGCCGCGCGTGGGCATCACGGGGATATCGGCGGGCTCACGCCGGGCTCCATGCCGTCGAACTCGATGCACATCGACGAGGAGGGCGTGCTGCTCGACAACGTGCAACTCGTTGCCGGCGGCCGCTTTCTCGAAGCCGAGATCCGGAAGCTGTTGTCATCGGGCCGGTATCCGGCACGCAACGTCGAACAGAATCTCGCAGACCTGCGGGCGCAGGTCGCGGCCTGCCAGAAGGGCAGTGCCGAGTTGCAGGCAATGGTGGATCAGTACGGCCTCGAAGTCGTGCTGGCCTACATGAATCACGTGCAACGCAATGCGGAGGAAGCCGTGCGTCGCGCAATCGATTCACTGCGCGATGGTGAGTATTCGTGCGAGATGGACAGCGGCGCCCGGATCAGCGTCGCCATTCGCATAGACAAGATGCGTCGTGAGGCGACGATCGATTTCACCGGCACGAGCGCGCAGCGCGCCGACAATTTCAATGCACCGCGCTCCGTGATACGAGCCGCGGTGCTGTACGTCTTCCGCACCTTGGTGGACGACGAGATCCCGATGAACGCCGGCTGTCTCGTGCCGCTGCGCCTGATCGTGCCGGAGGGCACGATGCTGAATCCGCGCTATCCCGCGGCCGTCGTCGCGGGAAACGTCGAAACCTCGCAGATGATCACCGATTGCCTGTACGGCGCGCTCGGCGTACTCGCGGCGAGCCAGGGCACGATGAACAATTTCACCTTCGGCAATGAGCGTCACCAGTACTACGAAACCATCAGCGGCGGTTCCGGCGCCGGTCCGGATTTCGATGGTACTGACGCAGTGCAGACGCACATGACCAACTCGCGTCTCACCGATCCCGAAGTACTGGAATGGCGCTTTCCGGTGCGACTCGACGCGTTCTCGATTCGTCGCGGTTCCGGCGGCGCGGGCAGGCATCGCGGTGGCGACGGTGTCGAGCGACGGATCCGCTTTCTGGAGCCGATGACTGCGGTGTTGCTGGCCAACCGGCGGCGAGTCGCACCGTTCGGACTCGAAGGCGGCGCTGCCGCCGCAGCCGGCCGCAACTGGATCGAGCGGGCGGACGGCGCGCGCGAGGAGTTCGGCGCGACTCACGAAGCGCAGGTGCAAACGGACGATGTCTTCGTCATCCAGACGCCGGGCGGTGGAGGCTTCGGATGCAAGTAAGTGCGGACGCATCCCGATCGCGGCGTCTCGCCACGGCCAGCATCGTCGGCACGACGCTCGAATATTTCGACTTCGCCGTCTACAACACACTCGCCGCGCTCATCTTCGGCCAGCTCTTCTTTCCGTCGTTCGAGCCGGCCGTGGGCACCATTCTGGCGTTCTCGACCTTCGCGGTCGGCTACCTCTCGCGACCGGTGGGCGGCATCGTCTTCGGACATCTCGGCGATCGACGCGGCCGACGCTTCGTACTGGTCGCGACCCTGCTGCTGATGGGGATCACGACCGCGCTGATGGGGCTGTTGCCGACATATGCAGCGGCAGGCATCGCGAGTCCCATCCTGCTCGTCGTGCTGCGATTCATCCAGGGCGCGGCGCTGGGAGGCGAGTGGGCAGGTGCCGTGCTGTTGTCGCTCGAGCATGGACCGGCCGAGCGACGCGGCATCAATGGATCGTGGGCGCAGATGGGGCCATCGCTCGGTACGCTGCTGGCCACGGGTTCGATCGCATTGCTCACGATGTCCCTGTCGCCCGAAGACTTCCTTGCATGGGGTTGGCGCCTGCCATTCTTCGCCAGCGTTGCCCTGGTGATCTTCGGTCTGTGGATTCGTCTGGGTGTGGCCGAGACACCGGATTTCCTTGCTCTCCAGAAGGAGGGTGCGAAGGCGAAGACGCCGATCGGCGAAGTCTTTCGCGATCACTGGCGATCGTTGCTGCGCGGCGGTGGCGCGCGCATCGGTCCGGACGTGCTGTATTCGTTGACGGCGACGTTTTCGCTGAGCTACCTCACCGCCACGCTCGGCCTCGAGCGAACGCTGGCATTGATTGCGTTGTCGATTGCGGGCGCGTGCAACGCGGCATCGATTCCGTTCTTCGGCGGCCTGTCCGATCGGCTGGGTCGACGCACTGTCTACGCAGGTGGCGTCGTGCTCGGGTTGCTGTGGATCCTCGCGCTCTTTCCGCTGCTCGATACCCGCGAGCCCGTGCTCATCGTGCTGGCGCTGAGCAGCGGCCTGATCATTCATGCATCGATGTACGGGCCGCAGGCGGCGTTCATCGCCGAGCAATTTCCGGCGCGCGTGCGTTACGCCGGTTCCTCGCTCGCGTACACGCTGGCGGGCATCGTCGGCGGCGGCATCGCGCCGCTCATGTTTGCCGCGCTGCTGCGCGCCTGGGGAACGACGCTGGCGATCGTGCTCTACACGGCCGCCGCGTTGCTCATCACCGGGTTGGTCGTGAAACTCGCGCGCCGACACTGAGAAGGCCTGAGACGGAACCTGCACGCTGTCCCAATCGTTGCGACACGTTGTGATGCCCGGTCTTTCGGAAAGCGCGGTCGTCGATTCCGGCAACATGCGGTCCCGAAAAGATCGAGCGTGGTATAAGGGCATGCATATGTTTCACGACACAGCAGTCAGCGCGGTGTCCGACCATCGATACCGGAAATGAGAAAGGCAGCGAGACCTCACACGCTGCTATGGACCGCATTGGCGATGATTGCGACGACGGCTCCGCCGATCGCCTCGGGATCCGAGGCACCCAATCCTGATGTTGCCAACGTGGTGGTCGAGCGCTCCCGTTCGGTCGCTCCCGATCGCGATGCCGATCCGGTGCTCAACAATCTCGAACGCCGCACTTTCCGCTATTTCTGGAATACCACCAATCGCCAGAACGGCCTGGTGCCCGATCGTTATCCATCGCCGTCATTCTCGAGCATCGCCGCCACAGGCTTCGGCCTGACCGCGTATGTGGCCGGCGCCGAGCGCGGTTACGTATCGCGAACACAGGCGCGGCTGCGCGTGCTGCGGACGCTGCGATTCCTCGAACAGCTGCCGCAGGGGCCGGACGAAACCGGCGTCGCCGGATACAAGGGTTTTTTCTATCACTTCCTCGACATGCAGACCGGTCATCGCTACCAGACGACGGAGCTGTCGACGGTCGATACGGCGTTGCTGCTCGGCGGCGTGCTGCTGTGCCAGACGTACTTCGATCGCGATCATGCGCAGGAACGCGAGATCCGCGAGATCGCGGACCGGATCTACGGACGCGTCGACTGGGTGTGGTCGCAGAACCGGCCGCCGATCATTTCGCATGGCTGGCGTCCCGAGACGGGTTTTCTGCGCCACGACTGGCGCGGTTACAACGAGGCCATGCTGCTGTACATCCTCGCGCTCGGTTCGCCGACTCATCCCGTGGAGCCCGATGCCTGGAAGGAATGGCTGCGGACCTACAAGAATCACTGGGGCGAGTTCGGCGGACAGGAATTCCTGTCGTTCGGCCCGCACTTCGGTCACCAGTACTCGCACGTGTGGATCGATTTCCGCGGCATCCAGGACGAGTTCATGCGCTCGAAGGGCATCGACTATTTCGAGAACAGTCGTCGCGCGACCTATGCGCAGCGCGCGTATGCCATCGAGAATCCCATGCGCTGGCGCGGCTACGACAGCGAGATCTGGGGACTCTCGGCCTCCGACGGGCCGGCGGATACGGTGCAGATCTTCAACAATGAAGAGCGCGGTTTCTTCACCTATGCCGCACGCGCGGCAGCGGCGCCGCAGCTGGTGGACGACGGCACGATCGCGCCGACTGCAGCAGTAGCATCCATCGCCTTTGCTCCCGAAATCGTGATTCCGACGATCCGCGCCTTCCGCGCGCGCTTCGGCGAGAATCTGTATCAGCGCTATGGCTTCCTCGATTCGGTGAACCAGAGTTTCACGTTCACGGATGTGCCGTTGCGTCACGGGCGCATCGTCGAAGGTCTTGGATGGATCGCCGGTGACTATCTCGGCATCGATCAGGGTCCCATCGTTGCCATGATCGAGAACTATCGTTCAGAGGTGATCTGGCGCACCATGCAACGCAATCCCTACATTCGCCGCGGGCTCGAACGTGCCGGCTTCACCGGCGGCTGGCTGTCGCAGCCGACGGCGCCGGTCACCACGACGAATCCCGGAAGCTGACTCGCGAGGACGCCTTTGAAACGCAGTTCGCTGCCAGCGGTTTCGCGTCGAAGCGTCCTGGCGGGACTCGCGGGTGCCGCCGGGACGGCGGGTTGCCGGCCCCCCGCACCGGGGGAAGTCGGTCGCCTCTGGGCCCTTGGGGGCGAAGGCGAGGCCGGTGGCCGAGGTCAACCCCGCCGGTGTGGCGCGAGCCGGTCAGGCGTTCGGTCAGCACCAGGCCGAACGCCGTCGCCAGCCGGTTGCTGGCCGGCAGCAGGGTGAGCCGCGGCGACACCAGCGACAGCTCGG
>OEIU01000905.1_pt1 | contig 22539 bp, 17 predicted proteins | sample 1539221 | NCBI WGS metagenome assembly OEIU01 (sample SAMN03792071, study PRJEB22550) | activated sludge metagenome | feature: wastewater treatment plant; material: activated sludge; isolation source: Wastewater treatment plant of a petroleum refinery complex | place: Argentina: Zarate | collected...
CGGGGGGGGCGCGCCCGGGCGGCAGGTACGGGCCGGTCAGGTCGACGAAGGGGCGGTTCTTCGGCGCGTCCACCGCCGCATCGACGCGGCAATCGGCATAACTCCAGAACGCCGCGACGCCGCCCGGCCTGAGCACGCGGCGGACCTCGGCGTGGAATCGATCCAGGTCGAACCAGTGCAGGGCCTGCGCCACGCAGACCAGGTCGACGCTCGCCGTTGCCAGCGTCGACTGTTCCGCCGGTTCGACCCGGTAGTCGATGTTGGACCGCGCAGCGGCGTTGCCGATCTGCTCGGCGCTCGGATCGGTAGCCACGACCTGGCGGAAATGCCGGGCCAGGTCGACGCTGGCCTGGCCGTTGCCGCAGCCGGCATCCCAGGCCCGTTCGTGGGCCGGCGCCTGGGACGCGAGGAAACCGAACAGCGCCGCCGGATAGTCGGGGCGGGCTTCGCGATAGATCGCGGCGTGCGCGGAAAAATGATCCTTGAAGTTCATCAGGGATTCCTGCTCAGGACATCGAGGCGAGTCGAAACTCGCCGGGCTTGAGGTCGCCCAGATCGTGATCGCCTGCGCGGGTGCGCACAAGACGCAGCGTAGGCAGGCCGACCGCGGCCGTCATCCGCCGCACCTGGCGGTTGCGGCCTTCGCGGATGGTCAGCTCCAGCCAGCTGGTCGGCACGGTCTTGCGGAAGCGCACGGGAGGATCGCGTGGCCACAGCCAGTCGGGCTCGCCCGCGAGCGGGCGCGCCTGCGCCGGCAGGGTCGGTCCATCCTTGAGCACGACGCCGCCACGCAGGGCATCAAGCGCAACGGGGTCCGCGACTCCCTCGACCTGGACCAGGTAGGTCTTGGACTGGCGGTGACGCGGATCGGTGATGCGGTGGGCGAGCGCACCGTCATCGGTGAGCAGGAGCAGGCCTTCGGAATCCTGGTCGAGGCGTCCGGCCGCATAGACGTCCTTCTGGCGGATGAAGTCGGCCAGCGTCGGCCGGCCCTCGCGATCGGTGAACTGACACAGCACCCCGAACGGCTTGTTGAACAGGATCAGCATGGCCGGTCGGTCGGCGAAGGGCCGCCGTGCAGGAGGCCCTTCGCCTGGCGGATTGGGTCAGTCCTTGGCCGGAGCCTGGGCGCCCTTGTCGGTGCCCTGCTCGAAGATCTGGTCGCCCTTGGGCTTCATGAATTTCAGGGTCATGCGGTCGGACTCGCCGATGGCCAGGTATTTGTCGCGATCGACATCACCGAGGGTGAGCACCGGCGGCAGGGTCCAGACACCTTTCTCGTAATCCTTGGTGTCCTTCGGATTGGCGTTGATTTCGCTCTGCCCGACGAGTTCGAATCCGGCATCCGTGGCCAGCTTGATGGCCGTACTGGTCAGCGTGTATCCGGTGTTCTTCAACTTCTCCGGATCGGCGCCCTCGGCGGCGCGATGATCGACCGCGCCAAGCGTGCCGCCCGGCTTGAGCACGGCGTAGAACGCCTTGAACATGGCCGGGGCGTTCTCGCCCCAGTTGTGCACGTTGCGGAAGGTCAGCACCACGTCCGCGGAGCCATCGGGCCCGAGGTTCGGCGACTTGGGATCGTACTCGACCGTTTTCGCATCGCCGAGGTGCTCCGGGTCGGAGGTGAGCTTGGCGCGGAATTTCTCGTTGCCGCGCTTGGCGTAATCCGACGTCGCATCGGCCGGGAAGGCGGCGATGTAAGTGCCATTGCCCTTCAGCAGGGGGGCCAGGATCTCGGTGTACCAGCCCGCTCCCGGGGTGATCTCGATGACCGTCTGGCCCGGCTTCACGCCGAAGAACTCGAGGGTCTGCGCGGGGTGACGGTAGACATCGCGGGCCTTGTTCTCGTCGGAGCGCCAGGCGCCGGCGAGGATTTGGTCCAATGGGTTGACCGGGGCCGCTTCGACGGCCTTCGGTGCCACCGTCTCGGTGGGCTGGTCGGAAGCGGCTTCCGGCGCGGGGGCCTGCTCGGCGGCCGGCCCGCAAGCGGCCAGGGCAAGGCTCAGGGCGAGACTGAGGGAGAGCTGTTTCATGGTCGACTCCAAATCGGTACCGGCGAAGCGGCAGGGGGCCGGAAAGCCTAGCACAGCCGCCGATACGGGCAGTTTCGCCGCCCGCCCGGGCTCTACCGGGGATGTCCGCAGGCCCGCCAAGATGAACGGCAGCCCCTTGTTCATGCGCCAGTCGGCTGCGCCTTACGCCCAATTCATGCGCCAGCGCTTAGCTTGGGACCTGCAAGGCAGGGGGCGCGAGTTCGAACCCCGCAAATCACCAGCAAACACCCAGGAGGTTCGTCATGTTGCACTACGCCATCGTCTTTCTCGTCATCGCCCTGATCGCCGCCGTGCTCGGCTTCGGCGGCATCGCCGGCGCCTCGGCCGGCATCGCCAAGATCCTGTTCCTCGTGTTCCTCGTGCTGTTCATCGTGTCGCTGGTGTTCGGTCGCCGCAGGCTCTGACGCGACAGTACACAACGCTCTCCGCGTGAAAGTCCGGTCCGCCTCGCGGGCCGGATTTTTTTTGCCCGTTCAGCCGGGCAGGCGGACCGCTTGCGGATACGGCGGGATGTCGCTGTAGTCGCCACGCGCGAGTCCTTCCTGCACGCCGCGCCACCACGCGGCATCGAAGATTTCGCCATGGCGCTCGATGAGCGCCGCGCGCAACTTGGCCGGAACGCCGAGGAAGCGCGGGAACATCTCCGGGAACACGTCGCCTTCGCGCACGGTCAGCCATTCCTCGAGCGGGCGCGTCTCGTCCTCGAAGCGCGCTTCCGGCAGGTGGCGGAAGCAGCAGGTCTCGAGCAGGCAGAGTTCATCGTAATCGTAGAAGATCGCGCGCCCGCCGCGGGTTATGCCGAAATTCTTCAGCAGCAGGTCGCCGGGGAAGATGTTGCTGCGCGCCAGGTCCTTGATCGACTGCCCGTAATCGAGCATGGCGCGCACGGCGGCCTCGGGCTGCGCTTCGCGGACATACAGGTTCATCGGCCGCAGGCGCCGTTCCACGTAGCAATGCCGGACCAGCACGTGCTCGCCCTCCAGCACCACGGTCTCGGCGCACTGGCCGAGCAGCTCCTCGAGCATGCTTTCCTCGAACTGGCGCCGCGGGAAGCGCAGGTCGCGGAATTCCTGGGCGTCGACCAGTCGGCCGATGCGGTCGTAGCGGAACACGAGCCGGTATTTCTCCTCGACCTGGCGCCGGGCGATGTCCTTCGGGGAGGGGAACTGCTCGCGGATCACCTTGAACACCAGCGGGTAGTCCTTCGGCGTGAACACCGCCATGACCATGCCGCGCTCGCCGTCGGCGCGCACGAGCCGCTCGTCGGGATGCGCATCGAGATGGCGGAACAGGTGCCGGTAGCGTTCGGTCTTGCCCTGCTTGGCCCGGCCGAGCACGGTGTACAGCTCTTCGACCGGCTTGTGCGGCAGCAGGCCGCCGAGGAACACGACGATGTCGCCGACCGTCGGCAGGTCGACATGGAAATAGCTGCGCGTATAGCTGAACAGCAGCGAGACCTGGTCGACCTCGGTGATCACCGCATCGGCGCGAACGCCATCTTCGGTGCTGACCAGGGCGATGACCAGCGGGGTGACGCCGCTCGGGCCAACTGCGCGCCCGACCAGGTAGGCGCGTCGTTCGCGGAAGAACGCCGTCTTGATCAGTTCGATCGTATGCGGACGCGAGCCGCCACGTGCGCGCATGCGCTGGCCGAGGGTACGCGAGATCGATTTCACGCAGCGGGCGATATCGGCATAGCCGTTGGCGAACGGATAGTCGGCGAGGATGCGCTCGCAGACTGCGGCCAGGCCGTCGGCGGCGGCGTAGCGATGCAGGTCGGTGGCGTCCTCGATGCCGGCGGTCGGCTCGCGGTCGAGGGCCACGAACTCGATGTCGGCGGCGACCCCTGAAGTCAGGAAATAGCGGCGCGAGAGCGAATTGAAAAAGGTCTTGGGCAGTTCGCGATCGAGCAGGGGCGCGACCAGGGTCTCGAACTCGCCGCGCATCGACGCCCAGATCTGCCGCGAGCGGACGCGCTCCTCGAGCAGCAGCTCGAGCCGGCCCAGGGTCTCGCGCAGGCACACGTCGTAGAGGTCGATGCGCGCGTTGGCATCGATGCGCACGTACTTCCAGTCGCGCCGCTCGAAACGGCGCTTGGCGCGCCGCGTGATGTCGGAAAAGCGCGCGTTGTAATCGAGGAAGGCGTCGAGGATCAGCGCCGCCGCACGGGACTGGATGGTGGCCGTCACGGTGTGACGGCCGGGAATGGGGAATGGGGAATGGGGAATGGGAAAAACGCTTCGGCAGTGCGTTGTGCACCGTCAAATTGCACACGGCGGCAAGATTGAAAACGGGCGGAAAAGCGTGGATGCATTTCCCGACTCCCCATTCCCTATTCCCTATTCCCGGCCTCCAATCACATCGCCGCGATCAGCCGGTCGGCGAACTCGGAACATTTCACCTCGGTCGCGCCTTCCATCAGGCGGGCGAAATCATAGGTGACCTGCTTCTGGCCTATGGCCTTGTCCATCGCCGCGATGATCGCGTCGGCGGCTTCGTGCCAGCCCATGTAGCGCAGCATCATTTCGCCGGACAGGATCACCGATCCCGGATTGACCTTGTCGAGGCCGGCGTACTTGGGCGCGGTGCCGTGGGTTGCCTCGAACACGGCATGCCCGGTGACGTAGTTGATGTTGCCGCCCGGGGCGATGCCGATGCCGCCGACCTGGGCGGCGAGGGCGTCGGAAAGATAGTCGCCGTTGAGGTTGAGCGTGGCGACCACGTCGTATTCGGCCGGGCGCAGCAGGATCTGCTGCAGGAACGCATCGGCGATCGCGTCCTTGACGATGATGTCCTTGCCGGTCTTCGGATTCTTGAACTTGCTCCACGGTCCGCCGTCGATCTCGACCGCGCCGAATTCGCTGTGCGCCAGTGCATAGCCCCAGTCGCGGAAGCCGCCTTCGGTGAACTTCATGATGTTGCCCTTGTGCACCAGGGTCACCGAGTCGCTGTCGTTGTCGATTGCGTAGAGGATCGCCGCGCGCACGAGGCGCTCGGTGCCTTCCTTCGATACCGGCTTGATGCCGAAGCCCGAGCTGTCCGGGAAGCGGATCTTCTTGTAGCGGTCCGGGAAGTGCTCCTTGATCAGCGCGGCGAACTTCCGCGCGTCATCGGTGCCCTGCTGGAATTCGATGCCGGCATAGATGTCTTCGGTGTTCTCGCGATAGATCGTCATGTTGACCTTGCCGGGATCCTTGACCGGCGAGGGCACGCCGGTGAACCAGCGCACCGGACGCACGCAGGCGTACAGGTCGAGCATCTGGCGCAGGGCGACGTTGAGCGAGCGGATGCCGCCGCCAACCGGCGTGGTCAGCGGGCCCTTGATCGAGACCAGGTACTCGCGGCAGGCGGTGACGGTTTCATCGGGCAGCCAGTTGCCGGTTTCGTTGAAGGCCTTTTCGCCGGCAAGGACTTCCATCCAGTGGATCTTGCGCTTTCCGCCGTAGGTCTTGGCGACCACCGCATCGAACACGCGCACCGAGGCGGCCCAGATGTCCGGGCCGGTGCCGTCGCCTTCGATGAACGGGATGATCGGCTGGTCGGGAACGGTCAGCTTGCCATTGGCGATGGTGATTTTCCCGCCACCGGCGGGCGGCGTGAGTTTGCTGTCGGCCATGAAGGTCTCCGCTGAGAGGGTGGATGCGCAGGAGGGCCGTCGGCGAGCGGCGGCGTGGCGCGGTTCGGGCCTATTGTCTCCGGAATGCGCCGGCTGTGCCAATGCCGGTGGCGCGGCCCGCGCATGCAGGCCAGGCGCACATTGCTGCGCGCCTGGCCTGCGAAGCCCTCTGAAGAGCCGGGTTACTGGACCCCGAAACTCTTGTTCGCGACCGGTGTGCCGTCGATCGTGATCTGTACTTCGTATTTTCCGGCCGGCCAGCCATCGGGCTTGGAGACGTGGAAGGTGGTCGTGGCCGGGCCGGCGGGTGCGATCGACTGGCTGCTCTCGTCGACCAGCTGTCCATCGCCAAAGGTCCAGCGCGCGACGATCGCCGCGTTCGGCGCGGCGCCCGTGGTGGCGACCGCGGCGTAGATCGTATCGGTTGGCGCGAACTGTTCCATGGGCGTCGCGATGGTCTGGTCGGCAGAGACCGCATTGCCGAGCGTCAAACCTGCGAACTGGACGCCTTCCGGCGCGGCCGGCGGTGCCACTTCGGCGGCCGGTGGCGGCGCGGATTCGACGACCGGTGCGGGCGCCTCCTCCTTCTTGCCGCAGGCGGCGAGCGCCACGGACAGGGCGAGGGTCACGGCAAGTGCACGGAATCGGGAAGTTTTCATGTCGGGTTTCCTCCTTGGGTCAGGATTTGGCAGCCGGGATCTTGAGGACCTGGCCGATCTGGATCAGATCCGGGTTGCTGATGCGTTCGCGATTGGCTTCGAAGATGACGCGCCACTGGTTGGCGTTGCCGTAGAACTTCTTCGCAATCTTCGACAGGTTGTCGCCCTTGACCACGGTATAGGTCTGCAGCGTGCTAGAGCCCGGTGCGGCAGTCGAGGCGGAACCGCTTTTCACGTTGCTGAAGTCGGGCTTTGGCGCGGCCGGTGCGGCACTCGAACTGCTACCGCTCTTGACGTTCGAGAAGTCCGGTTTGTCGGGATGGCTGGCCATGGTCGGGAATCTCCGCGTGGAAGCAAGCGACCACGGTACACCGGAGCTACGTTAAGAAACCATGAGCACTGCTGCGCCCGGCAAGGACCGTTACGGCCCGGTTCACTTCGCCGGCTATTGGCGCAGCAGGCGCGGATTGGCCGGACGCCCCTGGTCGAAGTTGCTGCGCCACGGGTTGATGTCGAGGCCGCCACGCCGCGTATAGCGCGCCTGCACGGTCAACCGGCGCGGCGCGCAGCGGCGCTGGATATCGCTGAACATGCGCTCCACGCACTGCTCGTGGAAGTCATCGTGCAGGCGGAAGGAAATGAGATAGCGCAGGAGACCGGCGTCATCGAGCTTCGCTCCGGCGTAATGCACCTGGATGCTGGCCCAGTCCGGCTGGCCGGTCACCGGGCAGTTCGACTTGAGCAGGTGCGAGACCAGGCGCTCCTCGGTCTCGCCGCCATCCGGCGCCAGGCCGAGCAGGCCGGGATCCGGCGGACCATACCGGTCGACTGCGATATCGAGGCCGTCGATGCAGCGGCCTTCGAGATCGGTCAGCGGGTTGATCGCGGGGGCGGTGATGTCGGTCAATGCAACTTCCACGGCGCTGCCGGCGGCTGCCGACAGGTCGCGCACGAGCATCGCCTGGAGGTCGTCGCGCGTCTCACAGCGGTGCTGGTTGAAGCTGTTGAGGTAGAGCTTGAGCGACTTGGACTCGATCAGGTTCGCCGATGCGGCCGGGATGCGGAACTCGCCAATGGCGACCCGCGGCTTGCCGCGCGCGTCGAGCCAGGACAGCTCCCAGGCGTTCCAGATGTCGACGCCATGGAACGGCAAGGACGCGCCGATGCCGAGCTCGGCGCGCTTGCCGGCCCGCGCGATCGGAAACAGCAGGCCGGGGTCGTAGTGCGCGCTGCCGGCAGCCTGTTTGCCGAGCGGGGAGTCATGGGCGGTCGGGTTCATGCGCCGATTCTACCGACGTCAGGCAGGCTGGACCCATTGAACAGGGCTTGCGGCAATTTGCATCGTCGCGATCCCTGTAGGAGCCCCTTCAGGGGCGATGCATTTCGATCCATTTGCGGAAGGGCATCGCCCCTGAAGGGGCTCCTACAAGGGCACTGGCAATCGCGGGCCGCTAATCGCTCGTGGACACTAGACGTGCGCAGGCAGGCCCTCGGCTTCATCATCGGCCAGCCGCTTGGCCGCTTCGCCATGGTGGTCCTGCGCCAGCATCATGTAGAACGCCGGCACCACGAAAAGGGTGAACAGCGTGCCGATGGTCAGCCCGGTGGTGATGACCAGGCCCATGTTGTAGCGACCCGCCGCACCGGCGCCGCTGGCGATCACCAGCGGCACGACGCCGAGCACCATCGCCGCGGTGGTCATCAGGATCGGCCGCAGGCGCGTCGCCGCCGCCTGCTCGATCGCCTCGCGCTTGGACTTGCCGGCGCGTTGCAGCTCGTTGGCGAACTCGACGATCAGGATGCCGTGCTTGGAGATCAGGCCCATCAGGGTGACCAGGCCGACCTGGGTGTAGATATTGAGCGAAGTGGCCCAGCGCGGCGACAGCGCGCCCATGCCGACGAATCCGGGCAGCAGGTTGATGAAGATCATCGCGCCGAACATGGCCATCGGCACCGAAACGAGGATCACGATCGGATCGCGCAGGCTGTTGAACTGCGCGGCGAGCGCGAGGTAGACGATGATCAGGGCAAACAGCATGGTCAGCGCGAATCCGCCCGATTCGTTGATGAACTGGCGCGCCTGTCCCGAATAATCGATCTGGTAGCCGGATGGGGCCAGCTCGCGGATCGTGTCCTTGACCAGGGCCAGCGCCTCGCCCTGGGTCACGCTCGGCACGCCGGAAAAAGTCACCGCGTTGAGCTGCTGGAAGCGGGTCAGCGATTGCGGCACGACCGAGTCGGTGATGTTGGCGACCGTCGATGCCTGCACCAGCGAGCCGTCGCCGGCGCGGATGTAGAAATCGAGCACCTGGTCCGGATTGAGGCGGTCCTTCTGCAGCACCTGCGGAATGACGCGGTAGGAGCGTCCCGCGATCGAGAAGTAATTGACATAACCGCCGCCCATGGCGGCGCCGAGCGAGGCGCCGACGTCCTGCTGGGTGAGGCCGAGCGCCGTGATCATGTCGCGGTCGACGTTCAGCGTGCTCTGCGGCTTGTCGATCTTGAGGTTCATGTCGACGAACCAGAACTTGCCGCTGGACTGCAGCTTCGCGAGCACGGTCTGTGCCACTTCGTAGAGGTTCTGGAACGGTTCGGTGGTCGACATGACCACTTCGACCGGCTGGCCCTGGGCGCCGGGCAGGGACGGGAACTGGAAGGCGAATGCATTGGTCGCCGCCATCGCGCCCCACTTGCCCTGCAGTTCGTTCTGGATTTCGGTCGCGCTGCGGCTGCGCTTGCTCCAGTCGACCAGCTTGGCACCGGTCAATATCGACGACGGGCCGGCGATGCCGCTGAGCTGGAAGGTCTGTGCGACTTCGGGAATCTTCTTGGTGATCGCCTGCATTTCCTCCATGTAGGCCTTCACCTGCGCCGGCGCGGCATTGGGCGGGCCGTTGGCGATGCCGACGACGAAGCCCTGGTCCTCCTGCGGGGCCAGCTCGGTCTGCGAATTCATGAACAGGAACACGGTACCGCCTAGCAGCATCAGGCCCATCACCACCGGCACCACCCAGGTATCGAGCGTGCCGTGCAGGCGACGCTGGTAGCTGCCGTGCAGGCGTTCGAACTGGCGGTCGATGAACTGCACGAAGCGGCTGCCTTCGTGGCTGCTGCGCAGGAAACGCGAACACATCATCGGGCTCAGGGCGAGCGCGATGATCGCCGACACGGTGACGGCACCGGCCAGGGTAAAGGCGAATTCGGTGAACAGCGCGCCGGTCAGGCCGCCCTGGAAACCGATCGGCACGTAGACCGCGATCAGCACGATGGTCATGGCGAAGATCGGCCCGGTCAGCTCGCGCGCCGCGACCAGGGCCGCCTCGAATGGCGTCTTGCCTTCCTCGGTGATGTGGCGGTCGACGTTTTCGACGACGATGATCGCATCGTCGACCACCAGTCCGATGGCGAGAACGAGGGCGAGCAGGGTGATCAGGTTGATCGTGTAGCCGAGCACGAGCATGACGAAGAACGCGCCGATCAGGGACAGCGGCATGGCGATGACCGGGATCATCACGGCGCGCACGCTGCCCATGAACAGGAAGATGACCAGGGTGACGATGAGCAGCGCCTCGACCAGGGTCTTGACGACCTCCTCGATCGAGGTGTTGATGAACTGGGTCGCGTCGTAGGCGATGTTCGCGGTCAACCCGGTCGGCAATTGCGCCTGGATGCCGGGAAACACATTGCGCACGCGCTCGGCGACGTCGAGCACGTTGGCGTCCGGCGCGGTCTTGATGCCGACGAATACCGACTGGTTGCCGTCGAAGGCGACGAAGGAATCGTAGTCCTCGGCACCGAGCACGACATTGGCGACGTCCTCGAGGCGCACGATGGCGCCGTCCTTGGACTTCACCGCGAGCTTGCGGAATTCATCGACCGAATGCAGGTCGGTGGCGGCGGTCAGGGCGACGGTGACGGCATTGCCCTTGGTCGCGCCGACCGCGGTCAGGTAGTTGTTGGCCGCCAGCGCCTGCGAGACATCGGCGGCGGTCACGCCCTGGGCGGCCATGCGCACCGGATCGAGCCACGCGCGCAGGGCGAACTGGCGCCCGTCGATCACTTCGGCGGTCTGCACGCCTTCGATCGAGTCGAGCTGCGGCTTGATCACGCGCAGCATGTAATCGGTGATGTTGTTGGTCGGCAGCGTGTCGCTGTAGAAGCCGAGGTACATGGTCGCCGTGGTTTCGCCGACCTGCACCGAAATGACCGGTTTCTGCGCCTGTGCGGGCAACTGGTTGCTCACCGAGCTGACCTGGGTCTGGATTTCGGTGAGCGCCCGGTTGGAATCGTAGTTGAGCTTGAGCGTGGCCGTGATCGAGGACACGCCGCTGGTGCTCGACGAAGACAGGTAGTCGATGCCCTGGGCCTGGGCGATCGCCGATTCCAGCGGCTGGGTGATGAAGCCGGCCACGGTTTGCGCATCGGCACCGTAGTAAACCGTGGTGACGCTGACCACGGCGTTCTCGGTCTTCGGAAACTGGCGCACGGTCATGTCGATGACCGAGCGCAGGCCGAGCACGAGGATGATCAGGCTGACCACGATCGCCCAGACCGGCTTGTTGATGAATGCATCAGTGAATTTCATGACGTTGTGCCTTGCTTGCGCTCATGCCGCGTTGATGGGCCACGTGCCTCGTGGCCTTGCACCGGGTCGCGAAACCCGTCGATCCCGCTGCCGGCCTCACTGCTCCTGCGGAGTCGGCGCGGCGTCGTTGGGCGGCTTGGTGCTGTTGTCGATGATCAGTGGCGTGCCGTTCTTGATCTTGAGCTGTCCGCTGGTGACGACTTCGTCGCCTTCCTTGATGCCGCTCAGCACGGCGATCTGGTCGCCGCGCTTCGGGCCGGTGGTGACGAATACCGACTGCGCGGTCGGCATCTCGGGCTTGCCCTTGGCGTCCTTCTTGCCCGAATGCCTGACCATGAAGACGGTCTCGCCATACGGATTGAAGGTGATCGCGGTCTGCGGCAGGGTCAGGTAGTTCTTCTGCTCGCCGACCTGGATCGCCACGTTGGCGAACATGCCCGGCGTCAGCAGCCTGTCCTTGTTCGGAACACGCGCTTCGACCTGCGCGTTGCGCGTCGCGGCGTCCAGCTTCGGGCTGATCGCAGTGATTTCGCCGAGGAACGGGCGGTCGGAGAAGGCATCGAGCGAGAGCACCACGGTCTGGCCGACCTTGACCTGGCCGAGGCTGCCCTGCGGCACGTTGAGGTCGACGAAGACCGGGTCGAGCTGCTGCAGGGTGAGGATGACATCGCCGGCATTCACGTAGCTGCCCGGATTGAGGCTGACGATGCCGACGCGCCCGCTGAACGGCGCCAGCAGGCGACGCTTGTCGATCAGCGCCTGCTGCTGGTTGACGCCGGCCATCGCCGCCTTGTAACTGGCTTCCGCGCTGTCGAAGTCGGCCTGGCTGATGCCCTTGTAGGACAACTGCTGGCGTGCGCGCTCGAGGTTGGTCTTGAGCAGGGCCGCATTCGCCTCGAGCTGGCGGCGCTGGGCGATGATGTCGTCGGCATTGAGTTCGACCAGCAGCTGGCCCTGCCTGACCTCATCGCCCGACTTGACCCGGATCGCGCTGACCAGGCCGCTGACATCGAAGGCGAGATCCGCGCCCCTGGCCGCGCGCAGCGAGCCGACGCTGCCCTGCTCGGGCTGCCAGAGGTCCATGACCGCCTTCATCGAGGTCACCGTCTGCGGCGGCACCGGCATGTTGGCGGCGGCCTGCCCCGCGAAATACTTGCCCGCGATGTTCCAGCCGATCAGCACGGCGAGAAACAGGCCGACGGCAAGAACCATGATGATCATGCGTTTGGTGGTACTGGGTTTGCGATCTCTGCGCGGAATCATGCGCATTCCTCTTTGTTCGACGGTTCTGGATCGGTTCCGTTGCGCGGCAAGCGGCACAACGGCGACGGATGGATTTCAACTTGCGCAGGGCACTATTGCGCGCGCATTCCGGTGGTAACGGGCATTCGGCCGGCGTCCTCGCCGAAGCCGCCGCCAAGCGCGGCATACAGCGCGGCGGTATCGGCCAGGCGATTCGCGCGCCCCTCGATCACGCCGAGCCGCGCCTGCTGGTACAGGCGCGTCGCATCGACCACCTGCAGGTAGGCGACCGCGCCGTCCTGGTATTGCCTTCGGGTCAGCTCGAGGCTGCTTGATGTCGCCTGCTCGGCGGCGGCCTGCGAGGCCAGCCCTTCGGCATCGAGTTCGATCGCGCGCAGGCTGTCGGCCACGTTCTGGAAGGCGGTCAGCACGGTCGTACGGTAGTCCGCCGCGGCCTGGTCGAGGCCGGCCTCGGCGGCGCGCTTCTGCGCGCGCAGGCTGCCGCCGCGGAAGATCGGCTGCAGCAGGTTCAGGCCAAGGCTCCAGGCCGCGCTGCCGCTGCCGAACAGGTCGCCGCTCTGCAGCGCCTGCGACCCGTAGGAGGCCGACAGGCTGATGTTAGGCAACAGGTTGGCGGTGGCGATGCCCACGCGTGCGCTGGCTTCGTGCAGCCGCGCTTCGGCGGCGCGCACGTCGGGGCGCGCGCGCACCAGGGTCGAGGGCAGGCTGACCGGGATCTCCCCTGGCAGTACCAGCGCATCAAGATCGAGCGCAGCGAACTGCATCTGCGAAGGGAACTGGCCCAGATAGACCGCGAGCTGGGTCTGGGTCTGCGCCAGCGCCTTGCGCAAGCCCGGCAACTGGGCCTTCGCCGTGGCCAGCTGGCTTTGCGCAACCAGCACGTCACCCTGCGATTTCGCCCCGGACCGGTACTGGCGGTCGACCAGCTCAAGCTGCTCCTGATAGAGCGCGGCGATTTCCTCGGTGGCGCGGATCTGTCCGCGCAGCGACGCTTCGCGGATGCTGGTGGTGACCACGTTGCTGGCCAGGCTCAGGTAGGTGCCTTCGAGCAGGTAGCGCTGGGCGTCGGCGATCGCCGACTGCGCCTCGATGCCACGACGCACGCCGCCGAACAGGTCGAGCGTGTAGCCGACATCAATGGACGCGTTGTGGATCGTATAGGCCGACGAGGAGAACGTGCTGATCGTTGCCGGGCTCTTCTGCCGGTTGGCGCCGAGGCGGGCATCGACCGACGGCAACAGGCCGCCGCGCACGGAGCGTGTCTCGGCCTCGGCCTTGCGCAGCGCAGCCTGCGCCGAGTCGACGCTCGGGCTGTTGGCCAGGGCCAGGTCTACGCGCCGGTCCAGCTCCTCGCTGCCGAATCCGCTCCACCAGCGTGCCGACACGTCGGTGCCCTCGAGAAAGCGCTGCGCATCGCCCGTCGGTGACCCTGCCGCGACGGTCGAAGCAGGCAGGGCCTCGCTGCGGTAGCCGGCATCGGCAGCCAGCGTCGGCGCGCGGAAATCCGGACCAACGGCGCAGCCGCCGAGCGCGCCGGCCAGCGCGAGGGCCAGCATTGCGGGCCGCCGCGGGATGCCGCCAGCTGTACCAGGGGGTATCCGCCAAGCGGCCTGGCGGGGATTGACTGCATTCATTGCGGGGATCCGGGAATACAAAACTTAGCAGTACATTATTGAGGATGTGCCGCCTTTCAGGCAAGCGTTGTCGGGAAGACGTAAAAGAGCGGGCCGATTCGACACCTTGTCCGCCGCGTGCCTGAGTCACAAGCCCCGGAAGTCATTGCGCCGGGCGGATCGCGGCGTTCAGCGGTTGACCAGGTCCATCATGCCGGCCGGATATCGCTGCCCGGTGACCGCACCGGAAGGAAACGCCGCCTCGATCGCCGCCAGCTCGCCGGCATCGAAGACGACGTCGAGGGCAGCGATATTCTGCTCGAGATAATTGCGCCGCTTGGTTCCGGGGATCGGCACGATGTCCGGCCCCTGGGCCAGCACCCAGGCCAGCGCCAGTTGCGCCGGCGTAATGCCCTTCGCCTCGGCGAGACGACGCACGATGTCGACGAGGGCGAGGTTGCTGGCGAAGTTTTCGCCCTGGAAACGCGGCTGCTTGCGCCGGTAGTCGTCGCTGGCGAAATCGTCGAACGAACGGATCTCGCCGCTCAGGAAGCCGCGCCCGAGCGGGCTGTAGGCAACCAGGCCGACACCGAGCTCGCGGCACGCCGAAAGCACGGCGCCTTCGGGATCTCGCGTCCACAGCGAGTATTCACTCTGCAGCGCGCTGATCGGGTGCACGGCGTGGGCGCGCCTGAGCGTCTGCGCGCTGACTTCGGACAGGCCGAGCCAGCGCACCTTGCCGGCCGCGACCAGCCCGGCCATGGCGCCGACCGTTTCCTCGACCGGCACGCGCGCATCGACGCGGTGCAGGTAATAGAGGTCGATCGTGTCGACGCCGAGGCGGCGCAGGCTCGCCTCGCAGGCTTCGCGCACATGGGCCGGGCTGCCGTCGATGACGCGCTTGTCGGCATCGGCCGGGTCGCGCACGAAGCCGAACTTGGTCGCCAGCACGACTTCGTCGCGACGGCCGCGGATAGCCTTGCCGACCAGTTCCTCGTTGATGTACGGGCCGTACATGTCGGCCGTATCGAGCAGGTTGATGCCGCGATCGAGCGCATGCCGGATCGTCGCCATCGATTCCGCGTCGTCGCGCGGTCCGTAGAACTCGCTCATGCCCATGCAGCCGAGGCCGATCGCCGAAACCTCGGGACCGCTGCTGCCGATGCGTCGTCGTTGCATGCCTGCCTTTCCGTGGAACCATTGAGCCAGCCGACATGCCGTTGCCGCGCGGCACTATCAAGGCCCGCCGGCCCATTTTTCCACGGACGCCGTGGTCTGCGCCCGCCAGCGCCAGCGCGGGGCCTGCGATGGCCGCAGTCCCTGCGCCAGCGCCGCACGGCCTGACGCGGACCTGCAATTGCGGCTCGACGCTTAGCCTGCGACGCGATCTGTGGCACGCTTGCCGGACCCCACGTCCGGAGCGGCATCGCAGGCATGAATTCCATTCCAGGGCAACCGCCCGCTGCCGCGACGCTGGAGGGCGAATCCGCCCTGATCCGGGCGGTCGGCGGGCTCGCGCTCGGCGCCGCCATCATCAACATCATCGTCGGCGCCGGCATCTTCATGTTGCCTGCCCTGCTTGCGGCACGCATGGGCGCGTCGGCACCGATCGCCTTCCTCGCCGGCGCCCTGGTCATCGTGCCGATCGCCTTGTGCTTCGCCGCCATCGGCAGCCGCGCGGCGACCACCGGCGGACCCTACACCTATGTCAGCGCCGCCTTCGGACCGTTCTCCGGATTCATTGCCGGCGCGCTGATGTGGATCTGCAATGTCGCTTCGAGCGGCGGCGTGGCTTCGGCCCTGCTATCGCAGGTCGCGCGCGCCTGGCCGCAATTCGACGAACCGGGCCTGCGCACGGCCTTCCTCATCGTGGTCTATTCGATCCTGATCGCGCTGAATGCGTTCGGCGTGAAGCTCGGCGCGCGCGCGATCACGCTGCTGGCGGCGCTCAAGCTGACGCCGCTCCTGATCCTCGCCAGCCTCGGCCTGCTGTTCGTCGACTGGACCCAGGTCAGCTGGATCACGATACCGTCGTGGCCGACCCTGGGCGCATCGATGGTGCTCGTCATGTTCGCCTACTCGGGCATGGAAACGGCCCTGATTCCGTCCGGCGAACTGCGCGACGCCTCGCACAGCGTGCCACGCGCGACGCTGGCCGCGGTGCTCGTGGTGGTGCTGCTCTACATGGGCATCCAGATCGTCACCCAAGGCGTGCTCGGCAGCGCAATCAGCGCGAGCACCGCGCCGATCGCCGACACCGCCGGCACGATCTGGTCGCCGGGCTTCGTCCTTCTGCTGGTCACCGCCGGCCTGTCGATGACCGGCTTCCTGATGGGCAACCTGCTGGCCTCCTCGCGCCTGCTCTATGCGCTCGGTCGCGATGGCTACCTGCCCTCGGCCTACGGACGCGTCACCGCACGCTACCGCGTGCCGCTGCTGGCCATCGCCAGCCATGGTGCGGTCGGCTGCGGCCTCGCCATCGTCGGCAATTTCGAGAAGCTTGCACTGATTTCGGGCGGCGCGATCTGCCTGCTCTACCTCGCCGTCAGCCTGGCCACCTGGTTCGCCCAGAAGCGCGACCTGCGCAGCGGCGGCGCACCCTTCGTGCTGCCCGGCGGGCCGCTGATCCCGGCCATCGCCTCGCTGTCCATGCTCGCCATCCTGCTGACCCTGAGCCGCGCCGAATGGTCGGCCATCGGCGTGGCCCTGGCGGCGCTCGTTGTGCTGTACGCCGCACTGCGCCACGTGCGCCTGCTCCGCTGAGCCTTGCGGCCCCGGCTTGCCGCTTCGCCGGCGGGCGCGGCAAGGCGTCCTCGGCGAACCGCCCCGGTCGTCTGGACCCACGCAAGCAGGCGCTTCATTGCGCCGCGGGCACGCTCTGCCGTTGCAGGCGTTGGCGCAGCGCGACAACGCTGCTGGCATCGGCTGTCGCGCCGAGTTCGAGCAGCGCGCCGAGCGCTCGCGCATGGTGCACGCGCGCCTGCGCGGGGTCCTTGTTGCGGGCCGCATCCTCGGCGATCGCACGCTCGACGCGCCACCACTGCGGAAGAGGGGCGTCTTCGCCGACCTGTGCGAGTGCACGCGCACGCCCGAAGGCTTCGGACGCGGCCTGCGCATGGCCCTGCAACGATTGCAGGATTCCGAGCCGGGTCTGTCGCAACAGATCCTGCACGGTCGACAGGCTCAGTGACTCGCGCGCCAGCAGCGCCTCGGCTTCGTCGAAGCGAGCCTGTGCCTCGTCCGTTCGGCCAAGATCGAGCGCAATCTGGGTGCCGGTCAGCAACAAGTCATAGATCTGGCGTGGCTTGGCCGCGGCGCGCGCAATGGCGCTTGCCCGCAGCCACTCCTCGTCCGCGCGCGGGTCCGGACTGTTGTCGGCGCGGACGTACGCCGTGTGGAGAAGGGCAAGGCCGGTACGGTGGTCATTGGCGCCAAACTGCTGGCTGGCGAGGTCCAGCGCCTGCTCGAGCAAGGCCAGCCCGCGCGCCGAATCACCGAGATCGCGCAACAGCAGACCTCGATTGTGCAGGAGCGCGGCGAATGCAGGCGAGTGGCTGTCGCCGAGATCGCGATAGATCTGCTCGGCCACGGCAAAGGCCGCATTTGCCTCGGCGGGGTGATTGGCGGCATTCGACGAGGCGCCGAAGTTGTTGTAGATGCGGGCGCGCTGGCGCGTCGAACCCGGATACAGCCGATCGGCGAGTCCGATGGCTCGACGCAGATGCGTGACCGATTGTCCGGGCTCGCCGATGCGTGCATAGGCGGCGCCGAACATGGCTTCCAGTTCAAATTCCGCAGTGGGCGCAATCCGCTCTTTCGCATACTGCGTCCGCGCGTCGGAGACGAGGGCGAGTTTCTGATGCGGATCGACAGTCAGGCCAGCCTGGTTCAGCAACAACTCGCCGCGCTGGCCCGGCGTATAGGCCGATCCGTCCTTGCCAAGTTCGGCGGCGATGCGGCCTATTGCATCCGCCGATCGACCGCTGTTCTGCATTGCGTAGCCCCAGCCCGACAGTGCGGCAACGCGAAATCCAGGGTCGCCTTGACCGTCGCGTTCGCGAAGCGCGATCGCCTCGTCGAAAAGCTCCGCAGCCTTGGCGGATTCGCCTTCGGCGTTCGCGAGCGTGGCCAGCCCGAGACGTACCTGGGCCAGCAGACGCGCGTCACCACTGCGGGCGGCGCTCTGCGCCGCGGCGTCGAGCAGCGTATGCGCCTGCGTGTACTTTCCGAGTGTCGTATCGATGCGGCCGAGCAGGCTGGCCATCTCGGCGTGCAACTCCGGACGCTCGGCGAACTCGGGCAGACGCGCGGTTCCGCGCTCGACCAGGGCCGAGACGCGCAGGTCCTCGCCATTGGTCTGTTCGCGATTGCCCGCCTCGAACAAGGCGAACAGGAACGAGCGCGCGGCTTCCGCGCGCTCGGACTGGCGCATCGCCTCCCGCGCCTCCATGGCGGCCCGCTGCGCCTGCCAGCGGGTGGCGACAAGGCCGGCCACGAGCACGACCAGCACGGCCGAAGCAGCGATCACCCAGCCGCTTCTCCGGCGCACGAAGGAGCGGAGGCGATAGCCGGCACTGTCCGGCGTGGCGCGCACGACGTGCCCGGACAGCAGTCGATGCAGATCCTCGCCCAGCGCGCGCGCGTCGGGATAGCGGCGCTCCGGTTCGGGGCGCGTGGCCATGGCGATGATGTTGGCGAGATCCGAAGGCAACGCCGTGTCGCCGGCGCAGAGATCGCGCAGGATCACGCCCAGTGCGTAGACGTCCGTGGCGGTCGTGATGGGGCCCCCGGCGAACTGCTCGGGCGCTGCATAGCCGGGCGTCATCGGGCGCAGTCCGGTGCGCGTGGCATCGTCTTCGGAGTCGAGCAGCTTGGCGATGCCGAAGTCGAGCAAAACCGGCACACCTTCGTCCGTGACGAGTATGTTGGACGGCTTCAGGTCACGGTGCACGAGCAGGTTCTGGTGTGCGTGGGCCACGGCGTCGCAGACCTGCTCGACGAGCCGCACGCGATCGCGCCAGTCAAGGTCCTGCTCGCGGGAGTAGCGGGCCAGATCGCGCCCCTCGACAAGCGACATGACCAGGAACGCCGAGCCGTCGTCGCTGACGCCGCCGTCGATGAGCGCGGCAATGTGCGGATGACGCAGGCGTGCGAGCACGCGACGTTCCTGCTCGAAGCGGCCGAGCCCCTGCGATCCCAGGGCGGCCATGCTGAGCAGCTTGACGGCGGCGGTCTGCTCGAAATCGACGTCGCAGCGGCGCGCCCGGTAAACCACCGACATGCCGCCGCGACCAATCTCCTCAAGCAGTATCCAGTCGCCGATGCGGCGACCTGAAAGCGCGTTGCACACCACCGTCGGCGCGCATGCCGCGTCGCCGTGGTCGAGCGAGGACGGCAGGCCATCGGCAGTCGAGTGCTCGGCGATCAGGCGTTCCAGGGCCGCGCGCACCGCCGCTGCCAGGCATTGCCGGGCCAACCACGCACTGCGCTGCGCCTGTGGCTGATCGAGCCATTCACCGAACAGGCGATCCGCGGCACGCCAGGCGTCCAGGCGATCAGAGTCCATCGGCACTCAGGCGAACCTGCAGCAGCGATCGTGCACGCTCCCAGTCGCGCGCAACCGTGCGCAACGACACTTCGCGCAATTCGGCGATGGCCGGCATCGACAGGCCGGCGAAATAGCGCAACTCGACGAGTTCACGCAGATCGGGATTGATGCGGTCGAGATCGTCGAGGGCGAGATCGAGGTCGGGCAAGCCGACCGCGGGCGCTGCGGCATCGCAATGCCCCAGCGTCACCCGTTCGAAGCCGGCGCCGCGCTTTTCGGCGTTGGCGACGCGGGCGTTGTCGACGAGGATCTGGCGCATGGCCAGTGCGGCGCAGGTGAAGAAATGGCGGCGGTTGGACAGCGAGAGGCCTTCCGCGCTGGCGAGTTTGAGAAAAGCCTCATGGACCAGTGCAGTCGCGCCGAGTGTGTCGCCAGGCCCGAGCTGGCCGACACGCGCCCGGGCGATGCGCTTGAGGTCGGCATACAGGCGTTCGAACACCGGGCCGAGATCCGGTGCGTCTCGGCCATCCTGCGCCTTCAGAAGTTCGGTGATCTCGGCCATTACGGCCTCCCCCGCCTTTCCCGCCCACAGTTTAGTGCAACTGAGCGGCGCGATTCGTTGCGCGACCCCATCGGAGCGGAATGACACCCGCGAACGGCAGGTCTCTTTGCGAGCATCGCCCATGAGGCCGCACCGGTCGCGATCGGTGACGCCTCCGCAATCGTTCCCACCGGCGGCGCAATCCCCGGTCCTGGCCCGCCAGACGCGGGCCGGAACCTGCACGAATCGTCGTTCCGCGCGCCGACGGGCTGCCGTTCGACGCCACGATCCTGCGCGGCGGCGTCGGATCCCGGATGCAGCGGCTCGCGGCCGATCCGGATCCTGGCTGTGACTTGGGGCACGCGCAGGCCGGCGCGGCCGGATGGATCATGTCGCGTAGGTGACAGGAGGAATTGGCATGCGCCTGATGGGAATTGCCGCTGCGGCGGCAGTGGTGCTCGCTACACCCACGCTTGCTTTGGCTGCGAATGCCGCCGCGGACGAGCTGTTTTCTGCTGACCGGGCGCTCGGCGCGGCCAGCGCGAATCTCGAAGGACTTGCGGGATTGGCCGCGGCCTTTGCCGAAGAGGTCGCGGTGCCCGTGCCGGGCAAGGGACTCGCCCATGACAGGGCCGGGGCGCTCGCCGTGCTCAGGGCCAACCCGGCAATCGACAAGGCGCATATCACCTGGGCGCCGGTGCGTGTCGGCATTTCCGCGGATGGAAGCCAGGGTTTCACTTTTGGCTTCATGAACCAGCACGAAGCCGATGGCACGATCCTGCCCTACAAGTATCTGGCCTACTGGCAGCGCGATGCGGCGGGCTGGAAAGTGATTGCCTGGAAGCGCGGCAAGCGTGCGGCCGGAACAGTCGATGACGCCACGCTGCCGCCGCTGTTGCCCGGGTCGTTCCCGAAAGGAGGCGACAAGCCGCGTCTCGACACCGCCGAGCAGGCGTTTTCCGACGAAGCGCAGACGGTCGGGCTCGGTCCGGCCTTTGCCAGATTCGGCACGGCCGATTCGATGAATCTTGGTGGTTCCGCCAATGCCGGGTTCGTGTTTGGCGCCGAAGCGATCGCCAAGCTCGTCAGTGAAGGGCAGCCAGCAGGCGGCAGTACCCTGAACTGGTCGGCCGATCGCGTCGTCGTCGCGCCCAGTGGCGACCTCGGCGTCAGCATCGGGCACATCCGCTTCAACCAGCCGGCCGAGGACGGCAGCGAGCGGGCGCCGATTCCTTTCTTCACGGTCTGGCGGCGTGCGGCGGCCGACCAGCCGTGGCGCTATGTTGCCGAGTAGGGTTTGCGGCGGCTCGGATCGCGCGGCGGCCTGCCGCTAGTCGATGCGGCCGGCGTGACTGAGGTGGTCGAGTACGAGCCGGGCGGCCGCCGAGCAGCGCTCGCGATCGGCATGGCGCAGCCAGATGACTTCCTCGATTTCCGATGCCGGCGCCAGGTTGCCATCGAACGCACTTTCGTAACAGGTGATCCGCACCATGACGCCGACCGGCTTGCCATCGGCCTGGGCGCGGAAATGCCCGGCCGAAGTGATCGATCCGGGGCGCAGCGCGATCGACAGTTCTTCGCGGATCTCGCGAATCAACGCGGCATGATCGCTTTCGCCGGGCTCGCGCTTGCCGCCGGGCAGGTAGATCGCCTGCTTGCCGCGCGATCGCGCACCGAGCAACCGGCGTTCGCGGACATGGATCCAGGCCAGCTTGTCGATGTCCTGCAAAATCGATTCCTCTTGCGCGGGTCCGGGTAGCTGCATGACGCTGGTCGCGGACGATGGCTGTCGCTTGTCCATCTAATCGTATCCATCGCGAAAGATCGTGTCGCCAACACCGATGAAGAAGGCGCGATCGACGCGCGTGATGTTGCCCTGATTGTCGCGCACGCCGAGCCGGACGTGGCGATTCCAGCCCGCAGCCAGCGGCGGTGTCAATGCGATGGTCCAGATGCCTTCGCCGGCCGCTTGCGCAAGATCGGCCAGCTCGGTCCCTGGCGCGCGCCCGTTGACGATGAAATCGGCGCTCACGCGGAGGCTCGCCAGATCAATGCCGCTGTCGGCATCGGCGAGGCCGAAGCGGATCTGGCCGAGCGGCGCGGCGTTCGCGCCCGCGCGCGGAAGGCTTACGGCGAGCGTCGGCCTGAGGTCGTCCATGAACCAGCCGTAGCGCGGATCACCGGTATCGATGGGCGCACCGAGATCGATCCAGCGCACGAACATGAGTTTTTCGTCGGCGCTCAGGGGCGCGACCGGACTGCCCGGTGGCGGCATCATGGTTCCCGTGTAGTCGAGGTCGGCGGCGTTCGCGTCGGCCCCGGGCGGCAGGGTGGCGGCGTTGCCGGGCACGCTCTCGGTCGGGTGATCGGCGTTGCTCCAGCCATCGAGGCGCTGGCCGAACAGTTTCCAGACCAGCAGGCTGCGCCGGCTCTGGAACATGCGCACGTAGCGGCTCGCATTGGTCTGGCGCCACGTACCGTTCGCGATCACCGGCGCGTAGCCGAACTGCGCGTCGGAATCGGCGGCCAGGCGCCGGTAGTCGCCGGGCAGGCCATTGCTGATCGCGGTGTCGGCGAGATCCAGGTTGCCCGGCGGGTTGGCACCCTGGTGGCAGGCGGCGGAACGCTGCTGCAGCAGCGGGCGGATGTCGCGCAGGAAT
>OEIU01000906.1_pt1 | contig 22531 bp, 15 predicted proteins | sample 1539221 | NCBI WGS metagenome assembly OEIU01 (sample SAMN03792071, study PRJEB22550) | activated sludge metagenome | feature: wastewater treatment plant; material: activated sludge; isolation source: Wastewater treatment plant of a petroleum refinery complex | place: Argentina: Zarate | collected...
GGGGGCTCGGGGTGGCAGACCGCCCCCCCCGGAACCGAGAGGGGGGGGGCCCCCCGGGCGCCGGGGGGCGGTACGGCGGGAAGGGGGCGGCAAAAGCCCCCCGCCACGCCGTGCAGGTCGAGCCCCGGGTAGTCCTCCGCCAAGGCGGACGCGGCCGCCAGGATCGCCTCCGGGCAGACGTCGAACGGCACGTAGCGCTCCAGGGTCCCCGCCCCTCGCATCGCGTCCAGGAGCGCCCGCGTCTTGCGGGATGCCCCCGACCCCAGCTCCACCAGCTCGGCGACGCCGTGGCGGGCCACGAGCGCGGGCGCCACGCGCTCCAGGATCTCCAGCTCGGTGCGCCCCTGGTAGTACTCGGGCAGCCGGGTGATCTCCTCGAACAGGGCGGAGCCGCGCTCGTCGTAGAAGTGCACCGGCGGCATCCACTTGGCCCCGGCGCGGAGGCCGACCCGCGCGTCGGCGGCGAGGCCCTCCCCCGCGCCGAATCCGCGAGGATGGACGTCCAGCCGGTACGGACGCGGCAGCGCGGGCGTCAATCCGCCGGCCGATGCAGCACCTCTCTCCCCGGGCACTGCGACCGCGCTTCGCGCGGTAGGGCCGGCGGAAATGGCGCTCACGACAGGTCCCTCGCCAGCCGCAGCCCGCTGAAGATCTGGCGCCGCTCCGGCAGGTCCCAGTTGCGGAAGCTCGGGCGGGCGGCGACGGCCTGCGTGGCCCACGACCCGCCCCGCAGGACCCGGTACGCCGTCCCGAAGAACACCTCCGCGTACTCGCGGTACGGGAATGCGGAGAAGCCGGGGTAGCCGCCGAACGCCGACGACGTCCACTCCCAGACGTCGCCGAGCATCCCGCGCAGGCCCTGCGGGTTCGCGGGATGGGCGCCCACGGGCGCGCGGGCGAACCCGGTCTGGTCGAGGTTCCCCCACTCCCCGTCCGCCGGCGTCCCCCGCGCGGCGCACTCCCACTCCACCTCGCTGGGCAGGCGCGCGCCCGCCCACCGGGCGTGGGCGTCGGCCTCGTGGGCGCTCACGTGGCAGAGCGGCAGGCGGGGGTCGAGCGGGTCGACGCGGTCGAACGACCGCTCGAGCCAGCCGCCCGCGCCGTCGCCCTCCCAGTAGAGCGGCGCCTCCACGCCCCCGGCCCGGCGCCACGCCCAGCCGGCATCGGTCCACAGCTCCCGGCGCAGGTAGCCGCCGTCCTCCACGAAGGCCAGGTGGTCGCCGTTGGTGACCGGGTCGCGGGCCATCAGGAACGCCGGGACGGCGCGCGCGTGGCAGGGGCGCTCGCAGTCGTAGGCGAAGCCCGGCCCGTCGGCGCCCATGCAGAAGACGGTGGGGCCCACCTCCACCCAGCCGCCCGTCGCGCCAGCCGCGTCCCGCAGCCGGCGCCGGCCGTCCGGCACGTACGCGCCCGGCGGCAGCATCTGGAGCGCCTGCAGCACCGTCTCCGTGTGCTGCGCCTCGTGCTCCACCACCATCTCGAACGCGAACCCGCGGCGGGTGAGCGGATCGGCGTCGTCGCCCAGGTCGGCGGCCGCCAGCACCTCGAGGGACCGCTCGCGCACGTCCCGGAGGAAGCCGTGCGCCGCCTCCGGCGGCAGCAGCGGCGCGGTGCCCCGGTCGCGCCGCGGCGTCTCGGTGGCGTCGTAGAGCCGGTCGAGATCCGGGTGCAGGCCCGGCCGCCCGCCGACGCGCCGCACGAGCCACAGCTCCTCGTAGGCCGCGATGTGTCCCAGGTCCCAGACCGGAGGGCTCAGGAGCGCATCCGGCTGACCGACGAGGTGCTCCGGCGGCAGCGGGGCGAAGAGCCCGAGCGTCCTGCGGCGCACGTCGCCGAGACGGTCGGCGAGCGCCGTTGCCAGCGTCTCCACGACGTCCACCATCGCCGACGCGGCCGGCGCGGTGGGGTGACCCGTCTCACAGGGTGCGATCCGTCACAACGTGAGCACGCTCACAGGGGCCGGGTGATCCATCCGGCGCGTACGAACGTCCGTCGCGGAACCGCGGGCGGTGTCTCTCCGGACGGAGTCCGTTCTAGAATCCGCAACCCATGCCGGACGCGCCGCGACAAGGAGCCCCGAGCGGCGCACGGCGGCCGCGGACACCCGAGGAGCGCGCGAGGGCGCGCCGGCGCCGGCGCAACCGGCGCGTGGGGGTGCTGGCGCTGGTCGTCGTGCTGCTCGCGGTGGGCATCGGGACGGCGATCGCGTTCAGCCGGGACGACGACGGGGGCGCCCCCGGGTCGGTGCAGGTCGCCGGCGTCGACGTCGCGGGCAAGGACCGCGCCGAGATCGCCGAGACCGTCCGCGACCGCGCCAGGGAGCTGGCGAAGGAGCAGATCGTCGTGACCCGCACCGACCAGCCGGGGTTCCGCGTGGCGGCCACCCGGGCGGAGCTGGGGGCGCGGCCGCGCGTGAGGGCGGCCGTCGACGAGGCGCTGGAGCCCCGGAACCTCGGCGGGCGGATCCTGTCCGGGATCGGCATCGCCCCCACGCGCGACGTCGAGATCCACTGGACGTTCGACGCGCGCAAACTCGGGGGCCTGATCCGCCAGGTCACCGGGCGCACCAACGACCCGGCGCGCTCCGCGTCGCTCGAGGTGACCGACACCGACATCGTGCTGACGCCCGCCGAGGGCGGCTACGGCATCGACGCGCGCGAGCTGCGCCGGGAGATCTCCGACGGCGCGACGGAGGTGGCCGTCACGCCCGGGCCGCTCGTGCCGGCCGTGTCCGACGAGGCGGCCGCCGCCGCGCGCGAGCAGGCACTGGCCCTGATCGCGAAGCCGGTGCAGGTGACCTTCAAGAACAACGGCGTGCCGATCGAGACCTCGGTGCTGCGCCAGGCGCTCCGGTTCCGCGCGGACCCGCCGGCGCTCGAGGTGCGGCTCGATCCCGACGTGCTCTACGCGGACATCAAGGACGCGTTCTCCACCCGGGAGCAGCCGTACCGCGACGCCAGCTTCCAGGTGAACGGGTCCACCGTCCGCATCGTGTCGTCGCGCATCGGCCGCAGCCTCGACATGGACGCCATCGCCCAGGAGATCATCGACGCCCCCGGCACCCCCGTCCGCGCACGGTTCAAGGTGACCGAGCCCGAGACGACCACCGCGGAGCTGAAGCGGCTGCGCATCACCGAGGAGATCTCGGAGTTCACCACGCCGTACAACTGCTGCGAGCCGCGGGTCACCAACATCCAGCGCGCCGCGCAGATCCTGGACGGCACGATCATCCCGGCGGGCAACGCGTTCTCGCTCAACGACGCCCTGGGCCAGCGGACCATCGACCGCGGCTTCGTGCAAGCCCCCCAGATCGCCGCCGGCCAGCTCGAGGACGCGGTCGGGGGCGGGGTGTCCCAGGTGGCCACCACGCTGTACAACGCCGCCTTCTTCGGCGGGATGGACCTCATCGCGCACACCCCGCACCAGTTCTGGATCTCGCGCTACCCGAAGGGCCGTGAGGCGACGGTGTCGTGGGGCGGCCCCGAGCTCGTGTTCCGCAACGACTGGGACGCCGCGGTCCTGATCTCGGCCGCCGCCGGCTCGAACGGCATCACGATCCGCATGTTCTCGTCGAAGCTGGGCCGCGCGGTGGAGACCACCACCGGCGAGCCGACCGACGTGAAGGAGCCGGAGGTCAAGGAGACGGAGAACCCCGACCTGCCTCCCGGCACCCGCGAGGTGAAGCAGGAGCTCGGAGGCCCCGGCTTCTCGATCTCGTACACACGGACGGTCCTGGTGGACGGCGACGTGAAGCGCGACGAGACGTTCAACTGGACCTACGACCCGCAGGACGCATACATCGAGCTCGGGCCCGAGAAGGACACGTCCACCACCCGGCCGGACCGCGGGTCCACCACCACGGCACCGGGACGGACCACCACGGCACCGCCCTCGGCGCCGGAGACGCCCCCCGCCGGGACCGAGCCGGACCGGCCGACGCCGGCGCCCGGCGGCTCCGCCCCGCCCCCGCCGGGTTAGCCGGCGAAGAAGGCCGCGAGCTCGGCGGCGGTCTCCTCGGGCGCCTCCTCCGGCAGGAAGTGCCCGCACGGCAACGCCCGGCCGCGCAGGTCGTCCGCCGTGTCGCGCCAGGCGCCGAGCACGTCGTGGAGCCGCTCCATGGCGCCGTGCGCGCCCCACAGGACCAGGAGGGGGCAGGCCATCCGCGCCCCCGCGTCCGCGCGGTCGTGCTCCAGGTCGATCCCGGCCGCCGCCCGGTAGTCCTCGCAGGAGGCGTGGATCGCCGCAGGGTCGGAGAAGCAGCGGACGTACTCGGCGATCGCCGCCTCCTCCACCGGCCGCGCCCGTCCCGACCAGCGCCGCACCGTCTCGCGCAGGAACCACTCGGGATCGTGGCCGATCAGCGTCTCGGGGAGGCCGTCGGGCTGGATCAGGAAGAACCAGTGGTAGTAGGCCGTCGCGAAGGCCTGGTCGGTGCCGTCGAAGAGCGTGAGGGTGGGGACGATGTCGAGCACCGCCGCCCGCGCCACCGCGTCGGGGTGGTCGAGCGCCATCCGTCGCGTCACCCGCCCGCCGCGGTCGTGGCCCGCCACGCCGAAGCGCGGGAAGCCGAGGGCGCGCATCGCCGCGACCATGTCCGCCGCCATCGCCCGCTTCGCGTATCCCGCGTGGTCGGCGCCCCCGGGGGGCCGGCCGCTGTCGCCGTAGCCGCGCAGGTCCGCGCACACCACGGTGAACCGCTCCGCGAGGACCGGCGCCACCAGATGCCAGCACGCCCGCGTCTGCGGGTAGCCGTGCAGCAGCAGCAACGGAGGGCCGCTGCCGCCGACCCACGCGGCGACGGTCAGGTCGTCGACGTCGATGCGCCGGTCGTCGAAGCCGGGCGGGAACACCGCCGGATCCTGCCATCCCGCGACCACCGATTTCGTGACCGCGGCGTGCGGCCGTACGATCGACGGCGCATGGCGACCGAGCCGGCATACCTCGCCGCCCCGCCGCCGCTGACCGGGCGGGCGGCGGCGCTCGACGACCTGGTGGCGCTCGCAGCCGGCCGCCCCGGGGTGGTGGTGCTCGCCGGCCCGCCGGGAATAGGGCGCTCGCGACTGGCGCGCGAGGCCGCCGTGCGGCTCGCGATGGACGGCACGGCGCTCGTCGACGCGGAGGCGCCGGGAGTGGCGGCGGAGGTGCTGGCGGACGCGCTCGCGGAGGCCGGGCACGGGCGCGACCCCGCCCGCGCCGCGCGCCTGCGCCCCATCGTGATCCTGCTCGGTGAGCGCGGCGACGAGCCGGGCCTCGCGGCGGGCCTGGCCCGGCGCCTCGCCGGCTCGCGCGGCCTCGTGCTGATGACCGGGCGCGAGATGCACGGCGACGTCGCCACCATGGTGCTGCCGCCGCTCGCGGAGGAGGACGCGCTCGCCCTGGTGCGGGCGGCAGCGCCAGGGCTCCCCGCCGCCGCGGCGGCCCAGGTGGCCGCGCTGGGCGACGGGGTCCCGGGCCGGCTCGTCGCCGTGGCGCCGGCCGCCCGCGACTGGGCCGGCGGCGACGCGCCGCTGCCGAGCGAGCACTGCCCGGTGGGCCTGTGTGCCCGCAAGCCGCTGGAGACGCCCGCCCGCATCGCCGCTGGCCTCGACGCGCTGACCGCCGCCGGGGTGCTCGGCGAGGTGCCCGGACCGCCGGAGGTGCGATGGCGGTTCCGCGACCGGGTGCTCCGCGCCGTCGCGGCGGGGGCGATGGACGGCGCCGAGCGGCGCCGGCGCCACGCGGCCGCGCTGGTGTCGGGCCGGGCGGCGGGCGACCCGCCGGGCGAGCTCGCCCGGCACGCCGTGGGCGCCGCCGACGCCGCGGCGGTGGTGGAGTGGGCGGTGCGCGCCGCCGCGGCCGCCCACGACGCGGGCGACCTGGACGGGGCCCTGGCCCAGTCCGACCGCGCGCTGGCCTGGTGGAACCCCGCGCTGGGCGAGTCGGCGCGCATGGCGGCCCTGCACGAGCGGGGCATGGCGCAGCTCGACCGCGCGGTGTGGCTCGAGGCCGCCGAGGCGCTGGAGGAGGCCGCCCGCGGACGCCGCGAGCTGGGCGAGCGCGACGCCGCCCTCGGAAGCATCTCCGCGGCGTCCAGCGCCCGCTGGATCCTCGGACAGCACGACCTGGCGCTCCGGTCCATCCAGGACCACCTGACGCGCAGCCGCGACCCGGCCGCCCCGCCGTCGGCCGCCCGCGCGGAGGCGTTGACCCACGCGGCCGGGATGGCCGCGATGACGTCCCGCTTCTCCGATGCGCTGGCCCACGCCGGCGAGGCCCGCACCGAGGCGACCGCAGCGGGGGCCGACGACACATCCACGCGGGCGCTCATCTTCATGGGGATGGCCGAGAGCGGACGCGGGGGGCCGGGCGGGCTGCTGCACCTGGCGCGGGCGCGCCGGGAGGGCGGGCGCGCCGCCGGCGCCTTCGCCCGCAACGCGACGCTCGCGATGATCCACGAGAGCCATGTGCTCCTGGCCGTGGGCCGCCCCGCCGACGCCGCCGCCTGCGCCCGGGACGGCATCGCCCGCGCCCGCGAGCTGGGGTTGCGCGAGCACGAGCTCGTGCTGACGGGGAACCTGGGCGAGGCGCTCGCCGCCTCCGGCGCGCTGCCCGAGGCGCGGCGCGAGCTGGAGGCCGCCGTCGCGGGATGGGCGGAGCTGGAGGGCGGCGTCAACACCCCGGCGGAGCCGGGGATGGCCTGGCTGCTGCTGGCGGAGGGGCGGATCGAGGACGCCCTGTCGCGCCACCGAGCGCTGTCGTCCCGCGAGGGCCCGGTGCTGTTCGAGCAGGTCGCCCCGGTCGCGACCGGACACGCCCTGGCGGCCCTCGCCGGGGGCGGCCGCGAGGAGGCGGCGCTGGCGGTGTCCCGCGCCCTCGAGGCGTGGCGCCGCACCGACGACCGGCTCACGTCCATCCCCCTGCTCGCGGTAGCCGCCGAGGCGCTCACCGGCGACGAAGCGGCCCGATGCGTGACCGCGCTCGAGGAGATGGACGCGGCGGGCATCGCCCTGGCCGGACCGTCGGCGGCCTACGCCCGCGGCGTGCTGGCGCGCGGCGGCCGCCGCCCCCCCCCCGCCCTGCGCGCCGCCCGCGGCGGCTTCGACCGCCTCACGCCCAGGTGGTGGGCGGCGCGGTCGCGGGTCGCCGCCGGCCTGGCCGACGGCCGCTCCGATCCGGCCGCCGAGGACCTGCTGGCCGCCCGCCGGGCGTTCCGCACGATGGGCGCCGACGGCTGGCGGCGCCGCGCCGAGGCCCGCCTGCGGGCCATCGGCCGTCGCATCCCAACCCGCTCGCGTCCGCCCACCACCCCGGGCGCCGGGCTGTCCGCCCGCGAGCTCGAGGTGCTCGCGGAGCTGGCGCTGGGGCTGCGCAACAAGGACATCGGGGAGCGTCTGTTCATCAGCGAGCGCACGGTCGCGCGCCACCTGGTCCAGATCAACGCGAAGCTGGGCGTGACCAACCGGACGGCCGCCGTCCGCGTGGCCCAGGAGATGGGCCTCCTCGCCCCCAGGGAGCTCGGCACAACGCCGTAAGCCACGGCCGGCCCGGCGTCGCGCATGGATGGTCAATTCTGACCATGAAGCGCCCCAGGAGCGGCGGATAGCGTGCCGCCGTCCGTTGTGCCCGGACCCGAGGTGAGACCAGGTGGCAACCATGACCGAGCCGATGCCGGGAACGTTCGGCGGCATCACCGCCGATGAGTCTCCGCTCAACGGAGCCGAGCGGGCCGCGCTGCGCAGCTTCCGCCGTGCGGCCCTGACGTCGCGCGGCTACCGCGCCCACCTGGAGCGGACCGGCGTGGACCACCGGCTTGTCACGCGGATCTCGCAGGTGCCGTACACGGACAAGCGGATCGTCTTCGACGGCGGGATCGAGACGTGGCTCGAAGGCGGCCGGGTGGCCGACGCGGCCGAGCTGCTCACCTCCAGCGGCGCCACCGGCTTCTTCTCGGTGGGGGTGACCTCGCGGGCCGAGCGGCGCGCCCAGGAGCGCACGCTGGACCTGATCATCCGCTCGCTGGGCGGCGGCGAGGACAGCTCGACGCTGGTTCTGAACTGCCTGCCGATGGGCATCGGGGTGCCGACGCGTCTGGCGACGGTGGCGACCCCCTCGGTGCACCTCGAGATGGCCGTGGAGCTGCTGGCCCGCGCCGGCGACGGCTTCGACCGCGTGGTGGTCGCCGCCGAGCCCCTGTTCCTGAAGGAGTTGGGCGAGACGGCGCTGCGCCGGCAGGGCCCGGACTTCGCCCGCCGGGTCGTCGCCTGCTTCATCGGCGGCGAGTGGATCGCCGAGAGCTTCCGCCGGTACGTGTCCGACCTCTTCGGCTTCCGCGACGACCAGGACGGCCGGCCCGGCCTGATGGTGTCGATGGGCGCCGCCGAGGTGGGCCTGCACGTGCTCCACGAGACGCCGGAGCTGCGCCGTGCCCGCAGGGAGCTCGACTCCGCCGACCTGCGGCGGGCCCTGTTCGACCGCGACCCGGGGTACTCCCCCACCCTCCTCGCATGGGACGCGAACCGCTACTTCGTCGAGCGCCGCCGGCACGACGACGGCACCGGCAGCCTCGTGGTGACCGCGCTCACGCGGCGGCTGCTGCCCCTGGTGCGGTACGACCTCGACGACGAGGCCGACATCATCGCGCCCGACCGCGCCAACCGCCTCCTGGCCGACGCCGGCTGCGACGTCCGTCTGGACCGCCCCGCCATCGCCCTCTGGGGGCGCCGCGGCGGGACCGTCTCCGGACCGGACTGGAGCCTGCGCCCCGAGATCATGAAGGAGGGCCTGTTCGCCACCGCCGCGCACGCGGGCGCGCTGACCGGCCGCTTCCGCATCGCCGCGGAGGACGGGCTCCCGGCCCTGCACGTGCAGCTGCGCGACGGGGTGGTGGCCACCCCGGGGATGCAGAACGCGCTGGCCCTGATGACGCGGGTCGTCTCCGGCGCCACCGACGCCCGTGTGGCGATCCACGGCTACCGCGAGTATCCGTACCACGAGGCCGGGGACTTCCAGCACAAGCCGGCCTACGTCGCGAGGGCGGGGTCGTCGTGACCACCACCGCGCCCCGGATGGGCGTGCCGCAGACGCCCCTCGCCGACATCGAGATCACCATCTCCGACCGGCCGGAGGACGTGGACGAGGCCCTGCGGGTCGTCCACGACGGGTTCGTGGAGGCGGGCTTCATGACGCCGCGCCCCTCCGGGCGGCGCATGCACCTCTCGTACCTCAACCCCGGCACCACGTTCTTCGTCGCCCGCATGGACGGCACGCCCGTCGGGGCGAGCGCCCTCGTCGCGGACGGGCCGTTCGGGCTCCCGTCGGACCGCGCGTTCGCGGAGGAGAACGACGCCCTCCGGAACGCCGGCGCCGGGGTCGTGCACGAGTCCGGCTCGCTGTCGGTGCTGCGGACGCACCGGCGGCACACCCGCCGCATCCTGACCCGCCTGATCGCGGCGATGTCCCGCGTGGTCCACGACGACTACCCGACGGCCCCCATCCCGATCGCCGTCGCGCCCGAGAACCTCCGCTTCTACCAGGCGCTCGTCGACGCCGAGCTCGTGGGTGAGAGCCGCCTGCTCTACGGCGCGCCCGCGATCCTCATGTGCACGAGCGGCCTGCGGATCAGCAGCCACGTGTCGGCGCGGCGGACGCCGATCGCACGGACCATGGACATGCTGTTCAACGACGTCCACCCCGACTGGCTGGCCGACCGGAGGACCGGGGAGCCGCTGCCGGGGGACTGGCTCGCGCCCCTCGTCCGCGAATCGGAGGCCGCGGCGCGGCTGCTCCACCAGGCAGGGGTGCTCGAGGCGCTGATCGGCCGGCGCGAGCCGGCGCCCCGGGCCCGCAGGTCCGGTGTGCTGGCCGCCTGAGCGCACCGCCCGCGCGGCCGCCGGGTCGCGCATTTCTCAATAGCGCATCCGGCCCTGCCGATAGCACCAGCGTGATCGCGACCCTCGTGACACGCGCCCCGCGCCCGGTCGGTGACCGGACGATCATCTGCGTGTTCGCCCTCGCGGCCGGACTGCTCGGGGCATTCCTCCCCTTCGCCGCGACCGGGACGGTCGGTCCGTCGATCTCCGCCGCGGTCGGCGTCGGCCTCACCAGCGCCCTCGCGGCGGTCGGCCTGCTCGTCACCATGGGCGCCGTCCAGCGCACGCGCGGCGTGGAGGCCCGGGTCTGGGGCCTGTTCGCCAAGGGCCTCGCGAGCTGGACGCTCGGCTGCATCCCCTACTTCGCCTTCCTGCTGACCGGCGGCGACGTGTCCAACCCGCAGGCGTGGTCGCAGATCGGCTTCCTCGCCGCCTACGGCTTCTGGTACCGGGCCCTCTGGCTCATGCGCCAGCCGGCCCTCGACGAGTCGCGCCGCCAGCGCCTCGAGGGCGTCGCCATCGAGCTGTCAGTCCTGGCGATGCTCTTCGTGGTGGTGATCGGTGCGCTCTGGCAGCCCGAGATGCCCGCGCTCCAGAACATCGCCCTGCTGGTGCCGGTCGCGCTCGACCTGCTCCTGCTCGCCGCCCTCTACAACGCCGTCCGCCGCTCCTCGGTGAGCCACCGCACGGCGTTCGTGTGGTTCGCATACGCGTTCATCGCGCTCGCGGTGACGGACGGCCTGGTCACCTACCTCGTGACGCGGGGCGCGGGCGTCGGGCTGGCCGGGCTCGGGATGTTCGGCTACATGGTCGCGATGGCCCTGATGGCGTTCGCCGCGCGCCGGCCCATCCGCGTGACCGAGGCCCGGGCGATACTGGGCCCGTCCAAGGCGATCCTCGCCGCCCTCGGCCTGGCCCTGTGCGGCCCGGCGAGCGTGATGGTCCCGTGGGCCGTCCTGCCCTTCCTGTGGACGATCGCGGCCTTCCTGGTGTGGCGGCTCGGCGCCCAGGTCCGCATCCACGGGCAGTCCGACACCGACCCGCTCTCAGGCTTCCTGGAGGCCCGCGCGTTCGCCCGCCACGTCGGCGGTGTGGTGCAGGCCGCGTCGTCCACGCGGCCCGCCCTGCTCATCGCGGTGGACCTCGACGGCTTCGGCCGCTGGAACGCCCAGCACGGCTACGGCGCCGGCGACGCCCTGCTCTCGGACCTGGCCGCGCGCCTGGAGGGCTCCAGCCTGACGGGCGGCGTGTGGAGCCGCCTGGGCGCCGACCGCTTCGCGTGGGTCGGGATGGGCCACGACGGCATGAACGGCCGCCTGATGGCCGAGACCGTCCACGACATCGCCGCCGACAACACCGGCGGCCTGACCGCCCGCGCCGCCTTCGTGGTGCTGCCGGACGACGCCGCGACCGCCGCGAATGCGATCGCCGCGAGCGAGGAGGCCCTCGCCGCCGCCCACACCGGCGACCGCCGCGTGGTCGCGTTCGACCGCGGCCGCCTGGACGGGCTGGAGTACGCCACCGGCTACACCGCGTCGCTCGCCGAGCGCCGCAAGGCGATCCTCGAGGTGCTCCACGAGCCCGGGACCATCGCCACGGTGTTCCAGCCGATCGTGTCCCTCGCCGACGGCGAGACGATGGGCTTCGAGTCGCTCTCGCGGTTCCGCGCCGAGCCCGAGCGCCCCCCGGACAAGTGGATCGCCGAGGCGCACGCCGTGGGCCTGGGCCTGGAGATCGAGGTCGAGTGCGTCCGCCGCGCCCTGGGCCTGCGCGACCGCATCCCCGGCACCGCCTACCTGTCGGTGAACATGAGCCCCGACGCCATCCTCACCACCGAGATGGAGGCGGCGCTCGGCGAGGGACGCCTCGACGGCCTGGTCATCGAGATCACCGAGCACGACGCCGTCGGCGACTACGCCCGCCTGGCCGCCCGCCTCGCGGACTACCGCGGCCGCGGCGCCCGGGTGGCGATCGACGACGCCGGCGCCGGCCACGCCTCGATGCGGCACGTGACCCAGCTCTCCCCCGACTACATCAAGATCGACCGCTCGCTGATCCACGACATCCACGTGGACCACGCAAAGCGGGCGCTGGTGCGGTCGATGGTGAGCCTGGAGGAGGACCTCGGCGCCAAGGTCGTGGCCGAGGGCGTGGAGCGCAGCGAGGAGCTGCGCACCCTTCGCGAGCTGGGCGTCCCGCTCGCCCAGGGCTACCTGCTGGCCCGGCCGCACCGCGACCCGGCCCCGGCCCCGTGGACGGCGGCCATGCTCGAGATGGCCGAGCCGGGGGCGATCGAGAGCTGACGCCCCGCGGGAACCGGCCTGAGCGCTGGAGTTCCCGCGGAACATGCCGATGAGGGGGGTGGGGCTCCCCCCGCCCCGCCTGTCATCCGAGCGTCAGGAACGACGTGATCTCCTTCTTCTCCCGCCCCCTGCGACTCGTCGCCCTGGTCGCGGTGATCGGCATCGCCGGCGCCGCGTACTGGGTGTGGCACGGCGCCCACACGAGCACCGCCGTGAGCCAGGACAGCGTCCTGGCCGAGTACCGGGCCAAGAACGTCAGCGACGCCCCGCCCGCCCCCGGCGTGCCCGCCTCCGGCGTCTACCGCTTCCGTGCCACCGGCAAGGAGTCGGCCGGCAGCGGCGTGCTCTCCGCCTCGCGCGACCTCCCTGCCGAGGCCGTGTACATCATCACCCCGAAGACCGGCGGCTACCACGAGGACCTCCGGCTCTCGCAGGAGCACGTCGAGGAGGCCGACTTCGCCGTGGGCGCGAAGGGCGTGAACGCCACGTGGCGGCGCACCAAGGTCACCTTCGTGGGCATCGGGACCGACGACCGCGACGCGGTCGAGCCCCCGTCGTTCGACCACCCGACCGAGCTCGCCGTCGGCAAGCGCTGGAAGGGCGCCTACCGCCTGGGCGACCTGGCGGTGTCGTACACCGGCACGATCACCGGCCGCGAGACCGCCGAGCTGGACGGCAGGCGGATCCCGGTGTTCGTGATCCGCACCGACAGCACGTTCAAGGGGTCCACCCCCGGCACCCGCACCGACACCCTGCGCTGGTCGCCGGAGCTGTCGATGCCGGTGGCGTGGTCGATCCAGCAGAAGACCGGCGGCGACGCGGAGTTCGCGATCGACGCCGACCTGACGCTGGTGAGCGGCATCCCCCAGCGCTGACCCGCGCGCCCGGGCCGGCCCGGCGGCCGGCCCGGGGGCGGGGTGGGCCCTACCGCCGCCGCGCCGTCGCGACGACCTTCACGCCGAGGGAGCCGGCGGGCTTGAGGCCCGCGTCCCCGCCGTAGGCGACCCGGATCCGCCAGTTGCCGAGGGTGGTGAGCCGGCGGGTGAAGCCGAACCGGCCCTTGTTGTTGGTCTTCACCGTGCCGATGCGGATGTAGCCGCGGCGGGCGGCGAACCGCTGGATCTCGAGACGGGCGTTGCGGATGGCCGGCTGCGTGCGGCCCGTGCACACGAGCTTCTGACCGCGGAACACGCCGACGAAGCCCTTCCTCCCGGCGGCGATGTCCTTCGCCCCCACCTCGCACGACCAGAAGAAGCGCGGGGTGGCGCGGTTGTCGGGCGCCGGCGGCGGCGGCGCGGGGCGGACGTAGGCCGCGGTGTTCTGGAGGGTCCGGAACGCGTCGATGCGCCCGGCGCCGAAGACGGGGTCCTTGCCGGGGGCGCCGAGGTCCACGGCGCTCCGCTCGAGGAGCCCCTGCACCTCGTCCGCCGTCAGGTCGGGCTTGAGCTGCAGCATCAGGGCCACGAGGCCGGAGACGATCGGCGTGGCCATCGACGTGCCGGAGAGGTTCTTGAAGCCGACGCCGTGGGTCGGGGCGATCGCGGCGGGGGCGTTCACCGGGATCCGCGAATCCCAGGTCGACAGGATCCCGTGGCCGGGGGCGGAGACGTCGACGAAGTCGCCGTTGGTGCTGAACGGGGCGATGTTGTCGTCCGGCTGGGTGGCGCCGACGCCGATGACCCCGGGGAACGACGCCGGGTAGTTCTGCACGCCGGGGTTGTTGAGCTGGCCGTTGCCCGCGGACGCGACGATGACCTTGCCCCTGCTCAGGGCGTAGGCGACGGCGTCGCGCATCGCCGGGTGCATGCGGTCCGTGCCGAGGGACATGCTGATGATCCGCACGTCGGTCCGGTTCGCGATGTCGGTGATCGCCTCGCTGACGTCGCTGACGAACTTGGCGTCGGTGGTCTGGGGCGTGCCGGGGGCGCCGCCGCGAAGACCCGTCTTGTACGGGATCACGACGCAGTCGAAGCAGGCCCCGGGGACGCCGTTGGCGTTGTCGCTGACCGCGGCGACCAGGCCCGCGACGTGCGATCCGTGGAGGGTCTGCGACTGGATGTCGAGGTCGTTCGCCCGCACGGAGGTGGTGCGGTAGCCGGTGGTGCCCGAGTCGAAGTTCTTGCCGGTCAGGAGCTTCGGCTTGAGCTCGATGTGCTCCGTGTCGAACTCCGAGTCGATGATCGCGACCCGCTGGCCCTCGCCGCGGGCGATGTCCCAGGCGGCCGGGAAGTTCGTGATCGTCCAGTGCCAGTTCCACGAGGCGGTGAGCTGGCCCGCGGTCACGGTGCCCTGGTTGGTGAAGATCGTGTCGCTCGGCGTCAGGTCCAGGGACATCTGCTCGCCGGGAAGCACCACGTCGGTGCGCCAGACGGCGGGATCGCCCGCGAGCGACGCAGCGGCATCCGCGGCGGGACCGTGCGCCGTATAGGACGCCCAGCCGATGTCGGGGATCGTCGTGCGCAGGGTCAGGCCGTTCCGCGCCGCGACGTCCTTCGCGGCCGAGGCCGAGAACGGCTGGAGCTGGGCCATCACGACGGTCGGGGCGCCGGCGGCCGCGGCGTCCCCCGGCGCGGCGGCGCCCACCGCGGCGGGGGCGGCGGCGAGCGCCGCGGCCGCGGCCAGGGCGACGGGCAGACGGAGGCGGAAGGGTCGACGGTGCATGCGTGAAGTCCTTTTCGGAGGTCCGGCGCCGCGATCGTCGGCCCCGCCCCCGGGACCTGTCCATACGCCGTTCGGCGTACCGCCCGTCGCCGGCGCCGGCGAACTGACCGACCGATCGGCCGGATGGTCGAGGGCTCCCGGGGGCGACCCCCTCGTTCATCCGGGACCGCCCCCCACGTCCGTCCGGGGGGGGGCCGCCGCGCCCCCGGTGGCGATGTTCATTCGAACGAACCTCGACGTTCATTCGAGCCTGGGCGCCGGACGGGACGCGTCGGAGCCTCGTCCCACCCCTTGATGGAGGGCGTCCGGAGCAGGTTGCGTCCGGCGCCGGCCGGAGGCGTTCACCCGGCCGCCGCCCGCGCGCGATCGGGACCCGGTGATCTCGATCGGCACCCGTCGCGACCGCCCCGGGCGGGGGCCGCTGGGGGGCCTCGACTCCCCCGTCGATGACGGGTGTCCACGGTCGCGTCCATCCGAACGGGCCCCGGCGTTCATTTGAACGCGACCCCGAGGTTCATTCGATCCAGGGGACCCGGGGGCTCAGGCCTCCCCGGCCATGGCGGCGGCGGCCCGGGCGGCGGCGCCGGCGCGGGTGCGGACCCCCAGGCGGTCGAAGACGTGCTCCAGGTGCTTCTGGACGGTCCGGGGGCTGATGCCCAGCCGGGCGGCGATCTCGGCGTTGGTGCCGCCCCGGGCGGCCAGGGCGAGCACCTCCGCCTGCCGGGCGCTCAGCCCCATGGCGGCCAGCGCGGCCAGGGCGCGGCCGTCGTCGCGGCGGCGCTCCTCGAACAGCAGGACGTCATGCCCTTCCGGCGTGGCGGCGGCCAGCAGCCGTCCCGCCAGCGCCCCGTCCGGCCCGTCCGCGGCGAAGGGGCCGACGGGGGCGGGTCCGGGGGTGCGGGCCCGCGACAGCCACAGCGCCAGCGGCTCCGGCAGCGCCGCGGGGCGCGTGGGCCGCGGCAGGTACGCCCGCATCAGCGCCCCCGCACGCGCGCTCGCGGCCACCACCCGGTCGCCGCCCCCGGGCGACAGGGCCACCGCCGCCTGACGGCGGTCCGCGAGCACCATCTCGAGCATCCCCGCCGCCGCGTCCCCCGCCTCCCGGTCGGCGGCGTCGCGCCGCTGCTGCGCCAGGTGCGGCCGCAGCAGCTCCAGGACCCGCCGGTCGCGCTCGCCGAAGTCCCGGCGGTCCCGGTTGAGGGCGATCCCCACCACGGTCCCGGGGGCGGAGGGCAGCGTCACGGCCATCTGGAACTCGACGCCCATCGGGCCGTACACCGCCCGGTACAGCTCGGACGCCTGGAACCGGCGCCGCGGCACCAGATCCGAGATCTTCATCGGCGTGGGGTCGCCCGTCCGCAGGTAGTGGGCGATCAGCGGATGCTCGGGCGCGAGGCGCAGGAACGCGCGCTCACGCTCCGCCGTCCACGCGTCCGGCGGGTCGAGCACCAGCACCGGCATCCCGTCCGGCGAGAGGTCGTTGTACGACGTCATCGACGACGCGATCAGCTGCGGCAACCCCTCCACCACGTGGCGGCGGAACGCCTCGGAGCTGCGCAGCCCGCCGCCGGCCCGCACGAAGTCGAGCGCGGCGGCGACGTCGGATCGGGAGAGCGTGGACGCCGTCACCGGCCGAACCTATGGGCCCCGCCCGAGACGGGGCAACCGCCGGAAGTCCAGCCCGCGCGGCCCCTACGTCGAGGGGGGTTGCCGCACCACCGGGGAGCGGGCCGCGGCCGCCTCGTCCAGGCGCCGCACCGGGGTGCTGTAGGGCGCGTTGCGGGCCACCTCCGGGTCGTCGGCCGCCTCGCGCAGGATCTCGCCGATCGCGTCGGCGAACGCCTCGAGCGTCTCCCGCGTCTCCGTCTCCGTGGGCTCCACGAGCAGCGCCTCCTCGACGAGCAGCGGGAAGTACACCGTCGGCGGGTGGTAGCCGAAGTCGAGCAGGCGCTTCGCCAGGTCGGTGGTGCGGATCCCCAGATCGCGCTTCATCGGCGCGCCCGACAGCACGAACTCGTGCATGCAGCGCTCCCCGTACGCGAGGGGCAGGTGCTCGCCGATCCCCTCCCGCCGCAGCAGCGCCAGCAGGTAGTTGGCGTTCAGCACCGCGATCTCGGAGGCCTCCCTCAGCCCCTCCGCCCCCAGGGAGCAGATGTACGCGTACGCGCGCACGAACACCCCGAAGTTGCCCTGGAAGCCGCGGAGGCGGCCGATCGACCGCGGCCCGTCGAACGACAGGTCGAAGCGGGCGGCGCCACCCTCCTCCTCCGGCTCGTGGCGGACGATCCGGGGCAGCATGAGGTACGGGGCGATGCGGTCGGACACCGCGATGGGGCCCGAGCCGGGGCCGCCGCCGCCGTGCGGCTGCGTGAACGACTTGTGCAGGTTGAAATGCACGATGTCGAAGCCCATGTCGCCGGGGCGGCTGATGCCCATGACGGCGTTCAGGTTGGCGCCGTCGTAGTAGAGCGTCGCGCCGGCGTCGTGGACGATGCGCGCGATCTCCTCGATGTTCGGATCGAAGAGCCCCAGGGTGTTCGGGTTGGTGAGCATGAGGCAGGCGACGCGGTCGTCGGCCTTGCGCCGCAGGTCCTCCACATCCACGCCCCCGTCGGGCGCGGTGCCCACCTTCACCACCTCGTAGCCGGCCATCGTCACCGTCGCCGGGTTGGTCCCGTGGGCGGTGTCGGGGGTGAGCACCAGCGTGCGCTCGTCGCCGCGATCCTCGTGGTACGCGCGGCTCAGCAGCACGCCGGCAAGCTCGCCGTGCGAGCCGGCGCTCGGCTGCAGCGACACGTGCGGCAGCCCCGAGACCTCCGCCAGCGCGCGCTCCAGCAGCCACATCAGCTCCAGCGCCCCCTGCGCCCGGGCGGGGGTCTGCAGGGGATGGAGCCGCGCGTTGCCCGGCAGCGCCGCCACCCGCTCGTGCAGCTTCGGGTTGTGCTTCATCGTGCAGGACCCCAGCGGGTAGAAGCCGGAGTCGAGGTCGAAGTTGCGCTTCGAGAGGCCGTTGTAGTGGCGCACGATCTCCGGCTCGCTCACCTCGGGGAGCGCCGGTCCCTCGGCGCGGCGCAGCCGGGCGGGCAGCAGATCGTCGAGCGGCCGTTCCGGCACGTCGAGCGCCGGCGGCGTGAACGCCCGGCGGCCGGGCCGGGAGCGTTCGTAGACGGTGGTGGCGCGGTCGCGCTGCTGCGGGGTCTGGACGGCGATGCTCATGCCCGGGCCTCCGCCAGCTCGCGGCTCTCGGCCGCCACGGCGCGCCCCAGCACGTCGGCCAGGCGGTCGATGTCCGCCCGCGAGCGTCGCTCGGTGATCGCCACCAGCAGCCCGTCCTCGTGCTCCGGATAGTCCCCGCCGAGCGCGTGGCCCGGGTTCACCCCCTCGTCCTGGCAGCGGGCGATCACGCGCTCCACCGGGGCGTCCAGCGCCACCGCGAACTCGCGCACCACCGGCTGGTCGTGCAGGGCGCGCACGCCCGGAAGCGCGGTGAGCGCGCGGCGGGCGTAGTCGGTGCGCTGCAGCATCAGCTCGGCGAGCTCGACGATCCCGCGGCGGCCGAGCCACGACAGGTAGATGACGCCCGCCAGGGCGTTCAGCACCTGCGCGGTGCAGATGTTGCTCGTCGCCTTCTCCCGGCGGATGTGCTGCTCGCGGGTCTGGAGGGTCAGGACGAACCCGCGCCGCCCGTCGACGTCGGTCGTCTCGCCCGCGATGCGGCCCGGCATGCGGCGGATGTGCTCCTGCGACGCGGCGAAGAAGCCGAACGAGGGGCCGCCGTAGTCGAGGCGGTTGCCCAGCGACTGGCCCCCCCCCCCCGCCACCCCCACGCCCCGCTCGCCGGGGCTGCGCCGCAACGCCACCGGCAGCGGGGCCCCGGACACCCCCACCAGGGCGTCGTGCGCCTTCGCGGCGGCCACCAGCGGCTCCAGGTCCTCGACGGCGCCCAGGAAGTTGGGCTGCTGGAGGATCACCGCGCCCGTCTCCGGGCCGACCAGGCCGGCGAGCGCATCCACGTCGGTGACCCCGTCGCGCAGCGGCGCCTCGGCGATCGTCTGCCCGTACCCGGGGGCCAGGGTGGCGAGGGTGCCCCGGCTGTGCGGGTGCACGCCGCGCGACACCACCACCCCGGGCCGGCCGTTGGCCAGCTTCGCCAGGTATGCGGCGGCGCCCACGGCGGACGGCCCGTCGTAGAGCGACGCGTTCGACACCGGCAGGCCCGTCAGCTCGCTGATGGCCGTCTGGTACTCGAACATCACCTGCAGGCCGCCCTGGGAGATCTCGGGCTGGTACGGCGTGTACGGCGTCAGGAACTCCGACCGCTGCAGGATCGAGTCGATCAGCGCGGGGACGTAGTGGTCGTACATCCCGGCGCCGAGGAACGTGATCTCGTCCTCCGCGCTGGTGTTGCGGGCGGCGAGCGCCGAGAGGTGGGCGAAGACCTCCTGCTCGGACATCCCCGGCGGCAGGTGCAGCGGACGGTCGAGGCGCACGCCCTCCGGGATCATCCCGTCGAACAGCTCCTCCACCGACCCCGCGCCGATCGCCGCCAGCATCACCCGCAGGTCGTCGTCGGTGAGCGAGGTGTACGTGGACATCGCTAGAGCCCTCCCAGGTACTCGCGGTAGGCCGGCTCATCCAGGAGGTCGTCGAGCTCCGACGGGTCGGAGAGCCTGACGCGCACGAGCCAGCCCTCCCCGTAGGGGTCCTCGTTGACGACCTCGGGCCGGTCGGTCACGGCGCCGTTGACGGCGACCACCTCGCCGCTGGCGGGGGCGATGATGTCCGACACCGCCTTCACCGACTCGAGCTCCCCGTAGGAGGCGTCCTTGGCGATGGTGGCCCCCACCTCCGGCGGGTCGTAGTACACGACCTCCCCCAGGGCGTCCTGCGCGTACCAGGTGATGCCGAAGACGGCCTCGTCGCCCTCGGCGCGGACCCAGTCGTGCTCACGGTGGTAGCGGAGGTCGGCGGGGTAGCTCTCGTCGGCGACGGCCACGGGGGTCTCCTCTATTCCTTCGGGGATGTGTCCACGAGGGGGCGGCGTGCGGTGCGCGCGGCCTTGTGCTTGCCGCGGACATCGATCACCAGGTCGTTGTCGGGTCCGGCGAGCGCCGACGGCACGTAGGCCATGCCGATCCCGGTGTCCAGCACGGGGCTGAGGGTGCCGGACGTGACCCGCCCCACAGGGGCGCCGCCGGCGAGCACGTCCTGCCCGCCGCGCGGGATGCCCGGCTCGGTCAGGCGGAAGATCGCGAGGCGCTCCGGCGTGCCCTCCTCCGTCTGGCGGCGCATCACGTCGGCGCCGGCGAACCCGCCGCCCGCCAGGTCGCACGCCCATCGCAGGCCGGCCTCGATCGGCGTCCGCCCGCGGCTCAGCTCCTGGCCGTAGAGCGGGTAGCCCATCTCGATGCGGAGCGTGTCGCGGGCGACCAGCCCCGCGGGGGCCGGGGCGGCCTCGACGTCCTGGAGGGCGTCCCACACCGCCGGCGCGGCGTCCCACGGGCACATCAGCTCCACCCCGGGCTCGCCGGTGTAGCCGGTGCGGGCGATCAGGCACGGCACCCCGGCGATCACGTCCTCGCCGATCTCGAAGTAGTCGAGCGAGAACGCGAGCGGCGTGGCGGCCAGGGGGCGCAGGGCCTCGGCCCAGCCGGGGCCCTGGAGTGCGAGCATCGCCACCTCCGGCGAGCGGTCGGCCACCTCGACCCCGGCGGGCAGGCGGTCCTCCAGCCGCTCGCGGCAGGCGGCGATGTTGGAGGCGTTGACCACGAGCAGGAAGCGGTCGGCGAGCGCGTAGACGATCAGATCGTCGATGACGCCGCCGTCGTCCTGGCAGAGCAGGGTGTACTGCCCCTGGCCCGGCCCGATCGCGGTGACGTCGTTGGTCAGGAGACCCTGGAGCGCGTCCCGCGCGCCGGCGCCCGCCACCTCGAGCTGCCCCATGTGGGAGACGTCGAAGATGCCGGTGGCGCGGCGCACCGCCAGGTGCTCGTCGCGCGCGGAGTCGTACAGCAGCGGCATGTCCCAGCCGGCGAAGGCGCCCATCCGCGCTCCGAGCGCCACGTGGCGGTCGTGGAGCGACGTGTGCGACTGGGCGACCGCCATGTGCGCCGACGCTAGCACGCGGGTCCGGTCGGCAGGCCCCCTCCGGCGCCGGTCGCGACCCTCGCGCTCGACACCGTCCGGGGTGGTCGGCAGAGTCCCCGCCCGATGACGCCCGCCTCCCGGATCGCCCTCCCCGCCGCCCTCGCGGCCGCCGCCGCGCTCGCGCTGACGGGTTCGGCCGCGGCCGCCGCGCCCGCCCTCGACGACGCGAAGCTCGGCCCCGACGGGCTGGGCCCGGTGAAGATCGGCATGACCCTGGACCAGGCCCGCGCGGCGACGTCGTCGAAACTCCGGGTGACCCGGCGCCACGGCACGTGCGCGGTCCTGGAGCAGGCCGGCCGGTACGACGGCGTGTACTTCCTGATGACCGGCGACGTCATCCGCACCGCCACGATCTCGTCCACGACGTCGGTGAACTTCACCAACATCACCACGCGGGGGCTGCGCCTGGTGGCGTCGGACGCGCGCGTCCGCCAGCTCTACGGCAGGCCGTTCTTCGTGGCGCGGGACGGGGACGGCGCCGGCAGCACCCTGCTGTACCGGCCGAAGCCGGCGAAGGCGCCGCAGCGCCGGTACGCCTTCACGGTCGCGCCCCTGGGGCATGGGATCATCGGGCGGTACGTCAACGAGATGACCGTCGGCGAGCTGCCCGAGGTGCGATTCACCGAGGCCTGCTCCTAGCCGGAGGGCGCGCTGCCGCAGTTGCGGGACCTCGTGGGGGAGGCGCGCCGGGCGAGCGGGGCGCCGGCGATGGGCGCGGCCCTGGTCGCCGCGGACGGCTCGGCGCGGGTCGCCACGGACGGCGTGCGCGTCCGGGGCCGGGACGCGCCGGTGACCGACGCCGACCCGTGGCACATCGGGTCGTGCACCAAGGCGATGACCGCCCTGCTCTACGCGCGGTTCGTCGAGGCGGGACGGGCCGCGTGGGGGACGCCGCTGCCGGACCTGTTCCCCGACCTGGCCGTCGCCCCCGGCTGGGAGGCGGTGACGATCGACGACCTCCTGGTCCACCGCGGCGGCGTGCGGCCGAATCTGTCGGTGCGCGCCATGCGCGACGACGCCGCCGACGTGCGCCCGGTCCGCGTCCGGCGGTCGGAGGCGGCCGCCGCCGCGCTCGCCGGGCCGCCGGACCGGCCCGGCCGCGTCCGGTACTCGAACCTGGGCTACATGGTCGCCGGGGCGGCCATCGAGCGCATCGCGGACGCGTCGTGGGAGGACGCCCTCGACGCGGAGGTGCTCGCCCCGCTCGGGATCGCCGGGGCGGGGGTCGGCGCGCCACCGGGGAACGCCCCCTGGGGGCACCGGGCGCTCGTCGGCGGCCGCTGGCGCGGACCCCCGGCCGACCCGTCGCGACCCGAGGTGGCCGACAACCCTCCGGTGATGGGCCCGGCGGGGCGGGGGCACCTGCCGCTCGCCGAGTGGGCGCGGTTCGTCGCCCAGTTCCTGGACGGCGGGGCGACCCTGGTGGGCGAGGCCTCCGTCGCCCGGCTGCTGGCGCGCCCCGACGGACCCGGCCAGCCGCAGGCGATGGGGTGGGTCCACGCCGACGCCCGCGCCGAGCGGCTGCTCGGCACGGCCGTGTCCCTGGGCCAGCAGGGGTCGAACCGCCGCTGG
>OEIU01000907.1_pt1 | contig 22527 bp, 23 predicted proteins | sample 1539221 | NCBI WGS metagenome assembly OEIU01 (sample SAMN03792071, study PRJEB22550) | activated sludge metagenome | feature: wastewater treatment plant; material: activated sludge; isolation source: Wastewater treatment plant of a petroleum refinery complex | place: Argentina: Zarate | collected...
GGCATGCGAGATAAGGCCACGTGACTGGAGTTCAGACGTGTGCTCTTCCGATCTCTGCTCTCGCTCCTGCCGCAGGCGCGGCGGGCCCGTCCGCGCGTGCTCTTCCTCGGCACGGCGGGCGGCGACGCCGTCGTCAGCCAGTTGAAGGCCTACAAGACGTTCACGCGCCTGGGCTGCGACATCGCCTCGCTGCCGTTCTTTCCGTACGAGATGGCGCGCGACTACGCCGCCGAAGCGCGCGCAGCCGACCTCGTCTTCGTCGGCGGCGGCAACACCGTCGCCATGCTCGCCGTGTGGCGCGAGTTCGGCTTCGATCGCGCGCTGCGCGAGGCGTGGGAAGGCGGCGCCGTCCTCGCCGGCATCAGCGCCGGCGCCAACTGCTGGTTCGAGCACTACGTCACCGACAGCGTGCCCGGCGGCGGCCTCCGCCCGGGGCTCGGCTGGTTGCCGGGCACCTTCTGCCCGCATCTGGACAGCGAGCCGTGGCGCCAGCCGCTGCTCGCGGCGGCTCCCGCGCTGCCGGTCTTCGGCGCGCCCGAGGGCGTCGTGATCCGCTTCGACGGCGGCGCAATGACGGAGATCGTGACCAACCGCGACGCAGGCGCTGCGTCGGTCCGGCTCGCCGGCGAGCCCGCGTTGCGCGCGGCCGCGGCGCGCGTGCTCGGGCAGGCTGCCGCGCCGAACTGAAGCCGAACTGAAGCCGCCGGGCCCGGCGGCGCGTTGCGTACACTGTCAGTTCATTGACGCACCGCAACATCATGTCGCACGAACTGAAGGAACTGCTCGACAGCAACCGCCGCTGGGCTTCGCAGACGCAGGCGCGCGACCCGGGCTTCTTCACGCGGCTGCTCGCGCAGCAGGCGCCGCAGTATCTGTGGATCGGCTGCGCCGACAGCCGGGTGCCGGCGAGCGAGATCCTCGGCCTGCTGCCGGGCGATGTATTCGTGCATCGCAACGTCGCCAACGTCGTCGTGCCGTCGGATCTCAACGCGCTGTCGGTGATGCAGTTCGCGATCGACATGCTGAAGGTGCGCCACGTGATCGTCGTCGGCCACTATGGCTGCGGCGGCGTCACCGCGGCGCTGCACGACCGCCGCATCGGCCTGGCCGACAACTGGATCCGCCATGTGCACGACGTGCGCAACAAGCACCGCACGTGGCTCGACGGCATCGAGGACGACGCGCTGCGCCTGGACGCGCTGTGCGAGCTGAACGTGCTCGAGCAGGCGCACAACGCGTGCGCGACGACGGTCGTGCAAGACGCCTGGGATCGCGGCCAGGACGTGATCGTCCACGGCTGGGTCTACGGCCTGCACAACGGCCTGCTCGAAGACCTGCGCATCTCGGCCGGCTGCGCGGCAGAGGTGGCGCCCGCCTATGGCATGGCGCTGGGCGCGCTCAAGACGCGCCACGATGCGATCCGCAAGGGGGGCCGGCCGTGAACAAGGCGGGGTTGTTCCCGCAGCGTCTGACCGACGCGCGGGGCTTCGACATCGCGCTGGCGATGCTCGAAGGCTTCGACCGGCACTACCGGCTGTTTCGTCAGACGGGCGCTTCCGCCAAGCTGCGCTTCGAGCGCGCCGACTGGCACGGCCAGCAGCGGGCGCAGCGCGAGCGCATCGAGTTCTACGACAAGCGCGTCGACGAGGCCGCCGAACGGCTGCAGACCGAATTCCAGGCGGCGTCGCTGCCGATGGACGTGTGGCATCAGGTCAAGCTGCACTACATAGGCCTCTTGACGAACCATCACCAGCCCGAATGCGCCGAGACCTTCTTCAACTCGGTGACGACGAAGATCCTGCATCGCAGCTACTTCCGCAACGAGTTCATCTTCGTGCGTCCGGCGATCTCGACCGAGTACATCGAGATCGAGGAGTCGGACTCGCTGCCGACCTACCGCGCCTACTATCCGACCCCGGACACGCTGCACGCGACCTTCGCGCGCATCGTCGAGGATTTCGGGCTCGAGGTGCCGTTCGTCGATCTGGCGGGCGATATCGGCCAGGTCATCGCCGCGATCCGGGCCGAATTCGGCGAGCTGACGATCCGGCCCAATTTCCAGGTCCAGGTGCTGTCGTCGCTGTTCTTTCGCAACAAGGGCGCCTACGTCGTCGGCAAGATCATCAACGGATTCCAGGAGATTCCGTTCTCGCTGCCCATCCTGCACGCCGAGTCGCCGTCGGGGGGCGATTCGCTCGGCCTCGTGATCGACGCCGTGCTGTTCGGCGAGGACGAGATGCTGCTGCTGTTCAGCTTCGCGCGCGCCTATTTCATGGTCGAGATGGAGATGCCGTCGTCGTATGTGCAGTTCCTGCGCTCGATGATGCCGAAGAAGCCGCGCAGCGAGCTCTACAGCGCGATCGGCCTGCAAAAGCAGGGCAAGAACCTCTTCTACCGAGACTATCTCGCCCATCTGCGCCACAGCACCGACCGCTTTCGCATCGCGCCGGGCATCAAGGGCATGGTGATGCTCGTCTTCGACCTGCCTTCGTTCCCCTATGTCTTCAAGGTCATCAAGGATTTCTATCCGCCGCAGAAGGAAACGACGCGCGAGCTGATCAAGAGCAAATACCTGCTCGTCAAGCGCCACGACCGCGTCGGGCGCATGGCCGATACGCTCGAATATTCGAAGGTCGCGTTCGCGCTGTCGCGCTTCGAGCCCGAACTCGTCGCCGAACTCGAGGAGTTCTGCCCGAGCCTGCTCGAGCGCGACGGCGATACGCTCGTCATCCGCCACGTCTATATCGAGCGGCGCATGATTCCGCTCAACATCTATCTGCACAACGCGACGAAGGACCAGATCGCGCGCGCGGTGATCGAATACGGCAACGCGATCAAGGACCTGGTCGCCGCCAATATCTTCCCCGGCGACATGCTGTGGAAGAATTTCGGCGTCACGCGCCACGGCAAGGTCGTCTTCTACGACTACGACGAGATCGAATATCTGACCGACTGCAACTTCCGCCGTGTGCCCAAGCCGCGCAACGAGGAAGAGGAGATGTCGGGCGAGATCTGGTATCACGTCGCGCCCAAGGATGTCTTCCCCGAGACCTTCGAACCCTTCCTGCTCGGCAACCCCTCGGTGCGCGAGGTCTTCATGAAGCACCATGCCGATCTGCTCGACGCCGCGTTCTGGGATGGCCACAAGCAGCGAATCCTTGCCGGCCACGTGCTCGACGTATTCCCCTACGATCCGCACAAGCGCTTCCGCCGCGCGCTGCCCGCGCCGGTGACGGCGTGATTCTTCAGCCAAGGAGCAACGCCATGTCAGACGCCATCGTCATCGTCTCCGCCGCGCGCACGCCGATCGGCGGCCTGCTCGGCGATTTCGCCGGCCTCGCCGCGTGGGAGCTCGGCGCGGTCGCGATCCGGGCCGCCGTCGAGCGCGCCGGCATTGCGCGCGACGCGGTCGACGAGGTGCTGTTCGGCAACTGCCTGATGGCCGGCCAGGGCCAGGCGCCGGCGCGCCAGGCGATGCGCGCGGCCGGGCTGCCCGACAGCACCGGCGCCGTGACGCTGTCGAAGATGTGCGGCTCGGGGATGCGCGCGATGATGTTCGGCGCCGACATGCTCGCTGCCGGCGGCGCGAACGTGATCGTCGCCGGCGGCATGGAGAGCATGACCAACGCGCCGCACCTCGTCTTCGCGCGCAAGGGCGTCAAGTACGGCGCGGCGCAGCTCTTCGACCACATGGCGATGGACGGCCTGGAGGACGCCTACGAGCGCGGCAAGCCCATGGGCTGGTTCGCCGAGACCTGCGTCGAGCAGTTCGGCTTCACGCGTGAAGCGCAGGACGCCTTCGCGATCGCGTCGACGACGCGCGCCAAGGCGGCCAACGAGGACGGCAGCTTCGACTGGGAGATCGCGCCCGTCGCGCTGCGCGCCAAGGGCGGCGAGACCGTCATCAAGGCCGACGAGCAGCCTTTCAAGGCGCGGCTCGACAAGATCGCGTCGCTGAAGCCGGCGTTCAAGAAGGACGGCACGATCACCGCCGCCAACGCGTCGAGCATCTCCGACGGCGCCGCGGCGCTCGTGCTGATGCGCGAGTCGACGGCGGCGAAGATGGGCGCGAAGCCCGTCGCGCGCATCGTGTCGCATGCGGTGCACGCGCAGGCACCGGCGCTTTTCACCACCGCGCCGGCCGGCGCGATGAAGAAGGCGCTCGCCAAGGCCGGCTGGGCGGCGGGCGATGTCGACCTGTGGGAGATCAACGAGGCCTTCGCGGCGGTGACGATGGCGGCGATGAGCGAGTTCGGGCTTGCGCACGAGGTCGTCAACGTGCATGGCGGTGCCTGCGCGCTTGGTCATCCGATCGGCGCCTCGGGCGCGCGCATCGTCGTCACGCTGCTCGGCGCGCTGAGAAAGCGCGGCGCCAAGCGCGGCATGGCGTCGCTATGCATCGGCGGCGGCGAGGCGACGGCGGTCGCGGTCGAGATGGTCTGACGCGCGGCGCGGCCACGCGAGGAAGGGGAGCGCCATGCTGCTCAGCGACGACCACCGCGCCGTGCAGGATGCGGTGCGTGCTTTCGTGCAACAGGAGATCGCGCCGCACGCCGCGCGCTGGGACAAGGAGTGCCGTTTTCCCGCCGAGGCGCTGAAGGGGCTGGCCGCGCTCGGCTGCTACGGGATCGCGGTGCCCGCCGAGTGGGGCGGCGCCGGGCTCGACTATCTTGCGCTGGCCGTCATCCTGGAGGAGATCGCGGCCGGCGACGGTGCGACCTCGACGGTGGTGAGCGTCACCAACTGCCCGGTCTGCTCGATCATGATGGCGTGGGCGAACGACGCGCAGAAGGCGCAGTGGCTCGTGCCGCTCGCGCGTGGCGACATGCTCGGCGCGTTCTGCCTGACCGAGCCGCACGTCGGCTCGCAGGCCGACGGCCTGCGGACGACCGCCGTTCGCGTCAGCGACGGCGATGGCGACGCCTATGTGTTGAACGGCGTCAAGCAGTTCATCACGAGCGGCAAGAACGGCGATGTCGCGATCGTGATGGCCGTCACCGACAAGGCCGCCGGCAAGAAGGGCATCAGCGCGTTCATCGTGCCGACCGCGACGCCGGGCTACATCGTCGCCCGCCTCGAGGACAAGCTCGGCCAGCACGCGAGCGACACGGCGCAGATCGTGTTCGAGAACTGCCGCGTGCCAGCCGCCAACCTGCTCGGCGACGAAGGCCAGGGGCTGCGCATCGCGCTCTCCGGCCTCGAGGGCGGGCGCATCGGCATCGCCGCGCAGTCGGTCGGCATGGCGCGCGCCGCGTTCGAAGCGGCGCTCGCCTACGCGAAGGAGCGCGTCGCGTTCGGAAAGCCGATCTACGAGCATCAGGCGCTGCAGTTCCGGCTCGGCGAGATGGCAACGCAGATCGAGGCCGCGCGCCAGTTGCTGCATCACGCGGCGAGCCTGAAGGATGCGCACCGGCCGTGCCTGAAGGAAGCCGCGATGGCCAAGCTCTTCGCGAGCGAAATGGCCGAGCGCGTATGCAGCGCGGCGATCCAGATTTTCGGCGGCTACGGCTACGTGAGCGACTTCCCGGTCGAGCGTATCTACCGCGACGTGCGGGTGTGCCAGATCTACGAGGGCACGTCCGACGTGCAGAAGATCCTGATCGGCCGCGCGCTCGCATAGCCGGCCGGAGCAAGGAGGCAACGATGAAGAAGACGGCGAAGAATCTGGTCGACGAGGCGATGGTGCAGGTGACGACCTATACGGTCGAGCAGGCGCGCGCGCTGCACGGCCATCCGGGCGTGCAGTTCGTCGATCTGCGCGACGTGCGCGAGCTCGAACGCGAGGGCGTGATCCCGGGCGCGGTGCATGCGCCGCGCGGCATGCTCGAATTCTGGGTCGACCCCGAGTCGCCCTACCACCGCGATGTCTTCGCGCAGGACAAGGAATACGTGCTCTTTTGCGCCGCCGGCTGGCGCTCTGCGCTGGCGACGAAGACGCTGATGGACATGGGCTTCGAGCGCGTCGCCCACGTCGAGGGCGGCTTCACGGCATGGAAGGCCGCGGGCGGGCCGACCGCCGAGAAGAAGAAGGGCCCGGCCTGACGCCAGGCGGTCGGCGCCCGCCGAGCCCGCGGCGCAAGGCGCAGCTCGGCGGCGGGGCATCGCCGCTTGCGTCGCGCGCGCCGCGGCTTTGCCGTAAGCTGCCGATTCGAGCGTCGGCGCCCGCGATCCGCAACCGGGCTTGGAGGAGCACATGACTGAATCGACGACCTCTTCGCTTGGGATCGCACCAAGCGGCGGCCTCTCGCACGTGCGCGGCGCGACCGAACCGCCGCTCTCGACCCTGACGATCGATGGCCTGCTCGCGCAGACGGTGGCGCGCTTCGGCGATCGGCCGGCCGCGGTATTTCGCGAACAGGGCGTACGCTGGACCTGGGCCGAGTTCGGCGCCGAGGTCGAGGCGCTCGCGGCCGGGCTGCAGCAGCTTGGCCTCGAGGCCGGAGACCGGCTCGGCATCTGGTCGCCGAACCGCTCGGAATGGGTCGTCACGCAGTTCGCGACGGCGCGCATCGGCGTCATCCTCGTCAACATCAATCCGGCGTACCGGGTGTTCGAGCTCGAATATGCGCTGAAGCTGGCCGGCTGCCGCGCGATCATCAGCGCCGAGCGACTGAAGACCTCGAAATACCTCGAGATGCTGCAAGCAGTCGCGCCCGAACTCGCCACCTGCGCGCCAGGCAAATTGCGCGCGGCGCGCCTGCCCGACCTCGAGTTCGTGATCCGCCTCGGCGACGAGAAGACGGCCGGGATGCTGAACTATGGCGACGTCGTTGCGCGAGGCCGTGCGGCGCTGGCGCAAGCGCCGCTGGCCGTGCCGGCGCTCGACTGCCACGATGCGATCAACATCCAGTTCACGAGCGGCACGACGGGCAATCCGAAGGGCGCGACGCTGACGCATCACAACGTCGTCAACAACGCGCGCTACATCGCGCTCGCGATGCGTTTCACCGAGGCGGATTCGCTCGCGATTCCGGTGCCGCTGTATCACTGCTTCGGCATGGTGCTTGCCGTCCTCGCGTGCGTCTCGACCGGCGCGGCGATGGTCTTTCCGGGCGAATCGTTCGAGCCCGGCGCGACGCTCGCTGCCGTCGCCGAAGAGCGCTGCACCGCGCTGCACGGCGTGCCGACGATGTTCATCGCCGAACTGGACCATCCCGATTTCGCGCGCTTCGACCTCGGCTCGCTGCGCACCGGCATCATGGCCGGATCGCCGTGCCCGATCGAGACGATGAAGCGCGTCGTCGCGCAGATGCACATGAGCGAGGTGACGATCGCCTACGGCATGACCGAGACGAGCCCGGTATCGTTCCAGAGCTCGACCACCGATCCGCTCGAGCGCCGCGTCTCGACCGTCGGCCGCATCCAGCCGCACCTGGAGGTGAGAATCGTCGACACCGAGGGCCGCGTCGTTCCCGTCGGCGAGAAGGGCGAGCTGTGCACCCGGGGCTACTCGGTGATGAAGGGCTACTGGGGCGACGAGGCGCGCACCCGCGAGGCGGTGCGTGATGGCTGGATGCACACCGGCGACCTCGCGACGCTCGACGCCGAGGGTTACTGCAATATCGTCGGGCGGGTGAAGGACATGCTGATCCGCGGCGGCGAGAATATCTATCCGCGCGAGATCGAGGAGTTCCTGTTCCGCCATCCGAAGGTGCAGTCGGTGCAGGTCTTCGGCATCCCCGACGCCAAGTACGGCGAGGAGATCTGCGCCTGGGTCGTCGTCAAGCCGGGCCAGCAATGCACGGCCGACGAGATCCGCGAGTTCTGCCGCGATCAGATCGCGCACTACAAGGTGCCGCGCTTCATTCGCTTCGTCGACGAGCTGCCGATGACGATCACCGGCAAGGTGCAGAAGTTCGTGATGCGCGAGCGCATGATCGCCGAGCTTGGCCTCACCGAGGCGCGCACCGCCTGAATCAATTCCGGAGACCCCATGACCGTTCTCGCAAGCAAGCTCAACGTCCGCTCCGAAGACTTCAAGGCGAACGCCGCGGCCATGGGCGCGCTGGTCGACGACCTCAACGCGCAGCTCGCGCGGATCGCCCAGGGCGGCGGCGACGCGCCGCGCGCCAAGCACGTCGCGCGCGGCAAGCTGCTGCCGCGCGACCGCGTCGAGATGCTGCTCGACCCGGGCGCGCCGTTCCTCGAGATCGCGCCGCTCGCGGCGCTTGGCATGTACAAGGAAAAGGACGGCGGGGACGCGGCGCCGGGCGCGGGGCTGATCGCGGGCGTCGGCCGCGTCGCCGGCATCGAATGCGTCGTCGTCTGCAACGACGCGACCGTCAAGGGCGGCACTTACTTTCCGCTCACCGTCAAGAAGCACCTGCGCGCGCAGGAGATCGCGCAACAGAACCGCCTGCCGTGCATCTACCTCGTCGACTCGGGCGGCGCCAACCTGCCGAACCAGGACGACGTGTTTCCCGACCGCGAGCACTTCGGCCGCATCTTCTACAACCAGGCGCAGATGAGCGCGCTGGGCATTCCGCAGATCGCCGTCGTGATGGGCTCGTGCACCGCGGGCGGTGCCTACATGCCGGCGATGAGCGACGAGTCGATCATCGTCAAGGAGCAGGGCACGATCTTCCTCGGCGGCCCGCCGCTCGTGAAGGCGGCGATCGGCGAGGTCGTGACGGCCGAGGATCTGGGCGGCGGTGACGTGCACACCCGGCTGTCGGGCGTCGCCGATCACCTGGCGAACAACGACATGCACGCGCTCGCGATCGCGCGCGCGTCGGTCGCGAACCTGAACTGGCGCAAGGCGCACGAGCAGCGCCTCGTCGCGCCGCGCGCGCCGCTCTACGACGGCGCGGAGCTGCATGGCGTGATTCCGACCGACAAGCGCAAGCCCTACGACGTGCGCGAGATCATCGCCCGCATCGTCGACGCGAGCGAGTTCGACGAGTTCAAGGCGCGCTACGGCACGACGCTCGTCACCGGCTTCGCACACATCGAAGGCATGCCGGTGGGCATCGTCGCCAACAACGGCATCCTGTTCTCGGAATCGGCGATGAAGGGCGCGCACTTCATCGAGCTGTGCGGCCAGCGCAAGATCCCTCTCGTCTTCCTGCAGAACATCACCGGTTTCATGGTCGGGCGCAAATACGAGGCCGAGGGCATCGCCAAGCACGGCGCGAAGATGGTGACGGCGGTCTCGACCGTCAATGTCCCGAAGTTCACGATCATCATCGGCGGCAGCTTCGGCGCCGGCAACTACGGCATGTGCGGACGCGCCTACAGCCCGCGCTTCCTGTGGATGTGGCCGAATGCGCGCATCAGCGTGATGGGCGGCGAGCAGGCGGCGAGCGTGCTCGCGACCGTTCGGCGCGACGGCATCGAAGCGCGCGGCGGCAGCTGGTCGGCCGAGGAGGAAGCCGCGTTTCGCAAGCCGATCCTCGAGCAGTACGAGCGCCAGGGGCATCCCTATTTCGCCAGTGCGCGCATTTGGGACGACGGCGTGATCGACCCCGCCGACACGCGCCGCGTCCTCGCGCTCGCAATCAGCGCGAGCCTGAATGCGCCGATCCCGGAGCCGAGGTTCGGCGTCTTCCGGATGTGATGTAGAATGCACACGATGTAGCTGCTTCGTACACATTATGCGCACCAATATCGTCATCGACGAAGAGTTGATGGATCAGGCGATGAAGGCCGGGCCGTACAAGACCAAGAAGGAAGCCGTCGAGGCCGGCTTGAAGTTGCTCGCCCGTCAGGCGGCGTACCGCGAGATCCTCAAGTGGCGCGGCAAGCTCAAGTGGGAAGGTGACGATTCGGTCGACTGGACCCAGCCGCCGCAAGCCGCCCGACTCGCGGCGCACGAGCCGGTGCCGAGGAAGCGCCGTGCTGGTCGTTGATTCGAGCGTCTGGATCGACTTCTTCAATGACGCCGACCATCCATCGGTCGAATTGCTGGATCAGTTGCTCGCCCACGGTGAGGTCCGCATCGTCGTGCCTGACCTGGTGCTGTTCGAGGTGCTGCGCGGCTTCCGCCTGGAGAGCGAACTGCGCCAGGCGCGCCGCCTGCTGGAGAGCCTGAGCATCGAGCCGGCGGGTGGCGAGGCGCTGGCGCTCGCCGCCGTGCAGCACTACCGAAGCCTGCGCGCGCAGGGTTTCACGGTACGCGGCGCTATCGACGTGCTGGTGGCGGCCTACTGCATCGAAAACGACTACGCGCTGCTGCACCGCGACCGCGACTTCGACGCTTTCGAGGCGCTGCGCGGGCTGCGCGGCTGGCGCAACTGAACGTGGGTTCGATCGGCGCGAATGCGCGCGATGCGCGGCGAGAGACCACCCTTGCGCTTCATGCAGTTCGCCAGCGGCAACGCAGGCGCGTGCGGCACCAGCCGTTCGCGGTTACGCTTGTCGCCGTGTCGAACCCTGCTTTCCGCGATTGCGGCCCGGTGATCGCCGCTTCGAAGATGATGCACACTGCCTGCGCCACGGCCTGCAGCGCGTGGATACTGCAGACAGACGAACGGAAATGTCCATGACGACCACGCTCGACCTCCAGCGCCCATCGCCGCACGTGGCCCGCGTCTGGCTCAACCGCCCCGAGGTGCGCAATGCGTTCAACGACGGCGTGATCGGCGAGCTTGCGCAGGCCTTCGCTTCGTTCGCCGCCGACGACGCGCTGCGCGCGGTCGTCCTCGGCGGCCACGGCAAGGCGTTCTGCGCCGGCGCCGACCTGGCGTGGATGAAGAGCATGGCCGGCTACGACTGGGAGCAGAACCGCGCCGACGCGCAGCGGCTGGCCGACATGCTGTGGGCGATCCGCAACTGCCCGGTGCCGGTCGTCGCACGCATCCACGGCGACTGCTACGCGGGCGGCGTCGGCCTCGCCGCGGTCTGCGATATCCGCATCGCGGCGCAGGGCGTCACCTTCTGCCTGAGCGAGGCGCGGCTCGGGCTGATCCCGGCGACGATCGGCCCGTACGTGATGCGCGCGATCGGCGAGAGCGCGTCGCGCCGCTATTTCGCGACTGCCGAGCGCTTCGGCGCCGCCGAGGCGCAACGCATCGGCCTGGTGCACGAAGCGGTCGCCGCGGAGTCGCTCGACGAGACCGTCGATGCGATCGTCGCCGCGCTCGTGGCCAACGGCCCGCGCGCGGTGCGCGCCTGCAAGCGGCTGGTGCACGAGATGGCTTCGGCACCGATCAGCGAGGCGCTGCGCGCCGATACCGCGCGCCGGATCGCCGACATCCGCGCCAGCGACGAGGGCAAGGAAGGCGTGCGATCCTTCCTCGAGAAGCGTGCCCCCGGCTGGCAGGCCGGCACGAAGCGCGAATGACGGCCATGATGACCCTGCTCAACCCCGAGTTCTTCGCGACCTATCTCGTCGCCGCCTGCATCGTGATCGCGGCACCCGGCCCGGACAGCATGAATACGCTGGCGATCGGCATGGCGCGCGGGTCGCGGGAGGCGATGGCCTACGCGCTCGGCGTCGGCATCGGCTGCCTGACGCACACGCTGTGGGCGGTGCTCGGCATCTCGGCGATCGTCGCCGCCTCCGAGACGCTGTTTGGTCTGGTCAAATGGATCGGTGTGGCCTACCTGCTGTGGCTCGGCGTGCAGGCACTGCGTGCGCGCGGGAGCCTGCACGCTGCGAACGACAAGGAGGGTCATGCACGCTCGCCGGCGGGCGGCGTGTCGACGCGGGTTCTGCAAGGGGCGCTCACGAATGCGCTGAATCCGAAGGTGATGCTCTTCTTCATGGCCTTCCTGCCGCAGTTCACCGACCCGCGGCTCGGCGCGGTCGGCGCGCAGATGCTCGTGATGGGGCTCGCGTTTGCGCTGATCACGACGATCGCCTACGCGCTGCTCGGCGCGAGCGCCGGACGCCTGGGTGAGCGCTTGCTGCGCCGGCCGTCGATCGCGCAGCGCCTGAACCGCGCGACCGGCGTGCTCTTTGTCGGGCTCGCCCTGCGCCTGATGCTCGCCGAACGGAGCTGACGCGCGCCATGGACTCGCTCGATACGCCGCAACTCGTCGCGATCGCCGCGGCACTCGGCTGGGCGAGCGGACTGCGCCTTTATGCGGTGCTGTTCCTGGTCGGCCTGGCGGGCCACCTGGGTCTGGTCGATCTGCCGTCGGGCCTGCGCCTGCTGCAGCATCCGCTGATGCTCGGTGCGAGCGGCTTCATGCTCTTCGTCGAGTTCTTCGCCGACAAGATCCCCGGCGTCGATACGCTCTGGGACATGGTCCACACGCTGGTGCGCATCCCGGCCGGCGCGGCGCTCGCCGCCGCGGTCTTCGGCACCGATCAGACGGTCGCGGCAAGCGTTGCGGCGCTGCTCGGCGGAACGCTCGCCGCGACCAGCCATTTCGCGAAGGCAACGACGCGCGCCGCGGTCAACACCTCGCCCGAGCCGTTCTCGAACCTCGGCCTGTCGCTCGCCGGCGATGCGACCGTCCCGGTCGCGCTGTGGCTCGCCTTCGCGCATCCGTGGGTGTTCTTTGCGCTGCTCGGGCTTGCGTTGGCCGGAATGGTCGCGTTGCTGTGGTGGCTCGGGAGCATCCTGATTCGACTTGTCCGAAGCTGGACTGGCCGACCGCCCGGCGCGCTGGGAGCGGCTTGAACAAGAAGTGAGGGCGCTGATGTTCTCGAAGATTCTGCTTGCGAACCGGGGCGACAACCGGAGCGAAGTGCAGGTTGCGGCGAAGTCGCATTGCATGGCACGCGCAGCGTGCGCAGGCGATCTCGCCGCGGGAGGCTGACATGTTCAAGAAGATCCTGATCGCCAACCGGGGCGAGATCGCCTGCCGCGTCGCCGCGACCGCGCGCCGCCTCGGCGTGAAGACGGTCGCCGTCTTTTCGGACGCCGACGCCGGCGCGCGTCATGTGCTCGCCTGCGACGAAGCCGTCGCGATCGGCGGCGCGGCGCCGCGCGAGAGCTATCTGCGCGCCGACCGCATCCTCGCTGCGGCGCAGGCGACCGGCGCACAGGCGGTGCATCCGGGCTATGGCTTCCTGTCCGAGAACGAGGGTTTCGCGCAGGCGTGCGCCGATGCCGGGATCGCCTTCATCGGCCCGCCGGCGTCGGCGATCGCGGCGATGGGCAGCAAGTCGGCGGCGAAGGCGCTGATGGGTGCGGCCGGCGTGCCGCTCGTTCCGGGCTATCACGGCGAACGCCAGGAGCCTGCCTTCCTGCGCGAGCAGGCGGATGCGATCGGCTACCCGGTGCTCATCAAGGCCAGCGCCGGCGGTGGCGGCAAGGGTATGCGCCGCGTCGAGAAGAGCGCGGATTTCGATGCCGCGCTCGCGTCGTGCCAGCGCGAGGCGCAGTCGAGCTTCGGCGACGCGCGGGTGCTCATCGAGCGCTACGTCACGCGCCCGCGCCACATCGAGATCCAGGTCTTCGCCGACACGCACGGCAACTGCGTCTACCTCTTCGAGCGCGACTGCTCGGTGCAGCGGCGCCACCAGAAGGTGCTCGAGGAAGCGCCCGCACCGGGCATGAGCGCCGGGCGCCGCGCCGAGATGGGCGCCGCCGCGGTCGCCGCGGCGCGGGCGGTCGGCTACGTCGGCGCTGGCACGGTCGAGTTCATCGCCGAGCCGACGCAAGATGGCAGCGATCTGCACTTTTATTTCATGGAGATGAATACCCGGCTGCAGGTCGAGCATCCGGTGACGGAGGCAATCAGCGGCGTCGATCTCGTCGAATGGCAGTTGCGCGTCGCCAGCGGCGAACCGCTGCCGAAGGCGCAGGACGAACTGACGATCCGCGGCCACACGATCGAGGCGCGGATCTGCGCCGAGAACCCGGACGCCGGCTTCATGCCTGCCATCGGCCGCCTCGACGTCGCGCGCTGGCCGGCGCACGTCGCCTTCCGCCGCAACGCCGACGCCGAGTCGTTCCATGACCCCGCCGCGGTGCGGCTCGACGCCGGCTTCGGCGAGGGCGACGCCATCTCGCCGCACTACGACTCGATGATCGCCAAGCTCATCGTCTGGGGCGCCGATCGCGCGCAGGCGCTCGCCAGGCTCGATGCGGCGCTCGCGCAGACCCATATCGTCGGCCTGCACACGAATGTCGCCTTCCTGCGGCGCGTCGTCGGCTCGCGGGCCTTCGCCGGGGCCGATCTGGATACGGCGCTCATCGAGCGCGAACACACAGCCCTGTTCGAAGCGCCGCCGCTGCCGCTGCCCTGCGTCGTCGGCGGCGTCGTCGCGCACGCGCTCGCGGTCGGGCGTGCGCGCGAGACCGCCGATCCCTGGTCGCGCGCCGATGCCTGGCGGCTGCACGGTGCGGCGCAGCGGCGCTTCGAGATCGAGGTCGGTGGCGAGCATCATCAGGTGCGGCTCGAGCGTGCGAACGGCACGGCAAGAATCACGGTCGGCGACGCGCGCTGGCCGTTCACGACGAGCCAGCTCGGTGCCGACCGCCACGAGATCACGGTCGATGGCCGGCGATGGGTGGTCGATGTCTACGCGAACGGCGAGCAGTTGACCGTCTTCGCGCCCGAAGGCAGCGGCGCCGCACTCGAGGTCGACGTGATCGCCCATGCCGGCGAAGGCGGCGCCGAGGGCGGGCGGCTCACGGCGCCGATGCCGGGCAAGGTGATCGCCTTTCTGGCCAAGGTGGGCGACGCCGTCAAGCTCGGCCAGCCGCTCGCGGTGATGGAGGCGATGAAGATGGAGCATACGATCACCGCGCCGCGCGACGGCACGATCGAGGCCCTGCTCTATGCGCCGGGGGATCAGGTCGACGAAGGCGGCGAACTGCTGAGCCTCGCCGCGCTGCGATGAACGACGAAGGACGCAAGCGATGAAGCTGCCGAGCCGGGTGACGCTGGTCGATGTCGGTCCGCGCGACGGGCTGCAAAACGAGAAGCAGCCGGTCGATACGAAGGTCAAGGTCGAACTCGTGCACCGGCTGCAGGCGGCCGGGCTGCGCGAGATCGAGGTGACGAGTTTCGTGAGCCCGAAATGGGTGCCGCAGATGGCCGACAACGCGGCCGTGATGGCCGGCATCGCGCGCCGGGACGGGGTGCGCTATTCGGTGCTGACGCCGAACCTGAAGGGCTTCGAGGCGGCGCTCGCGAGCCAGCCCGACGAGATCGTCGTCTTCGGCGCGGCGAGCGAGGCCTTCAGCCAGCGCAATATCAACTGCAGCATCGAGGAAAGCATCGAACGCTTCCGCCCGGTCGTCGCCGCCGCGCACGACAACCGCATCAAGGTCCGCGCGGCGGTATCGTGCGCGCTCGGCTGCCCGTACCAGGGGGAGGTCAGCGCGGACGAGGTCGAGCGCGTCGTGCGACTGATGCATGCCATCGGCGTCGACCATTGCGGCATCGCCGATACGATCGGCGTCGGCACGCCCAGGCGCGTGCAGGCGGCGATGGAGCGCGCCCTGAAACACTTTGCGCTCGATGAAGTGAGCGGGCATTTCCACGATACCTACGGCCAGTCGCTGGCCAATATCTACGCCTGTCTCGAACTCGGCATCCACACCTTCGACGCGAGCGTCGCCGGGCTCGGCGGCTGCCCGTATGCGAAGGGTGCGACCGGCAACGTCGCGACCGAGGACGTGCTCTTCATGCTGCGCGGCCTCGGCATCGAAACCGGGATCGATCTCGACGCGCTCGTCGATACCGCGAAGTACATCTCCGACGTGCTCGGCCGCAAACCGGTGTCGCGGTCGGGCAATGCGCTGCTGGCGCGGCGCGCGGCGGCATGAGCGATTCCGCGGCCGAAGCGCGGCCCGATCCGGCGCAGGATCGGCCCGAAGGATTTCGCCGCGTGAGCGATGCGCTTGCCGCGCGCGGTCATCCGCATGCGCCGCTATTCCTGAGCAGTTCGGCGCGCACCGCGCAGCAGGCGGCCGACGCGCTCGGCGTCAGCGTCGGGCAGATCGCCAAGAGCATCGTCTTTCGCCGCCGCAGCGACGATGCGGCGGTACTCGTTGTCACGTCCGGCGACAAGCGGGTCGACGAGGCGAAGGTCGCGGCGCACGTCGGCGCCGTCGGCCGCGCCGACCCGGCATTCGTGAAGGAGGCGACCTCGTTCACGATCGGCGGCGTCGCGCCGGTCGGCCATGTCACGCCGCCGGTGACGCTGATCGATCGCGAGCTGTTCCGCTTCGAGGCGATCTGGGCCGCGGCCGGGCATCCGAAGGGGGTCTTCCAGCTGACCCCGGCGCAACTCGTCGCGCTGACCGGCGCGCCGGTCGAGGACGTCGCCGAATGAACGATGCGGGCGATGCGCCGGTCGAGAGCCCGTGCAACGACGTCTGCAAGCTCGACGAGCGGACCGGGTGGTGCCTCGGGTGCTATCGCACGCTGGCCGAGATCGGCGGCTGGACATCGCTGGCCGACGCCGACCGGCGCGCGGTGATCGAGCGGGCCGCCGCGCGGCGCGAGGAAGCGGCCAGTCTGCGCGCCGCGCGCCGGGCGGCGCGATGAAGCATCTGCGCTTTTATTTCGACGTCGTCTCGCCGTATGCCTATCTCGCGTTCGAGCGGCTGCCGCAGGCGCTCGTCGGGCTGTCCGTCGAGGTGAGCTATCAGCCGGTACTGTTCGCCGGCTTGCTCGAGCACTGGGGCAACCTCGGGCCGGCCGAGATCGAACCCAAGCGCACCTGGACCTATCGACAGGTCGCGTGGCTTGCGCACCGGCAGGGCTTGCGCCTGGATCTGCCGGCGCAGCATCCGTTCAACCCGCTTGCGCTGCTGCGGCTCGCACTCGCCTGCGTGCCCGAGGCGGGCGACGGCGCGCGCCTCGTCACACCGAGCCGGCGCGTCTGCGAGCGGCTGTTCCACCATGTGTGGCATGGCGGCGCCGACGCGAACGACGCGGCGCGGCTTGCCGCGCTGACGGCCGCGCTGCAGCCGGCACGCGATCCGCACGGGGAGATCGTGCGCCGCGCGCTGCGCGAGGCGACGACGTCCGCCGCCGGGCGCGGCATCTTCGGCGTACCGACGATCGAGGTCGACGACCGGATCTTCTGGGGCCTGGATTCGATCGAGATGCTCGACGCCTGCCTGCGCGGGGACGCGTGGTTCGACGCCGAGAGCTGGCACGCCGCCGGCATCGCGCGTCCCGGCGTGCGCCGGGCGCGCAGCACGTAGCACCGCGGGCGACGCAAGCTCGCCGCCCATCGCCGAGTCGCTCGCGCAGCGCAGTGCGCAACGCGGCCGACGATGCTTGTTACAAGCCCGTCTCGTGGTTTCCCCGGGGGCCAATCTAACCCATCACTTTTATTGCCGCACGCAAGTCTTTATTTTTGCGTTGGTTTTCGGGCCGAGACCGATTTTTCAAACATCGGCTAAGTGATTGATTTCACTGAAATTTCCTCCAGCCCACGTTGTTTCGCGCCAATCCTTGCGCTAAAGTGGCGCAAAGTGCATTTTTGTGGCGAAGTTGGCCACTGACGGCGGCGGAGGTGGGGTGGCGAGTTTCGCGTTTCAGGGCGCTTCGGCGCTGACGCTCGATGGCAAGGGCCGCATCACCGTCCCCGCGCGCCATCGCGACGTGCTGCAGGCGACCGCCGGTGGGCAGTTGACGCTGACCAAGCATCCGCAAGGCTGTCTGATGGTCTTTCCGCGCCCGGCCTGGGAGGGCTTTCGCGATCGCGTCGCCGCGCTGCCGATGGCCGTCAGCGGCTGGAAGCGCGTTTTTCTCGGCAACGCGATGGATGTCGAGATCGACGCCTCGTCGCGCGTCCTCGTATCGCCCGAATTGCGGGCGTCGGCCGGCCTCACGCGCGATGTGATGCTGCTCGGCATGGGCAGCTACCTCGAGCTGTGGGACGCCGCCGCCTACGCCGCGCACGAAGCGCAGGTGATGCAGTCGCCGATGCCCCAGGCGCTCGAGGATTTCAGCTTCTGATGATCATGCAGCCGCCATCTGCTTCCTGGCAACACACGACGGTGCTGCTGGTCGAGGCAGTCGACGCGCTGTTGACCGATCCCGAGGGCGTCTACGTCGATGGCACGTTCGGCCGCGGCGGGCATGCGCGGCGCGTGCTCGAGGCGCTTTCGCCGGCCGGGCGGCTCGTCGCCTTCGACCGCGATTTGGAGGCGGTCGCCGCGGCGCGCGACGGCCAGGAGCGCATCGCCGACACGCGCTTCTCGATCCGCCATGCGCGCTTTGCCCGCATGACGGAGGAACTCGCCGCGCTGGGCATCGAACGGGTCGATGGCGTGCTGCTCGACCTCGGCGTCTCGAGCCCGCAGATCGACAACCCGGCGCGCGGCTTCAGCCTGCGCTTCGATGGTCCGCTGGACATGCGCATGGATACGACCCGCGGCGAGAGCGCGGCGGATTTTCTGGCCCGGGCCGGCGAACGACAGATTGCGGAGGTGATACGTGACTACGGCGAAGAACGGTTTGCTGTTTCGATTGCAAAGGCGCTTGTTGCTTGCCGCGCAGGCGGGCACGCAGTTCGAACCACAGCGCAGCTATCCGAAGTCGTGGCTCGCGCGGTCAAGACCCGCGAGCCGGGCCAGGATCCTGCAACGCGCACATTTCAGGCTCTTCGGATTTTCGTCAACGCCGAGCTCGAGGAGCTCGAACAGGGGCTGAACGCCGCGCTCGGGCTGCTGCGCCCGGGCGGGAGGCTGGTCGTGATCAGCTTTCACTCGCTGGAAGACCGCATCGTCAAGACCTTCATCGCGCAGCACAGCAAGACGGTCTTCGACCGCCGGGCGCCGTTTGCCGAGCCCGCGCCGGTGCGGCTGAAGGCGCTCGCGCGGCTGCGGCCCGGCGCGGCAGAGGTGCACGCCAACCCGCGCGCGCGCTCGGCGATCATGCGCGTCGCCGAACGCACCGGCGTACCCGCGGGAGCGGCTGCATGACACGCCTGAACGTGGCGCTGCTGCTGGCGCTGCTCGCGAGCAGCATCTATCTCGTGCGCGTGAGCTACGACGGGCGGCGATTGTTCACGCAGATCGACAAGGCGCGGCGCGAAGCGCACCAGCTCGAGGTCGACTTCGATCGCCTGAACGCCGAGAAGCAGGCCCAGGCGACGCCGTCGCGCGTCGAGGCGGTCGCGCGCAGCCAGCTCGGCATGCGCACCGCGACGCCGGCCGTCACCCAGTACGTCAGCTACAGCCGAGGTGCCGCGTCCGGCGCCGGCCAGGCGGGGCCGGCGTCGCCGGCGCCGGCCGCTTCCGAGGAGACCTCACGATGAGCCAGCCGCAGCGCCGGCCGAAGAATGCGAATGGCGGCTCGCGCGGCGGCGTGCGCGGCGTCGTCTACGGGTCGAGCCCGCTGCTCGCGTCGAAGACGCCGCCGTGGCGATCGCGGCTGCTCGTCGCCCTCGTCGGCGCGTCGTTCTGCGTCCTCCTCGGGCGTGCGGCCTACGTGCAGATCGTCGATGCCGAATTCTTCCTGCGCCAGGGGGAGGCGCGCTATGCGCGCACGATCGAACTGCCGGCCAGCCGCGGCCGCATCCTCGACCGCAATGGTCTGATCCTCGCCGCGAGCGTGCCGGTGCCGTCGCTGTGGGCGATCCCGAAGGATATGGATACCGACCCCGCGGTGCGCGCCAGCCTCGCGAAGACGCTCGGGTTCAAGCCCAAGGAGCTCGAAGCGAGGATCGGCGACAGCCAGAATTTCGTCTGGCTGCGCCGCCAGGTCGACGAGCCGTTCGCCGCGCAGGTGCTGGCGCACAAGTTCAAGGGCGTGCACGAGGTGCGCGAGTACAAGCGCCAGTATCCCGAGGGCGAGGCGGCGGCGCATGTCGTCGGCTTCACGAATATCGAGGATCGCGGCCAGGAGGGCGTCGAACTCGCATTCCAGAAGGACCTGCCCGGCCACACCGGCTCGCGGCGCGTGATCAAGGACCGCCTCGGCCGCGTCGTCGAGGATATCGGCGACAGCACGGCGCCGCTCGACGGCGAGGACATCCGGCTGTCGATCGATTCGAAGGTGCAGTTCTTCGCCTATCAGCGCGTGCGCGACGCGGTGATCGAGAACAAGGCGAAGTCGGGCAGCGTCGTCGTCCTCGATGCGCAGACCGGCGAGGTGCTGGCGCTTGCCAACTACCCGAGCTACAAGCCCGACGACCGCCGCAATCTGTCAGGCGCGCAGTTGCGCAACCGGGCGCTGACCGACATCTTCGAGCCGGGCTCGACGATGAAGCCGTTCATCGCCGGCTGGGCGATGGAGACCGGCCGCGTCACGCCCGAGACGCCGATCCAGACCGCGCCCGGGCGCATCACGATCGGCGGCTCGACGATCAGCGACGCCCATCCGCACGGCGTCTTGACGGTTTCCCAGGTGATCCAGAAGTCGAGCAACGTCGGCACCGTCAAGATGGCGATGCAGATGCAGCCGCGCGAGATGTGGGAACTCTTCAGTGCGGTCGGCATCGGCCAGCGCCCGCAGATCAACTTCCCCGGCGCAGTGACCGGGCGGCTGCGGCCGTACAAGAGCTGGCGCCCGATCGAGCAGGCGACGATGAGCTACGGCTACGGTCTGTCGGCGAGCCTGTTCCAGCTCGCGCGCGCCTACACCATGTTCGCCCACGACGGCGTGCTGCTGCCTTCGACGATCCTCGCGCGGCCGGTCGTGCCCGAAGGCGCCGAGCACGACGCGGCGCAAGGCGTGCTGCAGCCGGGCGGCGTGCGCGTGCTGTCGCCGAAGACGGCGCGCGAGGTGCGCGCGATGCTGCACCTCGTGACGCAGCCCGGCGGCACCGCGCCGAAGGCGCAGACCATGGGCTACACCGTCGGCGGCAAGACGGGCACCGCGTACAAGCAGGAGGGCAAGTCCTATTCGACGAAGAAGTACCGCGCCTGGTTCGTCGGCATGTCGCCGGCGATGGACCCGCGCATCGTCGTCGCGGTGATGGTCGACGAGCCGTCGGCCGGCAAGTACTACGGCGGCGACGTTGCGGCGCCGGTCTTCTCGGCCGTCGTCCAGCAGACACTGCGCACGCTGAACGTGCCGCCCGACCTCGAGGTCAAACCGCAGATCGTGTCGCAGCCGATCCCGGCCGAGGAAGAGAGTTTCTGATGCCAGCGCTGGCACAGCTTGCCTCGAACGACGACGCCGTCGCCTGGCTGCAGGCGCGCGGTGCGCGCGGGCTTGCCTGCGACAGCCGCCGCGTGCGGCCCGGCGATGCCTTTCTCGCCTGGACCGGCGATGCCCACGACGGGCGCGACTACGTTGCCGCCGCGCTCGCCGCCGGGGCGCTCGCCTGCCTCGTCGAGGCCGAAGGCGCGGCACGCCACGCCTTCGCCGACGAACGCATCGCCGCGCTGCGCGGGCTGAAGGCCGCGGCCGGGCCGATCGCGAGCGCATTCTTCGGCGAACCGAGCCGCCGCCTCGCGCTGCTCGCGGTGACCGGAACGAACGGCAAGACCTCGACGGCCTGGTGGATCGCGCAGGCGCTTTCGGCGCTCGGCCGGCGCTGCGCCGTTGTCGGGACGCTGGGCGCCGGCGAACCGCCGCGCGACGGCGCGGCGGCGGAGGCGACGCTCGCCGCCACCGGCCTCACGTCGCCCGACCCGGTGACGCTGCAGGGCGCGCTGCGCGCGTTCGCCGATGCGGGCTTTGCCGCCTGCGCGATCGAGGCGTCGTCGATCGGCCTCGAGCAGCAGCGGCTCGCGGGCTGCGCGATCCGCGTCGCGCTGTTCACCAATTTCACGCGCGACCACCTCGACCACCACGGCACGATGGAGGCCTACTGGCGCGCCAAGGAAGTGTTGTTCGACTGGCCGGGACTCGCCGCCGCGGTCGTCAACCTCGACGATGCGCGTGGGCGCGATCTCGCGGCGCGCGCCGGCGCGCGCGGCCTCGAGGTCTGGACCGTCTCGACGCGGCCCGGCGCGCGTCTCGTCGCGAGCTCGGCGGTGTATCGCGACGCCGGCCTGTGCTTCACCGTCAGCGAGGAGGGCGGCGCGACGCTGCCGGTGCGCACCGGGCTGATCGGCGAGTTCAACGTCGCCAACCTGCTGGGCGTGATCGGCGGCCTGCGGGCACTGGGCGTGCCGCTCGCCGATGCGGCCGCCGCCTGCGCGCGACTCACGCCGGTTCCGGGGCGCATGCAGCGCGTTCGGCGCGAGGCGCGGGCGGGTTCGGCCGCGCTGCCCGAGGTCGTTGTCGACTATGCGCACACGCCCGACGCGCTGGAGAAGGCGCTGCTCACGCTGCGGCCCTTCGCGCGCGAGCGCGGCGGCAGCTTGTGGTGCGTGTTCGGCTGCGGCGGCAATCGCGATGCGAGCAAGCGCCCGCTGATGGGCGCGATCGCCGAGCGTCTCGCCGATCATGTCGTCCTCACGAGCGACAACCCGCGCAACGAGGCGCCGGGCTTCATCCTGTCGCAGATCCTCGTCGGCGTGATCGGACACGACGACGTCGACGTGATCGAGGAGCGGCGCGCGGCAATTGCCTACGCGCTGCAGACCGCCGAAGCGCGCGACGTCGTGCTCGTCGCCGGCAAGGGCCACGAGGACTACCAGGAAGTCGCCGGCGTGCGCCAGCCATTCAGCGACGTCCAGATCGCCGCCGCGCTGCTCGCGGTGCGCGGCTCGGGAGGCGCCGCATGAGCCGCGAAAGAGGGGCCCCGCGCAGCGGGGATCGAAGCGA
>OEIU01000908.1_pt1 | contig 22503 bp, 14 predicted proteins | sample 1539221 | NCBI WGS metagenome assembly OEIU01 (sample SAMN03792071, study PRJEB22550) | activated sludge metagenome | feature: wastewater treatment plant; material: activated sludge; isolation source: Wastewater treatment plant of a petroleum refinery complex | place: Argentina: Zarate | collected...
CCACTCCCCCGGAGAAAAGCCATGAAGTCGCGCAAATATCCAGCACGTCCACCGCAACCCCGACTGCTAGCCTGCGCCCTGGCCAGCTGCCTGTTGGTTGCCGCACCCGCGCTGTACGCGCAGTCCACGGCCGCCACGTTGCGCGGCCAGGTCACCGCTGAATCGGGCAGCGCGGCCAATGCCGAGGTCACGGTGACGAATGTCGCCACCGGCCTGATCCGCAAGGTGCAGAGCAACGCCAATGGCGACTACTCGTTGGCCGGACTTCCGCCCGGCACCTACCGCGTGGATGTCTCTGCCGGCGGCGCGACCAGCAGCCAGACCGTGATCCTGCGCGTGGGCCAGATCGCCACGCTGGACCTGCCGCTCGGAGCGAGCGCCGGAACCACCTCGCAGATGGACACGATCAAGGTCACGGCGGACGCGCTGACCGAGACCAAGACCTCGGAGATCGCGACCTATATCTCGCAGAAGCAGATCGAAGCCCTGCCCCAGGCCTCGCGCAATTTCCTCGCCTTCGCCGACATCGTCCCGGGCGTCATCTTCACGCGCGACGAGAACAACGGCTCGAGCAGCCTGCGTGGCGGTGCGCAATCGTCCAACGGCGTCAACGTCTACATCGACGGCATCGGCCAGAAGAACTATGTCCTCAAGGGCGGCATCAGCGGCCAGGACCAGACCCGCGGCAATCCGTTTCCGCAGGCGGCGATCGCCGAATACAAGGTCATCACGCAGAACTACAAGGCCGAGTTCGACCAGCTCAGCAGCGTTGCAATCACGGCGCTGACCAAGTCCGGCACCAATGAATTCCACGGTGACGTGTTCTACGACTTCACCAACCAGGAACTGCGCGCGGAGCGGCCCGCGGAAAAGGATGCCGGGGTCAAGAAGGACACCAAGGAACTGCATTACGGATTGTCCTTCGGCGGGCCGATAATCCAGGACCAGCTGTTTTTCTTCGGTACCTACGAACGCAAGGAGTTCGTCACGCCTTCGGAAATCAATCCCGGCGAAAACGTGCCCGTCTCGGCATTGCCGGCCGAGGCCCGCTCCCTGGTCGGGCCGACCACGGTGCCGTTCGACGAGGATCTGTATTTCGGCAAGCTGACCTGGACGCCCGACGAGAACAACCTTTTCGAACTGACCGGGAAATACCGCAAGGAATCGCAGATCGACGGCATCGGCGGCGTCAACACCTATGAGTTCGGCAACACGCGCAAGAACGACGATACGCGCCTCGATCTGCGCTACCAGTACGCCAATGGCGACTGGCTGAACGATGCCCACCTGATCTACGAGGACTCGACCTATGAGCCACGGCCGATCACCACCAACGGCTACGGCATCCACCTGCTCGACTACACGGTCGACGGTGGCGGTCGCACGGTCCTCAACTACGGCGCCGGCGAGAATTTCCAGCGCAAGGGGCAGAAGGGAACCGGCTTCCAGGACGACCTGACCTGGAGCGGGCTGGAATGGAACGGCAACCACACGTTCAAGACCGGCTTCAAGTACAAGAGCATCGACATCAATGCGTTCGAGCAGCAGCCCTACAGTCCGCAGTTCTACTACGACATCAACGAAAGCACTTCGGTGCCGACGCGCGTGGAATTCGGCCAGCTCGTCCCCGGCGCACCCCAGCTCGACATCAAGTCGAAGAACCAGCAGTTCGGCATCTACCTGCAGGACGACTGGGAGGTCAACGCGAAGCTGACCCTCAACCTCGGCATCCGCTGGGACTACGAAAAGACGCCGAGTTACCTCGATTTCCAGCCGCGCCCCGAGCTCGTTGCGGCACTGCGCGACTGGGCCAACATCCAGAACACCGACTACAACATCGAGGACTTCATCGGCAACGGACACAACCGCAAGGCCTTCAAGGACGCCTGGCAGCCGCGTGTCGGCTTCTCCTACGACCTGTTCGAGGACCAGCGCCACGTGCTCTTCGGCGGCGCGGGCCGTTCCTATGACCGCAACCTGTTCGACTACCTCGCGCTCGAACGCTCGAAGGGCACGTTCCCGCGCTACCGCTTCGACTTCAACACGCCGGCCCATCCGTGCGACGTCGGCGTCGGCACCTGCCTGGCCTGGGATCCGGCCTACCTGGATCCGGCCAACCTGGCGCCGCTGGTCGCCGCCAATCCGAACCTCGGCGGGGAGATCAACCTGATCAACAACAACCTGAAGACGCCGTATTCGGACCAGTTCAGCTTCGGCATGCGCAACACCGTGACCGTGTTCGGCATGGACTGGAACACTTCGGCCACGCTGTCGCACGTGGTCAGCAAGGACGGCATCTACTTCGCCCTCGGCAACCGCTACCCGGACGGCCGCTTCCGCTTCAACCCGACCGCCACCTGGGGTGGCCAGCCCTGGGGTGAAGGCATCCCCGGCTTCGGCACCCTGATCATCGCCGACAACGGCATCGAGACGCGCAACAACTCGCTCCTTTTGTCGATCGAAAAGCCCTACACGCCCGACTCCGGCTGGGGCATGACCCTTGCCTATACCTACAACGACGCCGAAGAGAACCGCCTCAATGCAGCAGCCTCCGACGAGCACTATGTATTCGACTATCCGAATCCGAGTGGGCAGGGCTTCCTGCGTTCGCTGGGCATCCCGCGGCATCGGCTGGTCCTCACCGGCATCATCGACGGCCCCTGGGGCATGACCTATTCGGCCAAGGCGACCTATTCGAGTCCGGTGGCGAAGGACGCGGTCAACTGCCACGACACCACGGATTTCGACAACTGCTTCTTCGACCCGTTCGTCCCCAGCGGCACGTTCGGCATCAAGCAGGTCGACCTGGCGGCGACCAAGTACTGGGAAGTCGGCAAGGGCGTTTCGTTGCGCTTCCGCGCCGACCTGCTCAACATCTTCAACACCTACAACTGGAACGACTACGACACCTGGCGCGGCGGCCCGACCGATACGAATGCCAACTTCGGCAATCGCAACGGCTTCGGCATCACCACGCCAACCCGCACCCTGAAGCTCTCGGTCGGCGCGAGCTTCTGACCGACGGGGTGGAAAGATCCTCCGGCTGCGCTTGGCAGCCGGACGATGCAGCGGCCCGGCACGCACTTCCCTCCCTGAACGTGCCGGTGTTGCCCATCGGCCGGCCCGCGGCATGCGAGCCGGCCCTTTCTCCATTGAGCGGGCTGCGCCTGCAGGCTAGTCTGGCCGCATGAAGACAATTGGTTCCAGGCAGGCACGCAACGACGCGGCACGGGGGATTCCCGATCACCCTCTACAAAAGACAAAAAATGCAGTGAACAGGCTTCGAAGTGGTTTTCCCTGCGCGTTCCTCCTTGTCGCACTTGTTGGTTGCCACGCCCCTGCACCGCCGTCGGCGCCGGTTGATTCGGCATCCGCAACGCAGGTCGCGATCACGCCTCTGGTCGATGATCTGCAGCAGCGCACGTTCCGCTGGTTCTGGGACAACACGCGCGAGGACAACGGCCTGATTCCCGACCGCACGCCCTACGCGGAACCGTTCTCGAGCATCGCCTCGATCGGCTTCGGCCTGACCGCCTACGGCATCGGCGTCGAGCATGGCTGGGTGACGCGCGAGGAGGCCGCACAGCGCACCCTGAAGGTGCTGCGATTCCTGCGCTCGCTGCCGCAAGGCTCGAGCTTCGAGGACGATGCCGGCTACCACGGATTCTTCTATCACTTCATCGGCCTGGCCAACGGGCGCCGCTATGCGCGCTGGGTCGAAGTCTCCTCGGTCGATACCAGCCTCCTGCTTGGCGGCGTGCTGTTCGCGCAGAGCTACTACGACGGCGAGGGCCCGGTCGAGGGCGAGATCCGCGATCTCGCCGACCAGCTTTACCGCAACGTCGAGTGGCCGTGGCTGCAGGAACGCCCGCCGCTGATCTCGATGGGCTGGGTTCCCGAAGACGGCGTGATCAGCCATGACTGGGCCGGTTACAACGAAGCCATGCTCGTCTACGTGCTTGCCCTGGGCTCGCCGACCCACCCGGTCGCACCCGATGCCTGGAATGCGTGGACGCAGACCTATGATCGCTCGTTCGGCGAATTCCACGGCCAGACCTATCTCGCCTTCGGTCCGCTGTTCGGCCACCAGTATTCGCATGCCTGGATCGATTTCCGCGGCATCCGCGACGACTGGATGCGCCGGCACGATTTCGACTATTTCGAGAACAGCCGCCGCGCAGCGCTCGCCCAGCGCGACTATGCCATCGCCAATCCGATGGGGTGGAATGCCTACGGCGAGGACATCTGGGGACTGACCGCGAGCGACGGTCCGCAGGCCACGACCCAGGTCTACAACCTGCAGCCACGCGAATTCCGCCACTACTCGGCACGCGGCGCGGGACTGGACGCGGACTTCGACGACGGCACGCTGGCGCCGCAGCGGCCTCGATCGCCTTCGCGCCGGAAATCGTGATGCCGGCCATCAAGGCGATGCACGACCGCTTTGGCGAACGCATCTACCGGGAATACGGCTTCATCGACGCCTTCAACCCGAGCTTCAACTATCCCGACGTGCCGTTGAAGACGGGTCACCTCGTCGCCGATTTCGGCTGGGTCGACGACAACTACATCGGCATCGACCAGGGGCCGATCGTGCTGATGATCGAGAACTACCGCAACGGCTTCGTCTGGGACGTGATGAAGCGCAACCCGTATATCCGCAAGGGCCTCGAACGGGCCGGGTTCACCGGCGGCTGGCTCGATACGCCGATGCCGGCGAAGGTCGCGCAATGACGGCCGGGGCGGCTCGAACCATGGCCGGATGCGCCCTTGCCATGGTCGCCGTGCTGGCTCTCGGGTGCAAGCCCGCCTCGACCGATCGCACCACGGTCAGCTTCTGGGCCATGGGGCGCGAGGGCGAGGTCGTTTCGCAACTGCTGCCGGAGTTCGAGCGCCGCCACCCGCGGATCCATGTCGAGCTGCAGCAGTTGCCGTGGACGGCGGCGCACGAAAAATTGCTGACCGCGTTTGCCGGTGACGCGCTTCCCGATATCTGCCAGCTCGGAAATACCTGGATTCCGGAATTCGCCGCACTCGATGCACTTGATCCGCTCGACCAGCGTGTCGCTGCTTCCGCTGCGATCGAAAAGGCCGACTACTTTCCGGGCATCTGGGATACCAATGTCATCGAAGGCGCCCTGCTCGGGGTGCCCTGGTACGTCGACACACGCCTGCTGTTCTACCGCAAGGATCTGCTCGCCGAAGCAGGCTTTGCCGAGGCACCGAAAGACTGGAGCAGCTGGCACGAAGCCATGCGCGCGATCAAGCGCAAGGCCGGCGACAAGGGCTACGCCATTCTCCTGCCACTGGATGAATTCGAGCCGCTGCTGCAACTCGCCATCCAGCAGGACGATCCACTGCTGCGCGACGACGGCACGCGCGGAAACTTCGAGAGCGCGGGCTTCCGCGAAGCCTTCGACTTCTACACGTCGATGTTCAGGGAAGAACTCGCGCCACGCATGAGCGACACACAGATCTCGAATGTCTGGAACGAGTTCGCCAACGGCTTGTTCGCCTTCTACATCACCGGGCCCTGGAATATCGGCGAGTTCAAGCGGCGCCTGCCCGCGGAACTCGCCGACCAGTGGATGACCGCGCCGTTGCCCGGCAGGAACGGACGCGGCGGCGGCGTCGCCGGCGGCACCAGCCTCGTGCTGTTCCGCGATTCGCCGAACAAGGAAGCAGCCTGGCTGCTGCTAGAGTACCTCTCCGAGCCCGACGTGCAGCGCCGGTTCCATGCGCTGACCGGCGATCTGCCGCCGCGGCGCAGCGTCTGGGACGATCCCGTGCTGGCCGGCGATCCCTATGCACGTGCTTTCCGCGAGCAGCTCGAGCATGCCAGGGCGACCCCCAAGGTCGCCGAATGGGAGCGCATCGCCAACGAGATGCAGCGCGCCGCCGAACGCGTCGTGCGCGGCGGCGCGGATGCCGACGCCACCCTGCGCGCCCTCGATGCCGAAGTCGACAAGATCCTCGAAAAGCGCCGCTGGATGCTCGCGCAGGAGAAATCACCATGAAGGCCCCGCGCGCCGGCTGGCTGTTCGTCGCCCCCGCCCTGATCGTCATCGGCGTGTTCTTCTTCGTGCCGGTGCTGGCCGCCCTGCTGCTGAGCTTCACCGATTTCGACCTCTATGCGCTGGCCGATACCGCCAACCTGCGCTTCATCGGGCTCGGCAACTACATCGACCTGCTGCAAACGCCGATGTTCTGGAAGTCGCTCGGCAATACTTTCTATTTCGTCGTGGTCGGCGTGCCGCTGTCGATCGCCGTGTCGCTCGCAGCGGCGCTGCTGCTCGATTCGAAACTGGCCCGCTTCAAGGGCTTGTTCCGCACCGCGCTGTTCGCGCCGGTGGTGACCACGATCGTCGCCGTGGCGGTGATCTGGCGCTACTTCTTCCACACCCGCTACGGGCTCGTGAACTACACGCTCGGCTTCATCGGCATCGAGCCGATCGACTGGCTTGGCGATGCCGACTGGTCGATGCCGACGATCATCCTGTTCGCCGTGTGGAAGAACTTCGGCTACAACATGATCATCCTGCTCGCCGGCCTGCAGGCCGTTCCGCAGGAACTCTATGAAGCGGCGCGCATCGACGGCGCGTCTTTCTGGCGACAGCTGCGCCACATCACCCTGCCGATGCTCAAGCCGACCATGCTGCTGGTCGCGATCATCACCACGTCAGGTTATTTCCAGCTGTTCGCCGAACCCTACGTGATGACCCGCGGCGGGCCGCTGCAGAGCACGACCAGCGTGCTCTATTTCATGTTCGAGGAAGGCTTCCGCTGGTGGAACCTCGGCCGCGCCTCGGCCGTCGCCTTCCTGCTGTTCGTGCTGATCCTCGGCGTCACCGCCCTGATGCTGCGATTCGGCCGGCGCGGCGAGGACGCCGCATGAATCCGCGCCTGGCCAGGGCCCTCGTCAACGGACTGCTGATCGGATTCGCCGTGGTCAGCCTGGCGCCGCTCTTGTGGATGCTCTCGGTGTCGTTCATGGCGCATGGCGAGGCAAGCACGTCTCCGGCGCCGCTGCTGCCGGCCGCACCGACGCTGGCCAACTACCGCGAACTGTTCGAGCGCAACGGCCTCGGCCGTTACCTGTTCAACAGCACCCTGATCGCGACCGCGGTCACCGTCCTTTCCCTGGCCTTCAACCTGGCCGCCGGCTATGCCTTTGCCAAGCTCCGGTTCCACGGTCGCGACAACCTGTTCCGGATCCTGCTCGGCGCCCTCGTGATTCCGGCCCAGGTCGCCATGATCCCGCTGTTCCTGCTGATGAAATCGCTCGGCCTGGTCAACAGCTACGGCGGCGTCATCGTGCCGGCCATGGCCGGCATCTTCGGCATCTTCCTCGTGCGCCAGTACGCGCGCTCGATCCCCGATGAACTGCTCGAGGCCGCGCGCATCGACGGCGCCGGCGAGGGCCGCATTTTCGCGCGCATCGTGCTGCCCCTGCTCAAGCCGATCGTGGTCACCCTGGCGATCTTCACCTTCCTCGCCAGCTGGAACGATTTCATGTGGCCGCTGATCGTGCTCGCCGACCAGTCCAACTACACGCTGCCGGTCGCGCTCGCCTCGCTGTCGCGCGAACACGTGCAGGACAACGAATTGATGATGGCCGGATCGGTGGTCACGGTCGCGCCGGTGCTGCTGCTGTTCCTCGCCCTGCAGCGCTACTACATCGAGGGCCTGCTGCTCGGCAGCGTGAAGGGATGAGCGCAATGGCAGGCGCATCGTACCCCTGTAGGAGCAGGCTTCAGCCGCGATGCTCTCCTGGCATCGTGACGAAGAGCATCGCGGCTGAAGCCTGCTCCTACAACAGCGCGTTCTTGCATTTCCTTGTACTGCTCGCACTGGCGATAGTCAGCGCTGCCCATGCGCAGGCGGACACGAGCGCCGCAAGGCTCCTCGACGACTTCCAGAATCCATCGGCCTGGAAAGCACTGGCATCCGATCAGGTCTCCGCGTCGCTACATTTGCTCGCCACTGACGGCGGCAAGGCGCTTTGCCTCGCCTACGATTTCAACGGCGTGTCCGGCTATGCCGCGATGCGTCGCGAACTGCCGCTCACGTTCCCGCCCGACTATGAATTTGATTTCAGGGTGCGCGGCAGCGGCCCGGCGAATGCCTTCGAGTTCAAGCTGATCGACGCCAGCGGCGACAATGTCTGGTGGGTCAGCAAGGCGAACACGACCTTCGCCAGCGAATGGACGCCGGTGCGCTACAAGAAGCGCCATATCTCGCCGGCTTGGGGCCCGCTGGCCGACAAGACCCTGCGCCAGACGCAATCCATCGAGTTCACCGTGTCGGCGAACAGCGGCGGCAAGGGCGAGGTCTGCATCGACGACTTGCGCTTTCGCGAACGCGATGTTGCGCCTGCGCGTTGGCCGATACCCCGCCTTCAAGTGAGTTCGGGAAGTGCCTCGGCTGCCTTGTTCGCCGGAATTCCGGTTCGCGAGATCAACCGGCTGGCGCATGAGACTGTCCAGGGGATGCGAATGATGCTGCGGGGCGGCATTCCGCAGGCAGTCAGCGACCTGCCGTCTTTTCAAGCTTTCGATCCGGACGCGGACCCACGCGGATGGCAAAGCGATCCGGGTACGGGACCGGACCAGCAGATCACGGCGGATTTCGGCGCATCGCGCGAGTTCGATCTCTTGATATTGCGCTGGAAGCCCAACCTGCATGCAAATCGATATCGCATCGATCTCTCGTCGGACGGAACGTCCTGGCAGACCGCGCGTTCGGTCGATGACGGGAATGGCGGAAACGACTACCTGTTCCTGCCCGGAAAAGAAGCGCGATACCTGCGCATCCGCATGCTTGCCGGTCCTTCCGGCCGCTACGGCCTGATTGCCGCGGACGTGGAGGATCTGGGGACCACGGATACCATGAACCGCTTCATCGAACGCATCGCCGAAGAGGCTCCTCCCGGGCAGTTTCCCAGGGGATTTTCCGGTCATCAGACTTACTGGACACTGGTCGGTGTCGATGGCGGGCATGAAAGCGGATTGCTCGGAGAAGATGGCGCGATTGAGGTCGCACGGGGCGGCTTCTCCCTGACACCGTTCGTGCTTGACGGCATGGGATGCGCCGGCGACTCGAACATGACCGCTGCCGATCTTGGCTTTGCTTACTCACTTGCGAATGTCAGCAACTGGGCCAAGGTGACGATCGATCCGGGGCTCGCCGATCGATTCCTGCCGATGCCGGGTGTCGTGTGGTCGCGTACGACCGGGAGTGATCGTTTTGTTGCATGCGCAATGGATTGGCGAAACTTCAATTCGTCCTATTATCATGGACGAATACAGATCAAGCCGTGGCACCTTGACGTCGATGCTTTCGCGCACGGCACGCCCGAGGCCTCCCGCATCCTGGCCAGTTACTCCCTCACCAACGACAGCGATGTGCAGCGGACACTGTCGCTTGCGCTCGCCATCCAGCCATTCCAGGTCAACCCACCCGTGCAGTTCCTGACCACGCCGGGCGGCGTCAGCCCGATCCACGAGCTGGGATTTGATGGCGCGTCGGTCAGTGTCAATGGAAAGTCGCGCCTGTGGCCCTTGCAGGCGCCGAGCGCCTTCTTCGCGACACAATTCGACAACGACATGGTCGCGCAACACCTCACCTACCGTGATTGGCCGACGACCCGGCAGGTCACGGATGACACCGGCCTTGCCTCGGGCGCGCTGATCTACCGGTTCGAACTCCCGGCGCACGCGACGAAGACGATCAGCCTCGAGATTCCCCTCAGCGGCCAGGCGCTGGCGGCGCCACTCGATGCAGACGCCGCGCAAGCCTGGGTCCAGACGCAACGCAGGCAGGTCGCCGATGCATGGCGCGAAAAACTCAACCGCGTGAGCTTCAGCGTGCCGCCGGCCGCGCAGCCGCTGATCGACACGCTGCGCACCGCGCTCGCGCACATCCTGATCAGCCGTAATGGCGTGCAGATCCGGCCCGGCACGCGCTCGTATGCGCGCTCGTGGATCCGCGATGGCGCGATGACGGCCGAAGCCCTGCTGCGCATGGGTCATGCACGGGAAGCCCGGGATTTCCTCGAATGGTTCGCGCCCTACCAGTTCGAGAGCGGCAAGGTGCCGTGCTGCGTCGATGCGCGCGGTTCCGATCCGGTGCCCGAGAACGACAGCCACGGCGAGCTGATCTACCTGATCGGCGAAGTCGTGCGCTATACGCAGGACAGGGCACTGGCCGAAAAGATGTGGCCACATGTCGACAAGGCCACGCGCTACATGGACAGGTTGCGCGCGAGCGAGCGCGGCGAGGCCAATCGCGGCACCGAAAAATACGGCCTGCTGCCGGCCTCGATCAGCCACGAAGGCTACTCGGCGAAACCGGCCTATTCGTACTGGGACGATTTCTGGGGCCTGACCGGCTACGAATCGGCGATCGGGCTGGCGAAGATGCTCGGCCGCGACGACGATGTGCATCGACTCACCGCAAGTCGCGACGGGTTCCGCGCCGATATCCTCGCCTCGCTTGAGGCCAGCACGAAGAAATTCGGCATCGACTTCATTCCCGGCGCGGCCGATCTCGGCGACTTCGACGCCACCTCGACGACGATCGCGCTGTCGCCGGGCGGACAGCTGGATCAGCTTCCGGCGGATCTCGTGCGCAACACCTTCGAGCGCTACTGGCAGGAGTTCGTCGCCCGCCGCGACGGCACGCGCGAGTGGAAGGACTACACGCCCTATGAGTGGCGCAACGTCGCCGCCTTCATCCGTCTCGGCTGGAAGGAGCGCGCGCACGAGGCGATCGACTTCTTCTTCAAGGACCGCCGACCGCTGGCCTGGAACCAGTGGGCCGAAGTCGTCGGTCGCGACTATCGCAAACCGCGCTTCATCGGCGACATGCCACACGGCTGGGTCGCTTCGGATTTCATCCGCTCGACTCTCGACCTGTTCGCCTACGAGCGCGCTTCCGATGACGCGACCGTGCTGGCGGCCGGCATCCCGGAGGAATGGCTGGCCGGCGATGGTGTCGCCATCGCCAATCTGCAGACCCGCCATGGCCCGCTCGGCTACCGGCTCAGTGCCGATGCACGGCAGTTGCGCATGACCGTGGAGGCCGATAACCGACGCATGCCGGCCGGCGGCTACGTACTGGCCTGGCCGTTCGCCGGGGAGCCGGGTCCGACCCGGGTCAACGGCCGCACGGTGGCCTGGACCGCTGGCGAGCTGCGCATCGACCGGGTCCCGGCGCAGATCGTCGCGAGCCGCGCTGCGGCGCCGGCAAGCCCTGCCCGCTGAACCCTTCGACCCCATGGCTGTCCAGTAATCGGCACGCGATCGACGATCCCGGAGGGTTCACCCATGCGCCTCATGCTGATGCTGGCCCTGTTGCTGTTGCCCTCGCTCCCCGATGCCAGGGCCGCGAGCGTCGAAACCGGCACGCTGGCGGGCGCCGGCTACCGCGTCGACATGCCCGAGCCGTGGAACCACGGGCTCATCGTGTTCTTCCACGGTACCTGGGAGCGCATGGGCGAGTTCAGCGACAGCGAGCCGTTGCCCGGCTTCCTGCAGACCCTCGCGGACCGCGGCTATGCGGTGATCCAGTCGGCCTATGCGCAGCCCGGCTGGGCGGTCGAACAGGGGATCGACGACAGCGAACGCCTGCGCCAGCACTTCGTCGAAGTGCACGGCACGCCGCAAAAGACCTACGCGCTCGGCATGTCGATGGGTGGATTGCTGGTCGTCGAGGCACTCGAAGCGCGGCCGCAGGTTTATGCTGGCGGGCTTTCCCTGTGCGGTGCGATCACGCCGGCCGACATGCTGTTCGCGCGCGATTTCGCCTTGCGCGCCGCCTTCGATTTCTATTTCCCCGGCGTGTTCGGCGCGCTGGTTCCAGTACCGGCGACATTCCGCGAGACCGACGCGCTCGAGGCGCGCATCGAGCGCGCCCTGAAGGACAACCCGCGCGGCGCCGAATCGATGCGGCGCCTGTCCGGCGTCTGGAGCGAGGCCAGCTTCGCCGACGTCATCGCGGCGACGACCAGCGACCTGCGCGAATTGCAGCAACGCGCCGGCGGCAATCCGTTCGGCAATGCTAATCTCGTCTATACCGGTTCACTCGACGACGCCGCGCTCAACCTCGGCGTCAAGCGTTACCAGGCTGATGCGAGGGCGGCCGCGTATCTTTCACGCTGGTACACGCCGAATGGACAACTCGAGCGCCCGCTGCTGGCCGTGCACACCACCGGCGATCCGCTGGTGCCCGCATCGAGCGCCTTCGACTACGCACTGATCGCGCGTCGGGCCGGCCACGAGGATCTGTTCGTGCAGCAGTTCGTCGACGCCGAGGGCCACTGCACGATCGGCGACGATCGCATCGTCCGCGCCTTCGATGACCTGGTCGCGTGGACGCACGGCAAAAGGCCGGCAGCGGGACTGCGGCACTGAGCGTTGCGCCGCTCAGGGCAAGGCCTGGAACGGGCAGAGGTGCCCCCAGACTTCATTGAGATGGCTCACCGTATAGATGTGGCCGCCGACGAAGATCGTGTACCAGAGGTTGCTGCCTTCGACCCAGTTGTTGGCGATAAATTGGTTGTAGTCGCTGTTTGCGTACGGCAGCAGTGAATCCTGGTTACCGACATGGCTGTCGATGGGAATATGCCGGGCAGCGCTCGCGAGCAGCGTATTGCAGGTCGATGGACTCGAGCAGGCCAGCCCTTCGAGCACGCCGGCGCTGACGGCGTAGGCGGCAAACGTGTCGATCGAAACCGGCGCCCCGAAATTGTTGTACATGATGTCGTGCAGGACGTGCCCGCCGGCCGAGTAGCCCCAGCCGATGCGGCGCGAGCGGTCGATGTTGTAGGCCGCCTCGGCATCGGCAATGGCCGCGGCGAAGATGTCGTAGTCGCTCGGATTGGGTGGCGGCGCGATCCAGCCGCCCGAGGGTCCTGTCCCGACCGGCGCAATGACGATAAAACGGTTCGCGTCGGCGACCGAAGCCCAGCTGTTGCGCGCTACCTGGGCCTGGCTGTCGGCCGCAGCCGGGCTGCCGGCCTGGCCATGCAGGGCAAGCACGAGCGGTAGCGGCGTCGAAGGCGAGTAGGACGGCGGCACGTGCAGGTAGACCGTGAACGTGCCGGGCGGATAGCCGGGAACGCTGACGCTGCGGGTCAGGTTGCCGATCGCGCCGCCGCTGCCGTTGGACGGCAGTCGCGTGATGCCGGCCGCCGGCTGGAAGCCGTCGACGAAGATCGCATCGGGATGCGCGCAGACCCAGGCCGGCAGCTGGACGGTCGTGGTCGCTGCAGCGAGGGACGGCTTGGCCAGCGCCGCCAAAGCAAGGATCAGCGCACCTGGCCAGCGCGACGTCCGCCCGATCCGCAACTTGCGCATGCCCTGCTCCCGATGCCGTTGCCACGCATCGCCCCACCCGGAAACGGGCCGGCGCGATGCAGCCGCACCATAGCGCAAGTCGGCGTCATCCTGTCCGTAACGGCGGCCGCGCATTCAGCACGCCGACATGTGCCCCGACGCCGTGGGCCGCAGCGGGCCGTGCCATCAGGGGCCGGGGTTGGCGAGGATCCGGCCGTTGCTGGCGATGATGCGGGCGTAGAGCTTCGCGCTGTCCTTCAGGGTGCGCGTCTGCGTTTCGAAATCGACATGGATGATGCCGAAGCGCTTCGAATAGCCGAGCGACCATTCGAGGTTGTCGAGCAGGGACCAGGCGAAGTAGCCGCGCAGGTCGCAACCGGCCTCGCGGGCCGCATGCGCCGCGCGCAGGTGCTTGCCGAGATAGTCGACGCGCAGCGGATCGTGGATGACGCCGTTTTCGGCGACCGGCGGGTCGAAGAACGCGGAACCGTTCTCGGTGATGTAGAGCGGCGGATTGCCGTAGCGCTCCTTGATCCAGAGCAGGGTATCGGTGAGGCCCTGCGCATAGACCTCCCAGCCAGTCTCGGTATAGGTCGCCGATTTCTGGCGCACGCTGGAGGCCCTGAGCGGCCAGGATTTCTCGTCGTGGCGGGTGACGCTGCGCGTGTACCAGTTCAGGCCGAGGAAATCGATCGGCTGGCGGATCAGGGCCATGTCCTCGTCCGGCCATTCCGGCCAGGCCTCGCCGAAGATCCCGCGCAACTCTTCGGGGTAGGTGCCGAAGAAGGCGGGATCGAGGTACTGGCGGTTCATGTAGGCATCGGCGCGCTGCGTCGCGGCCAGGTCCTCGGCCGACTGCGAGGCCGGATACTTCGGCTCGATGTTGACCACCAGCCCGATGCGGTGCTTGCCTTCGGCGCGATAGACCTGCACGGCGCGGCCGTGCGAACGCATCAGGTGATGCGAAGCGATCGGCGCTTCGAAGCGGTTGCGATGCCCGGGCGCCAGCGCACCGTGCAGGTAGCCGCCGTCAGTCACGACCCAGGGCTCGTTGAGCGTGGCCCACATCTTCACGCGGCCATCGAGCGCGCGATACATGATCGCCGCGTAGTCGCCGAACCAGTCGGCGATATCGGGGTTGAGCCAGCCGCCGCGATCATCCAGCGCAGCCGGCAGGTCCCAGTGGTAGAGGGTCGCCGTCGGCTCGATCCCGGCCTCGAGCAGGCCGTCGACGAGGCGCGAATAGAAATCGAGCCCCTTCTGGTTGATCCGGCCCTTGCCCTCCGGGAATATCCGGCTCCAGGCGATGCTGAAACGGTAGGCATTGAGCCCGAGCTCGCGCATCAGAGCGATGTCGCCATGCCAGCGCCGGTAGTGGTCGCAGGCGACGTCGCCGGTATCGCCGTCGCGGGTCATGCCCGGCGTATGCGCAAAGCGCTGCCAGATGCTCGGCCCGGCGCCGTCGGCCAGCGGCGAACCTTCGATCTGGTAGGCCGCGGTTGCACAGCCCCACATGAAATCCTGCGGAAATTCGATCGCTTTCTGGGTCATGGGAGTCGGCAGTGGAAGCGGAGGAATGAAAACGGTTACATTGAGGATATCCCAAGCGTAGCCGATTTGGCATAGGCTGCCGCCCTGGCGCAATTTTCAACCCGGAGTCCCCGCTTGGCCAATCTGAAGCTCGATGCCGTGCGCAAAGTCTATGCCAATGGCCAGGTGGCGGTCGCCGGGGCCAGCTTCGAAGTCGCCGATGGCGAGTTCCTCGTACTGGTCGGGCCTTCAGGCTGCGGCAAGTCGACCCTGCTGCGCATGATCGCCGGCCTTGAGTCGATCACCTCCGGAACCCTGCGCATCGGCGATCGTGTCGTCAACGACGTGGCGCCGAAGGATCGCGATATCGCCATGGTGTTCCAGAGCTACGCGCTGTATCCGCACATGAGCGTCGGCGAAAACCTCGCCTTCGGCCTCAAGCTGCGCGGCACGCCGGTCGAGGAAATCCGCAGGCGGGTCGACGAGGCCGCGGCCACGCTCGAGCTTGGCGCCCTGCTCGAACGCAAGCCCGGGCAGCTCTCCGGCGGCCAGCGCCAGCGCGTCGCCCTCGGCCGCGCGCTCGTGCGCAACCCCAGCGTGTTCCTGCTCGACGAACCCCTGTCGAACCTCGATGCGCGCCTGCGCCTGAGCATGCGCGTGGAAATCGCCAAGCTGCACCGCCGGCTCGGCACGACGATGGTCTATGTCACCCACGACCAGATCGAGGCGATGACGCTTGGCCAGCGCATCGTCGTGCTCAAGGACGGCGAGATTCAGCAGATCGACACGCCAATGAACCTCTATGCACGCCCGGCCAACTTGTTCGTCGCCGGCTTCCTCGGCAGTCCGGCAATGAATTTCCTGCGCGGACGCGTGATCGAGCAGGACGGACCCAAGCTCGAATACGGCGACAACCGCATCGCCCTCGATGCCACCGGCGAACTGGCCGCACAGGCGCGCGCCTACGTCGGTCGCGAGCTCATCGCCGGGCTGCGCCCCGAAGATCTGTTTCCATCCGCGACGCAGAACGCAAAGGCAACCCTCGGCGTGCTGCTCGAACTGGTCGAGCCGGTCGGCAACGAGATCTTCCTCAACCTGCGCAGCGGAGACGAAGCACTGGTGGCACGCGTGCCGCCGCAATCCCTGCCCGCTGCGGGCGAGCGCATCGAACTTGGCTTCGATCCGGCCCGGCTGCACCTGTTTGATCCAACAACAAAGCGCAGACTCCAATGAACGAAACCGGTGAGCGAAACCGCGCTCGATGGATGTTCCTTTCGCTTTGCCTGTTTTTCTCCATCCCCGTACTCGCCCAACTTGCGCCCATCGACCCCTGGGAAGCCGATATCCGCGCTTTCGAGCAGGCCGATCTTGCCGACCCACCCGAACCGGGCGGGGTGCTGTTCATCGGCAGCTCGTCGATCCGCTTCTGGAATTCGCTGCAGTCCGACTTTCCCGGCGTGGCGATCATCCGACGCGGCTTCGGCGGCTCCGAAATCCGCGACGCCACGCGCCTCGCCGCCCGCATCGTCACTCCGTACCGGCCGAGACTGATCGTGATGTATGCCGGCGACAACGACCTCGCCTCGGGGCGCACTGCGCAACAGGTCCGCGACGACTTCGCCTCTTTCGTCGCCCGCGTGCGGCGCGACCTGCCCGCCGTGCAAATTGACTGGATCACGATCAAGCCGAGCCCGGCGCGCGCGAACCTGCTCGAAGCGATGCGCAGCGCCAACGCGCTCGTCACGCGCTACGCGAAGGCGCAGGCGGGCGTCCGCGTCATCGATGTGTTCACGCCGATGCTCGATGCCGATGGCCAGCCGCGAGCCGGATTGTTCGGCGAGGACGGACTGCACATGAATCGCGCCGGCTACCAGGTGTGGATCGACACGATCGCGCCGTTCCTGCAGGAACCCGTCCGCCACTGAGCCGGGCTGGAGGTCGCATGTAAAGGCCACTGGATGACCAGCCATTCGGCTGTCGGGAAGCGCTTTCCGGCCTGCGCCGGGATAACGGCGAGGGTCGGCCCTGGCTGGTCTAGCGCTGCACTTCCTTGGCCGCGCGTTTTTCCTGCTCGATCGCGGCCAGCGTGACCAGCGCCGCACGCACCGCATCAAGCTCGCCGACCACCTCGACACGCCCTTCCATTTCCAGGGTGGTCGCCTCGACCTGCGGGAAGCGGCTGCCCATGATCATCAGCTCGGCGATGACCAGGCCAACCTCATCCGGACGCCCGATGCCGCGACTCTGCAGCATCACCGTGCCCGCGCCGTCGACCAGCTTGAAATAGAACAGCCCGTCCTTCTCCCGATAACGCTTCCACTGCGGGATCGCGGCAGCGGAATCAACCTTCGCAGCCGGTGCCATGGCGACAGCCGCCCGGCCCGAGCCCAGCCCGACGGCTTCGCGCAGTGCCGCCAGCAGCGGCGCACTGCGCTCGCGCGCCTTCTTCGCACCGGCCAGCAGGCGATCCTCGATCTCGTCGGGGCGTTCCATCAGCGCCTCGTATCGCTGGCGCGGCGCGGCGAGTTCGGCCTCGATGCGCTCGAACAGCTTCTGCTTGGCCTCGCCCCAGGCGATGCCCTCGGCGAACGCCTGGCGCATCTGCGCCGTTTCCTCTGCGCTGGCGAAGGCCTGGTAGATGGCGAACAGGTTCGAACCTTCCGTTTCCTTGGCCTCGCCTGGCGCGCGCGAGTCGGTGACGATGCCGAGGATGGCCTTCTTCATCTCGTTTGCCGGCAGCCAAAGCGGGATCGTGTTGTTGTAGCTCTTCGACATCTTGCGGCCGTCGAGCCCCGGCAGCGTGGCGACATGTTCGTCGGTGACCGCTTCGGGCAGGACGAACGGATCGTCGCTCGACTTCGTGACGGCGCGGAAGGCATCGCCGTACAGGTGGTTGAAGCGCTGGCCGATGTCGCGCGCCATCTCGATGTGCTGGACCTGGTCGCGCCCGACCGGCACGCGGTGCGCGTTGAAGACGAGGATGTCGGCGGCCATCAGCACCGGATACATGAACAGGCCTGCGCTGACGCCGGCGTCGCCATCCTCGTTCTCCGACAGGTTGCGGTCGACCGCCGCCTTGTAGGCATGGGCGCGGTTGAGCAATCCCTTCGAGGTCACGCAGGTCAGCAACCAGGTCAGTTCGGGGATTTCGGTGATGTCGGACTGGCGATAGAAGAATGCGCGCCCGGTGTCCAGGCCGAGCGCCAGCCAGGTCGCGGCGATCTCGAGCCGCGACCGCGCGATGCGGGCCGGCTCCTCGCATTTGACCAGGGCGTGGTAGTCGGCGAGGAAATAGAACGACTCGACATCGTCGCGCCGGCTGGCCTCAATGGCCGGCCGGATGGCGCCGACATAGTTGCCGAGATGGGGAGTTCCGGTCGTGGTGATCCCGGTCAGCGTGCGGATCTTTTTGGTCATGTCGCAGGGAATTGCCAAGCCTCAAGGCCGACAAGTCTAGCGAATCCACGCCGGGCATCCGCATCGGACCGCCAGGCCCGTGGCAAACGCGCCGCATAAACGGCAGCACAACGGCTCCGCAGGCGGAAACCCCGGTGCCCATGCCGGCGCGTTGAACCCATCACCAACCCGCACCCGGAGGTGCCCCATGCGTGCCCTGTTCTGTTCCGCCCTGCTCGCCCTGGCTGTTGCCGCCCCGGCGCAAGCCGGCAATCTGCTCGACCTTGCCGTGGTCGACCGCGACACCGGCACGACCCTGCGCACCTACATGAACGACGGCAAGCTCTATGTCGCGGGCAAGCCGGGGCACCGCTACTCCGTGCGCCTGAGCAATCGCACCAGCGGGCGCCTGCTCGCCGTGCTTTCGGTCGATGGCGTCAATGCGGTCAGCGGCGAAACCGCCAATGCCGGCCAGAGCGGCTACGTGCTCGATGCCTGGGAATCGACCGAGATCAATGGCTGGCGCAAGAGCCTCGACGAGGTCGCCCAGTTCAACTTCACCGCGTTGCCGGACAGCTATGCGGCACAGACCGGGCGCCCGATGAATGTCGGCGTGATCGGTGTGGCTGTCTTCACCGAGCGCAATCGCCGCTGGATCGACGAGGAGCGCGACGATATCGCCCAGTCCCCGCCGGCATCGCGCCCCTGGGCCAAGGATTCCGGCTCCTCGGCGACCGAAGCGCCGGCCGAAGCGGTAGCCGGCGCGGCGGGCAAGTCCCGCCGTGCGGAAATGCCGGATGCCGTGGCCGGCAACCAGGTCCAGCGCGAACGCCTTGGCACCGGCCATGGCGAACGTGAATGGTCGCGCGTCGGCACGACCCGCTTCGAGCGCGCCAGCAGCCGGCCCGCCGAAACCGTGGCGATCTGGTATGACAGCTACCGCAACCTGGCCGCGCGCGGCATCATCCCGAGGCGCCCGCTCGCCCAGCGCGAGCCGAACCCGTTCCCGAACGGCTTTGTCGCCGATCCGCCGTCCCGCTACCGCTATCGTTGATTCACCGCCCTTGATGCCCGCCCGCCAGATTCCGAAATCGGACTGGCGGGCGGTCCGGGAGCGACGCCCGCAGGCCGATGACAATCGCGCCGCAGACCCTTCCACGCAGTCCCCGCATGCGCCGATCGGGCAGGTCCGGACGGGCAAACTCGCGTACCTGAACGAGCGCCCCGCTGGCATCCCGAGGGGGCCGCAAAAAATAGTTGCGCCAGCCTATTGCGCGCGTCCCTGATTGGGACGACTATCCGCCCGACCGTCCGGGAGAGGGACGGTTCCTCATCTGCTATACCAAGGGATTTTTACCGGCCTTCCGCGGGATGCACCGGGCCGCCATCCGCACGTTGCAACAATTAACTTTGGGGATTCTTTATGAATGTGTCGTCTTCCATGATGCGCGGCGCAGTCGGCCGCGCGTCGCCATTGGCCAGCGCGCTGGCCCTGACCTTGTTTACCGGCCTTGCCAGTTCGGCGTCCGCCTCCTACAACCCGATTGTGGATCTTGCGCGGACTTTGCCAGGTGCAGTGTCGGCCAACACCCTGATGTCATCGCCCGCCGAGGGACCGGCCTACTACACGATCGTCTTCAAGGATGCGCCGGTTGCCACCTATGACGGCAGCGTCGCGGGAATTCCCGCACCGGGCAACGTGCTGCGCAATGGGGTCATCACCGGCAAGGTCGACGTCAAGTCGCCGGCGGCCCAGGCCTATGTCAGCCACCTGCAGGTCCAGCAACAGGCCTTCCTCGACAATCTGAGCGCCACCCTGAACCGGCCGCTCGATGTCATGGCCCGCATGCAGCACGCGCTCAATGCCGTCATCGTACGCCTGAGCAACGACGAGGCGAGCGCGGTCATGAAGCGCCCCGACGTGCTCTTCATCGAGCGCGAGCACCTGCTTGAACTGGATACCGATCGCGGACCGAGCTTCATCGGTGCACCGGCGATCTGGGGCGGCATGACCGCCACGGGCGTCGCCACCAAGGGTGAAGGCATCCTCTTCGGCGACATCGACTCCGGTATCAACTGGGAAAGCCCGGCCTTCGCCGCCGTCGGCCCGGTCGATGGCTATGTCCACCAGAATCCGCTCGGCGCCGGAAACTATCTCGGCCAGTGCGCCGGGGCTGGTGTCGATGCCGGCCGATGCAACGACAAGCTGATCGGCATCTACAACTTTGCCGCTCCGGGAACCACCGGAACGGACATCGAAGGCCACGGCTCGCATACCGCCAGCACGGTCGCGGGCAATACCTGGAATGCGACGTATGCCAGCGGGCCATTCACGATCTCCGGCGTGGCCCCGCATGCGAACGTCATCGCCTACCTGGCCTGCCCGACGACAAGCTGCCCTTCGACAGCAACCTCGCAGTCGGCCAACCAGGCCGTCGTCGACGGCGTCGACGTCATCAACTACTCGATCAGCGGCGGCACCTCGCCGTGGACCGACGCAACCTCGACCGCATTCCGCAACGCGGTCGCGGCCGGTGCGTTCGTGGCGGCATCCGCAGGCAACACGAGCACGTCCGTGCCCAACCCGCAGGGACAGGTCAACCACATGGAGCCGTGGGTTGAAACGGTGGCCGCGTCGACCGAGGACCGCATCCTTGCGGTGAGCCTCGATCTGACCAGCGAAGCCGTTCCCCCGCCCAACACGCAGAACATTCCGATGCGTCCGGGCGGCGCCCCGCTGCCGACCCAGAACCTCGTCGACGTGCCGTTGATCAAGAGCCCCAACTTCGCCAATGGCTCAACCGATGGCTGCACGGCGTACCCGGCAAACACTTTCGTGCGTAGCGGCCCACCGACCGACCGCATTTTCTTCGACGGTTTCGATTCCGATCCCCCACCCGATATCTCCACGGGGGCGGTAGCCGTCCTGCACCTGGACGGTACGGCCAGCTCCTGCGGCAGCGGAACGCGGCGTGCCAATGCCGTCGCCGCAGGCGCGGTCGGCGTGATTTTCGTCGACGCCGTCTATCTCAACCTGGGTGCGAACCTGACCTCGTGGTCGATGTTATTCAGCGACTGGAACAATCTCGAAGCCGGTTCCAATCCCGCCACGGCGACGGTCTCGATCGACATCGCCGCGCAGGCCTTCCCGGGCCCGGGCGACCAGATCGCCTCATTCAGCTTCCGCGGTCCGCGTCTGGTCAGTGGCCAGGGCATGGTCAAACCCGACATCACCGCACCCGGCGTCGACATCCTCGCCGTTGGTGCATCGAGCCTGGTCGGGCCGAACGGCGTCATCCTGCTCAACGGAACCTCGATGTCGAGCCCGCACATGGCCGGCTCCGCCGTGCTCATGCGTGCGCTCAATCCGACCTGGTCGGCGACGCAGGTCAAGTCCGCGCTGAACCTGAGTTCAAACAACTTCGGTGCAGTCAACCAGGACGGAACCCCGGTAAGGCTCTGGGACTATGGCTCGGGCCGCGTCAACCTGGCGTCCGCGTCCAAGGTCGGCCTGATCATGGACGAGACATCGGCGAACTTCCTGGCGGCCAATCCGGCCACGGGCGGTGATATTTCCTCGCTGAACCTTGCCAGCATGGCCAAGACCAACTTCGTCGGCGACACCACCTTCACGCGCACGGTGCGCCGCGCACGTACCGGCTCGCAGACCTATACGCTGTCGGTAGCCGGGTTCCCGGCCGGAGCTGTCGAGTTCTCGCCCGCTTCGTTCACGGTCACCCCGAGTGGCTCCAAGACGTTCACGGTAACCGCCCATGGCGGCCTGGTTACGCCGGCACAGTGGAACCTTGGCGAATTGATCATGACCCCGGCCGGCGGCGACGAGCCGACCCTGCACCTGCCTATTGCCGTGAGTCCGGCCGGTCCGGCCATCGCCGTTGCACCAACGTCGATCAGCGCGAGTTCGGATACGAGCGTCAGCAACAACCTGACCATCAGCAACATCGGCAATCCGACCCTGAACTGGACCGTGCAGAACACCGGCACAGCGCAGGTCACGCCGCTCAACACGACGACTTCCGGCAGTGGCCAGCTCGGCGGCTTCTACATCGGCGTCTCCGAAGGCAACTACTGGTCGCAGAATTTCGACATCAACGGCACGACCGCGGTATCGACCCTGCGTGCCAACGGCTTCGTGATTCCGTCCGGCAACCTGACCACGGCCAATACGCCGAGCGTGACCTTCAGCATCTATGCCGACAGTGCCGGCGTTCCGGCTGGC
>OEIU01000909.1_pt1 | contig 22499 bp, 14 predicted proteins | sample 1539221 | NCBI WGS metagenome assembly OEIU01 (sample SAMN03792071, study PRJEB22550) | activated sludge metagenome | feature: wastewater treatment plant; material: activated sludge; isolation source: Wastewater treatment plant of a petroleum refinery complex | place: Argentina: Zarate | collected...
CGGCAGCAGCGGTGGCCGCATTGGCGCGCCGTTCGGCTTCGCTTTCGGCGATCGCCAGCTCCTCGGCGAGGCAAGGGGGTGCAACGAAAGCGGCAATGCTGAGCGCGGCAGCCGACACGCGGCGCTGGAAAACTCGTGACATGGAGATCCGTGGATGGCCCGGGCAGGTGGAGGATTCGCCGAACCTGACAGTCTAGATAACCCCGCCGGCATGCAAAACCCGTCGCAAGGCGGAGGTGAGGTAGGTCTGCAGGCCCGGCGACTGGCCCGTGCGGTTGTCTTGCAGGCGCCGGGCCGCCGCGGGTGGTTTCGGCAGGCCAGATTGCCCATCATGGCGATCCTGCTACGTTTCAGATGGTGACCATGCCGATGAACAATATCCTGGCCGGCGTCCTTCTCCTCCTCGTCGCGACGACGCCCGTCCACGCCGCGCAGTCGCCCGCGGCACGCACCATCGTCGTGGTGCGCCACGGCCACTATGTGCCCGATCCCTCCGTGGATGAAAAGCTCGGACCCGGCCTGTCGCCGCTGGGTGTCGCGCAGGCCCGCCTGGCCGGCGCAAGGCTGGCAGGCATGGCGAATCGCTTCGATGCGCTGTACGTCAGTCCGATGCAGCGAGCCAGGGACACGGCCGCCGTCATCGCCGCGGATCTGCCGGGACAGGAATTCACCGTGCTCGACGACCTCGCCGAATGCACGCCTCCGACTCGCCGGGCCGAGATCATGAAGGATGAAAAGCCCGAAGACACGGTCGCCTGCAAGGCGCAACTGGACCGCCTGTTCGATCGCTATTTCAAGCCGGCGCAAGGCAGCGAGCGCACCGAGATGTTCGTCTGCCATGGCAACGTGACCCGCTATCTGGTCACGCGCGCACTGGGCGTCGATACCGCATCGTGGCTGGAAATGTCATTCCGGCATGCGAGCATCACCACGATCCGCGTCGAGGCGGATGGCCGCTTCAAGCTCATCGCCGCGGGCGATGCGGGGCACCTACCCCCCAACATGCTCTCCGGGGCGACGGGCGATCCCGATCGAAGCCTGGCGGTACCCGCGCTGCCGGTTGCCGGCGCGAACTGAGCCGGTTCAGACCCGGCTGGCCCATGCAGCGCAAAGCCTGCCGCACGCATTGCGTGGCGGGCTTGGGGGGCGCCTGTGCCGGCCGTCTCCACGAAATCTCCATGATTGTCCTGTATTACGTGCATCAGGCCGCTAGCTTGGCGGCCGAAAGGGGCTGCGCCGGCGGGGCAGCGCGCGTTTGATCCGGGTGGGAAGATTCGATGAGCAAGATGAGACTGTGTGCGCAGTTGCTGCTGGGATGGATGATCGTGGCAACCGCGCAGGCGGACCAGGGAGACCCCGTGCTCCCTTCGCCGCCCTTCGACTACTTCGTCAACCTGCCGGCCTACTTCTATGTGCCGGCAGTGCCCGGATCGCCGACCCAGATCGCGGTCATCGATCATGACAACACGCCGGGCAGCAATCCCACGACGAGCAGCGGCGCGACCCTCGGTCGCGTGCTGTTCCATGACCGGGAACTGAGCCTGAATAGAACCGTCTCCTGCAGCTCGTGCCACGAGCAGGCGCACGGATTCGCCGATTCGCGCACGCTGAGCGTCGGCTTTGCCGGCGGCAATACCCGCCGTCATTCGATGGGCCTGACCAATGCGCGCTTCTACCAGCGCGGCCGGGCATTCTGGGACGAGCGCGCGCAGACCATGGAAGTACAGGCGCTGATGCCGATCCAGGATCCGGTCGAGATGGGCATGACCCTGGCCGATCTGGAAACCCGCCTTGCGCAGAAGAGCTACTACCCGGCCTTGTTCGACGCCGCATTCGGCGATCCCGCGATCAGCGCCGATCGCATCGGCAAGGCGATTGCCCAGTTCGTGCGCAGCCTGGTGTCGATCACCAGCCGATACGACCAGGGGCGCGCCATGGTCGGCAACTTCAACCAGCCATTCCCCAATTTCACCGCCCAGGAGAGCCAGGGCAAGAATCTCTTCCTGACCGCTCCGCAGGCGGGTGGCGCGGGTTGTGGCGGCTGCCATGCCACCGAAGCCTTCGTCAACGAGCAGAACGGGCCGATGAACAGCGGACTCGATTCGAACACGAGTGCCGACCAGGGCGCGTTCGAGACGTTCGGTACGCCGAATTTCCTCGGTTCGTTCAAGGTGCCATCGCTGCGCAACATCGGCGTGCGTGCGCCGTACATGCACGATGGCCGGTTTGCGACGCTGGAACAGGTCGTCGAACACTACAATTCGGGCGTGCAGCCACATCCGAACCTCGACCCGCGCCTGCGCCTGCCGAACGGCAATCCGATCCGGCTGAACCTGACGGCCGCGCAGAAGCAGGCGCTCGTCGCGTTCATGAATACGCTGACCGATACGGCCTTCCTGTCCGATCCGCGCTACAGCGATCCATTCACCGCCAACGGCTGCAATGGCAGTGCCGAGTGCATCTACGCGAACGGTTTCGAGTAGGGACCGCACGGCCAGGCCGGGTCCGCCATCTGCCGGCGGACTCGCTCAGCGCATAGTCGACGCCGCCGCGCCGGGCGCGGAATCCTTCCATCCGCGCCAGCCCGGCCCGCGCACGACCTGTCCCGGCGTGGCGCCGGTGTGTTCGCCGTTGCGCAGCACCTGCACGCCGTTGACGTAGACGTCGGTGACCCCGGTCGCGTACTGCATCGGCGAGGCGTAGGTTGCGTGGTCCGCGATCTTCGCCGGATCGAACACGACGAGGTCGGCATGGCAGCCGGCTGCAATGCAGCCGCGGTCGCGCAGCTTCCAGTTGTGCGCCGGCAATCCGGTCAGCCGGTGGATTGCCTGTTCGAGCGGCATCAGCTTGCGATCGCGCACGTAGTGGCCGAGGAAGCGGGCGACATTGCCGTAGGCGCGCGGATGGGTGCTTGACTTGAGGAAGACGCCCTCCGGGGCCGAAGACTCCGCATCGGATCCGAGGCTGACCCAGGGTTGCGACAGGCCGAGTTCGACATTGGCTTCGCTCATCAGGAAGTACGCCGTATCCACGCGCGAATCGTCCTCGATGATGAGATCGAGGATGGTGTCTTCGGCTGAAGTTCCGCGCAGGCTGCTGACCTCGGCAAGGGTCTTGCCGATCAGCGGCTTGAGTGCCGGATTCCTGAAGCCGATGAAGAGCACGCGCGAATCGTCGCCGGTGAGCAGGCGCAGGTTCTCCCAGGTGTCGTTCGGCTGTCTCATCTCTTCGATTACTTTCTTCCGCGCCGACGGATCCTTCAGGCGCGCGATCATGGCTTCCTGGCCGCCTGCCTGTACCCACGGGGGCAGGGCGACGGTCAGGCCGGTGGCGCCCGCGGTGTAGGCATACATGTTGGCCGCCATGTCGATGCCTTCGCTGCGCGCCGCTTCGATGCGTGCGATCGCCTGCGCCATCTTCGGCCAGTTGCGTTCGCCCGCCGCCTTGAGGTGATAGGCCTCGACGTGCTGGCGGCTGGCGCGGCCGATGGCGATGGTTTCCTCGATGGCATCCGGCAGGCGGTCGGCTTCGCTGCGCATGTGCGCGACATAGCCGCCACCCGATTCGGCCGCGGTTTGCGCGAGCGCGACCAGTTCGTCCGTTTTCGCGAAGAATGCCGGTGGGTAGATCAGCGAAGCGCCGACACCGAGTGCGCCTTCGTCCATTGCCGCGCGCACCAGTTCCTGCATGTGCGCCAGCTGCCGTTCGTCGGGTGTGACGTCGGCTTCGCCGAGTTCATGGATCCGCACCGTGGTCGCGCCGACGAATGAGGCAATATTGGGGGAAATGCCGCGCGCCTGCAGGTAGTCGAGATACTCGCCCAGCGTCGTCCATTCGATCGCATAGCGGATATCGCCCTGCTGCTTGAGCGCGTCCGCCTTCATGGCATCGTTGAGCGGCCCCATCGACCAGCCCTCGCCGAAGATCTCGAGGGTGACGCCCTGGCGGATGTCGCCCATGCTGCGGCCGTCGACGAGCAGCGATTCGGTGGCCCAGCTGAGGACATTGATGAAACCCGGGGCAACCGCACGGCCGCCGGCATCCAGTTCGGTATCCGCAGTGACGCGCGCTCCGCGCGGCAGCAGGGCGGCAATGCGATCAGCATTGACGGCCAAGTCCACTTCCCGCGGCGGCGCGCCCGTACCGTCGTAGACGAGTCCGTTGCGCACCAGCAGGTCGTAGTGCGGAAACTGTGCCGATGGCGGTTGCGATGGCGATGGAGTCGCGCAACCAGCCAGGCCGAGGGCCATGATGTACGGGGCGATCAGAGCGAACCTTTGCATGTCCGGCAACCTCGTGCCTGGTGATCCCGATCAGGGGATGGTGGGCTTCACGCGCGCTTGCGGGAGTGTCCCGGTGCCACGCAGCGATTAGACCACAGCACCGCGCAGGCGGGCCTGATTGGCCGCAGCGGCTGCCGACACGAGGCCGGGGGCGGTGCTATCTTTCGCTTCCCGCAAAGAACCGATCAGGGAGCGCAGGATGATTTCCTACCGTCGCACACCGCGAACCAGCCTTCACGCGCTGTCGTTTGCAACCGCCTTGCTGGCATTCGCCGCCAGCGGCATCACGCAGGCAGCCAATGCGGACTTCGTCGCCATCAAGGCTGAAGTCGCCAAGCGCCACGATGAATCCATCAAGCGCCTTCAGGACTGGATCGCGCTGCCATCGATCGCCGCCGAGGACCTCAATTCGCGCGAAGGCGCCGAATACATGGCAAGGCTGGCCCGGGATGCAGGATTCCAGAAGGTCGAGATCCTCGACACCGATGGCAAGCCCGGCGTGTTCGCGACGCTCGATGCAGGTGCGAAGAAGACGGTCGGGCTCTATTTCATGTACGACGTCAAGCAGTTCGATCCGGCGGAATGGAGTTCGCCGCCGCTGGAGGCGCGCCTCGTCGACAAGCCCGGCATCGGCAAGGCCATCGTCGGTCGCGGTGCGGTGAACCAGAAGGGCCCCGAATCGGCCTTCCTCGCCGCCCTGCATGCCATTCGCGGCGCGGGCAAGAAGATGCCGGTGAACCTCGTGCTGGTTGCCGAGGGCGAAGAGGAAATCGGCTCGCCGCACATCGGCCAGCTTGTGCACCGGCCCGAGGTCGAGGCCGCGCTGGCCAAGACGATCGGCGTGTTCATGCCCTCCGCATCGCAGGATCTCGATGGCATGGTTTCGGTCAGCCTTGGCGCCAAGGGCGTTGTCGAACTCGAACTCGTCGCCAGTGGCGAGAAGTGGGGCCGCGGTCCGGCCAAGGACATCCACTCCTCGCTCAAGGCGATGGTCGACAGTCCTGCCTGGCACCTGGTCAAGGCGCTCGACACGCTGGTCTCCGACGATGGCAATACCATCACGGTCGAGAACTATCCGGTCGCACCGCCGATCAGCGCCGAGGAAAAGGCCATGATCGCCGCAGCGACTGCGGTGCGCAGCGAGGAGCGGCTGAAGAAGCAGCTTGGCGTGCCGCACTGGATCGACGACCTGTCATGGCAGGCCGCGAACGAACGCCTCGTCTCGCAACCGACGATCAACATCGAGGGCCTGGTCGGCGGTTACACGGGGCCGGGTGGCAAGACCGTGCTGCCGCATCGTGCCGTGGCCAAGATCGACATGCGCCTGGTGCCGGGCATGAAGAAGGACGATGCTGTGGCCGCGCTCAAGGCCCATCTCGCCAAGCGCGGGTTCGGCGACATCGAAGTCATTGTCGGCGGCGGCTACGATCCGACCAGCACGAAATCGGACGCACGCCTGATCCAGGCCCAGGTTGACGTGCTCAAGCGCGACGGGCTCAAGCCGCTGCTGTGGCCACGCAACGCGGGATCCTATCCGGGATTCGTCTTCACCAATCCGCCGCTCAGCCTGGCCTCCGGACATTTCGGCCTCGGCCACGGCAGTGGCGCGCATGCGCCCGACGAATACTATGTCATCGAATCGTCGAATCCCGCGGTGCGCGGCTATGACGGCGCGGTGATGTCGTTCGTCGAGTATCTCCACGAACTGGCGAAGTAGGCCGGCTGCGAAAGACGCAATTGCATCGTCCACGGGAAAATTGCCGGTGACCAACAGCGACATCCTGCGCAGCATCCGCTACATGCTCGATCTCGGCGACAGCAAGGTCGTCGAGGTCGCGCGCCTTGCCGATGCGGACCTCGAACTCGACAAGGCCGACATGCAGGCCTACCTGAAGAAGGAGGACGAGGAGGGCCACGTCGAGTGTCCCGATCACGTACTGGCGCATTTCCTCGATGGCCTCGTCTTCCGTTTTCGCGGCAAGAAGGAGGATCAGCCGCCGCGTCCCGTCGCACGTCGGGTCACCAACAACATCGTGCTGAAGAAGCTTCGCGTCGCCTTCGAACTGAAGGACCTCGACATGCACGCGGTTTTCGCCGAGGCCGGATTCCCGCTTTCCAAGCCGGAGCTCTCCGCGCTGTTCCGCCAGCCTGGACACAAGCACTATCGGCCGTGCGGCGACCAGATCCTGCGCAATTTCCTCAAGGGACTGACGATGCGCCTGCGCGGGGCATAGTGGCAGCACCTGGCGCCTTCCCGTTTCCGCGCTGCAGCCTGCCAGGCGTTGCGATATCCGATGCTTTTTTTGACTTCCCGGCCCGACGGGCTACCCTGAGCGGGCAGGGGAGCGCATTGGCCGCCAGGAGCCATGGGCCGAGAAGTTCTTGGGGCGACCACCGCTGCCGGTTGTTTTCGTGTCAATTGGAGGATTCATCGTGCAATCCGTGAAGCGGTCGGGAAAGGTCGCGGTCCGCAGGACCAACCACCCGCCGACCGGTCATTCTGCATGATCCGGGACATGGCATGCGGCCGGGCTTGCCGAACCGCAGCGACGGCAATGGCCGCGCTGGTCGCGCTGTCCGCTGCATGCGCGCATGCCGGAACCGCTGCCTGGCATTTCACCGATGTCACGACGGCAGCGGGCGCCAGCGCCCAGTTCCGTTTCCAGTTTGGTTACAGCGAGACGCGCGACATGATGCCGGCGGGCGTTGCTGCCGGTGATATCGACAACGACGGCGACATCGACCTGATCGTGCCGCAGGGCGACTACCTGCCGCTGCGCCTGCTGCGCAACCGTGGCGATGGAACTTTCGAGAGCGCGGCAAGCCAGCATGGCCTTTCGATCCTCGACAATGTCGCCGCGGGTGCGATGCTGGTCGACCTCGATGGCAATGGCTGGCTCGACCTGGTGCTGACCGGCTTGCGCGGTTTCGGCACGCGCCTCTACCTCAATAATGCCGGACAGTTCAGCGATGCCACGCTCGCGTGGGGACTCGGCGCCTCGACGATCGACGCCTATTCGGCCGCGTCCGCGGACATCGACGGCGATGGCGACCTCGATCTGGCGGTCAGCCACTGGGACAACCACAGTTCCGCACCCGTACATGCCGGCCATCTCTGGCGCAACGACGGTGCGTCGCTGGTGGACATCAGCACGAGCGCCGGCCTTGGCGTGCTGCAATCGACCGACCTGACCTTCACGCCGCTGCTCGTCGACATGGATGGCGACCACAGGCCCGATTTGCTGATGGCATCCGACTTCAGGACCACCCGCGCCTTCCACAACCTCGGTGGCGGCCTGTTCGAAGCATGGGACGACAGCCAGTTCGACGACGAGAACGGCATGGGTGCGGATGTCGGCGATTTCGACAACGACGGCGACCTCGACTGGTTCGTCAGCTCGATCTACGACCCGGCCGGGGTGCCGGTCGGCGGGCAGGGCGTCACCGGCAACCGGCTCTATCGGAATGACGGCGGCGGCGTATTCGTCGACGTCAGCCAGGCCGCCGGCGTGCGCCAGGGATTCTGGGGCTGGGGCAGTTGCCTGGCTGATTTCGATCTCGATGGTTCGCTCGACATCTTCCACGTGAACGGCATGCCGTTCGGCTCGCATCCGGTGTTCGGTTCCGACCCGGCACGCCTGTTCGTCAACCAGGGCAACGGCAGCTTCATCGAGGACGCAGCGAATCTCGGAGTCGCCGATACCGGCCAGGGACGCGGCATCGCCTGTTTCGACTACGACCGCGATGGCGACCTCGACATCTACCTGACCAACAACGAAGGCGTGGCAAGGCTGTTCCGCAATGATGCACCCGCGGGGCGGCATGGCCTTGGCGTGGCCTTGCGCCAGCCCGGACCCAACCCGCAGGCGGTCGGCGCCGAACTGCGACTTCGCCGTGGCGGCAGCTCGCAGCTGCAGGTCCTCGTCGCCGGCAGGGGGTTCCAGTCGTCCGCGCCGATCGAGGCCCACTTCGGACTCGGTGCGGCGAGCAGGGCCGATACGCTCGACATCCGCTGGCCTGACGGCCGCACGACGCGCATCGCCTATCCGCGTGCGCAGGCGCTGCTGGTGGTCGATGATCCCAACCGGATATTCGCCGATGGCACGGACGGGCCCGCCCCCTGAGCCGGGTTGCAGTGCGTCAGTGGCGCACTTCGGGGGCGCCTGCCGTTTCGAATCCATCCCGGAATATCAGATCGACGTAGCGCAGATCCAGGAACGGCCTGGCGTTGCCGGTGACCTCCGCGATGCCGCGATGGACGAGCGCGCTGCCGGTGGCCTGACGGGTGCGAATCGTCCCATCCGGCTGCAGTTCCTCGATCGTGTAGTGCCTGTCCCGGAACTCCTTTCCGGTCGCCGGTGGCGCATCGCCATCGCTGAACTGCACGCGATCGATGCCGGCATCGACGCCTGAGAACTCGATGCGGAACTGGGTGATTCCGTCGCGCCGGATGGCCGTCAGCGCGGCAGGGGCCAGGTCGATGCGCATCGCGTAGTACCTTGCGTCCGCCGATCCGACGAAGCATCCGGCATCTTCCGCGTCCGCCGGCGCGCTGGCGTCGCTGGCCTCGACTTCGGCTGCGCCGAAGCTGGCGGCAACGTCAAGGCGAGGTGCGCCGAGATTGCCGGTCAGGAACGGGTTGGCGCCGCTGCGTGTTTCCTGCAGCAGGTAAAGGCTGGCCGAACCGATCACGGCGTCGGCCGGAATGACGCGGGTGTCGAAGCTGACGATGCCATGGGTCAGGCGCGCGCCGTCGTCGCCCAGCACGATGCCATCGGTGCCGGCGACGACGCCATCGGTCCAGCCGTCGAACGCGCCGCCGAGCGAGGTCAAGGTCTGCGATACCGTCCCGCGAAAGCGCGGGAAGAAGTAGCTCTCGGTCTGCACGGCCACCTTGTAGCGGTAGCCCTCTGCATTGAGGTGGATCGGATCTGCCGAAATTCCGGAGGTCTGGCGGAAATTTTCGCGCAGGCTGGGGCGCAGCGGATTGCCGCCGGGGAACGGAAGATAGCCGGGCGCCTGCTGGCCGGGTCGCGGCAATGCACCCGGTGCCGATGCGCCATCGCCGTAGTAGTGGTGCATCTCGCCGTCGCCATGATCGAAGTGCAGGCGAGGGTCGGTATTGGTCCAGGCGATGCGCCGCGATTCGACATCGAGGTTCATCGCGTTGATCTGCGCGTCGGTGACCAGCGCGTTGTCCGGATCGCGGCTGAGGTCACGCCGTTTCGGGCAGGCATAGATCCAGCACCAGAAGGCGGAGACGTTGAAGTTCGGATACTCGTAGCTGGAAACGAGGACATCGATCTGCGGGCGCACCGCCGTGAATGCGGAGAGGATGCTGTCGCTGTCGGCGAGGATGCGCGTGAAGAGGGCATCTTCGGATCCCGGCACGTCGAGATCCATGTCCTTGTACCAGCCGCCACCGGACCTGCCGGCCAGGATGTCGTTGCCGCCAAGACTGAATACGACGGTGTCGATGCTCGGCTGTGCCTGGAGTTCGGCGACGACGTTGGCGATCCATGGATAGCTGGCCGTGTCGATCCATTCGCGCGCCTCGCTGCCGGAGATCGCATATTCCGGTCCGCCGTAGCCCGGACCCGGATTCGAGCCCAGCGACCGGCTCACGGCGAGGTGATCGGCCTGCCCGAACGCGTCGAATATTTCGTTGTGCGCGTCGTCGTCCCACATGTATTGCGCCCAGCTGTCGCCGGCCAGCAGGACGCGTGCGGTCGGAGCCGCCGCGCAGGCGCCCGCCATCAACGCCGGTCGCGGTCGGCGCTCGAGCGTTCCCTGGTAGTTCCACGGGTAGGGCCCCTGCCATTGCGCCGGCACGGGCGCGTCCACTTGCGACGGTTCGACGGCATGGGTCCGGCTCGTCGCAGCGATGGAAAGCAGTGCGGCCAATAGAGTTTGCATGCAAGCCGACGATGGCATGAGGTGGTACTCCCCGGAGTGACCTCGGGCAGGATACCGGCAATGGCCGTGCCAACCCGGTTTGTTGCTCAGCGCGATGGCAGGTTGGCGCAGGCCGCACGCAGCAGCAGGCGCGAGTAGAGCCGGTGGAATCCAAGCAGCGCGTTGAACCCCGAACCCATCGATGCGGCGCCGGTCAGCGCATCGATGCGTGGCACCACCGCGGATCCGAAATGGAGCCGGGTGCGCGCCTGCCCGGTTCCCGCGACGGCGCTCGTCATCAGCCACGAGCGCGTGCGGCCGGTGTAGTCGCAGAGCAGCAGCTGGTTGCCGGTGCGCCCCTCGACGCGCCATGCAGCGAATTCCTCGCGGTTGCCGAGCCCCAGTTGCCGCGCATCCTCGTCGGTCGACGGACGCCTGACTGCCCATTTCAGGATGAAGCGCTCGATCCCGAACAACCATGTGGTGTAGAAGGCTTCGACGAATTCGGCATGACGCACGGGCACGTAGACTTCCGCCATGTAGCAGTCCGCATAGTGGCCCTCGCGCCGGTAGCGCAGCAGCAACGCCTCTTCGGGAATCGCGCAGGGAAGAATGTTGGTCATGCCCGGGGCTCCATCTGTTGGCCGTCACGACCAGGGCGGATGCGTGCTTCGCCCATCATGCCGTCGCGGGCGAGGGATGCGCACGGCGCGACGCCGGCAATCCTCCGGCGTCGCGCTGATTCCTGTCGGGCCGTTTCAGGCAACCGGCCGGGCCTCTTCCGCGGATTGCAGGCGTCGATACCTGCGGCCGAGCCACAGCGACAGACCGAGCCAGGCCACGGCGAGTGGCACCGCACTGAGGGCGATGCCGCCGATGCCGAGGCCGAGCCAGATCAGCACGCTGTTGGTCCACGCGCCGATCTGGTCGCCGACCCGGTACACCACCGTATCGATCAGGTTCTTGGCCTTGTATTTCTCGCTGCGGCTGAGCGGCACGAACAGCGCTTCGCGCGCAGGCCGCGAGAAGGCGAAGTTGGTCACCCGTCGCGCCACGGTGAAGACCACGACCGCCACCAGCACCGGTACCAGTCCGAGGGCTGCAAAGCCGATGATCGATACCAGCGGCAGCGCGGCAAGGGTCAGTCCGACGCCGATGCGCGCCATCAGCCTGCCGGTCAGGAAGACCTGCAGCACCAGGGTCAGGCTGTTGACCCAGATGTCGACATTGGCGAAGTAGGCGGTTTGCGCTGCGGCTCCGTCGATGCTGTTGTGGACGATCTGGGCCTGCAGGAAATAGAGGAAGGTGGAGCCGATCGTGTAGAGCAGCATGTAACCGCACATTCCGAGCAGATACGGCGAGCGCATGGCGAGGCGAAAGCCGTCGATGGCACTGCCGCCGATGATCTCCTCGCCTTTCTGCGGGCGTGTCGCATCGTTGCGCCGATCCGCGTTGCGGGTCACTGCGAACATGCACCACAGGGCCAGCTCGAGCATCGCCATCGAGACCAGCAGCAGGGCCGGTGCACCGACGGCGTCGACCAGGACCGTGGTCACGACGCCACCCGTCAGGGCGCCGAGCGTGCCGCCGGCGGCGATCACGCCATACAGGCGCCGCGAGGATTCGGACTTGAAGACATCGGCCATCACCGCCCAGAACAGCGACACGGCGAACAGGTTGAAGACGCTGACCCAGACGAAGAACGCGCGTCCGATCCAGACCTGGTTCGATTCCGGCAGGCCGAGCAGGCACAGGTAGAACACGAGCAGGCAGAGCATCAGGGCGCGATAGCTCCACGCGACGAAGCGGCGCCGTGGCCAGCGCGACACCATGGCCGAGAACAGCGGGCTGACCATGAGCATCGCGACCAGCGTGCCACTGAACAGCCACGCGAGGTTGCGCACCCCGCCGGCGATACCCATCTGGTCGCGGATCGGCCGCAGGATGAAGTAGCTGGCCATGATCAGGAAGAAATACAGGGCCGAGAGAGCCAGCACGGTCCGTTCCTCGCGGCGAATGCCGGCGAGTGTCTGCAGGACGCTGGGGCGCCCGGAGGCAGGCGTTGTCGCCGTCATTGCGCGGGTCTCCGTGGCAAAGGGCGGAAGCGGCGGTTCAGTAGCCGCGCTGGATATCGACGACGTTGAGCAGCGGTTCCCCGGCGACGTAGCGTCGGATATTTTCTGCAGCAAGAATCAGGTAGCGCTCGCTCTGCGACTCCGATTCGGAGGCGACATGGGGCGTGATGATGACATTGGGCATGGTCCACAGCGGATGTCCGTTGGGCAGCGGCTCGGGATCGGTAACGTCGAGGCCCGCGCCAGCCAGCCGGCCGTCGCGCAGGGCGGCAAGCAGATCATCGGTGACGACGCTGCGACCCCGTGCGATGTTGATGAAGATGCCGCCCGGCTTCATTGTGGCAAAGAATGTCTTGTTGAAAATACCGGTGGTCGCGGCAGTCAGGGGAGTCGCATTGACTACTACGTCGGCCTGCGCGGCCAGTGCCATAAGTTCGCCCGGCAAGCCGACCTTGTCGACGAAATCCGGGCCCTCGCGGCTGCTGTTGCGCGTGGCGGTTACATGCATGCCGAGCCCGTGGGCGCGGCGCGCCACTTCGGTGCCGATGCCGCCAAGCCCCACCACCAGCATCGTTTGTCCGGTCAGTTCGCGCATGTGCAGGCCGGCTGTATCGTCGAGCCACTGGCCCGACTGCTGGCGTCGTTCGAATTGCGGCATGGCGCGTGACAGCGACAGCATCATGGCGATCGCGTGTTCGGCGATCGGTATGGCGCTGGTGCGCTGCATGTTGGTCACGACGATGCCGCGTCTGGCCAGGTCGGGCACGGCAACGCAGCGTTCGACGCCGACCCCCCAGGTCTGTATCCAGTGCAGGGACTTTGCCGCGGCAAGGGTTTTCGCATTGCACAGGCCGATGACCGCCTCGGCCTTTTCGAGCTGGGCCGCGAGCGCATCGCCATCCGCGGCCGCCAGCACTTCAACGCCGGGCGCAGCGGCCTGCAATCGTTTCAGCCGGTCCGCATCTTTCGTCGCCACCACGATCCGCTTGGGAACCTTCCATCCGGCCTGATCGCGGGAAGCAACGGCCGATTCCCTGAGTCCGAGTTCCTGGATCAGCGCGATGGCCCGGGGATCCGCGGGCGGACCCTTGGCATGGCCGGTGATGCAGGGCAGAAGGAGTAGCGCGCAGGAAGCGACGACCAGGACAGGTCGGTTGCGGGCGCTTTCCAGGGCGTATGCCACGTGCAGGTGACTGCGGTTCATGCTGCCTCCGGTCGTGGAAACGTGAGTGCCAGCTCGATGCTACACCGATGCAGGCAATCGCGCGGCAGCGGACGCGCGGCGTGCGCGGTGGTTGCGCTCCTGCAGTAGCAACCCGTCGTTGCGGATCGAAGCGCAGCTTCGGCCGCGCAGTGCGAACCGGCAGGGTCCATCGGGTCCGGCAGGACCGATCCCGCAACGGCCGGGTTAGAATCCGCGCACATTTCATGCCGGGCATGCCCGGACATCCGCAGATTCGCGAGGATCAACGCCATGCCAACCGATGCCTACGGGCCATTGCTGCATCGGACCCTCGACCACGCGACGGCATATCTCGGCGGCCAGCCCGATCGACATGTCGGCGCGCGCGCCAGCCACGCCGAACTGCTGTCGGCCCTGCGCTCGCCGCTTCCGGCGAAGGGCGAGGATGCCGCTTCGACCATCGACCTGCTCGCGGCCCAGGGCGAACGAGGCGCGACCATGAGCGGTTCGCCGCGCTATTTCGGTTTTGTCATCGGCGGATCCGTTCCGGTTGCCCTGGCCGCCGATCTGCTGGTATCGACCTGGGACCAGAATGCCGGCATCTTTGCGACCTCGCCGTTGTCCTCGGTCATCGAGGAAGTGGCGGGAGACTGGCTGCTCGATCTGTTCGACTTGCCACGCGGGTCGAAGGCGGGCTTCGTCACCGGTTGCCAGATGGCCAATTTCACCTGCCTGGCCGCCGCCCGCCATGCCGTGCTGGAACGCGTCGGCTGGGATGTCGAGCTGGACGGCCTGTGCGGCGCGCCGCGCATCAATGTCATCACCTCCGCCGAATCGCATGTGACCGTGGATGTCGCCCTGCGCTACCTCGGGCTCGGCACGCGCAACCTGCACCGGGCCGAATCCGATGCGCAGGGGCGCATGCGCTGCGATGGCCTCAAGGCGCTGCTCGGAACGCTCGAAGGACCCACCCTGGTCTGCGCCCAGGCCGGCAACGTCAATACCGGCGCATTCGACCCGCTGCACGAGATTGCGACAATGGCGCGCGAGGCCGGCGCCTGGCTGCATGTTGACGGCGCGTTCGGCCTGTGGGCCCGCGCCAGCCGCACGCTGGCGCCATTGGCCGATGGCATCGAACTCGCCGATTCCTGGGCGACCGATGCGCACAAGTGGCTCAATGTTCCCTATGACTGCGGCGTCGCCATCGTTCGCCATGCCGATGCGCATCGCGCGGCGATGACTTCGACGGCGGCCTATCTGATCCAGACCGCAGGCGCCGAACGCGACCCGGTGGACTGGGTGCCCGAGTTCTCGCGCCGCGCCCGCGGCGTTCCTGTTTACGCAGCGCTGCGCACGCTCGGCCGGGAAGGCGTGGCGGACCTGGTCGACCGTTGCTGCGCGCGTGCTCGGCAGTTTGCAAGGTTGCTCGCTGCACAGGGCGGCATCGGCATCCTCAATGAAGTCGTGCTCAACCAGGTCCTGGTTCGTTTCGCCGACGACGACGAGAAGACCCGCGCCGTGGTTCGCGGCGTCCAGGAAGAGGGCACCTGCTGGCTGAGCGGAACGACCTGGCACGGCAAGGCCGCCATGCGCATCTCGGTTTCCAACTGGCGAACCACCGAGGATGACGTAGCCCGCAGCGCGGCAGCAATCCTGCGCGTTTACAAGCGGCTCACAAATGCATAAGTTGTAGAAGGGCGGTGGGTGGTCACGCGCGAGCGGGCGCGGGGCGGGGATCGTGGAAATCCAGGGAAGGGGACCTTCGATGACAGACTGGGATACCGTTGAGGTTCGGACCCCGGCGCCGCGGCGCCAGCGGCCGGAGCGCGATGCGCAGGCGAATCGCTTCGCCATCGGGCTCACGCTGTTCCTGCTCGTGGCGATTCTGTATACGTGGTACGCGTACCGGGTGGACAGCTTCCTGGCCGAGCGCGAACTGGCCGAAGCCAGCCGGCAGATGGCGCGGTTGGTCGACGAGGATCTGCGCGCCATGCATGAGGCGGGGAAACGGGCGGAAGAATCAACCCGGCGCAAGCAGCAGCTCGACCGCATCGCGCGTGTTCGGGTCAAGGGCGTCAGTGATGGCCCAATGGGCCCGGTCGCCATCGTCGATCTGGGCACGGCCGGCGTCGCCGAGGCGCAGGCGACGATCTGCGCCCAGGCGGCACGCATGTCGCGACAGGCCGGATCGAACGGCAGCTTGCGCCTGCAGCGCTACCGGGGTTCGCAACCCGCGGTCGATGCCGGCATGATCGACTGTGCGAATTGATCCGATGTCGATTGGAGGAGATGGAAGATGCTGAAGGAATGGCGAAGTGGCGGGCGGGAGCGGAACGGGCAGGCCATGATTGCCCTGGTCGTGGCCGCGCTGGCTGCCTGCGGACTCGGCGCAGGCGCGGCGCATGCCGCTGCTGCGCGCGTGCAGCCGGGTGCGACCGCCACGCAAGCGCCGTCGATATCCGCACTGCTCGACGATGCGCTTGCCGAAGGCAATCCCGGCGTAACGGACCTCGACGCGGCCTTGCGCCAGGACGGCGTCGGCGCCTTCAACGGCGACCGCTGCGAAGAACTGGGCGCGGTGATCCAGTCGACCCTGGCCGAGGATCCGCGAAGCCTTGCCGCGAACTATCTCAGGGAATTGTGCGCGCTTTCCGGTGGCTCATTCCTCGAACACGAGGCGGCACGCCGCGAGTTGCGCGTGAAGATCGCCTCTTTCGAGCAGGCCGCCGGCCTCTATGTCGGCGAGAAGGTCTTCGAGCTGTCGACCATGTTCGACGTGCCGGCCTCCCTGCGCGCCCCGGATACCGAACTGCTCGGCAGCTACTTCGATGTGCAGGGCGGCGGTCGTCGCCTCTACTACGTCGTCTTCCTGCGCGATCGGAAGGACGGCCGGCAGGAGACGGTGCGCTTCGTGCTGACGTCCTTCGCGGCGCGCGTGCTCGGCCCGCTGGCACTGGACCCGGCTGCGGCAGATTCCTGGATCGCGAGGTACTCGCCCGCGGCGGTCATGGTATCGGCGATGACGCAGGGCGACGAGCCTTCCGCACCCGCACTGGTCGGCATGGCGCTCCATATCGCCAGCGGCGCGGACAGATCGATGCGCTCGGCGGAGGTACGCGAACTGCTGGAGCGGGCGATCGGGGCTGGCAGCGAGTATGGGCGGATCTTCATGGCGCAGTCGTTGCTGCTGGACGACGAGGATGCGACCGCGCCGGCACGCGCCTTCGAACTGGTCCGGCAGGCATCGGCCAGCGGACTTGCCGAAGCAGAGGTGATGCTCGCGGCCCTGCATGAAAAAGGGATCGGAACCGGACGCGATCCGGTGGCATCCCGGGAAGCGTTCGCGCGCGCCAGCCGGGCGCTCGGACGCGCGCGCGCCGAATTCCGGTTGTCCCTGCTGTACATGAAGCACGGCAGCCTCCTGTTCGACGACAAGCTTGGCATGCGCCATCTCGAATCGGCCGCAAGGAGCGGCGATGTCCAGGCCGAGAACGACCTCGGCTATGCCTGCCAGTCGCGCGCCGAACCGTCGAAACCGAAGTCCTGCCTGCGCTGGTACGAGCGCGCGTCGTCGAAAGGCAATGCAACGGCAACCCTCAACCTCGCCCTCGTCCACCAGTACGGCCGGGGCGTGCCGGTGGATACCGCGAAGGCACGCACGTTCTTTGCACTGGCAATCAGCCAGGGCAATCCCGAGGCGGCAACCAACCTCGGCTACCTCATCGAAACCGAGGAAGGGGCTGGTGCCGATCTCGATCGTGTCACCGCGCTCTATCGCACGGCTGCCGAGTGGGGCAGCCCCTGGGGCGAAAACAACTACGGCAACATGTTGCGCAGGGGCAAGGGAGTCAGCCAGGATCTGGTCGAGTCGTTCCGCTGGTTCGCGCTCTCCGCGGCCCAGGGCAACATGAACGCGAACATCGCGCTGGCCGAGGCCTACGAGAACGGTCTTGGCGTCGCGCCGGACCAGGCGGCGGCCGCCGCCTACTACCGGTACGCCGCGAGGAAAGACAATACCGTCGCCTTGCTGCGCCTGGCCGACATGGCTGGGCAAGGACGCGGCATGGAGAAGGACAACGACGCCTGGCGCCGGCTGCTCGAGCGCGCCGCGGAACTCGGCAGCGGCGAGGCGATGTGGCGGCTCGGCGAGGAGTACCTGCTCGGAGGCGCGGTCGCCGTCGACCGCAAGACCGGCTTCGAATGGCTGCGCCGAAGCGCTGCGACCGGCGACGAGGACGGCATCATCAAGCTCGGCGGCCATCTCGCCCGCGACCCCGACCCGGCCAATCACGAGGAGGGCATCCGCTTGCTGCGCCAGCAAGCAGATGGCGGAAACGCCGAGGCAGCGTATGCCCTCGGCTACGCCTACCAATGGGGAAATGGCGTCGAGCACGACTACGCGAAAGCGGCGGACTGGTACCGCAAGGGCGAAGCCCGGGGACACCTGCGGTCGATCACGGCCCTGGCCTCCCTGGCCCGGCAAGGCCTCGGCGAACCGACGGACCCGGTCCGCGCACGGGCCCTTTACGCCAGGGCCGGCGAGCTGGGCTATGCCGTCGCTACCTGCGTCCTGGGCGACATGGTCATTTCCGGCGAGGGCGACAAGCCGGATCCGGAGCAGGGCTGGAAGATCGTGCAGCAGGCCGCCGATGCCGGCGCCCCGATGTGCCAGCTGAAGCTGGGCCTGGCGTATCGCTACGGCGGAGATCCGATCAAGCGCAATCTCGACAGTGCCAGGAAGTACCTGCGGCTGGCCGTCGACCAGGAAATCGAGGAAGCCGAAGCGCAGCTCGCGGAGCTCTCCATGCACGAGCATGAAGACGACGATGACGCGCAGCGAGACGGCAAGGCCACGCTGACCAGGCTGGCGGATGCAAACTCCTCGCGCGCCCAGTTCCTGTTGGCCGAAGCATGCCTGCTCGGCCGGCCGTGGCCACGCGACCTGGCCTGCGCGCGCCAACGCTTCGAACAGGCCGATGTGTCCGGGTTTCCGGCGGCGGCACCCAATCTCGGCATCTTCAATGCCGCAGGTATCGGTGGTCCGCCCGACCTGGCAGCCGCCGAGACCTGGTTTCGCAAGGCCATTACGCAAGGCGCCTCCCACAGCGAGTACGAGCTCGGTCGGCTGTTGCTGCACATGGAAAAGGACATTCCCGAAGCGATCGAGCTGCTGCTCAAGGATGCGTCCGGTGACAGCCCGACCTCGGCCTATGTGCTGCAACGCTATTGCAGCATGCATCCCGACTGTCCGCTTGCCGAAGTCCGACGCGCCGCACTGCGCAGGCAGGTTGCGGGCATGGCGGTCGCAAGGAAGAACGAAGTCGCATGGGCACTGGCCACCGACGCGCTGTCGGATGACGTGGACGGGCGCTACGCGATCGGCCTGCTGAAGTCGCTTCCGGCGAAGGAACTCGACAATTGGGCGGTGCTCGACACGCTGGCGGCCGCGCACGCCCGGGCTGGCCAGTTCGACAGGGCGGCGCGTGTTCAGAAGGATGCGATTGCGCGGTTGCCGGAAACCGTGTCGCGGCGACAGCGACGGATCTTCGAAGAGCGCCTGGCGCTTTACGAGGCGGGGAAGACCTGGGACCTGCCCTATTGAATGACGCGAGGCAGGCCGGCCCCCGGCGCCGGCCCTTTCCCGCTCAGTGGGTGCCGGCGATTTCCTTGCGAACCGGAATCCGCGTTGGCCAGCCACCGGCCAGCGAGCGGTAGACGGCAATGGCGCTGGCGACGCTTTGCGTGCGCGCGACGGCGAGGGCATCCTGCGATTGCAGGCGCGTGCGTTCGGCGTCGAGTACTTCGAACAGGTCGGTGGCTCCGGCATCGAAGCGGGTGCGTGCCAGTTCGGCCGCGCGGCTGCTGCTATCGGCGGCGCGCTGCAGATGCGCGTCCTCGACGCGGGCGTGGGCATAGCGCGCCAGCGCATTTTCGGCGTCCTCGAGGGCGCGCAGCACGGTTTGCTCGTAGCGCGCGAGTTCGCCACTGGCGCCAGCCTCGCTGGCGGCGATGCGCGCCCGAACGTGGCCGCGATCGAGGAACGACCAGTCGACGCCGAGGGCGACCAGGCGCGTCTCGCTGGCGCGCTCGAACAGTGCGCTGCTGTCGATGGCCTGGCTGCCGAGCAGTCCGCCCAGCGTGAAGCGCGGAAACAGGTCGGCCGTGGCGACGCCGATGCGCGCGGTCGCGGCGTGCAGGCGCTGTTCCGCTGCGGCGACGTCCGGGCGGCGGCGCAGCAGTTCGCCGGGCGTGCCGGCATCGATGCGCGCGGGCAGGGCTGGCAGCGGCTGCTCGGGCTGCAGCTCGGCGACCAGCGCATCCGGCGTCTGGCCGGTCAGCACGGCGATGCGGTGCATGGCGATGGCGATGGCGGATTCGAGCGCGGGGATGCGCGAGCGCGTCGTTTCCAGTTGCGCCGTGGCGCGCGAGGTGTCGAACTCGGTTCCGCGTCCGGCACCGAGGCGGACCTCGACGAGGCGCAGGGTATCGAGCTGGTTCCTCGCATTGTCGCGGGCGACGCGCAAACGCTCCTGCAGTCCGCGCAGTCCGGCATAGGTACTGGCCACCTCGGCGGCGACGACAACCTGCGCAGCGGCCAGGTCAGCCGCGCTGGCCTCGGCCTGCGCCGCTTGCGCCTCGATGCCGCGACGGATGCGGCCGAACAGGTCGAGCTCCCAGCTGGCGCGAAAGCCGGCACTGTAGCTCTTTACGTCTCGGCCATCGCGTCCGACGCCCGGCAACTGGGCGGCGCTCGCGCGCGTATCGCGGGCCTCGGCATTGGCCGTGATGGTCGGCAACGCATCGAACTTCGCGCCGCCGAGCAATGCGCTGGCCCGATCGACGTTGGCCAGGGCGATGCGCAGGTCATGGTTGGCGGCGAGCGCCTGCTCGACCAGCCGGCTCAGCAGCGGGTCGTTGAAGCCGTTCCAGAATTCGGCTTCGGCCGCTGGGTCGGCAGGCATTTCCGGGCTGCTGGACGGATCCGGTTGCGCCTCGCTGGCAAAGCGCGCCGGCGTCTGCACGTCGGGCCGCACGTGGTCGGGACCGACCGTGCAGGCGGCGATGCCCGCGGCGAGAGCGGCGATGGCAGGCAGTTTCCAGTTACGCATGGATGATCTCCAGGTTGGCGTCGCGCGCGCTTGCGGCCGCAGCCGGTTTGCGCGTGACGAGCTTGCGCAATGCCACGTAGAACACCGGGGTCAGGAACAGGCCGAACAGGGTGACGCCGAGCATTCCGGAGAACACCGTGATGCCGGTGGCATAGCGGACCTCGGCGCCGGCGCCATGGGCGATCAGCAGCGGCACGGTGCCGGCAATGAAGGCGATCGAGGTCATCACGATCGGGCGCAGGCGCAGGCGGCACGCTTCGAGCGCCGCCTCGACGATGCCCTTGCCCTGCATCTCGAGTTCGCGCGCGAATTCGACGATCAGGATCGCGTTCTTGCAGGCGAGGCCCATCAGCACGACCAGGCCGACCTGCACGAACACGTTGTTGTCGCCACCGGTCAGCCACACCCCGAGCAGGGCGGACAATAGCGTCATCGGCACGATCAGGATCACCGCCAGCGGCAGGGTCCAGCTTTCATAGAGCGCGGCGAGCACGAGGAAGGCGAGCAGCACCGCGAGCGGAAAGACCACGACCGCCGCCTTGCCCTGGGTGACCTGCTGGTAGGTCAGGTCGGTCCACTCGAAGGTCATGCCATTGGGCAGGGTCGCCCTGGCCAGTTCGCCGACCTTGTCGATCGCCTGTGCCGAGGAGATCAGGTGCGCGTTGGTCTCGCCGGTCAGGTCGGCAGCCGGGTAGCCGTTGTAGCGGATGACCGGATCCGGGCCGTAGGTCTGGCTCAGCTGCACCATGCTGCCGATCGGCACCATCTCGCCGCGGCTGTTGCGCGTGCGCAGGTTGCCGATGTCCTCGACGTGCTTGCGGTACGGCGCATCGGCCTGTGCGAACACGCGATAGGTGCGCCCGAAACGGTTGAAGTCGTTCACATACGACGAGCCGAGATAGACCTGCAGCGTTTCGAACAGGCTGGTCAGCGACACGCCCTGGGCCTTGGCCTTGACGCGATCGACCCTGGCATCGAGCTGCGGCACGTTGGCCTGGTAGGAGCTGATCGGGCGCGTCATGCCCGCTGTCTGGCCAATCGCGCCGGCCAGGCCGTTCGCCGCGTTCTGCAGTTCGCCGTAGCCGAGCCCGCTGCGATCCTGCACGTACATCGAATAGCCCGAGCCGCTGCCGAGGCCGAAGATCGGTGGCGGCATCAGCGCAAAGGCGAAGCCTTCCTGCAGTTTCGAGAACTTGCCATTCAGTTCGGCGGCAATTTCCCCGGCCGTGCGCGAACGCTCGCCCGGTGGCTTGAGCGGGAAGAACACGGCGGCCGTATTCGGCGAGTTGGTCCGCTGCAGCGGATTGAAGCCGGGAAAACCGACCGCGTGGGCGACGCCGTCGGTGTGCATGGCGATTTCGCTCATCTTGCGCGCGAGCGCTTCGGTGCGATCGATCGAGGCGCCTTCCGGCATGCGGATCGCGCCGATCAGGTAGAGCTTGTCCTGTACCGGGATGAAGCCGCCCGGCACCACATTGAACATCAGGCCCGCAGCGGCCAGCAGGACGGCATAGACGGCGAAGGCGACGCCGCGCTTGCGCAGGCTCTTCGACACCGCGCCCTGGTAGCGCTCGGAGCTGCGTGAGAAGAAGCGGTTGAACGGGCGGAATACCCAGCCGAACAGGCGGTCGATCAGGCGCGTCGGCGCATCCCTGGCGGCGCCGTGCGGTTTCAGCAGCAGCGCGGCCAGTGCCGGCGAAAGGGTCAGCGAATTGATCGCCGAGATCACCGTCGAGATCGCGATGGTCACCGCGAACTGCTTGTAGAACTGGCCGATCACGCCGGACAGGAAGGCCATCGGGACGAATACCGCGCAGAGCACGAGCGCGATCGCGATGATCGGCCCGGAGACTTCCTTCATGGCCTGGTGCGCCGCCGCCAGCGGGGTCAGGCCTTCCTCGATGTTGCGCTCGACGTTCTCGACGACGACGATCGCATCGTCGACGACGATGCC
>OEIU01000910.1_pt1 | contig 22467 bp, 15 predicted proteins | sample 1539221 | NCBI WGS metagenome assembly OEIU01 (sample SAMN03792071, study PRJEB22550) | activated sludge metagenome | feature: wastewater treatment plant; material: activated sludge; isolation source: Wastewater treatment plant of a petroleum refinery complex | place: Argentina: Zarate | collected...
CCTCCCACGGGGCCAACCCCCAATCCCCCGCGCCCCCCGACCCCGCCCACCCGCCCTGACACCCTCCCTCCCCAGCGCTGAATCCACCGTCTCCCTCCGCGCCTCCGCGAGAGACCGCTATCCCTCGCGCCCCAGGCCAACCCGCTACGGCGATCCCGGCCGCGCACTCTCCATCCACTCCAGCGTCCTCTTCGCGTACTCATCCTTCGGATCCCACCCGAGCGCCTCGTCCAGCAGCGCCCGCGCCCCCGACGCATCGCCCTTCTCGATGAGCGCCGCCGCCTGGTTGTCCAGGATCGACACGATCGCCGGCGTCAGCGCCCCCCGATGCGACCCATCGATCGCAACCGCCCGCTTGTACTCCACCAGCGAATCGGCGTGCCGCCCCTTCCTCGCATACGCGATCCCCAGGTTGTAGCACGTCGTCGCCTCCACCGGCTCCGTCCGCGCAGCGCTCTCCAGCCACCGGATCGCCCCGTCCAGCCGCCCGAGCTTCAACTCCGCCACGCCGATGCTGCCCTGCAAACCCCGCGTCAGCGTCGGATCCGCCTCGCTCGCCCGCGTGAACATCCCCAGCGCATCGGCATACCGCCCCAGCCCCATGTACGCCGACCCAAGGTTCGCCATCTCATCCGCGTGCCCCGGACGACGCTTGATCGCCGCCTCCAGATACCGCGCGGCCTCCGCATACCGATGCTCCTCAAGAGCCCTGTACCCCATGTACGAGTCACGCATCAGCAGCATCCGGATGTTCACGTACGGCCGCCCCACCGTCGCCCCGACACCCACCAGCACCACCACCCCCCCCACCGCCCCCACCCAGCCCCCCCCGCCCCCCCCCCCCGCCAGCGCCCCCACCCCCCGCGCCCGGCTCCCCTCCGCCGCGATCGCCCGCCCCAACATCCACCCCGCGAGCGCGCCCGCCGCGTGCGCGAAGTTCGCGATCGGCATCACCTTCGTCACCGTCAACACGATGCACAGCACAAACCACGCCGCGAACAGGTTGATCGTCCGCTGCCCCACCACGCCCCGCAGCGCCGTCACCCCGCGCTGCGCCGACCAGACCAGCGCGCAGACCCCATACACCACCCCCGAGAGCCCCACGCCCGTGGACCCGAACGCAAACTCCGCCGCCCCGCCGACCACCGCCAGCACCGCCACGATCCCCAGCGTGCGAACACCCCCGAACGCCATCTCCACCCGCGCCCCAAGCATCCACCACCAGCTCAGGTTGAAGAACAGGTGCAGAACATTCACATGCGGGAAGATCGACGTCAGCAGCGTCCACGGCTCTCGCACCAGCCATCCCGTTCGCGGAACCAGATGGTCGATCCCGTGCCCCGCCCACCACCAGATCGACACCGCGATCGACGCCAGCGCGATCAGCGACGCCACGGGGTATCTCGTCGCATCGCGAAGGGGCGGCTGCATCGGCATGGGGCAAGTCTACAGACTTCCCCGGTCGGCCACGATCCCGCCGCCCCGATCGGCCGCGCCACGGGCGAATACGCTCTCCCCCATGAAGACGCCCACCCACGCCCTCGCCGCGGCGGCCCTGCTCTCCCTCCTCTTCACGCTCAACGCCTGCGCCCGCTCCCGCGCCGACGCCATCCGCGACCACGCCTCGGTTGTCGAGCGGAAGCTCGAGACCGAGCGTGACCGCGTCCTCTCCCGCGACCTCCCGCCCGGCACCCGCGACCTCTCCCTCTCCCACCTGCAGGCCCTGCGCGCCGGCCTCTCCGTGGCCCGCGTCTCGCTCGCCAGCGTGCCCCTGCTCCTCACCGACGACACCCATCGCCAGATCGGCTACAGCGTCCTCGACGAGGCCATCGGCACCATCGACTGGAACATCCCCATCTACCAGCAGTCGGCCCCGAACGCCCGCGCGTTTCCCTCGCTCTTCTCCCCCCAGCTCGGGCTCGATTTCGCGGCCATCCAGTCCGGCTCGCGTCCCGGCCAACCAGGCCCGGGCGCCGGCGTTCGGCCCCCGGGTATCGCCCGGTGACTCCACCCAGGCCGCCAACCCGGCAGGCCGTCGGAGCCGAGGGTCCCGTCCGGATGCGGGGATTCGGCGTGGGCATCGCTTACCATTGACCCGGTCGCGGCCGTCCGGGCCATCCCGGAGCACGAGCGACCCACGCGCATGCCCCCCACTCCCGACCCCAAGCCCGAGGCCCCGGCGGCGCACACCCCCACCAAGCGCCGGTGGACGACGCACACGTTCCGCTGGCGGGTGCGCCTGCTGCTGGCGATCCCGGTCATCGTGGCCCTCGGCGCGCTGGTGCTCATGCGCTCGCCGCTGGTGGGAAAGGTGGTCGCCGGCCGCATCGAGGCGCTCACCGGGTGCACGCTCGAGGGAACCGGCGCGACGGGCGCGTTCATCGACCCGAGCGGGAACCTGCACATCGAGCACTTCGGCCTGCGCCTGCCCGGCGTGCCCGGCGACGCGGGGCTGATGCTCTCGGCCGACGCCGCGGTGGTGGACCTGGACTGGTCGGGCGTGCTCGCGGGCAACGTCGTGCCCACGACCCTGCGGCTGAACAGGCCGGTGTTCCGCGTGAGCACCAGCGTCGAGGACGGCGAGCTGAACATCGGCGCGCTGCGCGCTCGGCCCGGGGCGGGGTCCGCGGCGACGCTGCCGCGCAGCGCACCTCGCGTGGACGTGATCGACGCGACCATCGTCGTGGGCGAGCACGCGAGGGCGACGGGCGAGATGAAGGTGCTGCGCAAGATCCGGGTCTCGGGCTCGTTCATGCCCGCGGAGAAGGACCGGCCCGTGTACGTGGTCCGGGCATCGGAGGTGGGCACGCCCGGCAAGGGGGGCATGCTCCTGGACGGCTCGGTCGAACTGGACACGGGCAAGACCCGGCTGGAACTGGTGAACATCCCGCTCGACGCGTGGGGGCCCGAGTCGATCCCGGTGACCTACCGGGAGCTGTGGCGGCGGATGAACGTGCAGGGGCGCATCGCCAGCGTCTCGCTGCACTCGGACAAGGAAGGCTCGGCGCAGGCGGAGGTGACGCTCGACCGGGTGTCGATGAACGCCCTGATCCCGGCGGAGAACGCCGGCACGCCCGAGTCCATGCACGACCTGGCGCTGCGGGAGGTGTCCGGGCGGATCCGAATGTCGCGAGCGGGCATCCGGGCGGATCTCACGGGCCGGATCGAGGGGCAGGAGGGTGAGTCGGAGGTCGTGCTCAACACCATCGGCACCGACATCGACGCGCCGATGACCTGCGAGATCACCGCGAAGAGGATCTCGCTCACCAAGGACACCCCGGTGCTGCCGTACATGCCCGCGCGGGCCCGCGAGTACTTCCGGCTCTTCTCCGGGCCGACGGGCGAGGTGGACGCGCGGGTGGTGATCTCACGCGGCGCGCCACGCGACGGGGCCGCGGCGCCGATCAACGTCTCCGGAGGCCGGCTCACGCTCCGGCACGGCGCCGCGGCGTTCCACCGGTTTCCGTACCCGTTCGGGGAGATGACCGGGAGTTTCGAGTTCGACGAGAGCAGCATCAAGATCGTTGACCTCCGGGGCACCGGCCCGACCGGGGCCACGCTGCACGCGACGGGCGTCATCTCGCCGCTGACCGACGAGGCGATGGTGGACGTGAGTGTGCACGCGGAACGCGTGCCGGTGGACCGCCACCTGCTCGACGCGATGCCCGCGGATCGCCGCCGGGTGGTCGAGGGGATGTTCTCCCGGCCCGAGTACGACCGCCTGATCGCCGATGGCCTGATCCGCCGGCCCGGCGGGGTCGGATCGGCGCCCGAGTTCTCGCTGGCGGGCCTGTGCACCATCGACGTGCACGTGCACTCCCCCGAGGGACGCGATGCGCCGTGGTTCACCACCATCGACGTTCGGTTCCCCGAGGCCGGGATGCTGCCCGACCCGTTCCCGGTGCCGGTCCACGCGCGGAACGTCCATCTGCACATCACCGACGACGACGCACGCCTGGTCTCGGGCGAGTTCGCGCCGATCTCCGGCGGCTCCCTCGGCCTCGAGGCCGCGGTCACGTTCTTCAGCGACGGGGTCAAGCAGGTCCGGCCCGACGTCCGCGTCGCGGCCGCCGACGTGCCCGTGGACGCGTTCCTGCTGCACGCCCTGCCCAGCGACGAGGACGGCGCCGAGATGTCGGTGGGCGAGCTCATGCGCCGGCTGCACCCGCGCGGCACGGTCTCGTGCCAGGCGAGGATCACCGCCGACCCGGACGCCCCGGGCACGCCGGGCGAACCGCCGCGGATCGCCTACGACATCGGCGTGGACCTCGGGGGGGTGGCCTGCGAGCCGGCCGCGCGGGGGGAGACGGCGGCATTCTCGATCGAGGACCTCAGGGGGACGCTGCGGGTCTCGCGGGCCGCGCTGATGGCCGAGTCGCTCACCGGGCGCTTGTACCCAACGGCGGCGTCGGTCGATCCGGCCCTCGGCCCGGCGATGGGGCCGAGTTCGTGCGCCGAGGTATCGCTCGGACTGGAGAAGCGTCTGGAGGGCGACACCACGGCGGAGCGGGGCCGGTTGGACATGACCCTGGCGATCACCAGCGCGGACCTCGCCCAGCCGCTGGAGCGTCTGGCGGGGACGTTCTCGCCGGAGGCCGGGGCTACGCTGGCCTCGCTGCGGGCGGATCACCACCCGCTCGGCAGGCTCAACACGACCGTGCACCTCAAGCGTGCGCCGGGCCCGGAGGCGCCCACGGCCGTGGGCGTGACGCTGGACCACGCGAGCAATGTCGAGTTCGACGCCCTGGGCGGGCGTGTGGGCGTGGAATGGCCGGAGGGCGTGGTCGAGCTCACGCTGCCCGCGAGCGGGGAGGAGCAACTCCGGTTCGACCGTGTGCGGGCGCGCCTGCGTCTGGACGGCGTGGCGTGCGGGGAAGCGGACGTGGACGGGTTTGTGGCTCTGGACCCCGCGACGGGCCTTGTCGCGCCGCCGGGCGCGCTGACGGGGGAGTTCACCGGCTGGAGATTCGAGTCCCCGTTGCTGCCCGCGCTGCTGGTGCGGCTCTCGGGCCCGGGCGCGGCCGGGGCGTACCGGGAGCTGAACGCCGCGGGGCCGTTCGACGCGAAGGTGGTACTGGCGTCGGACCGCGGGGCGGAGCGCGGACCGGCCTCGGCGCTGATGGTGCGGGCGGAACTCCGGCCGAAGCGGATGGCGTTCGACTGGGAGGGGACCCGGATCGCGGCGACCGAGGTCACGGGGGGCGTGTCGCTCCGCACGTTCTCGGGGAGCGGATCGCACCCGGTGTGGGGCACGTTCGATCATCTGGGCGCCAGGACGGCGAACTGGGACGTGGCGGCCAACGGGAACTGGTACATTCCGCCCAGGGCACAGGCCGACGGGCGGGCCGAGCGTGGCGAGCCGCGCGTCCGCCTGGACATCGCCCTGGGCGTCGAGGGGCGGGCGATGGACGCGGGGCTGCGGGCGCTGATGCCGCAGGCGGCGGTTGATGCGATGGGCGCACTGGACGCGGAGTTTCGCGGGCCGTTCGCGCTGCGCACCGGCGTGGTCAAGACCACGCTGGGCGATGCGCCCGCGCCGTCGTCGTTCACCGGGACGCTCGAGTTCACCGACCTGGCGTTCGACATCGGCGTGAAGGTGGACCGGTGCACGGGCCGGGCGGACATCCGCGTGGACGATGCGGGCCCGGCCGAGGGCGGGGGTGCGGGCGGCGCCGCGACGACGTTCGAGATCACGCCGATCGCCGACACGCTGCGGATCGCGGGCATCCGGGCCACCAGCGCGACGGCGACTATTCGCAGCGGCGGGGCCCCGGGGGAGATCGTGGTGCCGGAGTTCAACGTGCAGTGCTACGGGGGAAAGGTCACGGGGCACGCGGGCGTTCGGGTGGAACAATCGGCGCCGGGGACGAAGGGACGGAAGGTGGGGTACGACGCGGAGATGGTGATGGCCGGTGTTCGACTGGCGCCGGTGCTGGTGGACGCGGCCGCGTCGGGCGCGACCGATCCCGGCCCCATGGGCCCGCCCAACCCGGAGGATGAACCGGATGCGAGCCGGGGGAGGGTGGATGCGCGCTTGACGATCGAGGGGATCGCGGGAGACCTGGCCTCGCGGCGCGGCGGAGGAGCGATCCGGATTTCCAACGGCGACATCATCAAGATGCCGGTGATGCTGCCGCTGATCCAGGTGTCGAACTTCCAGATCCCGCGCAGGGACCGGCTGGGGTACCTGCAATCGGACTTCACGATCGTGGGAGAGACGGCGGCGTTCGAGCGGGTGTCGCTGCTGTCGAACTCGGTGGCGATCGAGGGGGAGGGGACGCTCACGTGGCCGGACCTGACGCTGGACATGAAGTTCAACTCGCGGTCGATGGCGCGGGTGCCGCTGTTCACCGACATCTTCGAGCTGCTGCGCAACGAGATCGTGAGCACGCGGGTGAGGGGGACGCTCTCGGACCCGGTGGTGCGCGAGGAGCCGTTCACGGGGACGCGCCGCGCGCTGGACCGGCTGCTCAACCCCGGCGACTACGCCAAGATCGGCGGGCTGGAACCGGACGGGCCGGTGATCCCGGCGGCGGTGGAGCGCAAGCGGACGGAGGCGGGGACCGAGGCTCCGCCGAACGCGCCGTGAGGATCAGCGGAGTTTGTCGGCCTCGGCCTGCTCGCGGAGGCGCTTCTTGGTGTGGCGGATGATCTCGCCGGTGGCGAGGTAGACGACGTCCTCGGCGATGTTGGTGACCACGTCGCCGACGCGCTCGAGCTCGCGGCCGACGCGATAGAGGTTGAGCCCGATGGGCTCCGACTCGGTGCGCCGACGCATGAAGCTCACGGTCTCGTCGAAGAGGGCGCGGTTGAGGCGGTCGAGGACCTTGTCGTCCACGACGACCTGCTTGGCGAGGTCGGGGTCCTCGTCGAGGAGGGCGCGGAGGCAGCGGTGGCAGGCCATGGGGACGCGCTGGCCGAGCTCGACGAGGGAGGTGGGCCAGGCGATGGGGCCGTGGGGGGCGAGCTTGAGGGCGATCTTGGCGATCGAGCAGGCGTGGTCACCGATGCGCTCGACCTCGTTGTTGGTCTTGAGCACGAAGGCGAGGAGGCGGAAGTCGCGGGCCACGGGGCTTTGCAGGGCCATGAGGCGGAAGACGGCCTCCTCGATGGCGACCTCCTCGCGGTCGATGCGGTCGTCGCGGGTGAGGATCTCTTCGGCGGCGGTGGTGTCGAGCTCCCAGAGCGCGGCGAGGGCGGCCTCGAGCATGCCCACGGCGGCGGTGGCCTCGTCCACGAGGCGACGCTTGAGCGTGCCGGCTTCGCGGACGAAGGGGGGCTGGACCGCACCGGGTCGGGGCGGCTCCTCGCGAGGAGAGGTGGGCATGGGCGGAGGATATCAGGGATTCGGCGGGGGTGCCGCGAAGCGCAGAGGCCCAGAGGGCCGGTTCCTATGCTTGTCGCATGAGTGATGGACAGCCCGGGGGAATCAAGGATCGGCTGAAGCATCTGGTGATGCGGGCGATGCGTCCGGGTGTGCTGCCCGTGCAGGCTCGTCTGGATGGCGTCGAGCGCGAGATCGGGAATCTGCGCACGCACATGGATGCGCTGGAATCGGACCGGAACAAGTACGAGAGCGAGCTGGAGTACTGGCGGTGGCTGGTGAAGAAGGGCGGGTCGGAGAAGGGGTTCGGGGGGCCGTTCGAGCGAGTGTTCGGGAAGTGGACGCGGGACAAGGTGATCAAGATGGGGGAGTTTCTGTCGCTGCCGCCGGTGGGGCAGGCGGGGTGCATCGACGACTGGGCGGCGGGGAAGAGCGTGGTGGAGATCGGGGCGGGGCCGTATCCGCTGGTCGCCGCGGCGAGCAAGGGGTGGAAGCGGTGCGTGGCGGTGGACCCGATCGCGCGGGGGTACGTGGAGGAGGGGCTGGTGCCCGAGTGCGCGAGCCACGTGGTGTACGTGGCGGCGCGCGGGGAGAGCATCCCGCTGCCGAGCGCGTGCGCCGACCTGGTGGTGATCGAGAACTGCCTGGACCATGTTCGTGATCCCGCGCTGGTGCTGGGGGAGATCGCGCGGCTGCTTGCGCCGGGGGGATTGATGTGGCTGTTCGTGGACCTGTCGAACCACGTGGACCACATGCACCCGCACGCGATGAACGAGGAGAAGGTGCGCGGGCTGCTGAGGGGTGCGGGGTTCGCGCCGGTGCGCGATGAGGTGACCTCGCACAAGGCGCACCCGGAGGCGTACGGGAGTTACTGCGGGATGCTGCTGAAGCTCGAGCCGAGCACGCGGGAGGGCGGCGCGGCGAGTGCACAGGGTGTGGACAACCGGGCGGCTGTGCGGGTGATGGTCGAGTCCGGATCGGAGTTATCGCTGAACGGTTCGGGAGGCGGTCGTCCCCGGAATTGAAAACGTGGGTGCATTTGAGGGCGTGCGTCCGATGCACGCAGCCGCATGACAACGATCCCCATCAACTCGTCGGTTCCTCCAACAAATCCGTACCACATCGCGCGGGCGTATGGGACGGCGGCACCCGCGCAGGTTTCGCGGGTGGTTGGGTCGGGCAGCGCGGCCGCGTCGGTTTCTCAAGTTCCCGCTGTGGCGGTGGGATCTTCGGACACCGGCCCGGCCGCGAAGCTCCCCAGCGCGGCCCACCGGCTTGTCGGGGCTCGGGTGGCGGGGAAGGTCGACTTCTCGGGAGACCAGCCCGTGCCGTCGGCGGCGGGGACGCTGGCGATGTACCGGCATCCGGCGGATAGGAACGCGGCGGCGACGTCGGTTTCGATCGGGCGGTCGCTGGATGTGAAGGGATAAGTGCCGAGTGCCAAGTGCCGAGTGCCGAGTGCGAGGCGGGGAGCGGCCGCGTGGCTCGGCGATGGCGGTGCACTGGGGGCTGGACCCGGATGTGGTGTTCCTGAACCACGGATCGTTCGGGGCGTGCCCGCGCGTGGTGCTGGAGAAACAGCGGGAACTCCGCGACCTGATGGAGCGGGAGCCGATCCGGTTCTTCGTGGAGACGGCCGAGGGATTGCTGGATGAGGCCCGGGCGTGCGTGGGGAAGATGATGAATGCGGATGCGGAGGGGATCGCGTTTGTGCCCAACGCGACGGCGGGGGTGAACACGGTGGTGCGGTCGCTGCGCTTTGAGCCGGGTGATGAACTGCTGACGAACACGCACGAGTACAACGCGTGCAACAACGTGCTTCGGTGGGCGGCGGAGCGGTGGGGCGCGAAGGTCGTCATGGCGGATGTGCCGTTCCCGGTGCGGTCGGCTCGGGAGGTAGCGGATGCGGTGCTGGGGGCGGTGACGAGCCGGACGAAACTGGTGATGCTGAGCCACATCACGAGCCCGACGGGGCTGGTGTTCCCGATCGGGCGGATCGTGGAGGAGTGCTCGCGGTGCGGGATCGAGACGCTTATTGATGGAGCGCACGGGCCGGGGATGGTGCCGATTGACTTGAATGCGCTCGGGGCGACGTACTACACGGGGAACTTCCACAAGTGGCTGTGTGCGCCGAAGGGGGCGGGGTTTTTGTGGGTGAGCGAGGCGCGCCGGGGGGACATCCGGCCGCTCATCGTGTCGCACGGGGCGAACTCGACGCGGACGGATCGGGCGCGGTTCCGGGTGGAGTTTGACTATTGCGGGACGTTCGAAATCACGCCGTATCTGTGCGTTCCGGCCGCGATGGAGTTCCTGTCGTCGCTGATGCCGGGCGGGCCGATAGGGTCGGGGGGGCTGATGGAGCACAACCGAAAGCAGACGCTGGAGGCGCGGCGGATTCTGTGCGAGGCGATGGGGACGCTGGGCGTGATGCACAATCACCCCCCCACTGCCATCGCGCCCGACAGCATGATCGCATCGCTGGCGAGCGTGCCGATTCCGGATGCGCCCGGGGGCGTGATCCGGCCGAGCCCGCGCGGGTATCACGATGCGCTGCAGGATGACCTGATCGCGCGGCACGGGGTGCAGGCGCCGATCGTGCCGTGGCCGATGGCTTCGAACTGCGCACCGGGGAAGCATGGCGGGGGGCGGTGCGTGCGGGTGGCGATGCAGGCGTACAACAGCGTCGAGCAAGTGCGGTATCTGGCGGAGTGTTTGGTGGAAGAGTTGGGAGGGGAGAAGACGGGAAAGTGAGATCCGTGGACGGCAGATGCACCGCCGTCTGGCGATCGTCTGGCGGGTTGGGCACAAGATGATCGGGTTGGGCTCTAGACGATAGCGAAGTGATCGGATACACTTGAACGGCTGCCTGTCCGCCCGCGTGGGCGAGGTCGCCAAGGCAAGTCGGGTCGCGGTTCGCCGCCGCCCGCACATATTCAGGAGTCGGTCATGAGCGATCAAGTTTCTCGTTCAGCACCCGTCGAGTTCCTCGTCCATGTGGACGACTTCCGGTCCCACCGGATCCCGGGCATCCCAAATGCAAAAGTCGGTTCCTGCTTCATCCGTGGGGATGAGCTTGTCAAGCACCTCGATCTTGACAAGTGGCGGGCTGTGAACCCTCGCGTTCCCTCCCGCAACGCGAAAGACGTCCTGACGGGCCACGTCGTGCGTGGAATTCAAGACACGCTCCGCGAGGCGCCCGCAGATTTCGCCCTGAAGAACCAAGGGCTGTACCTCCTCGTAGAGTCGATCGGAGAGTACGACCGCATGCGAGATGGTGGCCGCCTTCGCTTCACTATGTCGAACCCCCTCGTGCATGGCCTGTGCAACGGCGGGCACACAGATGCGTCAATCAGGGACTACGCCCAAAACGCAGAGAACCCGACAACACTGGAAGAGGTTTGGGTGCGGATGCATCTCTTCGAGGGCATCGACGCGGACAAGGTTCCGGCGATGGCCGAGGGTCTGAATCGCAGCCGTCAGGTGGACGACCCCAGCCTGATGAACCTTGAGGGCAGCTTCGAAGCCATCCGCACCCACATCGGCACAAAGTCTGGATACAAGGAGATCGCCTATAAGCAGGGCGACCCGGGCAACTACTACATCACCGAGATCATCCGTGCGATCATGTTTTTCAACTGCGACCGGTTTGACAGCCGCAAGCACCCGAGCACCCTTTATCGCCAGCAGAAGCAGATGCTCGACACGTTCAAGGAGGATGCGGCGAAGCAGCCTTCGCCCATCGACCTCATCGTTCCGCACACGCACGAGATCCTGTGTCTCATGGACATGATCGCCCAAGCCACTCCGGCGGCCTGCAAGCGCATCAAGCCCGTGTTCGAGCTCGGTCGCATGAAGAGCGAGCGGCGCGGCGTTCGGTCGGGCTCTGCTCAGCATAAGGACACGCCCCTCTTCTTCCTCGGTACGAAGATGGACCACAAGATTCACACGGGCTGGCTTCTGGTAATGTTGGCCGCGTTCCGCGCCAATGTGGATTGGGATCTTGCCACCGGGAAGTTCGCGTGGAAGGTGAAGCCCGAGGCTCTTCTTCCCAAGGTGATCGACGGTCTCGTCACCATTTGCGTGCAGGAGTACCGCGACAACAAATCCAAGCCCGACGAGATGGCCCGCAACCCTGCTGTCTACGACCGCTGCTACAAAGAGGTCGAGCTTGAACTTCTGAGGTCCGGCGTTCGATAACGTCAGAGACACAAGAGCGGGGGTCGTCCTACCGGACGACCCCCGCTCTCTGCTTTTTCACATTGACGCGGTGTGTTCTTCGTAGTGAGTTACGCGACGCCCACGGCCGCGGCGTCGCGGTCGCTGAGGGTGCCTCCGTCGCTGCGCTGCTTGACTGTGCCATCGCGTTTCCAGCTTCGTTCGCAGCGCGGTTCGCTTCGGAGGTCGAGGATCTTCGGAGCGGTGGCGGACTTGTCGAGTTGGACGCGGGAGACGCCGAGGAGGTCGGCGAGATCGGCTGGGTCGAAGCCCGCAGCGGCGAGTGCGCCGTCGGGGTCGGGGAGGACCGCGCCGGCATCGAGGGGATTCTCGACGCCGAGGGAGGCCTTGGCCTGCTCGAGGGCCTTGGTTGCGGCTTCGACGGCCTGCATGGCCTTGGGCCATGCGGGCGAGACCTGGACGGCCGGGGGCTCGAGATAGGTCTGGGTGTGGACGGTGAGGGTGGAGTCCTTGGGGTCGGCATTGCGAAGGGCGCGCCAGGCTTCATCCGCGGTGTGGCAGAGGATGGGGGCGAGGAGGCGGCAGAGGCCGTCGGTGAGGTGATACAGCGCGGCCTGAGTCTGGCGGCGGCGCGCAGAGTCGGGCTTGTCGCAATAGAGACGGTCTTTGACGGCGGCGAGATAGGCCGCGCTGAGTTTGTCGTTGCAGAAGTTGTAGATGGACTGCTGGGCGGTGGCGAAGTCGTAGCGGTCGTAGGCGGAGAGGACGGTTTGCTGGAGCGTGGCGTACTCGGCGAGGATCCAGGCTTCGAGGGAGGTGGGTGCGGGAACGTCCGAATGCCCGCCACGGAGTGGCGGGGTACCCAGGTCGTCGAGGTTGCTGAGCATGAATCGCAGGGTGTTGCGGACCTTGCGGTAGGACTCGCCGGCGAGGTTGAAAAACTCCATGTCAACCTTGACGTCGTTCTCATACGAGAGCGAGCAGACCCACCAGCGGCAGACATCCGCGCCGTGGTCCTTGAGCAGGTCTTCGACCTTGATGTCGTTGCCGAGCGACTTGGACATCTTCTTGCCGTGCTTGTCCACCATGAAGCCGTGGGTGAGCAGGGTCTTGAAGGGGGGCTGGCCGGTGGCGCCGAGGGCGGGGAGGAGGGAGAGTTGGAACCAGCCGCGGTGCTGGTCGGAGCCTTCGAGATAGAGATCGACGGGGTAGCCGAGTTTGCGCTCGCGCATGACGGCGTTCCAGGAAGAGCCGGACTCGAACCAGACATCCAAGATGTCATTGCCCTTCCTAAGCGAAGCGAATTGCTCGCGCGGCACGGCGCGGGCCTGCGGATCGGCATCCGCGCCCGGGTCGTAGTTCTTGAGCAGCTCCTCGGGCGGAAGCTGGAACCAGGCGTCGGAGCCTTTTTCGCGGACGACCTTGGCGATGGCGCGGACACTGGCGGCGGTCATGAGGATTCCACCGTCGGCCGTCAGGAAGGCTGGGATGGGGAGGCCCCAGGCGCGTTGGCGGGAGATGCACCAGTCGGGACGGGACTCGAGCATGCCGCGCATGCGGTTGCGGCCCCACTCGGGGACGAAGTTGATGGCGTTGACGCCGTCTTTCTGCGCGGTGTTTTCCGGGTCGACGGCGGTGAGCGCGGCGGCGCGGAGGTTCACGTTTGGCCGGGCCTTGGGGCCGCGGTAGGCCGTGTGGTGCGGGCCTTCGACGCTGACGAACCACTGCTCGGTGCAGCGGAAGATGACGGGGGTCTTGGAGCGCCAGTCGTGGGGGTAGGAGTGGGTGAAGGTGTGGTCGAAGAAGAGGTGGCCGGAGGTGCGGAGGTGCTCGGTGACGCGTTTGTTGGCGTCCCAGACGGACATGCCCTTGAGCCAGTCGGGGGCGGTGTCGTCGTAGGTGCCGTTGTTCTTAACGGGGCTGTAGACGGGGAGACCTTCGCGGAGGCCGGTGGCGTAGTCCTCCTGGCCGTGGCCGGGGGCCGTGTGGACGAGGCCGGTGCCGTCTTCGGTAGTGACGTATTCGGCGGCGACAACAGACCAGAGTTTGGCCGCGTCGCACTTGCGGCCGAGGCCGCAGGCGGGGGGATTGGTGACGAAGGGGTGCTTGTAGCGAAGGCCGACGAGTTTTTCGCCCATGGTCGTGGCCAGGACGACGACGCGCTCGACCCTGGCCATCTTGGCGACCTTGTCCACGAGCGCCGCGGCCATGACCGAGGCGTTGCCGTCCATCCAGACCAGGGCATACTCGGTGCGCGGGTGGACGGCGACACCGACGTTGGCGGGGAGCGTCCACGGCGTGGTGGTCCAGATCATGAAACTCGGACGGGCGTTGGGGCGCTTGCCGGGGTGGACGGCCGGACCGCCCTGCTCCGGGCCCTCGTTGTCCTCGACCTCTTCTTCCGCCTCGGTGTCGGAGTGCTCGGCGAGGCCGAACGCGCCGTAGACGGCGTCGGCGGACTCGGCCTCGAAATCGACATAGACGGAGAGGTCCTCGCGGTCCTGGTATTCGAGTTCGGCCTCGGCGAGGGCGGTCTCGTTGGCGATGGACCAGTGCACGGGCTTGAGGGCGCGGTAGACGAGTCCCTGCTCGATGAGGTCGGCGAGGACTTCGAGCGTTGCGCCCTCGAAGGAGGGTGCCATGGTGAGATACGGGTGGGCGTAGTCGGCCAGGGTGAGGAGGCGCTCCATCTGGCCGGACTGGAGTTTGACGTACTTCTCGGCGTACTTCTGGCACTCGCGCCGGACGGCCATCTTGCGCTGGTCGTCGGGGAGGCCGGAGATCTTGTCGAGCTTGCCCGCCTCCTGGAGTTCCTGCATGACCTTGTGCTCGATGGGGAGGCCGTGGCAGTCCCAGCCGGGGACGTACGCGCAGTCGAGGCCCTGCATGGTCTTGGAGCGCACGACAAGGTCCTTGAGGACCTTGTTCATCAGGTGGCCCATGTGGATGTTGCCGTTGGCGTAGGGGGGGCCATCGTGGAAGGTGAACTTGGGAGACGCGGCCCGCTGGTCGCGGAGCGTGGTGTACAGGCCCTTGCCGTCAACAGTCCCCCAGCGTTTGAGACTCGCTGGCTCGTTCTGTACGAGATTTGCCTTCATGGGGAAGGCGGTCTTGGGGAGGTTGAGGGAGTCCTTGTAGGACCGGGGGGGGGCGGGGGCGGAAGTGGGGTGGGGGGGGGGGGAGATGAGTTTCTGGGATTGGAGGAGCGGGGGAGCGGGGGAGCGGGGGAGCGGGGGAAGGGAATGGTATTGGTTCGGCGCGCGGTGATGGCGGCCGGGAGAAGGAGCCCCGCGGGGTGCTCGGGCTTGGGGATCGACTGAGATGTGATTCAGCGCGACCGACGGCCACCGAGCCCTCAGCGGGGCGGGGTAATTCGGGAAATGGCCGCGGTGTGGGGCATGGTGGAGGGTATGTCGGCCAACGGAACGCGAGGGTTCAGCGGGTGTCGCAATCGTCCGCCACGGGCAGGGATGCCCGTGCTACGCGTGGCTGAAGATAGTCTGGGTGCGAACGACCATGCCGGTGGCGGCGAGGAGGTGGAAACCCTGGCAGTGAACCTCTTTGGACAGGTGATGCAAGTCAAGTACGGATAAGCACTTGCGGCCGTCGGCGTCGTTGTACTTGTGGGCCGTGGAGTTGGTTTCCCGGGCGTAGTCGAGCATGTCTTCGTAGGTCGCCTTGTAGAGGTTGCTCGAGAGCGTTTCGGTTTGCACGGCGGTGCAAAACGTCACTTTCTCGGCGTGGAACGTGTGCTCGAACTCGTGCTCGCCGGCACAGGGGATGCAGGTGACCGCGCCCTCGAGGGGGAGGCGGGTGTCGCCGTCGGTGAGGACCTCGCAGCACGTGAACGGGCCGTGGCGGAAGCGGAGGAGGTGGGCCCCATCCATGAGCCAGGCCTCGAGCTCGTACTTGCCGTGCGGGATGGTCTTGCGGACCCGGAGTTGGAACAGATCCGGGTGGATGGCGCGGCGGTAGAGGTACAACTGCATGGTCTGGCCGGACGGTCCGGCGCGAGAGGAGGAGTTCATTGCAAGTGCCTTGGTCATGGCCCGGGTGGAAACGGAAGAGGCACCCGAGCGGGCGTGGGAGAGCGAGACTGGAAGCACGAAGACGGGACGGGTTGTCGGTAGCAACGCGATGGCGGGGCGATTTTGGGGGTTGGGGAGTTCGGGGACCGATTTGAGGGACATTGAACCATGAGGGCCTCCCCGCCGCAAGGGTTATCTTGCGTTGGGGGGCCACAATCTGTTCCACACCTTCGGATTCCACCCCACAAAGGGCGGGATACCGGCGAACACACCGGGGCACGCTCGATGGCGGAGTCGGAGACTTCCCAGAAGCGACAGGACCTGACAGGCCCGCGAGCCAACGGTGGCTCTGCGCACGGGTTGATCGAGCGTGTGCGGGTTGCGCTGGGCGGGCGGGATCATGGCGCGGAGGTTGATGGATATCGCCTCGCGCTCAAGGGCGCTGGGACGACGCAGGTCAACTTGATCGTGGATCGGCTGCTGGAACTGGCGCAGACGGATGTGGCCGTTGCGGCGCTGTCGGCGATCGCGGGCGTGTTCAACCGGCTGGACGGGGCGAAGCGCGAGAGTGCGCTGGTGGCGGGGCACGGACTGTGGGGAAGGGCGATCGGCGGGCCGGCGATCGATGTGGACCCATCGGTGCGCCTCTCGGCGAGCGTGCTGATCGGGCGGGCGTGCGAGGCGGAGTCGTTCGGGTGGCTGCGCGGGCTGCTTGGGGATCAGGACAAGGCGGTGGCGGAGGCGGCGGGGGCGTCGCTGATGACGCTGGCGCGCCGGGCGGCGGCGGTGCCTGCGCTGGACGGGGAGACGCGCGGGGCGGTGGAACGGCTGGTGATCCGGTGCGTGCGCGAGTTTGACACGCACCGTCGGCGCGAGGCGCTGGGTGCGCTGCTGGTGATGTGTCCGGGCGCGGCCGCGCTTCGCGGGGCCAACGTGGAACTCAAGGAGTGGCTGGCGGATGAGGAGCACCCGGCGCACATGGCGATGCGCGGGCTGATCCGCCGGGGAGAGATCGCGGGGGTCCACATCCGCGAGGCGGCGTGGGCGTGGATGGGGAACGCGGCGTATCGGACGGCGTGCGCGGAGCGGGTGCTGGCGCCGTCGCCGCCGGCGGTGAGGGACCTGGCGGCGGAGTGGAGCGGCGTGCTGTCGCAGGGGCACTTGCTGCTGAGCCCCGTGCGGGAGAGCGGGCTGCGGGCGATGGCGGAGCGCCTGCCGCGCGGGCAGGCAGGGGCACATGGGCTGCCGATCGGCGAGGACGACATCGCGAGGCTGCCCGCGGCGGCGCAGGCGCGCCTGGCGGCGTGGGCGGGGTGCATGGCGGAGGAGGAACTCGGCGCGGCGCTGGAGCCGCTGCTGGGCGTGGAGAGCACGCGGGCGCGGCTCAATGCGCTGCGGGCCGTGGGCGCGCCGATGGGCGAGGGGGCGGCGGAACTGGCGCTGGACTTCTGCTTTGATGCCAACGGGCGGGTGGCGCAGGCGGGGCTGCTGCGGGCGGTGGTCGGGGCGAGGGCGTCGGGGGATGCGGGGCTCAGCGCGGGCGTGCGCGGGGCGGTGGTGGCGCTCAGGCGGAGCGAGCACGAGCGGCCGCGCCGGGCGGCGGATGCGTTTGGGGCGATGTTCGATGCGTTGGACGAGACGATGGGCCGTCTTGAGGCGCGCCGGATGCTGCGGGGGAATCGTGCGGGGCTGGTGCGGGCGCTGCAGACGATGGTGCGAACGGGGACGGGCGCGGAGCGGGTGCGGGCGATTCGGCTGGCGGGGCGGCTGGGGCTTGGGGCGGAACTCGAACTGGAACTGCTGGCGGTGATCGGGGCGTCGGTGGGGGCGGAGGCGGCGGTGGACGGGCGTGGGACGGTGTATGCCGCGAGCGCGGCGGTGGTGGTGCTGGCGGAACTGAAGTCGCCGGCTGCGCAGCACGCGCTGCACAAGTGCCTGCGGCATCCGGACGACCGGGTGCGGGCGAACGCGCTGGACGCGATGGCGCGGGCGGCGCGCCGGGGCGGGTGGATCGGATCGACGGACAGCCCGCTGGGCAAGGCGGTCGTGGAGTTCGGGGACGATCCGCACCATCGCGTGCGGGCGGGCGCGGCGCGGGCGCGGGCGATGGCGGCGGGGCGCGGGCAGGGCGGGGGCGTCGGGCCGATCGTGGTGCCGCTGCTTCGCGATGAGCGGGCGATGCACCGGGTGTCGGGGCTGTGGCTGGCGGAGCGGGTGGCGGGCGATGGGGAGGTGGCGAGGACGATCGCCGAGATGGTTCGGAGCGATCCATCGCCGGAGGTTCGGGTGCGGGCGCGGCGGACGGCGGGGCGGCTGCTGGCGGGGATGGGGCGATAAGGCACGGATCGGCCGCCCGGGCAGGGGTTGTTGGCGGGATTCCGAGGGATACGTATAATGTGATGGGTGGGATACGTATCGGAGGACGCGCCGTGGAAAAACTGACGCTGAGCATGAGCAAGGAGGATGTTCGCACGGCCAAGCGGCTCGCCCGCGAGCGGGGAACGAGCCTGTCGGCGATGTTCGCGCGATTCGTGCGGGTGCTGGACCTGAGGGGCCGTGGGCCGAAGACCGACGAACTTCCACCGATCACTCGCAAGATGACCGGCACCATCTCCCTGCCCATGGGAAAGACCGATCGGGAACTGGTCGAGGATGCGCTGATGGCCAAGCATGGATTCAAGCGGTGATCGTGCTCTACGACGCGAATGTGGTGCTGGACGTGTGCGCGAATCGGCAGCCGTTCTACGCGGACTCGGCCCGGGCGTGGGCGTGCGCGGAGCGGGGGGCGGTGCGGGGGATCGTGGCCGCGATCAGCATGACCACGATCGACTACCTCATTCGCCGGCACAGTCCGAGGTCGGACGCGAGGGGCGTGCTTGGGATGATTCGCCGGATTGCGGGGATCGCGCCGTGCGACGCGGGCGTGATCGATCTCGCGATCGACTCGGGGATTCCGGACTTTGAGGACGCGGTGCAATACTTCAGCGCAACCGGGGCGGGATCGGATGTGATTGTCACCCGCGATGCTCGCCACTTTCCGACCGGGAGTGTGCAGATCATGACTCCCGGTGAGTTCCTCGCGTCGTTCCAGTTTGAGTGAGGCTCATGGCCGGTGCGGGGCGCTCGACCGGGTCGGGAGCGGCGCGGCCGGGTCCTTCGCGAGGGGCTGCTCGGCGCGCATCCGGCGGGCGATGTCGGCGAGGATGCGCGGGTCGGCATAGACCTGGGCGTGGGCGGCCTGGAGGGCGGGGGTGGGGACCCAGTGCGTGGTTTGGCCGGGCGGGGCGGTGTTCTCGACGCCGACGATGAGGTCGCCGAGGCGGCCGTAGGGGACGATGGGGAAGTCGCGCGGGGCGGCGTCGAGGCGGGCGAGGAAGCCGGAGCCGGCCCGCATGTCCGCGATGCGGGGTTCGATGGCGGGCATGGCGGCGAGGTTTGCGCCGCGGTGGGGCGAGGCGAGGGTGTAGAGCGTGGCGATGCGCAGGCGCGGGGCGTTCTCGCGCGGGAGGGTCGCGTGGCGGGCGATGAGGCCGCCCATGGAGATGGCGACGACGTCCACCTCGATGGTGGAGGTCGGGTCGGTGGAGGCGAACGCGGCCCGGACCTTCGCGAGGAGGCGATCGCGGGCCGCGTCCATGGAGCCGATCATCGCGGGCTGGAAGGCGATGATGTTGGCATCGGTGAAGCAGGCACGGAGGCGGCGGGCGAGGGTCGGCGCGGCGATGCCGGGGTCGGCGTAGCCGCCGATGACGACGATGGGGCGGAGCGCGGGGCGGGCGTCGGCCCGCATGCGGGCGAGATCGGCGCGGGCACCGGCGGGGGTGACGGCGAAGGAGGGGTTCATGGGGCCGGGAGCGCAACCGACCAGGCAGAGCGCGCCGGAGAGGAGGGGGGCGGCGCGTGGGAACGGGTGGGCGTGCATGGGTTACTCGGCGGGCTTCTTCGCCTTGCGACGGGCCGCGTCGATCTGCTGGTCGAGGGAGAACTGGACCATGGCGCGGATCCGCTGCATCTGCTTCTTGCCGGCGGCGTCGGCGGGGAGGTCCATGGCGATAGCGTCGAGCCATTGCACGGAGCTCTCGGTGTAGCCCATGTCGGCGAGGCGCTTCTCGAGGTCGGGCATGTGGCCGCCGCCGTAGATGATGCCGACGGTCTTGATCGCAGGCTCGGTCTCGATGATGCGGGTGAGGTCGTCGATGACGACCTCGTTGCGGTCCTTGATGATCACATCGAGCATGCGCTCCATGCCCGGGACGGTGGTGAGGAGGTCATCGGCGCGCCCGAGCATCTCCATCATCGCGACCTTGCCCATCTCCTGCATGCCGGGGATCCACTTGACGATGCCGAGGACGACGCGGATGACGCCGGCCTGGAGGGAGGAGCCGTCGAGCATCTTGAAGAGCGCCTCGGCGTCGTCCTTCCCACCCGCCCGCTTCTTCCCGGCGACCTTGCTCGCCTGGGCGGTGGTGCTCCCGTGCTCCCCTGCTCCGGTGCTCCCCCGCTCGGTCTCGACGATGTCGTCGCTCTTCGAGGCACGCGGCCCGCCGGAGAGGCGCTCCTGCACCTGGTCCACGCTCAGGTCGCTGTTGCGCCAGTTGGCGTGGTCGTGGGTCATGGCGTCGAGCTGGAAGACCAGGCCAAAGGCGTCGGCGAGCTCGGACTGGATGCCCTTGGCGTCGCCCCTGGGGACCTCGGCGGGGCGGATGGGGCGCTGGTCGGAGAGGCGGAGGTCCTCGTTGGCATCATCGCCGCCGGGGACGCCGTCGGCGCCGAGGCTGGTGATCTCGATGGAATCGCGAACGGCGGGTTTCTTCGCGGGTGCGGCGTCGGGGCTCCCCTGCTCCTCTGCTCCCGTGCTCCCCTGCCCGGCACCCCCCTCGACCGTGCGGACGTACTCAAGGTCGCGTCCCCACGCATCCTTGACGACGCTGGCGAGATACGGGCGGAGTTTCGGGGAGAGGCCCTCGAGCAGGTCGGCGATGCTCGACGGGTAGACGCCCGCCCTGAGTTTCTGCGACCTGGCGGCGATGCCGAGCATGCGGATGCGGGTGCGGGTGGTGTCGGCCCTGCGCTCATCGGGGTCGATGCCGGGGAGGTCGTGCTCGGGGCGGCCCATGCCCGCGGGCTTGACGGCCTCGAAGAGGACGACGTCCTTGGCGTCGAGGAGCGATTGGAGGTTCTTGTAGAACGCGTCGTCGGCGATGTGGACGGCGGCGCACATGGTGACGGCGGGGCCGACTTGTTTGCCGGACTTGTCGCGGTGGACGAAGGTGCGGGCCGCGGCCTGCATGACCACGCGGTTGTTGTCCTCGTCATCGACGGTGCGGATGTAGCGGTGGTCGGGCTGGGCGAGGTCGGCCTTTGGGGGCGCGGCGGGCTGCGCGAACGCCGTGCCTCCGGCGAGCACACAGAGGCCCGTGAGGAGGCCGATGCCGAAAGTTGTCCACCGCCGCGCTTTGACCGTTGGCATGGCCCGCTCCGTGTTCATGGAGATCGCGCCGCGTGGGCGATCCCCATGGGAACCGTACGCCGGGGGGGTGCTTCGGGGTCGGCGCGCTCGGGTGGATCAGCCGGGCCTGGGGGCGTCGGCGGCGGTGTGAACGTGCCAGGCATCGAGCACGGCCTTCTCGGCCGCGGCGGAGGGGCCGGCGCGCAGGAGGCGGGCGTCGGGGACCTTCGGCTCCGGCTCGCCCTTGAGTCTGGCCTGCTCGGTGAGTTCCCTGCCGACGCGTTCGCGCCGGGCGACCTCCTTGGGCCACCAGGCGAGGGTGGCGCGGATGGTCTCGGCGGGGGGGCGGGGGGTGAGGCCGGCCCTGAGCGCGGCGTCGAAGTTCACGCGGGCCATGCCCGCGTCGTCGGAGGCGGGGTTGGCCCAGATGGGGAAGCCGAAGGCGAGCCCCTCGGGGGTGTTCTTCTCGATGAAATCGGGTGCGACCCAGGTGAAGGCGGCACTCGACTTCGAGGCGTCCCTGCTGTCGCGGACGAGCTCGCCGAGGGTGTAGGGCGGGTGGACCGGATTGGGGCCGACGGCGTTGAAGTCGCCCGAGGTCCGATTCTCGGCGAGCGTGAGGAGGAACGCGGCGAGGTCGCGGGCGTCGATGAACTGGATGGGGTCCTTGGGCGTCCCCGGGCAGAGCACCTCACCGCCGCGCAAGACGCGGACGGGCCAGTAGGTGAAGCGGTCGGTGGGATCGCCGGGGCCGGAGATGAACGTCGGGCGGACGATGGCGCACCGGCCCTTCATGAACGACCTGACCTCGTTCTCGCACAGGACCTTCAGCCCGCCGTAGTTCTCGTATCCCCGGCCCATCTCCTCGACGCTCGGGTCGGCGAGGGTCGCCAGCGGCGCGGACTCGTCGGCGCCGGGGGCGATGGGGCTCTTGTACGCGCTGATGCTGGAGATGAAGATGTACGTCGTGCAGCGATCGGCGAGCATGCCGGTGGCCTTGACGTGGCGCGGGTAGTAGCCGGAGGTGTCCACCACGGCGTCCCAGGTGTCGGTGTTTTCGAGGGCCTTGAGGCCGTCGCCCTTCTTCGGGTCGCGGTCGCCGATGAGTTTCTTGACCGAGTCGGGGAGCGAGCCGATGCGCTGCTCGGTCTTGCCGCGGTTGAACACCGTCACCTCGTGGCCGCGTGCGAGGGCGAGGCGGACCAGGTGTGGGCCGGTGAAGGCGGTGCCGCCGAGGATGAGGAGTTTGAGTTTCTTCTTCGCGGGTGTGATGTTGGTGTCGTCGCCCTCACCCCCCCCATCTGACAGGGTGAGATTCGGCGGCGGCGCGTGCGGGGGGGTGGGGGCGGGGGTGCGGGTTGGCGCGGGAGTGGACCCTTTGGGGTCATCGCGGTTGAAGGCGGCGAGCGAGCGGGCCGCGAGGGCGTAGGCCGCGGCGGTGGCGGCGGAGGTGGCGAGGAAGGTGCGGCGGTTGAGGGGGGAGGAGGGGA
>OEIU01000911.1_pt1 | contig 22467 bp, 14 predicted proteins | sample 1539221 | NCBI WGS metagenome assembly OEIU01 (sample SAMN03792071, study PRJEB22550) | activated sludge metagenome | feature: wastewater treatment plant; material: activated sludge; isolation source: Wastewater treatment plant of a petroleum refinery complex | place: Argentina: Zarate | collected...
CGCTCTCGGGGTCGGGGGCGCGATAGCGGTAGACGCCGGGCGCGGGGGGCCCGGCCCATCGGCCGGGCGCCCGCCGTCCAAAACGCCAACGACGCTTTTCCCGATTCCCGCCGGCGGGTGCGCCGCCGCCGCGTGGGCGGCCCTGGGGAGTACCGCCGCTTCAGCGGCGTGCTGATCGATGTTTTCTACGACTACCTGCTGGCGAACCGGTGGCAGCACTACTCATCGCAGCCGCTGCGGGCCTTCGTCGATGAGTTCTATGCCGGCGCGAGCGTCACGACGCTGCCGCTGCCGCCCGATGCCAAGCTCACGCTCGAGCGCATCGTGCGTCTCGATCTGCTGGGGTCCTATCGTGAGCTTGCCGGTGTCGAGCATGCGTTGCGGCGTATCTCGACGTATCTGACGCAGCGGTGGAAACGTTCCTTCGATCTGCCGGCGAGCATTCCGTTGCTGGTCGCGGAAGAGGCGGGGCTCACGGCGGACTTCGCCGAGTTCTTTCCGCAGTTGCAGGAACATGTGGCCGGCTGTCTTCCTGTAGGTCAGGCTTCAGCCTGACTCTTGGGAATGTCAGGCTGAAGCCTGACCTACAGGAAGACAGAAGCCCTACACCTCCAATCCGATCGATCGCATCAACTCCACACCATTGCTGCGCGTCACCACACCCTCGCGCAGCGTGTAATCGAACTTCATCCGTCCATCCACCAGCTCATCCTGGAAATGCATGTTGCGCAGTCGTCCGGCGTGATCGGCATCGATGTCCATCAGCGCCAGATCGTGGGTGCTGATCAGGCCGATGGCGCCGCGGTCGAGGAATCCGTGCAGCACGCCGGCCGCGCCGATGCGCCGGTCCTGCGAGTTCGTTCCCTGCAACAGTTCATCCAGCAGGAACAGCAGCGGCAACGGTTGCCGGGTGAGTTCGAGCAGCTGGCGCAGGCGCGTGATCTCCGCGTAGAAGCGTGAGCTGCCTTCGTGCAGCGAATCGTTGACGCGGATGCTGGCGCCGACCTGCAGCGGCGTCAGCTCGAACGCTGCCGCACGCACCGGCGCGCCGGTCATCGCCAGCACGGTGTTGATGCCGATCGTGCGCAGCAGCGTGCTCTTGCCGGACATGTTGGAACCGCTGATCAGCAGCACGCGCGTCGGTGCGACGAGGGCGACATCGTTGCGAATGCAGCGGGCTGCGGGAAGCAGCGGATGGCCGAGGTGCGAGGCGCGGACGCCTGCGGCGCCTTCGATGAATCGCGGCAGCGAATCTTCCGGATGCTCGAAGCTGTACGTGGCGAGGCACAGCAGCGCTTCGATCTCTCCGATCGCTTCGAGCCAGGCGCGCACGGCCTTGCCGTGATCGGCGCGCCAGCGTTCCGCCGCCAGCGAGACGTGCAGCGGATACAGCAGCGGCAGGCCGAGCAGCTGCAGCAGCGGATTCCGGCGCGACTCGATCCATTGCACGGTCGTCGCCAGTCGCGACATGGCGGCCGACGCGGCGACGTCGTGCGACGAGAGTTTCTGTCGCAGCGCGTTCATGCGTGCCGACCGTACGGGCTCGCGTTCGATGCGCTCAATCAGGCCGGCCAGCAGTTTCAGATCCTCGAAGGCCTGCTCGGTGCCCTGCATTGCCTGCTGCAATTCGCTGCGAAGCAGGCGGATGACGCCGCCTTCGAGCACCAGAACCAGCAGCAGGGGAGAAATCAGTCCCCAGCGATGCCAGGCGACCGCGGTCGCGATGGCGAGCAACGGCAAGACGAAGGCGGCGGGCAGCAGCCAGCGGCGCGTCAGGAGATTCGGCGACTCCGCCCATCGCACCAGCGCCTGCGGCTGCACGCCGACATTCGCGTCGGCGGCAAGGGCGGCGATGTCCTCGCGCAGGTCGAGACGCTCGCGCAACTCCGCGACGGCTTCCTGCCGCGCCTGCACCTCTGCAATCGGCGCCGGCGCGAGCAGCCAGCCGGCCAGACATTCCTCGCCCATGCGCGTGCGGCCCGTGAACAGCAGTTCGAACAGGCTGCCGCGCCCGAACAGATCGAGATCGGCGGCATAGACGTGATGCGGGTCGTTGAACCGCTCGCCCTGCCGGCCCTGGCCGATCCAGCGGTCTTCGAGTCTCGCGAGGCCCAGGCGATAGAACGCGGCGGCGCGCTGCGACAGCGTGCTGCGTCGCCGGATCTGTCCGTGATGCATCACGGCGGCGACGAAGGCGGTTGCGGGCAGCAACAGCCACCCCAGTGAATGGGTGTCGCGGCTCAGCAGCCACCATGCAGTGAGGGCGGTCGCCAGAAACAGGACGATGCGGATCAGGCCGAGCCGATCCTGAAGGCGATCGAATCCGGCGATGCGTGTTTCGTGCTGCTGCAGGCGGTCGCGGTAGCGGTCGATGGGACTCAAAGGGCGGTGCTCACGAGGTCGGGTTCATGCGGTGCAGCAGTATATCGGCCGCTGTCGTGACGCGATGGATGCCGGCGCGGCACGCTGCCTCTTACGCCTTCAGGCCAGTTTGCCGGCGAATCCGGCGGGACTATGGTTCGCGCACCGCTCATGTCTCCCGCGACACGGACGTCGCGGATCCGGGGTGCCAGCCAGCTCATGAACACCGCCGAGTTCGATACGAGGTTGCGTCGTCAACACCCGCCGGAGCGACCCGGGCCACGCCTTCAGGCGGTCGCGACAGCGCCGATCGCGATCACGGTGCTGACGACCGATCCCGCGTTGTGCGAGGCAATACGGGCTGCGGCGGGTACGCAGCATCCTGTCGCGATCGCCGCGTCGCTGGACGAGGCCACGCACCTGGCAGCGGCGGGAAACTGCGGCATCCTCATCACCGACCAGGCACTGACGCAGCAGGCGCTGGTACAGATCGGCAGACAGATGCGGACTTACGATCCCGCAACGATCACGATCGCCGTCGGCAGCCGCGGCGATGACAATGCGCTGATCGGGCTGCTGTCGTCGGCCGTCGTCGAACGCTTCATGCTGAAGCCGGTGACGCCGTCGCTGGCGCGACTCGTGATCCGCTCGGCGGCCAGCGAATATCAGTCGCTGAAGTATCGCGCGCGTCGCGAGCCCGCGGCGCCGCCGCCGGAAGTTCCCGTCGAGCATTCCGGCGAACCGGTGGTCGTGCCGATGCCGGCGCTGTCGAAGGCGGAGTCGCCGATCGCGGTACCCGCGTCTGCAGTGGAATCCGCGCAGGAACCCACGCGCGTGGCGGCAATGTCGGTCATGGTCGAGCCGCGAGCGAGGCCGGCCACACCCGCGTCGACACCCTCGCGCTTCATTCCTGGATGGCCTGTCTGGTCGATCGCCGCAGTCGCAGCGCTGATCGTCGGCGCGGCGGTGTGGTGGACGATGCAATCGCGGAGGCCGGATATCGATTCACGCCAGGTGATCGCCACCAATCTCGCAGCGGCGAAGCAGGCGCTCGACAACGGTCGCTACGTCGAGCCGGCGGAAAGCAGCGCACTGCACTTCTACGGTGTCGTGCTGTCGCTCGATGCCATGAATGCGCAGGCGAGGCAGGGCATGGACGCGATTGCCGACCGCATGATCGAAGACGTGAAGCTCGCCATCATCGACGGGCGTCTCGCGGAAGCCGGCATTGCGCTCGAGCGGCTGCGCCGGATCAGCCCCGACCATCGGCGCCTCGCGGTGCTCGACGGCGAACTGCGCGAAGAGCAGGCGAGTCAGCTGGCGCGGCTGCAGTCGCCGCCGCCGGTGCCGGAGGCCCGATCGACAGCAGCGCCGGTGGTCGTTGCAGGCAGAACGTCTGCGCGCAAGAAGGCGCCGGATGCATCGCCGGTGTTGGCGGATGAAGCAATGCCTGCGATCGCTCCTGTCGCCGCATCGAATCGCGCGGGCGCTGCGAATCCGCTCGACATGGGTCCGCCTGCGCCGCCTGCACGCGAAGCAGACGGTGCAGGGGCTGCTTTGTCGGCGCCCATCGTCGCGGTGCCGGCGCCGCCGCCCGCCGCGAAGATCATCGAGGAGAAAATCATCGAGCCGGCGGAACCGAAGCTGGTGAAGGCGGTGCAACCCGACTTTCCCCGCGACGCGCTCGAACACGGCATCGAGGGCTGGGTCGATCTGACGCTGGCGGTCGCGGCGTCGGGCAAAGTCGCGAGCGTGCGGGTCAATGAGGCGCAGAACGGGCGGTTCTTCGAGCGCGCCGCGATGAATGCAGTGAAGCGCTGGGAATATGCGCCGAGTCCGTCGGCCGATCCGGCAGTGACCCAGCCCGTGCGCGTGCGCGTGAGCTTCAGGTTGCAGAAATGAAGGCGTTGCGATTCAGATCCGCTGCTGCTTCCACTGGCCGCGGCGGAACAGCACCGCGCTCCACAGCGCGAGCACGGTGAACGAGATCGGTACGGCGATGAATACGCCCATCGGGCCGAGCTGCAATCCATCCGCGAGAATCCACGCCAGCGGCACCTGGCCCAGCCAGAAACAGAAGAAGTTCAGGCGCGTCGGCGTCCAGGTGTCGCCCGCGCCGTTGAACGCCGCTTCCAGGCACATGCCGGCAGCATAGAGAGGAAAGGCCAGGCTGACGATCCACAGCGCGCGTATGCCGTGAGTCATGACTTCCGCATCCGTGGAGAACAGGCGCACCAGCGGACCCGAGAACACCACGAACAGCACGCCGACGATCGCCAGGAACACGACGTTGAATCGCGTGGCGATCCTGATCGCCTGCTCCGCACGCTCCGGCTTGGCGGCGCCGAGATTCTGGCCGACCAGCGTAGCGCCCGCATTCGCGAGGCCCCAGGCGGGCATCAGCGCGAAGGTGACGATGCGTATCGCGATCGTGTAGCCGGCGAGCGCCGCGCTGCCGAAGGGCGTGAGGATCTTGAACAGGCCGATCCAGCTCGTCGTGCCGATCAGCAACTGCGCGATCCCGCTCCACGCCGTCGTGAGAATGACCCGCAGCTGATCGGCCTGCGGCACGAGGTGACGCAATCGCACACGCACGCGGCTGTGGTGTCCGGCGAGATGCCAGAGCTGGTAGAGGACGCCGACGCCGCGCCCGATGTTGGTGGCGACGGCTGCGCCGGTGACGCCGAATTCGGGAAACGGCCCCCAGCCGAAAATGAACAGCGGGCCGAGCACGATGTTCAATGCATTGGCGAGCCACAGCGTGCGCATCGCCAGCACGGCATCGCCCGCGCCGCGAAAGATCGCATTGATGAGGAAGATCATGAACACGGTGAGGTTGCCGCCGAGCATGATGCGTGCGAAGTCGCTGCCGAGCGCCACCACAGCAGGTTCCGCGCCCATCAGTTGCAGGATGGTCGGCGCAAAAAAGCCCAGCACGAGGCCGAGTCCGGCGGATACCGACACGCCGAGCACGAGAATCTGTCCCGCCGCCGCCGAGGCCGCTTCGGCATCCTTTTCTCCGATGCGCCGCGCGACGATGGCAGTCGCAGCGATCGAGATGCCGATGGCGACGGCATAGATCAGCGTCATGATGGATTCGGTGAGGCCGATCACGGCGACGGCGTCCCGGCCGAGGCGCGACACCCAGAACACGTCGACCACCGCGAACAGCGATTCCATGATCATTTCGAGGACCATGGGCACGGCGAGCAGCAGCACGGCGCGGTTCAGATTCTCCGCGGTGTAGTCGTAGTTCCTGCCCTGGAGCGCGAGCCAGACGATGCGCCAGAAGCCGGCGTCGTGCGGCGCGACGGCGGTGGATTCGGGGGTGGAGGCAGACATGAGGCGCGCGATTGTACGCGTGCGCCTCTGCCGTCGGGTCCGGCGATCTGCCTTCCTGCTGCAGGTCAGGCTGTAGGTCAGGCTTCAGCCTGACTTCCGAAAAGAGGCCGGCTGAAGCCGGCCCCACAGCGGCGCATCTCTGCCTCGGACTGCATCATCTTCTCACTCGACCTATTTATCTGATATATATTCTTTATAGATCGGATGGCGGCGGCAGTTCAACCTCGGCCCCGTCCGGTGCGCGCCTGGGGGATTCGGTCGATGCGCGGAGACATGATGAAAGCGAGCAAGCAGGGCAGGGGATTGCGGTCGCGTGCCTGGTTCGACAATCCGCAGAACCCGGACCTCACGGCGCTCTATATAGAGCGCTACATGAACTACGGCCTGTCGCTGGAAGAGCTGCAGAGCGACCGGCCCATCATCGGCATTTCGCAGACCGGCAGCGATCTTGCGCCGTGCAACCGCCATCACCTGGTGCTGGCCGAGCGCGTCAAGCAGGGCATCCGCGATGCCGGCGGCATTCCGCTGGAATTTCCCATTCATCCGATCCAGGAGACGGGCAAGCGGCCGACCGCGGGACTCGACCGGAATCTCTCGTATCTCAGTCTCGTCGAACTGCTGTTCGGCTATCCCATCGACGGTGTGGTGCTCACGATCGGCTGCGACAAGACGACGCCGGCGTCGCTGATGGCGGCGGCCACCGTGAACATCCCCGCCATCGCGCTGTCGGTGGGGCCGATGGTCAATGGCTGGCACCAGGGCGAGCGTGTCGGCTCCGGCACGATCATCTGGAAGGCGCGCCGCATGCTCGCGGCCGGCGAGATCGACTACAAGGGATTCATTTCGCTGGTGGCGTCGTCGGCGCCATCCACCGGTTACTGCAACACCATGGGCACGGCGACCACGCTCAATTCGCTGACGGAAGCGCTGGGCATGTCGCTGCCGGGATCGGCTGCGATTCCGGCGCCGTATCGCGATCGACAGGAATGCGCCTGGCGCACCGGCAGGCAGATCGTCGAACTCGTGCGCGCCGATCGCAAACCCTCCGACATCCTGACCCGCGACGCCTTCCTCAATGCGATCCGCGTGAATTCCGCGCTGGGCGGCTCGACCAATGCGCCGATTCATCTGAACGCCATCGCGCGTCACATCGGCGTCGAACTCACGCTCGCCGACTGGGAAGAGTTCGGGCACGACATTCCGTTGCTCGTGAACCTGCAACCCGCCGGCGAATATCTCGGCGAGGATTTCTATCTTGCCGGCGGCGTGCCTGCCGTCGCGGGCGAACTGCTGCGCAAGGGCCTGCTGGCTGCCGATGCGATGACCGTGAACGGACGCACCATCGGCGAGAACTGCAGCGATGCGCGACCGCTGAACGAAGCGGTGATCCGGCGCTTCGATGCGCCGCTGCGCAAGGCGGCGGGACTCACCGTGCTGCACGGCAACCTGTTCGACTCCGCCGTCATGAAGACGAGCGTGATCTCCGATGATTTCCGCGCGCGCTATCTCGGCAATCCCGCGGATCCCGATGCCTTCGAGGGCAAGGTCGTGGTGTTCGAAGGTCCGGAGGACTATCACGCGCGCATCGACGATCCGGCGCTCGGCATCGACGAACGCACGCTGCTGGTGATTCGCGGCGCGGGGCCGGTCGGTTATCCGGGCGGTGCGGAGGTGGTGAACATGCGTCCGCCGGCGGCGCTGATCCGTGCGGGCATCGATGCGCTGCCGTGCATCGGCGATGGCCGGCAATCGGGAACGTCGGGTTCGCCTTCCATCCTGAATGCAGCGCCCGAAGCGGCGGTCGGCGGTGGACTGGCGTTGCTGAAGACGGGTGATCGCGTGCGCGTCGATCTGCGACGTCGCGAAGTCAACATGCTCGTGAGCGCGGAAGAAATCGCGCAGCGGCGTCGCGACTTCGAGCGCGAAGGCGGCCTGGCCTATCCGCCATCGCAGACGCCTTGGCAGGAAATCCATCGCAATGTGACCGGCCAGTTCGACGGCGGCGCCGTCATCGAATCGGCCGTGAAGTATCAGCGCATTGCGCAGACCGCCGGCGACCCGCGGGACAGTCACTGAGATTCGACGCGACGCGTCGGGCACATCAACCACAGCGAGGAAATCATGTCGTTGCGTACAGCTTCCATCCCGGCAGGACTCGCGCTTTCCTGTGTCGCGTTCGCTGCCGCAGCCGCGGGCACGAGCCGTGCGGAGTTCGGCAAGCTGCCCGACGGGCGGCGCGTCGAAGCCATCACGCTGCAGGGCGATCAGGGGATCACTGCAGTCGTCATCAACTACGGCGCGGCGCTGCAGTCGCTCGTCATGCCCGATCGCAACGGCAGGCGCGAGGACGTCACGCTCGGCTACGCATCGCTCGATGGCTACCTGGCGAAGCCGGAATACTTCGGTGCGACCGTCGGGCGTTTTGCGAACCGTCTCGCCGGTGGAAAATTCACGCTCGACGGCAAGCAGTATCAGACGCCGCAGAACAACAACGGCAATGCGCTGCACGGCGGCGACAAGGGTTTCGACAAGGTGTTGTGGGACGTCGTCGCCACCGGCACCGGCAATGAAGCGAGCGTCACGCTGCGCTATGTGAGTCCCGACGGCGATCAGGGCTATCCGGGCACGCTGACGGCCGTCGCGAAGTACTCGCTGAAAGGCAACGAGCTGCAGATCGAATATCGGGCCACGACCGACCGGCCGACCATCGTCAACATCACCAATCATGCCTACTGGAATCTGGCGGGCGATGGCTCGCCGCAGGGCGCGATGGGGCATGTGCTGACCATTCCGGCCGACGGCTACACGCCGGTCGATGCCGGGCTGATTCCCACCGGAGAAATCACGCCAGTGGCCGGCACGGCGTTCGATTTCCGCCAGCCGATGGCGATCGGTGCGCGCGTGCGCAACGACGATCCGCAGATCGTCATCGGTCGCGGCTACGACCACAACTTCGTGATCGCCCGCGACGTCGCGCGCGAGCCGCGCCTGCTGGCGCGCGTGGAAGAACCGACGTCGGGCCGCGGCTTCGAGCTGTGGTCCAACCAGCCGGGCCTGCAGTTCTATTCCGGCAACTTTCTCGATGCGACCGTGATCGGCAAGTCGCGCCGTGCGTATCGGCAGGGCGATGCCATCGCGGTGGAACCGCAGATTTTCCCGGATACGCCGAATCGTCCGTCTTTCGGTTCTGCGCGACTCGCACCGGGAGAAACGTATCGCAATGTCATCGTCTATCGATTCTTCTCTGGCAAGGCGCAGCCGCGCTGAGCGGCCTGACGTCGACACGGATCTATGAAGGAGACCGCGCAATGACTCGTATCGCTTCGATCGCACTCGCCGTGCTGGCGCAGGCCGCCGTACTGTTCGGCATGCCCGCCCACGCTGCCGAGCGCTGGACGGCCGCGAAGGCCAATGCCTGGTATGACAAGCAGCCGTGGCTGGTGGGCAGCAACTACAACCCCGCCAGTGCGATCAATCAGCTCGAGATGTGGCAGGCGGATACGTTCGATCCGCAGGGCATCGATCGCGAACTCGGCTGGGCGCAGGCCATCGGCATGAACACGATGCGCGTGTATCTGCACAACCTGCTGTGGGAGCAGGACGCGCAGGGCCTCAAGCAGCGCATCGACGAGTTCCTGAAGATCGCTGCACGGCACGGGATCAAACCGATCTTCGTGCTCTTCGACAGCTGCTGGGATCCGGAGCCGAAGCTCGGTCCGCAGCATCCGCCGATTCCGGGCGTGCACAACTCGGGCTGGGTGCAGGCGCCGGGTCGCGCGCGGCTGGAAGATGAATCGCGCTATCCGCTGTTGCGGCAATACGTGGAGGGCGTCGTCGGTGCGTTTGCGAAGGATGAGCGCATCCTGGCCTGGGACGTGTGGAACGAGCCGGACAACGACGGCGGCGGCAACTATCCGAAGCATCAGAACAAGCAGAAGTACGTGGAGACGCTGCTGGGTCAGGTATTCGACTGGGCGCGCAGCCAGAATCCGGTGCAGCCGCTGACCAGCGGCCTGTGGCAGCACGACGACTGGTCCGCCGCCAGGCTGACGGCGATCGAACGGATCCAGATCGAACAGTCGGATGTCATTTCGTTTCACGACTACAACTGGCCGGAAACTTTCGATCGCCGCGTGAAGCAGTTGCAGGCCTACGGCCGGCCGCTGCTGTGCACCGAATACATGGCGCGCGGCAATGGCTCGACCTTCGACGGCACGCTGCCGCTGGGCAAGCGCTACAACGTGGCCATGATCAACTGGGGCTTCGTCGACGGCCGGTCGCAGACCCGGCTGCCGTGGGATTCCTGGAAGAAGCCCTACACCGACGCCGAACCGACCATCTGGTTCCACGAAGTGCTGCGCGCCGACGGTACGCCGTACCGGCAGGCCGAAGTCGACCTGATCAAACGGTTGATGACAGCACCGAAGGGCGTCGTGCCGCACGACTGACGTTCCTTGCTGCGGCGCCGCTGTCGCTGCGGTGCCGCATCGTTTCGGAGATATTTATAAGACAAATAATACTTGTCAGACAATGATGACTGTGCTGGAGTTGGAAATCAGTCCGATCCGGTAATCAACCACGGTTTTTTCCGTTTCATAGAGACGCATCAGGGGGAGTAATGAAAACGAGCAACCGCGCTCTTTATTCAATGTCGGCAGCGATGCTGATGGGGTCGGCGCAACTCGCGCTGGCGCAGACATCGGGCAACACGAACGTCGGCAGCAGCGAGCTGGAAGAAGTGGTGGTCGTCGGCCTGCGCGCCAGTCTCGAGGCCGCCGCCGAGATCAAGCAGAACGCCGATCAGGTCGTCGATGCCATCGTCGCCGATGACATCGGCAAGTTCCCGGACAACACCGTCGCCGCCGCGCTGCAGCGCGTGCCTGGCGTCCAGACGGTCAACGGCTGGAACAACGAGATCATCAATCCGCTGATCCGCGGCATCGGCGACATCCTCACCACCGTCGACGGTCGCGAAATGTTCACCGGCGTGGGTCGCGGCTTCGCCTTCCAGGATCTGCCCGCCGAAGCACTGTCGCGCGCCAACGTCTACAAGTCGAACACCGCCAATCTGATCGAAGGCGGCGTGGCCGGCGTGATCGATCTGCGGCTGCACAAGCCGCTGACCTTCGAGCCCGGCACCACGGCAGTCTTCAATGCGCGCGGCACCTATCCGCAGGAAGCCGAAGAGTTCAACTACACCGTCGGTGCGCTGGTGTCGCATCGCCGGTCGACGGAGGGCGGCGAGATCGGCTTCCTGCTCGATGCGTCGTATTCCGACCAGAACTTCAACCGGCCGATCTCGTTCAACTGCGACCCGCGCTCCGGCACCAACGGTCCGTCGGGCGCGGCCGGCATCGTGCTGCCCACCTGCGTGGGCGGCCTCAACGACTACGGCGAGTACGAGCGCCCGCAGGTGAACGGCTCGATCCAGTGGAAGCTCAACGACAACTGGGAGATCTATGCCGACGGTCTGTACGCCGGCTATGACGCCACGTTCGAGACGGACTTCATCTTCTCCGACATCTTCGGAGCGCAGAGCATCACCAATGCGCAGGCGACGAACGATTGCTTCCGGGCGCACGTCGACGGCGCCGGATTCCTGGGCTCCGACGGCAGTCCGATCCAGGATCTCTGTTACGGCACATCCGCGACGTTCAACAACGTCGCAGGCCTGACCAGCACCCAGGCGAAGACCGGCGAAACCGATCAGTTCATGTACGCGACCGGCGCGCGCTTCGATTCGGGCGCACTGCACCTGGGTCTCGATCTGTCCTACGTCGAGTCGAAGAACTCGAACCGCAACATCATCGTCGACATCGGCAAGCAGATTCCGGTCGTCAACATCGCCATCAACAACGACAGCCACGGCACGACCGACATGCCGGGCAATCCGCTCGGCGATGCATCGGGATTCCTGTTCGCCAACAGTCTCTTCCAGGACATCAACACCGCCGACAGTTCGCTGTTCGCCGCGGCCGTGGATGGCCGGTACGACCTCGATGGATTCATTTCCCAGCTGCAGTTCGGCGCCCGCTACGGCGATCGCGATGCCGACTATCGCGCCATTGCCCCGGGCGGTCCGGGCGCTCCGGGCGGCAACCGCGTGACGCTGGTCGACTCGGTGGGATTGCCCGCCAACTTCCTGGTGCGATCGCCGGCGTCCATTCCTTTCATCAACGGCGGCGCACACTGGATGACGCCGGACGCGGACTACCTGCGCAACAACACCGATACCTTGCGCGCCATCTACGGCGCGCCGGCGGGCGATCCGCCGTTCGATCCGTCGCGCAACTTCGATGCCACCGAGGAAACGCTGGCCGGATATCTGCAGGCGAAGTACCAGACGACGATCGGCAACGTCGAAGTCGATGGTCTCGTCGGCGCGCGCGTCACGAGCAACGACCGCACGGTTTCCGGCACCGGCCGCATCGACGGTGTGCTGACTCCCGTGACGACCAGCACCAGCGAAACCGAAGTGCTGCCGAATTTCAGCGCCCGGGTGCGTCTGTCGCCGGATCTGCAGTTGCGTTTCACGGCGGCCCGCACGATCGCGCAGCCGGCGTTTGCCGATCTGAATCCCGGCGAGTTCTACGACCGGCCGACCAACGAGAACATCCAGCCGAACGGTTCGGGCGGCAATCCGAACCTGAAGCCGCAGAAGTCGGATGCCGTCGATGCGACGGTCGAGTACTACTTCGCCCGGAGCAGCTACCTGGCGGCGGCCGTCTACTACCGCGAGATCAAGGACCGCGTCGTGCGCTCGATCAGCCCGGAAGTCATCGATGGCGTCACCTACAACATGGATCGTCCCCGCAACGTGGGCGAGGCGACGCTGCAGGGTGTGGAACTGTCGGCGCAGGCGTTCTTCGATTTCCTGCCCGAAGGCTGGAACGGACTCGGCGCGTTCGCGAACTACACCTACGCCGACAGCGAGATCAAGACGGAAGACGATCCGCTCGACGGCGCACCGCTGCTCGGCGTATCGAAGAACAGCTTCAACGTGGGCCTGCTGTACGAGAAGTACGGCATCACCAGCCGTCTCGTCTATACATGGCGCGACAAGTTCGACGAGTTCCAGTTCGGCTGTCTGCTCGATTCCCAGGGAGATCAGGTGGCGTACTGCGGCAATCCGGATGCGCCGCCGGCGTTCAACAAGGTGAAGGCCTATGGCCGCCTCGACATGTCGCTGGGCTATGACTTCAGCGATGCGGTCACGGTCAGTCTGGAAGGCACCAACCTGACCGGCGCCGACTACTACAGCTACTTCAACACCACGACGTTCCCGCACGACATCCGCATCGACGACCGGACCTACGGCGTCAGCGTTCGCGTGCGTCTGTAACGACGAGCGCGGGTGCGTGTCCATGTCCATGAGGGCACGCACCCGCCGCAGTCTTTCTTCCTGTAGGTCAGGCTTCAGCCTGACTTCTTAAGAGGCCGGCTGAAGCCGGCCCCACAGCAAGAGCAAGAGCTGACCTGCAGCCTAGCGGCTGCGCTTCGGCGGAATCTCCGCCGTCTCGATCAGATCCAGCACGTCGGCAATGATCTTCTTCATCGCCACGCGCGCACCTTCCGGATGCTGGCGCGCAATCGCATCGCGGACCGCCGCATGATCGCTCACGCTCGCGGTGCGGCCCTTGATGCGGTTGGTGAACTGGATCGACGTACGCAGCGCCGTCGCCACCACATCGCGGAACTGCATGAAGAAGGGATTGCCCGACGCGCGCAGGATGGCGACGTGGAAGGCGATGTCGGCGTCGAGTGCGTTGTCGTGTCCTTCGTCGGCGGCTTCCATGCGCGCGAGCCCGGCGTCGATCTCCTGGCGCTGCCGTTCATCCGAGAACATGGCGGCCAGCGCTGCGGCTTCCGGCTCGATCGCCACGCGCAGCTGATTGAAGTGACGCAGCAGATCGACGGAGAACTTGCGTTCCAGCAGCCAGCGCAGCACGTCCGTGTCGAACAGATTCCACGAGGTGCTGGGCTGGATGGTGGTGCCCTGCCGGGGCCGCGCACTGAGCAGTCCTTTCGCCGTGAGCATCTTCACGGCTTCGCGCGTCACGGAACGGCTCACGCCGTGCTGCTTGGCCAGCTCCGCTTCCGTCGGAAAGATGCGCGAGTCGTAGCTGCCGATGACGATGGCGCGCCCGAGCGCATCGAGCATTCCGTACGTCAGGTTGCGGCCGAGCTGAACCGGCGTTTCGGCGGACGCGCCGCCGGAGGACAGCGAACTCGTTTGCGAGACAGCCGAGGCGCTCGCGACGCGTCGGGTGGGCGCATTCTTGCGCTTGCGAGTTACAGGTCCATTGATCATATAAAAGGACAATAACATGGACGGCCGCCGATTCAAGGCGGTCCGCCGGCGAGTGATCAGTCGCTGCTTTTTTCGATGCCGAAGCGCTGCACGAGTGCGTCGTACTGCTTGCGCGACAGCGTGATCATCGCACCGTGTCGCACCTTCGCCGGCAGGGCGTACTTGTCCCAGTCCTGGAAGAACGTGTAGCCCGAGATCTGATACCACGGGCCGGCGAGACTGCTGGCCACCGACAATCCATACGACACGCCCGGGTACTGTTCGTAGTACAGATACCAGACCTTGCCGTCCGGCGACGGAATCAGCATCGGCGCTTCGCGGAAGTTCGGACTGATCGGCGCGCTGAGATCCTTGTACGGGCCGAGCAGGGAATCCGAATGCGCGATGCGGATCGTCTTGCCCGTCACCCAGTCCAGCGTCGGATAGGTCTCGTCCTTGATGATCGTCCAGTACTTGCCTTCCGCATGCCGGATGAAGACGTCGATCGTGCCCATGTCCCAGTCGAACAGGCGCTGCGGCGGTGCGGAGAACTGCTTGAGGTCGGACGACGTCACGTACAGCGTGCGCTGGCTGGCCCAGTAACGTTCGGAATCCTCGGGCGTACCTTCCAGGTGCGGGGTGTGCCACGTCATGACGAAGCGTTTCGATGCTTCGTCGAAGAACAGCTTCGGCGCGCCGATGCGCTGCAAGGCCTGCGAATAGCCCGGCGTGGATTTCAGATCGGGGGTGTACTCGCTGTAGCGTTTCCACTCGATCAGGTCGCGCGACGACCAGATGTTGATCGTCGGCGATGCATCGCTTTCGTTGCCGGCGATGTAGTACGTGCCATCGGGGCCGCGCGCGATGTCGGGATGTCCGCGATAGTCGTCGGTGATGCGCTTGCCTGCGTTCAGGCGATGCCAGTGCAGGCCGTCGAGGCTCACGCTGTAGTAGAGGCGCCCGTAGTCGCTGTGCGTCATGTGCGCGAACAGGTATGCCTCGTTGACGGGCTTTTCGCCGGCGCGCACCTGACCCGGCGGATCGGGTTGCCGTGCGAATGCGGCTGCAGAGAACAGGCCGGCAATGAACAGGAGACGTCGGGAGATCTTCATACGCTTTCTCGCAGACAGGTGAATGGCCCGCACGCGGGCGAGTTCAGGACGACGGCTTCCTGAGGCGTTGATCCGGACCGGCGGGTTTGCCGAACACGGGTGCGCCGTCGTGGCCGAAGTGGAAAGGCTGAATGCGCGGCGCGCGCTTCGGCGTGCACTGCATGTCGGGCCCGGGATTCGCGTGATAGATGATCCAGTGTTCCTTGCCGTCGGGCGAGGTGAAGAAGCCGTTGTGACCCGGCGCGAACACGCCGTTCTCCGGCGACTTGGCGAACACGGGCACGGGCGACTTCTTCCACGCGTTCGCATCGAGCGGATCGCTGCCCGCAGGCGCGCGCAACAGGCCCAGCGCATAGTCGTCGGACCAGCAGGCGCTCGCGGAGTAGACGAGAAACAGATCGCCGGTCGGTCCGGCCAGGAATTCCGGGCCTTCGAGAATCTGGCGTCCGCCCTGCCGTTCCCAGGAAAGATCCGGGCGCGCCAGGGTCACTTCCGGACCGGTCAGCGTGACCGGATCGCTCATGCGCGCGATGGCGAGAACGCTGTCGGGCCCGACGTACGGCGAGTAGACGAAGTAGCGAACGCCCGCGTGGCTGAACGTCGTGCCATCGATGCCCGAGTAGCGCGTGTTGATGCGTCCACGATCGCGCCACTCGCCATGCAGCGGATCGGCGGAGTCGTTCTCGAGCACGAACACGCCGCGATGATCGTCATCGTCGTGGCCGCTCGCGGCAGCGGTGTAGTAGACGTACCACTTGCCGTCGATGCGATGCAGTTCGGGCGCCCAGATCGACTGGGCATTCGGTCCGCTGGGCGGCGGCGTCCAGATCGTCTTGTGTTCGGCGTGCTGCAGGTCGGCGATGTCGCGTGTCTTCCAGATGGCGAGGCGGTCGCCGAGCGTGTGCATGTAGAAGTAGTCGTCGCCGTCGCGCGTCACCCAGGGATCGGGACCCGAAGTCAGCAGGGGATTGGTGAAGAACTCATCGCCGGCGGGCGGCTTCTGCGACGCCGCAGTGCAGCCGGCTATGAGCCACAGGAGGGTGGCGAGCGCCGCGGCGCGCGCGGCGGAGGCGCCAGGCTTGGGAGTAGACATGAGGCCGGCTCTGCTCCGTGCGAGGGTAGAGCAGATTTATATGATAAAAAGCCGGTGAGGTCCAGAATTGGAGCTGTCAGCTGCCTTCCTCCCCTCCTCCGCTTGCGGGGAGGGCAGGGAGGGGGCGCTACCAATGGCACTGCAGCGTGAGATTGATACCGCCCTGTCCTCCTCTACCCCCGCAGGTGCCGATTGAAGAAAGCGATCGTGCGCTGCCATGCGAGTTTCGCGGCGGCCTCGTCATAGCGCGGCGTGGTGTCGTTGTTGAAGCCGTGCTGGGTGCCGGGATAGACGTAAGCCTCGTACTTCGCGCCGGCGCTCTTCAACGCAGTCTCGTACGCCGGCCACGCGGCGTTGACGCGCTCGTCGTTCTCTCCGAACTGCAGCAACAGCGGGGCCTTGATCTTCGGCACTTCGTCGGTCGCGGCGGCGGCTCCGTAGAAGGGAACGGCCGCATCGAGATCGGGCAGGCGCGTGGCGAGGAAGTTGGCGATGCCGCCGCCATAGCAGAAGCCGACCACGCCGAGCTTGCCGTTGCCGCCCGGCAGCTTCTTCAGGTACTGCGCCGTCGCGACGAAATCTTCGCGCGTCTTCGCCTGGTCGAGCTGGGCGAACAGTTCGCGCGCCTTGTCCTCATTTCCGGGATAGCCGCCCAGCGGATAGAGCGCATCCGGCGCAACGGCGATGAAGTCGTCGAGTGCAATGCGCCGCGCAATGTCTTCGATGTGTGGATTCAGGCCGCGGTTTTCATGCACGACCAGGACGACAGGCAGCTTGCCCGTGGCGGCAGCGGGCCGGACGCTGTAGGCGCGGACCTTGCCGTAACCCGGCGCCGGAATCTCCAGCCATTCCGTGACGAGCCGTGTGTCGTTCGGCTGCACCTGCTGCGCATGAGCGAAATCCGGGCTGAGCGCTTCGAGCAGTCCGGCGGCAGTCAGGCCACCGATCGCGAACTTCGCCGCCCCGTCAAGAAAGCCGCGGCGCGAAATCTGTCCATGCACGTACTGGTCGAAAAGGCCCCAGACCTCGGGCGAAAAGTCCTTGCTCGTTTTTCTGGTCATGACGATTTTCTCGGCTCGTTGGGATCGCGCGAGATTAAATCGCACGCCGAGTCCGAGTCATCCCGTCACGACGGAATGCCGATATAGCTGCGGGACTGGTTCCGGGCGGGTAACAGGGAGAGGAGATAACCGCAAAGAACGCATAGAACACAAAACAGATGAAGAGAATGGCCGCAAAAGGCGCAAACAAGAAGAATGTCTCTTTCTTCCACTTGGCGCTTTTTGCGCCTTTTGCGGCTATTCCTTCCGGCTAATTCTCAGCCGCCGCTGCTCGCCAGCGTGGCCTGCGACAGGGCGCTTTCCATCCAGCGGCGGACGCGGATGGCATCGGCAGTACGCGTGTACTTGCCGAAGGAATTCATCAGCACCATCACGATCGGGCGATCGCCGATGAAGGTCTTCATGACCAGGCAGCGACCGGCCGCCTGTGTGTAGCCGGTCTTCTGCAGGCGGATGTCCCACTCGGGTTTGCGGACCAGGCCGTTGGTGTTGCGGTATTCGACCGGGTAACGGCCGACCATCACGGTCTCGTCGGGGTCGGTGGAATACTTTTCGATCAGCGGATTCTGCGAGGCGAAGATGACGAGCCGGCTCAGGTCTTCGGGGCTCGCGATGTTGCCACTCGACAGGCCGGTGGTGTCGGTGAAATGCGTGCGCTTCATGCCGAGCGCCTTGGCCTTGGCATTCATCGCCTCGAGGATCGCGTCGGTGCCGCCGGGATAGGTCCGGCCCAGCGCATGGGCGGCATGATTTTCCGAAGACATCAGCGCCAGGTGCATGAGTTCGCCGCGCGTGAGTTCAGCACCGACGTGCAGGCGCGACGGCGCGCCCCTGTCGATGGCGCGGTCGGCGTTGGTGATCGTGATGACTTCTTCGAGCGGCAGAGCGGCGTCGAGCACGACCAGCGCCGTCATGAGCTTGGTGATCGAAGCGATCGGCGCGGCGACATCGGCGTTGCGCGACAGCAGGATCGAGGAATCGGATTCGTCGATCACGAGGACGGAGCTGGAGCGGATTTCGGGAGCGCTACGGCCATCGCCGGTCTTGACCAGGCCGAGCGGTTTGGCAACGACGGTCTTCGGCTTCTGCGCGGTGGCGGTCTTGGGTTTGGCGGCCGCAGTGCTGGCGGCAGTCGTCTTGCCTGGTGCGGTCGCCGGTTTGGTGGTGGTTGCGGTCGCTGCAGTCTTCGGCTTGGCCGTCGGCTGCGTCGTGGTCGTCGCGTTGGAAGTGATGGCAGCGAACACCAATGTGGCGGCCCACAGCGCCGATACCCCGACAGTCGATCGCATCATTGTCCCGCTCATCATCCGGGTGTGTTGAGATCGGCGGAGTATGCCTGTGTTATGTACGGAAGTGATCGGATTTTCCCGGAATACGCCGAGCACATCCCCTTCATCCGGACCGATCGCGCATGCACTTCACACTCGCGCGGCATCGAGCGTGACGCATGTCCGGTCGCGCGCCGGGCAATCGAGGAGATCATCGAGCTGTACGCCGGAGAGTGATTTCTCCTGTGGGGCCGGCTTTAGCCGGCCTTCCGGGGAGTCAGGCTGAAGCCTGACCTACAGAAGAAGTGGATCCGCGTCGCCGGATCGCCCACAGCGCAAAGAATGATCAAGCCTGCCGTCGTTCGCGACGCGCGGCGTAGCATCGGACGCACAACAACAGTGATCCGGGGGATCCGATGCCTCGCTCCTCGTTCGTCCGCGAACTCCGGCTCGTCGCGTGCTGCCTGCTGTTTTTCATCGCGGGAGCAACGCCGGCGCACGCGCAATCGACCGCCGCCGCGAATCCTGCAAAGCCTGCCTTCACCGAAGAATTCGCCACCATGCGCGACGGCGTGAAGCTCGCCGCGAACGTCTTCCTGCCCGGGGGCCAGGGACCGTTCCCGGTGGTGCTGACCCGCACGCCGTATCTCAAGGACGGCCCGATGTCGTCGGTGAGTCGCAAGTACATCGACGCGGGCTACGCCTTCGTCGTGCAGGACGTGCGCGGCAAAGGTCACTCGCAGGGCGAGTACCGGCCGTTCGTCGACGATCGCAACGACGGCTACGACACGGTGGAATGGGTCGCCAGACAATCGTGGTCGAACGGCAAGGTCGGCATGACCGGCGCCTCCGCGCTCGGCATCACCGCGAATCTCGCTGCCTCGGCCGCGCCGCCGTCGCTCGTCGCGGCGTATGTCGTGGTCGCGCCGCACAGCCGCTTCGAAGAAGTGACGTTCATGGGCGGCGTGGTGAAGGAAGCCGACACGGTCGGCTGGATGAAGCGGCAGGGCGCGGGCGATCAGGTGCCGCCGTTGCTGAAGCGCGTGATCTGGGACGAGCGCTGGAACGACGTCGAGTTCCACACGCATCTCGATCGGGTGAAGATCCCGATGTACAACGTCGGCGGCTGGTACGACATCTTCAACATCGGCAACCTGCGCAATTTCGCCTATCTGCAGAACCGCGGCGCGCCCGGTGCGAAGGGCAATCAGAAACTGCTGATGGGACCGTTCGGTCACGGCGCGCTCAGCGGCGATCTGCAATATCCGCAGGCCGGCGATATCCGTTCGCCGGGCGGCGCCGGGCCGGACCAGGAGCTGCGCTGGTTCGAGTACTGGCTGAAGGGCATCGACAACGGAATCATGCGCGAGCCGCCGGTGCGCTACTACCGCATGGCCGCCGCGAGAAAGGGCGAGGCGAGCGCGAACAACGAGTACCAGACGGCGGACAACTGGCCGCCGCAGTTCGCAGCGACGCGCTACTACCTGCAGCAGGATGGCGGGCTCGCGACACACGTACCGAAGGCGCGCAAGGCGAGCACGACCTACGACTTCGATCCCGCCCATCCGGTGAAGACTTTCGGCGGCGCGAATCTCACGTTCGAACGCGGACCGATGGACCAGCGCGCCGTCGGGCAGCGCCAGGACTACCTGCGATTCTCGACCGGGCCGCTGTCCGAGCCCGTCGCCATCACCGGTCCCGTGACGGCCGAACTGTGGGTGGCCACCGATGGTCTGGACACCGACTTCATGGCGAAGCTCGTCGATGTCTATCCCGACGGCTACGAGGCGCTGGTGCTCGATGCGCCGATCCGCCTGCGCTATCGCAACGGACGCATGAAATCCGACGACGCGAAAATGATGACGCCCGGCAAGCCCGAGAAGGTCACCATCGATCTGTGGGCGACCTCGCTGCTGTTCGAGAAGGGTCATCGCATCGCGCTGCACGTGACGTCGAGCAACAGCCCGCGTTTCGACGTGAACGACAACAGCGGCACCGCGCCGGGCGAGCCGCCGCAGCTCCGGGTGGCGAAGAACACGGTGTATTTCGACAGGGATCGCCCGTCGGCGCTGGTGCTGCCGGTGACCGCGCCGTAAGCCTGGAATCGGCGGCATGAGCGTCGCTGCACACGTCGAGAAGGTCTTCAGGCTTTAGCCTCAATGGCACTGACTTAAGCCATGCGATCGGCTTCTTTCTGTAGGTCAGGCTTTAGCCTGACTGTTTTCAGGCCGGCTGAAGCCGGCCCCACAGGAAGAATCCGCCCGGCTTACCTCCTGCACGCTCCTGTGCCATCCTCCGGCCACTGAATAACGGGGGAGCGTGCCGCGTGAGTGAACTGGTCCAAGCGCTGGACGGCCTGATCTGGAGCCAGCCGCTGATCTATCTGTGCTTGGGTGCCGGACTGTATTTTTCGGTACGCACGCGCTTCATGCAGGTGCGCGGTTTCTTCGAGATGTGCCGTCTCACGGCTTCCGGAAAAACGTCGGCTGCCGGCGTGTCGTCCTTCCAGTCGCTCGCCATGTCGCTGTCAGGCCGCATCGGCGTGGGCAACATCGCCGGCATCGCGACGGCGATCGCGGCCGGCGGGCCGGGAGCCATCTTCTGGATGTGGGCGATGGCATTCCTCGGCGCTTCGACCTCCTACATCGAATGCGCGCTGGGCCAGATCTACAAGCAGAAGGACGATCATGGCCAGTATCGCGGCGGGCCGGCGTACTACATCGAGAAGGGCATGGGCCAGCGCTGGTACGCCATCGCCTTCGCCATCTCCGCGATCATCGGCACCGGTCTGCTGCTGCCGACGGTGCAGTCGTACGAGATCGCCAGCAGCGTCGCGAATGCCTGGAGCATTCCCGCCTGGCTGACCGGACTCGCCATCGTCGTCGCGCTGGGCGTGATCATCGTCGGCGGCGTACGCCGCATCGCCAGCTTTGCCGAGATCGTCGTGCCGTTCATGGCGTTCGGCTACATGATCATGGCGATCGTGGTCATGGCGATCAACGCGGACCAGGTGCCGGCGATGTTTTCGCTGATCATGGACAATGCCTTCGATCCGGATGCGGCATTCGGCGCGATTATCGGACTGGCCGTGCAATGGGGCGTCAAGCGCGGCATCTACGCCAACGAAGCGGGGCAGGGCACTGGCCCGCATGCGGCGGCCGCCGCCGAAGTCTCGCATCCCGCGAAGCAGGGTTACGTGCAGGCGTTCTCGATCTACTTCGATACCGCCATCGTCTGCACCTCCACGGCGTTCATGATCCTGTCGACCGGCATGTACAACGTCATCCACCCGGAGACGGGCGCCGTCCTGGCGGAGAACCTGCCGCGTGTTGCCGATGCAACGGGCGCGCTGGTGCCGATGCCGGCGGGGTCCGGCTACACGCAGGCGGCGATCGAGTCGGTGTTCTCGGGCTTCGGCGCCAGCTTCGTCGCGCTTGCCATCCTGTTCTTCGCCTTCACGACCATCGTTGCGTACTACTACATGGCGGAGACGAATCTCGAATACATCGCGCGCAACAAGGCGCCCGGCTGGTCGATCAAAGTGTTGAAGCTCGCGATCATGGCGTCGGTCGGCTTCGGCGCCGTGTGGAGTTCGGAAGGCGTGTGGGCGCTCGGCAGCGTCGGCGTCGGCATCATGGCCTGGCTCAACGTCATCGCCATCCTGATCATCCAGCGGCCCGCGCTGCTGGCCTTGAAGGATTACGAAGCCCAGAAGAAAGCGGGCCTCGATCCGACGTTCGATCCCGACAAGCTCGGCATCGCCAATGCCGATCTGTGGAAGGAGATCGGCAGGAATACGCCCAGCCGCGCCGCCGTGGTCGGCGAACCGAAGGGCGAGACGACCTAGCCTCAGTCTGTTTCCTTCTTTCATTCTTTCTGTAGGTCAGGCTTCAGCCTGACTGTTTTCAGGCCGGCTGAAGCCGGCCCCACAGGCAGAGCA